>JAABUM010002787.1_pt1 | contig 22708 bp, 45 predicted proteins | sample 5559161 | NCBI WGS metagenome assembly JAABUM01 (sample SAMN10711868, study PRJNA513369) | rock metagenome | isolation source: Antarctica rocks | place: Antarctica: Victoria Land, Siegfried Peak nord
AATCATGTTGGTGATTGTTTGTGTCTGTCGAAGTCGTGCTTCAGCACGTTGATGCTGGAGGGAAGGTCATTCAAGGGAAGTGGCAGGACCTGGCGCGGGGGGCGCTCGTGCACAGTCATCCTTCAGGTGTCGTCACAATGTTTTGGAGTGGTTTGCGCCAGTGCAACCGCTGCCGACTTTCACGGGTCTTGTCGTGTTCGTTTCCGTATGTGCAGTGATCACCATTAGTAGCTATTGTGTTCTCCTTCTCATTGCAATTCGTTTTCTTGTAATCCGCTTGCTTCAATCACATCTGTCACACCGGCTACCTAATCCTATACAACTTCAGCACTGAGCTGTCCGCTGGTTATAGGTATCTGCTGTCATGCGCATCCACATGTCTGCGTCCCGACACCAGAAACTACGATTTTCAACATCGAGCTGAGACGGCCGCCATTGCGGCTTCCTGCCTCTCCTGCTGCTCCGCAGCCGCCAGCGCCGCCATGTGCACGCTGTCGTCCACCCTGTAGCCGTGCGGCAGATGCCGCCCCTGCTCCTGCAGCGACCTGCCGGCCGCCGCCACCGGCGCGGCGCCGAGGCACACCTCCCCGTCATACAGCACGAACTCCTGCGCATGTATCGGGTAAAGAGGTTCAACCTGCAGCTGCTGATAAGATGTGCAAGGTGCAGGCCGTCCCTCGAGCGGCGTGCAGAGCACATGAACACAGCGACCCCTGAATGCAAGTGATGCCTGCAAGCAACCACACAGCCTCGTGCGAGCATCTCGGTGCAAATGCCCAGACGCAGAGGCGCTCGCCTGACCGGGCGTGATGGCGCGCATCGGCTGCGCGAACTGCACCAGCAGCCGCCCGGCCGCGCTTCCTCCAGCGGCCTCAGCTCCTTTTCCTGGACCCGCACCTCCAGCGGCGTCTGCGCCGCCGGCGTCTGTTTTGCCGCTAAGGGCGGCGCCGGGATAGCGGCTGAAGGCAGTGGCCTGGAAGGGCGGGACGCCAGCTTCCGCCGCCGCCGCCGCCGAATGCACCGTGCAGGCGTGCACCGGCTGCCCGTAGCGCGCCTTGAAGCCCAGCTCTGTCGGGCGGCCCTGTAGCACACCAGAATAATACATTGTGACCTGCAGGCGGCGCGGTGGCGAGTGTCAGGCTGGACATGGTACGAGGCTGGATGCGCCCGCCTGAACACTGAAAGCACCACGGCGCGGAAGCTTACAGCGGCTGTCATAGACTGCTGCCTGCGTGATGCAACGCAGGTCAGCGACACGGCAGCACGCCCAGTGCCTGGAGCCTCCTATCCATGAGGCCAGGCATCCACGACATCAGTGCCACCAGCTCTTGTGTGCGACAGGAAAAGAGAGAAGAAAAGAAAAGAGAGAGTCACAACAGTGACATTTGATCCTGCTTCCATGACAGCATGCTCGAAGGCTGCACGGCTGGAGCGCTCTTCACCTGCGAGAGGCCAGCAGGGTACCGACCGCCGACCCACATTCGGCGCCGCCAGCAGCGCGGTCTCGTGCTCTCTCGGTGAAGAGATTGCATATTGTTTTCTTCGCGCAGCTGGTTGTCAAGTTGCACCATTGCCATGCCTCACCTGCGAGAGCCCTGCAGGCGGCCGGCCTGCGACCCATGTCGGCGCCGCCAGCAGCGCGGTCTCGGCAAACAGCGCGGGGTGCGAGCTGCCCGGCGCCACGTGCACGATCCTTGACGCCATGTCCTTGCCCACCACGTACAGCCTGCAAAGACACAATGTACCGCGAGTCAAACCACTCGGAGATCAGGGTTCAGGGTTCATGGTGCGAGCTGCCCGGCGCCACATGCATGATCTTTGACGCCATGTCCTTGCCCACCACGTACCGCCTGCAGAGTATGGCGACAGGGTTGCTTTTATAGAGGTCTTCAATATGAAGAGTGAAATGTCCATTCCGAGGACATGGCAGCCATATCTACCGCATGTCCCTGCCAACCACGAGCAAAACCTGCAAAGGGGAGCAGCTGAGCGCATGTCCAAAGAAGAATTAATCCGTCCAGGTGATTCCTCCTGCTTGGCGGGTTGCGACAAGGTGTCTTTTGACAATTGAGGCTCCGCACAGATAGCCGCCACGAATCATGGCTGCTTGATACTTGCGATAGATGGTGCGATGCCTATTGGTGCACGCCATGCCTAAGAACGGTCCCCTCACCCAGCCTTCTTTCTACAACGGCCAAACAGGTCCTTGCACTGATGTCCACCTCTGCACAGTAGCGTGGCACGCGACGGTCCTTTGCGTTGGTCGTCCGGGTAAAGGTGACATATGTCTCATCGACCCTCACCTCTGCGCGGCGCCGCTTATGCCGGCACGCTGGCCGTGCGTGACCGCCAGCACGTCAGGGCAGGGCCCCAGGTCCGCGCCGCTGCACGCGTCCGCGAATCGCCCCGGCACAGGCTCCACATACTGCGCCAGAAAGTCGCCAAAGCTGCGGCGGCCTACGGCAGGAAGAGGGGTTTTGCAGATGTGGTGCCACATACTGCGCAAAGAAGTCGCCAACGCTGCGGCGCCTTCCGCAACACTCCACCAGGAAGTTCCAGAAGCTGCGCCGCCCTCCGGCAGGTGCAGGGCTGATGCGCCTGTCGTGAAGACCACATCCGACAAGGACATGTCCACCCTGCGGAGGCTGGACATTATGCCCGAAAGTCCAACCAAAATCGTAGCAGACAACGCAGCCACAAGTGTGTTTCTAGTGTGTTCAATCAGCGACAGCGTACTGTCACTGCTGCAAACCTCTGCATCATGTCAGGAGGTCAGGAGGAGTCAGATGCGCACCGATGAAGCAACTGCCAGGGCTGCTGCGCTTAGCCGTGGTTGGCATCCCCGCCTCTGTTGCTAGTTCCCGCGCAGAGTTGCACAATTGCAGAAGATGGTCGTTGTTTCCAGCGCAATTTGGAATCGGAAGAAGTCGCCACCCACCTATGAAGGAGAAGCCGGCGCTGCTGCGCTTTCGCGGCCGTCGGGACCCCCGCCTCCACCGCCAGTTCCCGCACCGCCTCCTTGCCCAGGGAAAGTTTCACTACAGAAAACAGGAACAATATCGCTACAGAAATAAGTGATTTTGGAAACGAGAGCCCGCGGCCCACCTATGAAGCAAATGCCGGCGCTGCTGCGCTTGGCGGCCGTCGGGACTCCCGTCTCCGCCGCCAATCTCCGCACCGCCTCCTTCCGCAGTCCGCCCAGCGGGAAGGCGCAGCAGGCCAGCGCGGCTGCCGGCACGCTGGCCAAGAAGTAGGACTGGTCCTTCAGGGGATCAACACCCCGCAGCAGCTGCACGGCGCCGTCTGCGGGCGGATAGGGCACGTAACCGTGAGATCGGCTCCTACATGCCACGTGATGCCCGTGTCAACCGGGCCCCAGGCAACAGGCGATTATAGTGCTTTGCTTGGACTGCCACGAGTTCAGCTGCTGCCAGCTAGCGCGGCTGATGTCGGGGTCAGGCGCAGAACCAGAATTGGCAGCAAGGCTCCTCCTCTGGCGAGGCCCGGAGGAGATCCTATGGGCAGTGTGTGCAGAGCCTGCTACACAGCTGATGCCTCAGAAACAGCAATACAGGACCTCACCCTCCGGTGAGGCGCGCATGCGGGCGTAGTGGCGATGCACGCACAACATCTATACAGGCCTCCTGTATGATGCTTCCAGCAAGTTTCAAGTCGGGCCCTTGCCTTCCGGTGAGGCGCACATGCGGGTGTAGTGGCCGGTGTACACGGCGTCCGCGCCCGCCGACACTTCGCCAAAAATCATCAGATGAAAAGCACATCCAAAACGTTGATGCAGCAATTCTCACCCTCCGGCGAGACACGTAGGCGAGCGTAGTGTCCGGTGCACACGGCGTCCGCGCCCAGCGAGCGCGCATGCCGCAGCAGCGCATCGAACTTGATGGCGCGGTTGCAGGCGAGATCTGGGTTTGGCGTCAGCCCTCTTGCGTACCTGCAGGAGAGCATACGAGACTGGAATGCGTGTGACATGCTGTCTGTGGCCATCATGCATGAATCCGACCGGGATTTTCGTCGGGCTGTTCATTTGGATTTCGTCGGGCTGTTCATTTGGATTTGGATTTGGATTTCGTCGGGCTGTTCATTTGGATTTCGTCGGGCTGTTCATTTGGATTTGGATTTGGATTTCGTCGGGCTGTTCATTTGGATTTCGTCGGGCTGTTCATGTTTTCGTACAGTGCGGAGCCGGAGGCAGCCGCCTGCTCCCCATCGCGGTGCATGGTGAAGGGTAGCAATAAAAAGCGCGTGCAAGATAGTCTGCTGGCAGCACAGTTCAGGCATGGCCTGCAGCGCAGAATGAAAAGCTGCAGAAGGAGACGCGCACTTGTCGAGGAAGGGCTGGAAGACGCGCTGCCAGTACTGCGCCACAAAGTCCGCCTCATACAGGGGCATGTCCAGGTGCTCGCACACCCGCCGAGCATCCTGCACCGCGATTTACACACCCTCAGCAAGCATACCATGCAGCATGCAGCCTCAAAAAGGCTCGTGAGTGACGCCCAGTATGCGCATTTGCCCTGCAGTGTGCCACACAGAAGGTCCACGAGATGCGGACAAGCTTGCATGGGAACAGTGTGTGTACAAGAGTCAGCCTGCGATCAAGCCATACCAGTAGCGGCGGTCAAATAACGGCAAGACTGCTAACAGCGTGACACGAGACCTCTCGAGGCAGGTCATGGTTGTGCTGTGCGTCTTTGAGGGGTTTCTAGGATTGTAGGGATTGCAGCACCTGAAAGTCGCGCTCGACGGAGCAGTTCTGGTTGCCCAGCTCCTCGGTCTCGTCCCAGTTGCGCATGAAGATGCCAAACACCTGCCGGAGCACAGACCAAATTGGCCTTGCATGCTGACAACGATCGGCAGGCACTTGGCAGAGCACATTAAGGGCATTCAAAAAGCGGCCCAGCCGGACCTTGTGTTTGTAGCGAAGCTGATTTGGCAGTCTGCCACTGTACACGGGGCGAAGAACCTCAGATTGAGCGCCCTCTAAATCACGCTCACCTCGTGCCCCGCCTGCTGCATCATGCTGGCCGCCACCGCCGAGTCCACGCCGCCCGAGATGGCTGCCGCGACGACGCGACATCGCCGCGCTGCCCCATGCTCGACGAGCGGCGCTGCATCCGCCGCACCTATTCTGGTAGCTGCGCTGTCAGTGCCGTCTGTGCTGTAGCGGCGCACGATGCCGCTGCAGCCCGGCGCGCTGCTCATAGAGGTTGTGCTGCTTGCTGCACCTCTGGCCGCCTGCGCCGGCGAGGCATAACGCTGCCGCCACTGAGCGAATGCCGCCATCGTGGCCATAGCGCAGGCGCTGCCGGTGCTGGGTGCTGCGAGCAATGCTGAGCCGCAGGCGGCGCTGGCTGGGCCGCTGCTGCCGCGTCCCGCTCGGATGCTGAACGGTCCATTTGGGTCCTGCAGATGGCTGCCACACGCTGACAGCTGGGCCGCAATGTCCCGCAGCCAGGCGCCTGCTATGCTGCCAGGACGGCAACTGGCATCCCGTGCCTGTCGCGCATGGCCGGTCCAGAGCACATGAGGTGCCTTGGCCCGCAAGGCGCCAGACATGCGTTGCTGCTCGGCGTGTGGGCAGGCTGCTGGTTTCTGCCGCTACTGCTGCTTCAGCAACTCTTCCAGCTGCTGTAGTTTGCCCTCCGACATGCGCGTGGCTGCTGAGTCTGCCGACGCGTCGCCGCCGCTTCCGCCGTCGCCGTTGTTGCCAAAGACCTGCCGCCGCTGCTCCTCAGGCGGCGTGGTTCCCAGCTGCACCACGAACCTGCATTGTCCAGGTGTTGATGGTTTACTCAAATTGTCCTAGATTGTCAAAACGCACACTATTTTGAATACCCGCGCCGCTGTCATGCTGCTGGGCCCTCCACGCCACTGCCAGCGATGCAGTAAGGTCTTACATGCACGATGTCGTGTGTGGACGTGTCGAGAGTCTGCACACAACTCATTCATTCATGGCGGAAAGCCGCACCAGTTGACAGACACCCACAGTCCGACGGCCAGGACCAGCAGGAAGGCGAGGTGCGGCACCAGCCACGACTGGACCTGCGCCGCGCCAGTCAGCAGGAAGACCAGGCAGCCGATGCACCCCAGCAGGCTTAGGTTCAGCACCACGACCGTCGGCTTCTGCACAGAGCGAACGCCGCAATGCGCCGTCAGCACGACACGCATTGTTCGAAACACTCTTGGGTAATGCGCAGTGGCGGCACCATGTCGCTTGCAATGTTACTTGTGGAAGAACAGATAACTCACGTTTACACCAGAAGACAGCGCCCCAATGGCGATGTTCTCAAGCCACGACAACATCCGAGGCCTGAAATTGCAGTTGCCAGGATGTGGCGGATGCTGCAGAACGGTATGGTGCTGTTCTTCGAGGTTCCGCAGACGCAGCAAATGAAGTGTGAACCAAAAACAGTCGAAACAGCGCACGAAACACAGCGAAACCCTAAACAGCGATTCGTTAGTCACCCTCGGCACGAGCTGGCACGAATGGCTGGATCACAGTTGTGCACATTCCTGACTTGCGCATCCTGCATTTGCTCCGATAGAGCTGCTCAGCTGTGCCTGCACACCGCGATCGCCCTTTTGAGCTCAAAGAATACATTGTTCTGTGGCACCCGTCAAAACAATCTTGGCTCTCTGGTGGCCTTTTGCGCTACAGATCCAATCTGACACAATCAGTAGTCTGCAGTAGGCAGCGGAGGTTGAAGCAGGCGATTGGTGTGAGCCACAACACTTGGTCGTGTGATCCCAGACACTGCAACCTTGCGATCAGTTTCTGACAAGCCACACGCTGTGAATACCAAGGCCGGCCGGTCCTGAGTCGAAGGGTGCCGCGCTGGCGTCCAGAGGGCAGCCCACCTTTGACAAGGTATACGAGCAAAAAACTGTTGACCGCGCCTTCTGCGGCGTCCCAACGGTCCCACACGGTCCCACAGTCGTCCATTGCAGCATGGCCCGGCTGAGCCCAGTGTCGCCAACAGTCTAGGCAGTGAACACTCACCTCCACCCGCACGCTTGCATGACCCCACCAGAAGCTGCTGCCGGGTTGCCAACCGCCCTGGCCTCCCTGCTCCATGCAGGTGGATGTCCTGAAGCCCTACAGGGGTGGCGAGGAGCTGCGGCGAGCCGCCGCGGTCCTCGCCGGCCCCGCCGCAGGTCGGCCGGACCAGGTAGGACACCCTCAGTGCGCCTGCCAGCCACTCGCGTCCCAGTGCAGCCAGTTGCCATGCAAACCGTTTCCGCATGCTATTCTCAGCATTGCATGACATGCTGCTGTTTATTGTGGGCGGCTGGAGGCACCGAACCACTGAAAACTTGCTCTCACCCTTACTGACTTGCATCACTCCTGAAATGAGTGCAGCCCGCGGGCGGCGCCGCGGCGCCGGACACCAGCGCCCCGCCGCCGCCGCCGGTGCGGCCGCCGCCGCCGATCGAGCTGCCACCGGGCGCCGATTCCGGCACGCGGGAGCTCGCGGCAGCGGCGCAGCGCTATGCCGCGGCGGCCGCCGCAAATGCGACCGACTATGAGGCGGTGTACAATCATGGGCTGGCGCTGCAGGAGCTCGCCACGCGCGCCGGCGGCGGCAAGCCGCAGCAATTCCAGCTCCTCAGCCAGGTCAGTAGATTGCTGTCAATTGGCCTTTTGGGTTTGTTAGAAGGAAAATTCCGGATGGATCTGTAGGAGCTCGCCACTCGCGGCGGGGGCGGCAACCCGCAGCAGTTCCAGCTCCTCAGCCAGGTGAACCAGCTAGGGTCTTGGTTTATCGTAACACAAATTTGCCAGATGGATCTGCAGGAGCTCGCGACCCACGCCAGCGGCAGCAAGCCGCAGCAGTTCCAGCTCCTCAGCCAGGTCAGTTTGCCTCTTTGGGGTGGGCCTGTTTGCAGAAGGAATCTTCCAGATGGATCTGAAAGAGGTCGCAAGCAGGGCGAGCCGCAGCAGTTCCAGCAGCTCAGCCAGATTGATGTGTCAATGAAGTCGATCAAGTCTTGTTTTTACTGCCTGCCTGCCTGCCTGCCTGCTGCAAGTTTGACACACCCGCACCGCGGCCGGCTGCGCTGCAGCACCGCAGTGCCTGACTGCTGCCGTGCACCATGCATATGCGTCCGAGGCGGCGTGCGTGCTGCGCTGCAGCGGCGTTGTAACAACTGATGTATACAACTGATGCATCTTCATGCGAACTCCAGCCAATAAACTCCAAGGGTCACGTGCGCAAGATACACCCTGTGAAGGATTTGCATGCTGGCGTGCGGTACAAGGCGGCGGGCGCTGCGCTAAGGCATCCATGCGGCGCTGTACAGCTGTGACGTTGCCGATATCAGTCACTAGGCCCTGTGGAGGACTTGGCTGCCAGCCTGCGCGCTGCACTCCCAAGGGTGATTGCAGACCGCAGTGCCTGATGCTATGTCGAAAACGGTGCAGGCGTGCGCGCTGCGCGGGGGCAGCCATGCCGCACTGTACAACTGGGCCGTTTGCTTTGCCGACTTGAGGCACTGAACCCTCTCTACTCCTGCATACAGGCGTGCGAGCGCTACGAGGCGGCGTGCGCGCTGCGGGGCGGCAGCCACGCGGCGCTGTACAACTGGGGCGTCGCGCTTTCGGACCTGGCGCGCCATGTGCGGGCTTCCGACGCCGACGCCGCACAACAGTACCTGCTGGCCAGCGCGCAGAAGTACGGCGAGTCCCTCAAGTGGAACCCCAACAACCCGCAGGCGAGTCCGTGGTTGCAAACACAGAACAAAGCAGCAGGCGAGGCACATCCTGCTGGGCTGCAATGCCGTGCTGCTCACTGTCGAGCTGGCTCTATATGCTTTCCGACAGTATGAACACACGAGACTCAATGGCTGTAGTCAGTGGTTGTCATGTCTTGTGAGAGATTCAACCACACCCATCGCAGGCGCTGAACAACTGGGGGCTGGTGCTGCAAGAGCTCACGGCACTGCGGCCACCGGGCGAGCGGCCCTTTCTGGTCGCCGCGGCGACGTCCAAGTTTCGACGTGCAATCCGGATGCGCCCTGAGTTCGACCGCGCCTGCTATAACCTGGGCACGGTGTTCTACTCGCACGCCATCGCGCAGCAGGCGGCGGAGGGGTCGACCACTTCCGCCGGCTCCGACATATCTCAGGTGCCAGCGGCGGAGTTGTCTGTTGCGTCTTGGACAATTTCAGATACGTTGCATGATCAATATTTCAGACCTCACTTCTACAACCTGGGCACGGTGTTCTACTGGGCACGCCATGCAGCGCAGCAGGCAGAGGAGGGCTCGTTCAGCTCGTTTACTTCCGCCAGCTCCGACACACCCCAGGTGTCCCAAGGCACATGCATCAGTATCACCCCCCAGTATTACTCTGTTCTAAGAGGCATTGTCAATGTCAATCTACCGGCCATGCAGCATAACGGCAACACGCAAAGATGCCTGGATCGGTTGAGGACTGTTGCTGCCCCCCAGCTCTTGGATGTTCGTAACACAGCACCGTGGCGGGCCAAGAGGGAGGGTGGAGCCACGTGGCCAGTCAACCGGCGATATAGCCATAATGGACCTGTTGTCAATGATGCCGCGCCAGGGGAGAGGGGGCAGTTTGAGACCACACTGCGCAGTCTGTTCGAGAAGCAACAAGTATCAAAGTTCTCAATGTCTCCTCACCACGATACAGCACGGCGGCGCGCTGGGCGAGAGGGAGCGGGGGGAGGCGGGCGTGCGCAGCGCCTTCCAGCTGGCTGCGCAGCACATCACACTGGCGCAGGCGCTGCAGCCATCCAAGGAGGTGTACCGCAAGTCGCTCCAGGTGCGTCAAGTCAGGGAGTTTGAGGGATTTGAAGGGTTTTGGAACAGAAGTACATCACCCTCGCGCAGGTGCTGCTGCAGCCCTATCAAGGAGGTGTGCTGCAAGTCGCTGCAGGTGCGCCCAGGGATTTTGTGCAGTTTTCTACATTGGATCCATCAGCCTGGTGCAGGTGCTGCAGCCCTCCAAGGAGGTGCACTGCAAGTCGCCAGGTGCGCCCAGGGTCGGATACGAATATGGGTGAATGAGAAGGACTTCGGAAGCAGAAGCGCATTACCCTCGTGCAGGTGCTGCAGCCCTTCAAGAAGGTGTATGGCGAATCGCTCAGGTGCACTGGCATTACTGCCAGCTTTTCTGTCGGTGGTTCAGGAGCCAGGCCGGGCGCTGTCTGCCCTCAGAACGGCCAGCCAGTAATGCTGGCAACGCATGCTTGTATCATGCACAGTCTGAGCCAGAAGATCCTCTTCCCCTGTGGTTGTGCCATGAGATGCCGAGATATTTGCCTCGCTCGATTTCTTGTCGAATGCTTCAGGGCTGTCCGTGTCATGCAGGTGCTGCGGCAGGTGCTGCCGCTGCCCTTCCTGCGGGTGGGCTCGCTGCTGGCGGCAGAGCGCGGCGGCTACGGTGGCGGCAGCGGAGGCGGTGGCGCGTCCGTGGCGGGGCAGCAGCCGCTGGACGAGCGCTGGCACCGCATGTGGTTCGTGCTGGACGCTGATTCGTTCCGCACCGCGCCCGAGCCGCACCGGCAGTCGGGTGCGGCATCTTTGTGGGATCATGTGTCGACTCTTGACTTCCAGGACGACTTCCAGGACAAATTGCTGGAGCCGCTGAGCACGAGCCGGCGCGCCTTGTCACCCAGCGCTGCAGCGCCAGGTTTTCATGCGTTGACTCGAGAGACTGTGCAACTTAGGGCGTCCAGATGCTGCAGCTTGCAAGTTGGTGCCCACCGTCTGGTGTGTCCGTGGCGGGCGCACAACTGCCAAGCGCAGCAGGCTGGTGTCGTCTTGGCTGCCAAATACCAGTGCTCGTATTTGAACCATCTGCGGTCCATCTCCGGATCGTTGCTGGATCATAGGCGCCGCGCCGGAGGCGGAATCCAGCATCCCGCTGTCCGACATACAGTGCGCCAAACCTGCGGCGGACCGGGCGCGGCGCAGAAATACCTCAATCATTCCATTTTCATGTAAGGATTCTACCTGGTCTGCCCTGGATGGCCGCAGGCTCTGCGCCGGAGGCAGAATACAGCATCCCGCTCTCGAACATCCAATGCGCCAAGCCCGCGGCGGACCCGTCGCTGCCGCCGGGCGCGGCGCTGTGGGTGTCCCTGGCCAGCCGCCCCCTAGGGTTGTACTTTGTGGCCGGCGGCCAGGAGGACGCGGATGGCTGGATCGACGCGCTCAGTCTCGTGGCACACCTCGCGAGCGCGGCGCGGCTGGCGACGCTGCGGGCATCGCTTGAGGCGCCAGCATAGTGCCTGCCAGCCTAGCACCTGGCTGGCGCGGGGCGGCTGGCAATGCTGCGCCGAGTGCAGGCCCGGCCCGCCGCCTGCCTCGCGGCACCGGCGGCGTCCACTCTCGGTGACCCATGCCGCCAATATATGCTTGTCCATCATGGTCAACGTTTCGCATGTTTGTTCCCGAACGCGCATACACGGCAGCAATGATCCTTGGACCTGGATACTTGGCGCTAGGCCTGTATGACATTGCCGCAGCATAGAATCGCCGCCGTTCGCTTCGCTTTTCCTCGCCACTCGGCTTTATAGCTTACCCGATGGTGTGCATGTGTCATGCCACGAGGCTGCACAGTGCACTATGAACACCTAACTGTTTGATTGGTGTTTGTTTGTCTGGCCTAGACGGCACTATTGATGCTCATGGCTCATCTCTCGGACACAGTCCATCGCCAAGCTGCTAGTCAGAAAGGTATGTGCGCCTGATACTGGTTCCTGACCCCCGTCTCTTCGAATTCGCGCTCGTGCTCTGACATACTATCTCATTGCGTTTGGGTAATGGGCCTCGATGCAGGCGCCCTCACCAATGCCGAGCTCCTCCAGTGCGAGGTCTCCAGGTAGAGGTGGCCCTCCTCACAATGCCTCCACCGGCCGCTGCGGGCGCCGCTGATGCTGACGCTGCGGGTCATCATTTCCATCTGCTCCTGCTCGCGCCTCTGCACCAGCGATGCCGGTCCCTTCAGCTGCCGCAGGGCCTGCCGTTGGCGCTGCGGGCATTGACATTTCCTGGAAAAGGCGTGATGCAAGGGTAATCATGCGTGGAAGCGACTGAAGGTGTCACAGTGCACGCGCCCACTCCCTTCGTCAGAGTCAGATGAGCTGCGCACTTTTGGAACCGACGCGACTGCTGCAGCCGTAACTGTGCATTGACCATCATTGCGTCAGTGATGCAGAAAAGGGGCAGGCGAAATCGCGTTAAGAACTAGACTGGGCCATAATCAATTGTTGCAGTTCACCACCGCACGTAGCCCTCGCTCATCGAGCATGTCGAGGCATTGACATCCCAGCAAGTTCGACTGACCGCTGGATGTACAGCACGTCTAACGCACCAAAGGTGGAAAGAGTCTGGTTGATGGCACCTGCAGTCTGCGAGTCTCCATTGCTGTTTTCCTTGGCTGATTCCATCAGAAAGAAAAACGTTTCAGCCTGATGGTGAAGATTGCACCGTTACAGCGCCCCGCTTCCTCACCGGAGCCATCCTGACGTGCTCTAGCGAGCTTCACAAGCTGAATACACGTGATGGACGCCAGCATGGGCCCAGCTTCGTCATGTGAGAGCAAAACGCTGTCCAAGGATTTGGATCTCTTTTTAAGATGCCTAGTGCATGGCTCAGTCTGCTGCCCTGCGGAGCTCGTGTATGCATCATCATTAAGCCCATCAGGCAGTATCTGCCCGCGACAGGCGTCACTCCCTGAACATTCACGCCTGCCCTCAACAAATTGCGATCGACTGCGGCAGCAAGCCCAGCGGGACTCACTCCTGCGGTCGACAGGACATCATTCTACGTGACAAGGAGCGTGATGGATACACATATCCATTTGATGGGCTGTGCAGCTAAGCGCGCCGCAGGACGGCGTCGCATCAAATGCCGCCGCGGAAAGTAGGCAGTTGCAGCAGGCGCAGCAGGCGATTCGGAACTGCCAGCCGATATATGTTGCATGTGACCCATCTTTGACCTTCTGGTCAGACCGGATGTGCTGCACTTTTATATGCAGACACGCCTGTGCGCCAGACGTCTGGGAAGCGGAAGCTCAAAGCCAATGCAGACTACGAGCTGCGAAACCCCAGATAAAACCAAGGCGAAATGCCACAGAGTGACTGCGAAAGTGCTTATTCCGCCCCCCAAAACAATTGGTTGATGTTGACAGCGCCAGCGCCAGCGCTATATGATGGGGTGCTTGTGCCATCCTGGATGATAGCCGCAGCTCCTGGGTCAAGATGGCCTTGCAAACAGCGAAAACCTGTTATCTTCAGGCGTCATGAGATGGTGGGTGGGAATACACTGGTTTTTACACATGGCGGCCTTCGGCGGCGCCTAGAATTTTGTGAAAAGCTGAAAACTCAACCTGCGTCTGCTGCTCTAGGGGACTCATGCAACTCGCTCATACGCTGCTGCCATCTGCGTATCTGATGATGCATGATGTGTTCACTCAAAGAATCGACAATCATTTGGCGACGCTGCAGAATGAATTGATGGTCGTTTGCGACAGCTGCCGGCCTGAGAGTCGAATGTGCCGACCAGCCGAAACCACTGATCCCCTTGCTCTCGGCGCCTGAACCAAGCACGCCTGCCAAAGCACTGCGCAAGCATACCTATGCTGCCGCAGCGGCAGTCCATCACACCCCTGCCCTGGCGCCGAGCCTATGCGACAAGCCCAGGTGAAGTCGGCTCGCTGCTGGCTATCTGGGTTGGGTCCTCAGGTCGAAAGATCCTCATGATAGGTCGAAGGAGCCCTGGCCCTCGCGGATGGCGAACAGCACGCGATCCCGCAGCACCTCGAAGCTGCTGTATGGCGGCAGCTTGACGTAGTTGGCACATCTGCAAGCAAGCGAGTGCAGCCGACATCATAGCCTGAGGACGATGTTGTCAGCATGAAGCCACACCAGCAGGGTTCAAAACACACATGTCGAAATGGCTGGCCGAAAACACCTGCCTGGACAACAGCCAGACCACAGGCGTTGGCGGCAAGGGGAACGGAGCCAGTTCCAAGAGGGAGCAAAGTAAATTTGGGGGCGCACGTCATGACGGAGGGCAGGTCGCCGTCGGCGGCGGTGGCGCCGGGACCGCCGGCGCCGCAGGAGGCGCCCAGGGAGGCGCCAAGGCTGGAGCCCAGGCTGCCCTCGCTGATGCCGGTGCTGGTCGTGCTGTGCTTGCGCACCACCGTCAGCCGCGGCTGCGCAGGTGACCATGCCAATTGAGATCAGCCATTTGAAGATGTTGCGGGGTCAGGAGCGACAAGCGACCACACCAGGGCTGGCGGTGCTGTGCTTGCGCACCACCGGGCGGTGGCTGCACGAGCACCGAAAGTCGAAGTGGCAGCAGTCGGAAGGCCAGGGGCGAACGTGCCAAAGACTGCCTTGTGGCAGCGGCCGGAGATTCCGAGAGATTGTTGCAAATGCAGCCGGGAAGGCAGAGTGCATTCGCCTGCTTCATCTGCCAACTGATGCGGATGTATAATCCTGCCGCTACTGATTTGAATCAGCTGAGTCAGCCACACCTGGAGCGCGGCGAGGCCGCCTGGTGGCAGGCGCGGCGAGGCGGTTGCAAACCGCAGGATGTGAAGCTTCTTAGAAAATTCGTTTTCCGGAGGCTGGACGAAACAATATGAGAGAGTGTCTACGCCTGCAGTACGGCTAGGTTGCTGGGCGGCAGGCGCAGCAAGCCGGTCACACGAGCCACGCAATTTTTTCAATGTTTATACGTAGAAGTTGAACAAACACATGCGAGATCGTGCTGACCTGCAGCGCGGCGAGGCCGCCGGGCGGCAGGCGCGGCGAGCCGGTCACGAAGCGCAGGAAGCGGCGCTGATCGGGCGAGTCCAGGGCGGCCAGCAGGCGCAGGAAGTGGGCGATGACGGCAGAGTCGCGCCCGTAGCCGTGGTCGAATTTGATGGTATTGCCCAGCATCTCCACCGTCCACTTCTCGCCTGCAGGAGCTTAGTTGGTTGTCATCAAGCAGCGGGAAAGAAGCTGCAGTCGAACTTGATAGTGTTGCCCAGCATCTCCACCGTCCACTTCTTGCCTGTGGCAGTACGTGCACAGTGAACGATGACTTTCCATGGCAGTAGGAGACAAGCCACAAGCTGTGGTCCAAACTGATGGTGTTTGCCCAGCATCTCCACGGTCCACTTCTCGTCTGCAATTCAGGAAGAAGACCAATTTTGCATCGAAGTCGCTCTCTGAAACTCGCGACTTATGATTGTGTTACATAGCTGGCGGCACCTCCACCGTCCAAGTGTTGCCTGCTGCCCAGGCGTTCAAAAGTAGGCGCCTTTGGGGTCTCGTACATCCCTGACGACGCTGAGAGCAACTGCTGTACAGAACCTCGAGATGTCGGGACCATGCGAGCACCGCTGCGACCAACAGCGGCGCATAGGCACTCGGTGCTGGTGATGTGGTCTCTGGATAAAATCGACAGTGCAGGGCTGAGCACTGCTGCAGTGGGTAACAGAATGGCGAGAACACGCTTGAGGTTCATGGAGGCGCAGTGGATGACGAGGTGCCAAAATAGAGAAATTGCGCACCGGTGCCGCACAGCATGGCCTCGATCTCGTCCTCGTAGAAGGCGCTGAGGTGGAGCAGCGGGAAGACCTGCTCAAAGCCCGACCGGAATGATGCCACCTGCGTGCAAGTGCATGGAATTGAAAGGTGGCGAAGCCTGTCGTCAAAAAAATCTCAATGGATCGGTGGCGAAACGGTGTGTCAGCCTGTTTGATGGCTCAACTTGCGTTTCAGCACAGCTTTGCAGGCACAGTAGGAGCAACCCCTGCAGATCTCTTGCGACAGGAACAATGCCGCTCACAGATGAGTGCAATTCGTTCCAACATGTACCTGTGCTCGAGTGCGTGGCAAGCGAATGCTCAATCCGGGAGCAACATTGATTTGAGGCTTCTACACTGTTTCTCTTCGCACGACCTGCAATCACGAGCGCACCTGGCTGGAGCCACCAGCGCCGAAGGAGGCCTCCACTACGGCGGCAAGTTAGGTTTCAAATATTAAGGGCTTGTGTGTTGTAAAAGCTACGATGACAAGCGCACCTGACGGGACACGCCGGCGCCGAGGGTGGCCTCCACCACGGCGGCGACGTAGGCAGCGCAATTGCCGGTATCCACCGTGATGTCTGCGCCGCCCGGCCGCAGCTCGTACTCCGGGAACCTGCGGCATTGAAGAGTGGAGTTCAGGACATGGTTTTCATGGCACTTGAAATGGCAACGACGCGCCATAGCTGCGCAGAGTGACATTGCATGACACATAAGGCATCTGCAGACCGCCAGTTTTGATCCAGCTCACATGAGAACATATTGGTGATCTTCAGCTAGCCGACACGCGGCGACGCAGCAAGGTTGACGGGTGCACACCCGGGCAGCACATAGTCGAGGTACATGTCCTCTATGGGGACGCGGCTCCTAGTGTCAGCCAAAATTGCACAAGGGGTTGTGTTTCCTAAGTATTTGATTGCAAGCAGTTGCTGACTGAAAGACCAACGCACCCGGGCAGCACGAAGGCGAGGCACAGGTCCTCGATGGGGACGCCGTCCACGGTGAGCGGGCCAGCGTGGCCGCGGCCGCCGGTCCCGCTGGCTCCCGCCGCCGCCGCCAGCTTCTCCAGCGTCGCGCCCAGCCCCGCGTCCACCTTGCGCACGTCGAACAAGTCCACCGTGCGCCCCAGCGCGATCCTGCAGGTGGGTTTGCGGTTTTCAGTCAGGAGTCCTGCAAGTAACAGACACTTTGCGAGCAGGTACACTGTGCGCACCGGTGCAAGCCTGCACACAGATGTTGAGATACCAGGGTTGTGCAGTAGTCTGCACACCAGTCTGCACACCAAGTCGATAGCCCGCATGCAAGTTCTTGTTGCAAGGCCGACGAGCGTCGTTAAGTGTTGCAATGACAAAGTTTTGCTCCCACTGTGGCTACACCTTCACTGTGGCTACACCTGCACTCCTGGCTCATCCATGCATTTTGGTTCATTGATGAGCCTGCATCAGGCGCAGGCACAGACAGCCTTGGCAGGCGAGCCTGCTCTTGCACCGTTTGATGGTCGCCGGCTCACAGGGAGTGCACAAGGGTTGTCCAGTTCTCTACACACCGTTGAAAAGTGTAGGAGAGGGGCTGGTCGGCCGCATGGTACACTGCCGAAGATAAGCACAGGGTCATTGCGGCGTCGTTTGGCTCGCAGTGTTTGCAACCTGTAGCCAAGAGTGCTTTCAGATATTCTGGTTTTCTGAGGTTTTCTGAATAGGTCTCCGCACCGGTAGAAGGTGTAGGAGAGGGGCACGTCCAGCATGCGGCCGTCCTGCAGCGCCTTGGCGGTAGCCCGGCCCAGCAGCGCAAAGCGCGGCAGCACACGCGAGCCGCCCCGGTGCGGCGGCAGTGGCGCGGGAAATAGCCCCTGCGGCGCCGCGACGTAGGCGCCCGCCTTGCCGCCCTCTGCCAGCTCGCTCTGTGGCGACCATGCAACCAGGGTTCAGCAAACACATGGGACTCCATCAAGGAACCCTCAAATACAGGGGACTGCAGATAGTCACAGGCAAGTCGTGGGTGGTGAGACACACGTATGGCAATCGCTCAGAAGGAAAAGTTGCGCTGCCATGTTATCACAGCACGTGCACAGCGCCAGGGGCTTCTGTGTTCTGCACGGACCTCCAATGACAATCGAATCAGTGCTCTTTCCACGACGCACCTGCATGGGCAGCGACTGACGGTCCACGCGGATGTGGGCAACGTCCTCGGGCTTCTCGGGGCCTGCGCCCACGGAGTCGCTGCCGCCAACCTCTGAGCGCCACATGCCCAGCGACTTGCGCTGCAGCTCGTGCGCCAGGAGCGTGTAGAACTCCAGCGTCGGGCCTAGCCCCGTGCCCACCTGATTGTGCGAGTGCAGAACGGGGTGTCAAGAGAAGGCGTCAAGATTAGATATTGGCAACGACTTCCAGATGCAGGCTAATGCAAGAACCTGCCGCTCTTGCGTGTGCTGCACTTGTGTGTGCAGGAAGTGACCGCGGCTGACGATGAAATTCAGCCAGGTCTGAATCGCCCGATAGAACATCAGTCACAACGCATTCCGCAAAGTCTGCTGCAGTGCTTACTGCTCCTAGGCGGGAGCCCAAACTTCAATTTACAACTGCCCACATGGCCACACACACCGGACAACTATGTTCAATTCCTGTGGTGTCAATCTGCAACTTTAGGACCACTCCTGTACGCGGCAAGTGCAGCTGCTTGTATACTGCACACGGCATGTGTGCAGCCGCCTGTGCGCACCTCGCCAAAGAACTCCAGCTCCAGCACGGATCGCGAGTCGGCGTACAGCTCCATGACCTTGGCCGCCGACTCCAGGATGCGCTTGCGCGACACCCGTACCTGGCAGCACGCAAAAGCCCTGGTTTCAGACTTCGATGGCCGCCACACAAATGGGCGATTCCCCCCCACCAGCGACCTGCACAGGTAGCAGAGGGGCACGCACAGCACAGGATAGTCGTGGGCAACACGAGTCTGCACCTTCTGGCGGGTCAGGCGGCCGACGCGGGTGGAGCGGTCGTCCCGGTCCGCGTCCTGCGAGGCCGACCCCTCGGCCGTCGCCAGCGCCTGCAGCATGCAAAGGCAAATGGCTTAGCTACCTGGCAGATGCCTGCCTGCCCCATGCATGCTCTGGACAGCCAAACACTTCCGAGGGCTGTGGACTGATGCCTCAGTGTCACTGTGGCATATTCCAATAGGAGAATAAGACTTCGAGAACTGATGGATAGGCGGAGACGATCTTGCCTGCAGGTGGGCCAGGGCGCGCGGCAGGCCCAGGGCGGTGGACTTGAACCAGGCGCGGCGCAGCGCGAAGGGGAACAGGAAGCGCGCCCCAAACACCAGGCGCTCCGTCCATGCTGGCAGCGTGCCGCCGCAGATCGCCAGCACATCCTGCACCTCACCACAAAACCTGGTTGTCATGACATGTCCACTTTGGCAGCAAGTTTCCTTCATGCATCCGAATAGCTGCTGTACAATTCGAAAGCTACACACTCTCTGGTGTTTTCGAAGGATGGTGTTGCTAAGTGCAGCACTACAATGCGAAACGTCATCACCGCATCAAGGACCCGAGAGCATTTGCGCTGTTGTCCTCATCAGCGCAATACTTGCCGCACCTTGAGCTGCTGTGCCAGCTTGGGCGCCAGCTTGTTGCTGGTGAACTCTGAGCGCTGCACGCGGCCCGGCGGCAGCGCCGCACCCTCCGGCACCTCGCCACCGGACGACTGCCCCCGCTGGTACGCCACGAGGTGCGGCCCCGCCCTGCGCACGACAGTAATGGCATTGTCAACATGCGGAAGCAACTCATACAGTGAGGCTTGCTGTGTTCGCTGCTCTGTGCCCAAGCATTGGCGCACTGATTGAGGACCCAGGCTGGCGGCCAAGGTTGCCAATGGTCGAGGGTCACCAAGCTGAATGCCATCCACAGGGCGCGTCAGTCATCCTGCTGGGAGCAACATGGGTGAGTGTTCAACGAGCAGCACACGCACCGGTTGATAGACTCCAGCAGGGTGAGCACAGTCAGCAAGTCCGCGGTGGTGCCGCTGACGCCCATGCCTGACATGTCTGGCACGGCCAACAGCTCCGCCAGTGCCGAGCGCCCCGCCTCTGCGCCCTGCATCATGTCAGGCTTGTAATCAGCAGCAACAGAGCACAATGCGAGTTTTGTTTGGGCTGGAACTACCTGCAGAAAGGGGTATGCGATTCATCAAGCGCACGCTGGTTGGCACCAGTAAATAGTGCAGCTGACGGCAGGCGAATAGAGTGCAGATTTACTGGGCTTAGTGGTCAAGAGTGAAAGCAGGGCAAAGGTAACAGGGACACACCTGGCGCACTGGGTGCGGCAACTGCGCAGCGGGCTGCTCCACGCCCGCCGGCTCGGCAGCGGGCGGCGCCGCGGCGTCGAAGATGTCGTAGGTCAGGCTGTGGATGTCGTCCCACATGCGCCGCACTGACAGCTGCGCCTGACGAACACGACATGATGTCAGAAGGACTTGGGGGGGTCATCCAAGGATCGACGAGTGAAGATTGGACCATGCCATGCCGAGGGGAGCATGAAACATGCATCAGGGGGACATCAAGCACTGGAACAGGCTGCTAATGATGTGAGCGAAGGTTGTGCGGAGCAGCAATTCAGTTTGCATTTTGGAGTGACGGGATGAGAGTTTCAACCTGCTGCGGATCGCCGCTGGCTGGCTGGGCTCCATCTGCCTGCTGCCGTGCCAGCTGCACCGCCTGCATGGCCACACAAACACTGTCAGCGGCAGCTGGAGGTCCAGTGATGCACGGCGGCAGCTCGAGACTTGATCAATGGCCTGAGGCTTGCAACTCAGGTCCTTGTTGCAGCAGAATGCAACAACTTCCACACCTGAAGGGCAGACTGTGTGCTTAGGCACAATCACTGACCTGGAAGATGGACGTGGAAGTGGGCAGAGGCTGCACCCCGACTAAAGCTAAACACATGTTTCTCGCGCGAGAGGCAGATTGACGCACTAATATTTGAGACTCTCGCTTGCCTGGAAGATGGAGGTGGAGGACGGCAGGCGCTGCGTGCCGACGCAGAAGCTGAGGTTGGGGTGCACAGGAGGCGCCGCCTCGCCCGCCTCGCGGGCCGCCGCCTCGGCGCCCGCGTGTGTTCCTGCCATGGCTGCCTGCGCATATGACGCCGTGCCGCCCGCTGCAGCGCCCGCGGCTGCTGCTGCTGCCCGAGCGGCTTCGCGGGCTGCGCCCCGAGAATGCTGGGCACCCGTGGCGGCCGCTGCTGGGGCGGCGTCTGCCGCCGCCGCTGCTGCTGCAGGCGCCGCTGCTGCTGCGGGCGCCGGAGTCGGCGGGGCGCCCGTGCCGCCGCCATCCGACCCGCCGTCGGCGTCGCCGCTGGCCAAATCGACCTCGTGCACCTCGTGATTTGAAAACGACAGGGCTTTCATCAGGTGCACGTTCCGCAGAATCCAGTGCGCACACAGGCAGCCTGTTTCTGGTAGTGGCAGAAGCCAATGGGCGTCGACAATGGTGACCTGGTGTGCATTGAAAGGCTTTTGTAGGTCGCTGTGTTACTCACCTGCATGCTCTGGATGCCCATACGCGCGGCGTCGTCCGAGCCGTCAGAGGCGCCATCGACGATGTCATCCTCGTCCAGCAGCTCGTCCTCATCCATGCCCTCGTCGTCATAGCCCTCCCCATCGTCCTGCAGCACAGATTGGGCGGTACGCAACTTCACAAGGTGCCCAGCCGATGTGCCGCGCACAGCAGCTTTCGGGAGATCCTGTCACAGCGCTTCCTGCTGATGCCGCTTCTGAACAGCTGCCGGTCAAATGTAAAGCGTTTCGTTTCATTTCGACAGGACAGTACAAGAGCACTGAGAGCCGCTCTCAAGCGCCCGGGTCCAGCACAGGCGCCACACCTGCAACATGACATCGTCCTCGTGCTCCGAGGAGCCGCCGCCATCGGAGCCGCCGGGCGGCGAGCCATCTGCGTCCATGGGCGCCGCGGTTTCACCCGCCACCGCCGCCGCCGCCGCAGCGGCGTCCAGCGTAGCCGCGTTGGCATCGTCCGGCGAGCCCATGGCGCCGGCCTGCGACGCTTGGCGAGCGGAGGCGCGCGTCATGCGGCGTTCGGTTGACGCCAGCGCGGCCGCAGCGGCCGCCGCGGCGCCGCGGCTGCTGCCGGGGCGCTGCGTTTGCGGCGGCTCCGGGATGGCCTGCGCCTTGCTGCTGGCTGAGCGCGTGAGGCGGCGCTCTGGCTGCTGGGCGCCTGTCCAGCAGACAACCGGTCGCCTTCATTATTGGCATCCTGTACACGAGGGAACCTAAGAAGCGCTTTACAGAGGCCAATAAACGCACGCGACAATCGTGGAGAGAAGCACCAGCCAGAACCTGGATGCGCACCTGGGGCAGCCGCCTGCGCGGCTCCGCGCGTGCTGGGCCTGCCCTGCCCGGAAGCGGGGGCGCTGGCTGGCTGGTTTCTCGCTGCTTCTGCCGCATCCTTCATGAGCTGCACAGAAGGCCAGGTGCACAGAGTGAGCTATCGAATGTCCTTAGAACGCTGCACACAGTCCCTGAGCCAGTAGATTGTGGAAATCCAACGCTCGGAACAACACACAACGCTTCTGGTTGCTGCTTGTGCCACAGCTTATTAAAAAGTGGCACCTGAATGCGCCGGGCAGCAGCAACCTCCTCTGCTGCAATCTCTGCCGTGCTGCGGTAGACGCGCGGCCACAGGAAGTCCTGGCGCAGCACAGAGTTTTGACATCAGCAGCTTGTGATAAACATAATGCCAATGTCAATTTGGAAATTCAATGCTCTGTCTGGGGAGCTGCAAAACAATTCAAGAGCGTCATTGTCTCCAGAGCAGGTATCAACTGGACTTGTTGGGGCGCGCACCTCAATGGCGCCCATGGTGGCGAGCGGCTCGATGAGGACGACGTTGGTGGAGTAGTCCCGCAGCGACTGCCCGGCGCCCGGCGCCTTGCACAGCCGAAGCTTGAAGGGCTGCGACAGCGCCGCCAGCCCCGCCTGCAGGCTGCCCGGGTCCGTCCGCCGGTGTGAGCCTGCGCAAATTTGAAAACCGGATTTTCACGGTGGACTGATACATCCGCAAGGTTGCACACGTCGGGGGAGCTGCCTCAAACGGGACCAGTAGACATGCATCAGGCTCTCCCGAACCATGCACG
>JAABUM010002788.1_pt1 | contig 22707 bp, 21 predicted proteins | sample 5559161 | NCBI WGS metagenome assembly JAABUM01 (sample SAMN10711868, study PRJNA513369) | rock metagenome | isolation source: Antarctica rocks | place: Antarctica: Victoria Land, Siegfried Peak nord
GATACAATGACCAAGGAGGCGATCCTCGGCGCGATCCGCCGCGGGCTGAAGCGTGGCCCGCTGCCCGGTGACCAGGCCGCGATGCTGCGTGAGCGCATGGCGCATCCGCCGCGGCACCTGATCCCGGCGCGCAGCCAGGTGCCGCGCCCCGATCAGATCGCGCTCATGATCCGCAATATCGAGAAAGAGTTCGGCACCGTTACCCGCGTGCTGGATGGCGGCGAGGTGCCGGAGGCCGTGGCGAGCTACCTTGCCGGGCAGAACCTGCCGTCCAGCCTCGTCATGGCGCCGCATCCGGAGCTGCGCGCCATCCCATGGTCCAGCCGCCCGCTGCTGCTGATCCGCGAGGGCCGGGCGGAGGCGACGGACTTGGTCAGTCTGCAGCATGGGTTTGCCGGCGTGGCCGAAACCGGCACGCTGATGCTGCCCAGCGCGCCGGAGCGTCCGACGACGCTGAATCTGCTCGCCGACACCGCCATCGTGGTGCTGCGCAGCAGCCGGGTCGTGGGCGCCTATGAGGACGCTTGGGACTTGCTGCGCGCGGAGCGTCAAGATGCGCAGACCGGCGGCTTCATGCCGCGCAACATAATGTTCGTGACGGGGCCGTCGCGTTCCGCCGATATCGAGCAGACCCTGGAGCTCGGCGCCCATGGCCCGCGTCGCCTGCATGTGGTGCTGATCGAGGACGACCCGGCCGCCCGCTCCATTTAGATGCGCACCTCGCGCCGCAAGGCCTTGTCCGAGCACGACCGCGCCACCTGGGCGCTTTATGTCCGCAATGTAGCCCCGCTGGACGGTGTGCCGGTGCCAGAAGCGCCGCCGGAACCGGTGCTGGCGGCTCAGTCTTCATCCCAACCTGTGCCGTCCGCGCCTTTGCCAGTCGTGCAGCGCTTGTCGCTGGTGACAATCGGCCACCATCCGCCCGGCGTCGACAAGGCGACCTGGAACCGATTTCGCACCGGTAAGCTCGCAGCCACCCGCACCTTGGACCTGCACGGCCGCACGGCACAGCGGGCGTTTTTCGCGCTGCAGGATTTCCTTGGGAGCGCCCATGCCGAGAAGCTGCGCTGCGTCGAGGTGATCACCGGGCGCGGCAGCGGTGAGACCGGCGGAGTCATCCGGCGCGAGTTCCCGCTATGGCTGAACCGACCGGAGCTGCGGCCGCTTGTGTTGGCGGCGGCACATCCGCACGCGGCCAACCCGGGCTCGGTCCGGCTACTACTGCGCCGGGTGCGGTCGGGAAAATAGCGCGTATTGGGCGCGTGAATGGGCTATCGTGGTCCGAGGCCTGAAAGGCACCGCTGATGAGCCAGTTGCAGCAGAAATCGATGACTTCGGCCGAATTTCTCGCATGGGAAGCGAAACAGGAATTGAAATGGGAGTTCGATGGCTTTCAGCCAGTTGCAATGACTGGCGTCACCGACGCCCATGCGGCCATCCAAGGCAATCTAATTACAGCGCTTAATGTTCGGCTACGTGGCCGGCGCTGCTATCCGCGCGGTCCGGAGGTGAAAGTTGAGATTGGCCCAAAGTACCGTTATCCGGATGCTTTCGTATCCTGCACACGGGTCGCGCCCAACGCTACGATCGCGGCGGAACCTGTCGTGATTTTCGAAATTCTTTCGGAAAGCACCGCAAAAACCGATCGAACAACCAAGCTTGTCGAATACCAATCACTTCCCTCGGTGCAGCGTTACGTCCTGCTCGAGCAGGATCAAGCGCTTGCAACTGTCATCACGCGGGTTGGTAGCGATTGGAATATTAAAGTGCTGAACGCCGTTGGAACGCTTTCAATGCCGGAAATCGATATCGAGATCGCCATGGCTGAATTCTATGACGGGGTGGAACTCACGCCGCCGGGGGCCTGACGAGCGCGGCTGCCGCGACTTTCGCCTCGATGCTGTCCCAAATCGCTCCCGCCAAGTCGATGCCGTCGAACCGAGCAATCTCCTGTAGGCCGGTCGGCGAGGTCACGTTGATCTCGGTCAAATAGTCGCCGATCACGTCGATGCCGACGAAAATCAAGCCATGGTCGCGCAAATAGGGTCCGATGCGGCGGCAGATCTCCTGCTCCCGCTCGGTGAGCCGGGATTGTTCGGGCCGGCCGCCGACGTGCATGTTGGACCGCGCTTCGCCCGCAGCCGGCACCCGGTTCAACGCGCCCATGGCGACGCCGTCGACCAGGATGATCCGCTTGTCACCCCGGCGCACGGCGGGCTCATAGCGCTGGATCATCAGCGGTTCGCGCGACCGGGCGAAGTGCATCTCCAGCAGCGACGCCAGGTTCTCGTCATCCGGCTTGATGCGGAACACGCCCGCGCCGCCATTGCCGAACAGCGGCTTCACGATGATGTCGGAATGCTTGGCGCGGAAGGCGCGGATCGCCTCGGCGTCCCAGGTGATCAGCGTCGGCGGCATCAGGTCCGGGAAATGCGTGACCAGCAGCTTCTCCGGCGAGTCCCGCACGTGCTTCGGGTCGTTCACCACCAGAGTCTGCGGATGGATGTGCTCCAGCATGTGGGTGGCGGTGATGTAGGCCATGTCGAACGGCGGGTCCTGCCGCATCAGCACGGTGTCCATGCTCGCGAGGTCGAGCGTTTCGGCAGGGCCGAAGCGGTAATGGTCGCCCGCCACGCGCTGCACCTGCACCGGACGGGCGCGGGCCAGCAGGCGGCCGGTCCGTGCCTCCCCGACGCCTTCATGGCCCGCTCCCTCATGTAATGACATCTGGCGCACGTCGTAGTGCCACATCGCGTGGCCGCGCCGCTGTGCCTCCAGCATGAGGGCGAAGGTGCTGTCGCCGTCGATGTTCACGGTTTCGATCGGGTCCATCTGGACCGCGACCTTCAGCGGGCTGGTCATGCTGCGCCTCGTTGTTGCTGCCCGCTTGCTAGCAGAGGTTCAAGCGACCGGCACGCCCTTGCTGGTGGAGTACTCGAAATGCAGCGCGGTGCCGGGGTAAACGATCGGATGGATCGCGTGCGCCGCCATCGCGCCCTCGCTGAAGCCCTGCAGGATCAGCTTCAGCTTGCCGGCATAGGTCGCGATGTCGCCGATGGCGAACACGCCGGGCACCGAGGTTTCGCAGCTCGCGGGCGTGACCTGCACGTGGCTGTGTTCCAGGTCGAGGCCCCAGCCGGCGATCGGGCCCAGGTCCATCGACAGCCCGAAGAACGGCAGCAGCACGTCGGCTTCGAGCTGCCGGGTCTGCCCGTCCAGAGTCGCGACCTCAACCGTTTCCAGCACGCCGTTTGCGCCGTGCACGGCATGGAGCTGGTAGGGCACCACCATCTCGACCTCGCCACGGGCGGCGGCGGCGTCGAGCTGGGCGGCCGTCTCCGGCGCGGCGCGGAACTTGGCCCGGCGGTGCACGACATAAACCTTCGCCGCCAGGTCCTTCAGCGACAATGCCCAATCCACCGCGCTGTCGCCGCCGCCGGCGATCACCACGTGTCGGCCGCGGAAATCCTCACGCCGACGGCAGGCATAGCGTACGGCGCCGGTCGCCTCGAAGGCTGGCAACCCGTGCAGCGGCGGCCGGTTCGGGCCGAACGCGCCGGCGCCCGCCGCCACCAGCACCGCTTTGCAGCGGATCTCATCGCCACGGTCGGTGCCCAATACGAAATGGCCGCCTTCGCCTTGCAGGCGATCCACCCGGCGGCCGAGCAGGCGCGGTACGCCGAACGGCTCGATCTGCTGCTCCAGGTTGCCGATCAGGTGCCCCGCGGTGATCGCGGGATGCGCCGGGATGTCGTAGATCGGCTTCTCCGGATAAAGCGCGGTGCACTGCCCGCCGACCTCCTCTAGCGCATCGATCAAGGTGGACCGCAGCTTGAGCATCCCGCATTCAAAGGCGGCGAACAGGCCGACAGGGCCCGCGCCGATGATGGCGACGTCGGTTTCAATGCGATCGGACATGTCGCTGAAATAGCGACTATGCCGGGTACATCAAGCCGTTTGCCCGGCGGACCAAGGTGGCGCAGATTGCGCGGGTGCCGCCGTTAGCGATTCTCCTGCCCGACCTCGCCGCGACCGAGGCCCTGGCCGGCCGCGTCGCCGCACTGCTGCGCCCCGGTGAAGCCGTGCTGCTCGAAGGGCCGCTCGGCGCCGGGAAAAGCGCGCTGGCCCGCGCCCTGCTCCGTGCCTTGCTGTCCGACCCGACGTTCGAGGTGCCGAGCCCGAGCTACACGCTGGTTCAGCTCTATGATGCGCCGATCGGCCCCGTGCACCACTTCGACCTGTGGCGGCTCGACGGCCCCGCCGCTGTCGCAGAACTGGGCTGGGACGACGCACAGGACGGCATTGTGCTGGTCGAATGGCCCGACCGGCTCGGCGCGCTGCGGCCGGCCGATGCGCTCACCATCACCCTTAATCTGGCGGACGGCGATGCGCGCCGGGCCGTGCTGACCGGCTGGCCCGGCCGGCTGGAGCAACTGGCGTGAAGAAGCAACTGACATGAACCTGCACACCATCCCGCCGCACGTACCATTTCTGGATGCGCTGGCCGCCTACTGGCTGCGCCGCGCCGGTCCCGACCCGCTGTCGCTGGCGGATGGCCTCGTTCTCCTGCCTACCCAGCGTGCTGCACGGGCGCTGAACGACGCGTTCCTGCGCCAGTCCGGCGGCCGGCCGCTGCTGCTGCCGCGCATTGCCGCCCTGGGTGCCCTGGACGAAGCGCCGCTGACCCTCGCCGGCGCCCTCGCCTTGCCGCCGGCGGTGGACAGCGCGCGGCGGCTCGCGGTGCTGACCCGGCTGGTGATGGCGCTCGGCGGCCAATACGGCGCGCCCGGCACCGCCGACCGCGCCTGGCAGCTCGCGATGGAGCTGGCCGCCCTGCTGGACGAGGCGCATCGGTCCGAGGTGAAGCTGACCGACGCGCTGCCCGCCGCCGCGGAGGCCGGCTATGCCGAGCACTGGGGCCGCACCATCGAGTTCCTCAAGATCGTCACGAGCGCGTGGCCGGAGTGGCTGGCCGATAACGGCCTGCTCGACGGCGCCGGCCGCAACATCAAGCTGCTGGACGCCCAGTCGGAGGCGTGGTCGCAGCAGCCGCCGCGCTGCCCCGTGATCGTCGCCGGCACGACGGGCGGCATCAAGGCCGTCGCCCGCCTCATACGCGTCGTCGCCACCATGCCCGGCGGCATGGTTATCCTGCCCGGCCTCGACCTCGCGATGAAGGACGAGGTGTGGGACCAGTTGGATGCCGGTCATCCGCAGGCCGGGCTGCGGCGGCTGCTGATCAATCTCAATGCGTCGCGCGGCGATGTGCAGCCATGGGAGGAGCAGGCGACGCCAGTGAAGCCGGGTCGCTGCACAGCACTTTGGCAGTCGCTGCTGCCCGCTCAGGCGCTCGGGGAGTGGCGCTCCGACGGCGCGGCGGAGGTCGCCGGGCTGACAAGGCTGCAGGCGGCGGATCAGCAGGAGGAGGCGGTCGCGATCGCACTGGCGCTGCGCAACGCGCTGCAGGTGCCGCACGCCCGCGCGGCGCTCGTCACCCCTGACCGGCAGCTCGCCGCGCGGGTGGCGGCGGAGCTGGGGCGATACGGCGTCGTCGTCGACGATAGCGCCGGGGAGCCGCTGGCTGACACGCCGCCCGGCGCGTTCCTGCGCCTGCTGGCCCACGCCGTCGCGGACGGCTTGGCCCCGGTGGCTTTGCTGTCATTGCTGAAGCATCCGCTGGCGGCGCTTGGGCTGCGCCCGGCCGCGACCCGCCGGGCGGCACGGCGGCTGGAGCTCGCGTGCCTGCGTGGCCCGGCTCCGGCGCCAGGGCTCGACGGGCTGCGCGCGGCGTTGGACCTGCGGCCCAATGCTGCGGCGCAGGACCTGCTCGACCGCCTCGATGCCAGGATGCAGCCCATCCTCCGCATCGCGGTGCGCGCGGACGCGACGCCGGCCGAGGCACTGACGGCGCTGATCGAGTGCGCCGAGGCCGTCGCCGAGACCGACGAGCTGTCCGGCGCGGCCCGGCTATGGTCCGGGGAAGAGGGCGAGGCGCTGGCAACCCACCTTTCCGCGCTGGCCGTCGCGCTGCCGATCCTGCCGGCGCAGCCGGTCGTGACCCTGCCGGGCCTGCTGGATGCGTCGATGGAGGGCGCGGTGGTGCGCAGCCGCCGGGCACTGCGGGGGCGGGAAGGAGCTGAGCACCCGCGCGTCGCCATTCTCGGCCTGTTGGAGGCGCGGCTGCAATCGGCGGACCTGATGGTGCTCGGTAGCCTGGCGGAGGGGGTTTGGCCGCCGACGACCGATTCCGGTCCCTGGATGAGCCGGCCGATGCGCACCGCTGCGGGACTGGAGTCGCCGGAGGAGCGTGTTGGCCAGATGGCGCACGACTACGCCATGCTGGCCTGTGCGGCGCCCGAGGTGATCCTGTCCTGCCCGCGGCGGCGCGAGGGCGCGCCGACGGTGCCTGCGCGTTGGCTGGTGCGGCTTGAGGCCTATCTCGATGGGCAACGCGCCCCGCTGCCCACGCACCCAAGCGTCGCCTGGGCCCGGCTGCTGGATCAGCCCGCCGGTGAGCCGCGGCCCGCCGCCCCGCCGCAGCCCCGGCCGCCCATCGACGCCCGGCCGCGCGGGCTGAGTGTCACGGAGGTCGAGACCTGGCTGCGCGACCCGTATGCCATCTACGCCAAGCACGTTCTGCGCCTGCGTGCGCTGAGCCCGCTGGAGGAGTCGGCCGATGCCGCCGACTACGGCAGCATCGTGCACGCGGCGCTCGCCGACTTCCTGACTGCCCTGCCGCCGACCTATCCACAGCAGGCCGCGGCGCTGTTGCGGGCCGCCATGGATCGCGCGCTGGACGCGGCCGGGCTACGGCCCGCATTGACGGCTTGGTGGCGCCCGCGCCTGGCCCGCATCGCCGAGTGGGTGGCCGAGGCCGAACGCCAGCGCCGCCTGCGTGGTCCCATGGCGTTGGTGCGGGCCGAGGTGGACGGCCGCTGGTCCGTGCCCGGCACCGGCCGGCCGTTCGTGCTCAGCGGCCGGGCCGACCGCATCGAGCGCCGGGCGGACGGCACGCTCGCAATCCTCGATTATAAGACCGGCGCGGTGCCCACGGCGGGCCAAGTCGAACAGGGCCTGGCGCCGCAACTGCCGTTGGAGGCCGCGATGGCCGCCGCCGGGGTATTCGGCCCAGAGCTTGAAGGCCGCGCTGCGGAGCTCACCTATTGGCACCTTTCGGGCGGATTCGAGCCCGGCAAGGAAACCAAGCTGTTCAAGCACGACCCCGATGAGACCGCGTCGGAGGCGGCTGCCGCCGAGCGCGCCCTAGTCGCCCTGGTCGCCGCCTTCGACGACCCTAGCCGTGCGTATTTGTCCCGGCCGCATCCTGGCGCCGCGCCGCGGTTCTCCGATTATTCTCAGCTTGCCCGCGTCGCAGAGTGGGCGGCGCTGGAGGATGACGAATGATGGATCTTCCCGGACGGACGCTCCGCGTCTGGCCTACTGCCGCCCGCGCCCGCGCCGAGGCGGAGCAGCGCCAGGCCTCCGACCCCGCCGTGTCCGCCTTCGTCGCGGCGTCGGCCGGGTCCGGCAAAACCAAGCTGCTGACCGACCGCATGCTGCGCCTCATGCTGACGGGGGCGACGCCGTCCCGCATCCAGTGCCTGACCTTCACCAAGGCGGCGGCGGCCGAGATGTCGCTGCGGCTGCAGCATCGGCTGGGCCATTGGCTGACCATGGACGACGCGGCGCTCGATGCCGAGCTGGAGGGTTTGCTGGTGCCGACCGGCGAGGACGCCCGCCGGGACGCCCGCGCGCTGTTCGCCCAGGTGCTGGACCTGCCCGGCGGTATGCGGATCGGCACCATCCATGCGTTCTGCCAATCCCTGCTGCGCCGCTTCCCGCTCGAGGCGGCGATCTCACCGCATTTCCGCCTGGTTGAGGACGCCGATGCCCGGACAGCCATGGACCAGGCGCGCGAGGGCGTGCTGGCTGGGTTTCCCGCCGATGCGCTGCTGGAGCTGGCGGGCCTGACCTCGGCGGAGGGCTTTGGCCGGCTCGTCGCGGCGCTCGACGCGAAGCGCGACGTGTTGGCGCCGGCGATGGCGTGGACGGAGCCGCAGCTCATCGCCGCGATGCGGCGCGCGGCAGGCGCTGGGGCAGGCAACGACGCCACGCTGCTCGCCGCCGCCGTCGAGTGGCCCGGGCGGGAGGGCATCGTCGCGGCCCAGCGCCTCGCCCAAGCGCACGGCTCCCCTGCCGTGCAGCAAAAGGCGGAGCGCCTGCTCGGCTGGCTCGGCCTGCCGCCCGACCTGCGGCGGGAGCATTGGGGCGAGTGGCTTGCGGAGCTGCTCACCGCCGCCGGCGAGCCACGCGCGCGGAGTGCGTTCGCAGCCAAGGGCCTGGACGCGAAACACCCGGAGATCGCCGAAAGAATGGTCGCCGAGCAAGCCCGGGTGCTGGCGGTCGAGGACCAGCGCCGGGCGCTGCGGGTCGCTGCGGTCTCCACGGCGCTGCTGCATTTGGCGGCGCCGGTGCTGCGGGCCTATGCCGGGCGCAAGGAGGATGGCGGGCTGCTGGACTACGGCGACCTGATCGGCCGCACCTCCGACCTGCTGCGCGACCCCGGCGCGGCCTGGGTGCTGTATAAGCTCGACGGCGGTATCGACCACCTGCTGCTGGACGAGGTGCAGGATACCGCGCCGGAGCAGTGGCAAATCGCGCACCGGCTCACCGAGGAGTTTTTCGCCGGGCTGGGGGCAGCGGCGGAGGAGGGGCGGCGGCGCACGTTCTTCGCGGTCGGCGATCCGAAGCAGAGCATTTATTCGTTCCAAGGCGCCGATCCCCAGGAGTTCGAGCGGTCCCGCGCCGAGATGGCCGCCCGTGTCGGCCCAGCCGAATGGCGGGACGTGACGCTGGACGTGTCGTTCCGTTCGACCACGCCGGTGCTGGCCCTGGTGGACGCCGTGTTCGCCGATCCGGAGGCGGCGCGGGGCGTGGCCGATGATGGCCCGCTGCACCATTTTGCCGACCGTGCGGGGGCGGCCGGCCGCGTCGAGCTATGGCCGCTGACCCCGGTGCCGGAGGCGCCGCTGTCCGAGCCATGGACCGTACCGGACCGCAACATGGGCCAGGTTTCGGCGCCGCAGCGGCTGGCGGACGCGCTGGCCGGCTGGATCGGCGACGCCATCCGCAAGGGGATGCGGCTGGAGAGCCGAAACCGTCCGCTGGCGGCCGGTGACGTGCTGGTGCTGGTGCGCCGGCGCGATGACTTCGCCAAGTCGCTGGTGCGGGCATTGAAGGCGCGCGGCGTGCCGGTGGCCGGGCTCGACCGCCTCGTGCTCGACGAGCAGGCGGCGGTGCAGGACATGCTGGCGCTGTGCGACGCGATCCTGCTGCCGGAGGACGACCTGGCGGTGGCATGCGTGCTCACCAGCCCGCTCGGCGACCTCACCGACGATGACCTGATGCGGCTGTCGATCGGACGGCGCGGCACATTGTGGGACGCGCTGCGGGACCGCGCGGGCGAGCATGAGGCCTGGAGCCAGGCATGGACCGTGCTATCCACCCTGCAATCCCGCGCCGACTACGTCACGCCGCACCATCTGATCACCGAGGCGCTGGGGCCGCTCGGCGGGCGTGCCCGGCTGCTTGCACGGCTGGGACCGGACGCCGCCGAGCCGCTCGACGAGCTGCTGAATGCCGCTTTGACCTATACCGCCCAGCGCGCGCCGTCGCTGCAGGGCTTCGTCCACTGGCTGCGCCGGTCGGGCGCGACGGTGAAGCGGGAAGCGGAGGGCGCCGGCGGCACCGTGCGCGTCATGACGGTGCACGGTGCCAAGGGCCTGCAGGCGCCGCTGGTGATCCTGCCCGACACGACGGCGCTGCCGCCCAAGGAGGAGCCGTTCGGCTGGTGCACCGATCCGCGCACCGGAGTCGTGCTGCCGCTGTGGTCGCCACGCAAGGAGTTCCGTTGTGCTGCAGTGGACCAAGCCCGGGCGGCGGAGCAGGACCTGAAAACCAAGGAATACAATCGGCTGCTGTATGTCGCGCTGACGCGGGCCGAGGACCGGCTGCTGGTCTGCGGCTGGGAGACCCGCAAGGGCGTGCCGGACCAGAGCTGGTATCGCATGGTCCAGCGCGGCTTCCACGCGATCGAGGCTGAGGCATCCGCGTTCGACGCTGTGCCGGGTGCGTGGGCTGGCGCGTGCCTGGCGCTGGAAAGCGAGCAGACGGCACCGCCGCGGGGCGCCGTCGTGCCGTCTGCCGACGCCGCGACGCCGCTGCCTGCTTGGGCGGGCCATCCCGGTGACTGGCGGCCGGATGCGCCGCCGCCGGAACCGCCGGTTCCAACGCCGCTCGCGCCCAGCCGGCCGGACGGCGCCGCGCTCGGCCCGGTGCCGCGTGCAGCCTCGCCATTGCTGTCGCATGACGATGCGGGACAGCGTTTTCTGCGCGGCAAGCTGGTGCACACGCTGCTGCAGCATCTTCCGGAACTGCCCGAGCAGGCCAGAGCCGACGCTGCGCGCGCACACCTGCAATTCGGCGGTTTCGGATTGACACCGGCTGAGGTTGAAACGCTGGCGGAGCAGACCCTGGCCGTGTTGGCGCATCCGGAACTCGCCGCGCTGTTCGGCCCCGGCAGCCGGGCCGAGCAGCCGCTGACCGGCCTGATCGGCGACGTGGTCGTGAGCGGCGTAGTGGACCGCATGGTGGTGCTGCCGGACGAGATCCTGCTCGCCGACTACAAAACGCATCGCGCAGCCCCGGCCGCTGTTACCGACACGCCGATTCGTTACCTGCGTCAACTAGCTGCGTATCGCGCGGTGCTACGCGGTATCTATCCAGGTCGGTCCGTACACTGCGCGCTGGTCTGGACCGATGAAGCGACCGTTGTCAGCGTGCCGGGACCGTTATTGGACGCGCATCAGCCTGGCGCTTGATCCCGTTCGCCATGAACCCCAAATCTCAATCAGGAAACTGGAGATCAGCATGAGCGAGAACACCGTCGCTGTTGGCGATGACACCTTCAAGAAGCAGGTTTTGGAGTCGAAAGAGCCCGTGCTGGTCGACTTCTGGGCCGAGTGGTGCGGTCCCTGCAAGATGATCGCCCCCGCGCTGGAGGAGATCGCCTTGGAGTACAAGGGCCGCGTGACGGTCGCCAAGGTGAACATCGACGAGAATCCGATGTCCCCGAACACCTATGGCGTACGTGGGATTCCGACGATGATCCTGTTCAAGGACGGCAAGCCGGCCGCCACTAAGGTAGGCGCCGCGCCAAAGAGCGAACTGAAGCAGTGGGTCGCCAACAATCTCGGCTGACACCGCGATCTCGTGACGTTGATTTAGCTGAGCGGATACTCGTAAGGGATAAATCCGGAGTTCGTAGCCAGGCGATCATAGAGCAGCCGGGCTGTCGTATTGTGATCCTGGGTCAGCCAATACATGCGCGTGCTGGACTGGGTGCGGGCACGGGTAGCAACCGCCTCGATAAGTGCGCGGGCCACGCCACGGCCCCGTGCAGCCTCGTCCACAAATAGATCCTGCAGATAGCAGACCGGTGTCATGGTCCAGGCACTGTCGTGGAACAAAAAGTGTGTAAGGCCAATGATCTGGCCGTTCAGCCGCGCTGTCAGGCCGTGCAACTCGTTATCCTGCAGCAGGCGTGTCCAAGTCCGCTCATATACCGCATCGGGTAATGACGCCTGATAGAATGTCAGATAGGCGCTCCAAAGCTCGGTCCAACGTGGCCTATCTTCTGCGCTGAACCTAGTTATTGTAACCGTTCCAGCGCTTGCCATCGCTACTCGCCGCCTTCTGGACCGTAGAACATCACCCACGTCGCAAAATCGGGTGAGAATTCTTCGAAACAGTGGACGGTGCCGGCTGGAACGAACAACGCATCGCCGGGCCCGAACGGCACGCGATCCTCACCCTGCACCCGCAAAGCCATATCATCGAATGGCGAGCTTTCTACTGCGCGCACGAAAACGCCGGTGCCGGATACAATGATATACAATTCATCGCGGTCGTGCGGGGTCTGCGGATCGTGCTGCTTTGGAGCGAACCAGCGCAGTTCCATCGTACCATGGGCCAGCAACAGCGCAGTGGCCCGGCCCGCGTCATTGGGCGTCGTTCGAGCATCTGCAGTAGTCGCGCGTAGTTTGGCCGGTGCCGGCACGTTTGGACCGTCCATGACCAGCTCCAAGATGTCCAAGGATGCGGCCTAACCGCGTCAAAATCAAGAGTTGGGACGTTCTGCCATACGCCAAGTCCCCCAAATGCATCTTATTCTTCGCCGTCAGCCTTCAGGACCTCACCGGCGAGATATAGGCTGCCGCAGATCAGCACGCGCGCCAGCGGCCCAGGCGGCAGGCTCGCCAGGGCAGCGGCGACGGTCGGACCCGGCCTCGCCACACCGCCGGACGCCGCAATGATCGCCTCGATCGGCAGCGCGAGATGCTGCCCGGGTTCCTGCACAGCCAGCACCTGGGTGGCGTGCGGCAGCAACGGGCGCAGGAACTCGGCCGCATCCTTGGACTGCTTCATGCCGACGATCAGATGCAGCGGACGATCGGCCCATCCCGCAATATGCTGTGCCAGCGCCGCTCCAGCGCCAGGGTTGTGCCCGCCGTCCAGCCATACCTCCCAGCCAGCAGGCGCCATTTGGCCTAGGCGTCCCCGCAACCGCTGCATCCGTGCCGGCCATTCGGCGTGCGCCAGCCCGGCCCAGGCAGCGTCCAGCGCCGGTATCGCGGCTCCTGACACCAGCATGGCGGCGCGAAATGCCGCGACGGCAACGCCGGCATTGTCCACCTGATAGGCGCCCGGCAATGATGGCAGCGGCAAGTCGATCGTTGCAGCGGAGTCGGAATATCGCAGCCCGCCGTCGCGGGTGGCAACCTCCCAATCGCGTCCGCGCGCCAGCAGCGGTGCGCCAGCCGCCGCCGCTGCGTCCAGCAGCGCCGCGAACGCCTCCATTGGCTGCGCCCCGGTCACCAGCGGCACGCCGCGTTTGGCGATGCCCGCCTTCTCTGCCGCGATCGCCGCCAGCGTGTCACCAAGCAGCTCGCGATGATCGAGCGAGATGGAGGTGACCGCGCAGGCTGCCGGCACCTCGATCACGTTGGTCGCGTCGCCGCGTCCGCCCAGCCCGACCTCCAGCACGCACAAGTCCGCCGGCGTTTGCGCAAACAGGTGGAACGCGACGGCGGTGATGACCTCGAACACCGTGATCCCGGCGCCGTCATTGACCCGCTCAATGTGTTCGAGCGCGTCTGCCAGGACCGCGTCGGACACCAGCTTCCCGGCAATCCGAAACCGCTCGTTGAAGCGGACCAGATGCGGTGAGGTATAAACGTGAACGCGGAGCCCGGCCGACTCCGCCATCGCGCGCAGAAAGGCGCAGGCGCTGCCCTTGCCGTTGGTTCCCGCCACGTGGATCACCGGCGGCAAGCGGCGCTCCGGATGGCCCAGTTGCGCCAGCAGGCGCTGGAGCCGGCCGAGGCTGAGGTCGATCAGCCGCGGATGCAGCCTATGCAGCCGGTCTATGATCGGCTCGATGCGGTTCGCTAACTGGGTTTGGCTCAAGCGGCGGCCTGCTCCGGCGGTTGCTCATGCGGCGGTTCCGGATGCTGCTCGGGCGCCTGGCCGTGCAGGTGGAGGGGAACGCGCAACAGGCCAATCAGCCGGGCCAGAGTTTCCCGCATTTCGGTGCGCGGCACCACCATGTCGAGTATGCCGTGCTCGAGCAGGTATTCGGCCCGCTGACAGCCGTCCGGCAGCGTCTCGCGCACCGTTTGCTCGATGACGCGGGCGCCGGCGAAGCCGATCAGGGCGCCGGGCTCGGCCAGCTGCAGGTCACCCAGCATCGCAAAGCTCGCGGTGACGCCGCCGGTCGTCGGATCGGTCAACACCGTCAGGAACGGCAGCCCGGCCTCCTTGACCAGCCGGGTCGCGATCGTGGTGCGCGGCATCTGCATCAGGCTGACTGCGCCCTCCTGCATGCGGGCGCCGCCGCTGGCGGTGAACACGATCAGCGGGGCCTGCTGCAACACAGCCAGGCGCGCGGCGGCGACGATCGCCTCGCCGACGGCGGCGCCCATGCTGCCGGCCATGAACTCGAACGCCTGCGCCGCCACCACGGCGCGGTGCCCGCCAATGGTGCCGTGCGCCACGAGGACCGCGTCCTCGATACCGGTCGCGTCCCGTGCCTCCTTGAGACGGTCGGTGTAGCGCTTGCTGTCGCGGAAGCGCAGCGGGTCCGCGGGCACGCGCGGCAGCTCGATGCGGGTAAAGCCGGGGTCAGCGTCGAAGGTGTAGGCCAGCCGCTCCGCCGCGGTCGGGCGCATATGGAAGCCGCAGCTCGTGCAGACCTTGAAGTTGCGTTCGAGATCGCGGGTGAACAGCATCTGCTGGCAGTTGGGGCACTGCACCCAAAGGTTGTCCGGCACCTCGCGCCGGCCCAGCAGGGTGCGGATCTTGGGCCGGACGTATTCGGCGAGCCAGCTCAAGCTGGCACCCTGGCGTTCCGCACGCCGTCCGCCAGCGCGCGCACCTGATCCAGCACGCGCCGCGCCGTGTCGGGCGCCGCGCGGCCGTCCGCGTCCAGGCTGGCCGACAGCGTATCGATGAGCGCCGACGCCACCACGGCCGCGTCCGCCACCCGCACCGCCTCGGCCGCCTGCGCGGGCGTTCGCACCCCGAAACCGATGGCGATCGGCAGGTCGGTCACCGCCCTGACCCGGGGGATTGCCACTGCAAGGCTCTCGGCCGAGGCGCTGCGCGTGCCGGTGATGCCGGTGATGCTGACGTAGTAGACGAAGCCCGAGCTGCCCTGCAGCACCAGCGGCAGCCGCGCGTCGTCGGTCGTCGGCGCCACAAGACGGATGATGTCCAGCTCGTGCACCTGGGCATGGCTCGCCAGCAGGTCGGCCTCCTCGGTTGGCAGGTCCACGACGATCAGGCCATCGACCCCGGCGGCGGCCGCGTCCTCGCAGAAGCGTTGGGGACCATACGACGCCATGGGGTTTAGGTATCCCATCAGCACCACCGGCGTATCCATGTCATCAAGCCGGAAATCCTGCACCATCGCCAGGGTGCGGGCCATCGTGGCGCCGGCCTTGAGGCCGCGCAGCCCAGCCGCCTGAATGGTCGGGCCGTCCGCCATTGGATCGGTGAACGGCATGCCGATCTCGATGAGGTCGGCGCCGGCGCCGGGCATGCCGCGCAGGATGGCCATGCTGGTGGCGGCGTCGGGGTCATAGGCTTCGAGGAACGGGATCAGCGCGCCCCGGCCTTGGCGCTTCAAGGCGGCAAACCGGGTGGCGATCCGGCTCAAAGCTGCACGCCCAGGTGCTGTGCCACGGTGAAGATGTCCTTATCGCCGCGTCCGCACATGTTCATCAGTATGACTGCGTCGGGACCCATCGCGGGCGCGATCTTCGCCACGTGGGCAATCGCGTGCGCCGGTTCCAACGCCGGGATGATGCCCTCGGTGCGGGTGCAGAGCTGAAACGCCTCCAGCGCCTCCGCATCCGTCGCGGCCACATATTCCACCCGGCCGATCTCGTGCAGCCAGGAGTGCTCCGGCCCGATGCCAGGATAGTCGAGCCCAGCGCTGATGCTGTGTGCCTCCTGGATCTGGCCGTCCTCATTTTGCAGCAAGTAGGTGCGGTTGCCGTGCAGCACCCCAGGCCGGCCGCGCGACAGGCTGGCCGCGTGCTCCAGCGTGTCCAGGCCGCGGCCGGCGGCCTCGACGCCGATCAGGCGGACCTCGTCGTCAAGGAAGGGGTGGAACAGGCCCATGGCGTTGCTGCCGCCGCCGATCGCGGCCACGATCGCATCCGGCAGGCGGCCCTCGGCCTCCATGATCTGCGCACGCGCCTCGGTGCCGATGACGCTCTGGAAATCGCGCACCATGGCGGGGTAGGGGTGCGGGCCCGCCACGGTGCCGATCAGATAGTAGGTGTCGGAAACGTTGGCGACCCAGTCGCGCATCGCCTCGTTCATCGCGTCCTTCAGCGTGCCGGCGCCGCTGGTCACGGCGTTGATCTCGGCGCCGAGCAGCTTCATGCGGAACACGTTGGGCTTCTGCCGCTCGACGTCCGTGGCGCCCATGTAGATGGTGCAGGGCAGGCCAAACAGCGCGCAGACGGTGGCGGTCGCGACCCCGTGCTGCCCGGCGCCGGTCTCGGCGATGATGCGCGTCTTGCCCATGCGCCGGGCGAGCAGGATCTGGCCCATGCAGTTGTTGATCTTGTGGCTGCCGGTGTGGTTCAGCTCGTCCCGCTTCATATAAACGCGGGCGCCGCCCAGCCGCTTGGTCAGGCGCTCGGCGAGCCATAGCGGGCTCGGCCGCCCCACATAATCCTTCAGATACGCATCTAGCTCGACCTGGAAGGTCGGGTCACGCTTGGCGTCCTCGTAGGCCTGCTCGACCTGCAGGATCAGCGGCATCAGCGTCTCGGCCACGAACCGGCCGCCGAAGTCGCCGAACCGGCCGCGCGCATCCGGACCCAGACGCAGGCTGTTGGGGCGGGCGCCATGCGTGATCTGGTTCGGCGTGATCTCGTTCAAGATGCTCTCCTGTCTCCGGCGCTTCTCATACCGCACGGCCCGGCGCTGGTCACGCCCTTCGCGCTTTTTGCCGCTTGTTGTAGGTGCACCGCCACATCGAGTCAGCGTAGGTTATGGCATGCTCTATATTAATACCGGCCACGCCGCCCGCCGCATACTGCAGCCGCATTCCGAGCCATTGGGCTCCGGAGCCATCTGGGTCGACCTGCTGAGCCCCACCGACGAGGAGCGCTCCGCCGCCGAGCGCCTGACCGGCCTGCGCGTGCCGGCACAGGCGGACCTCGCCGAGATCGAGAGCAGCAGCCGGCTCGCGAGCGAGGGCAGGGTGCTCTATCTCAGCACGCCCATGACCTATCGCTCGACAGAGGGCCTGTCGTTGACGGCTCCGCTCGGCTTCGTGCTGTCGCCGGAGCACCTGATGACCATCCGATTCGCCGACCTGCCGGTGTTCGACCTGTTTTCCGAGCGCTTTTCCGGCAGCACCCGCGACCCGTGCAGCGTGTCGGCGTTCGTCGGGTTGCTGGAGGCGACCGTCGACCGGTTGGCTGATGTTTTGGAGCACGTCGGCGCGGACCTCGACGTCATCTCGCGCCGGGTGTTCCGGCCGGAACGCTACGGGAAGCCGAATGCGGCGCGGATGGACCTGCAGCTGCGCGCTACCCTCCGCGGCGTTGGCACTGCGGGGGAGCGCGTGTCCAACATCCGCGACAGCCTTTTGGGTGTGAGCCGGATCGTGCAGTATACCAACGAGGTCGCGAGCGACTGGCTGCCCGAGGACCTGCGGCCCCGGTTCAAGACGCTGCGGCGGGACATCGCGTCGCTTTCCGACTACGACATCCAATTGACCAACAAGGTGCAGTTCCTATTGGACGCGACGCTCGGCTTCATCAACATCGAGCAGAACAACGGCATCAAGATCCTGACGGTCGTCTCCGTCGTCGGGGTGCCGCCGACATTGATGGCCAGCATCTATGGCATGAACTTCAAGCATATGCCTGAGTTGGACTGGCAGTACGGCTATGCGTATGGGCTGGTCATTATCTTGTTGAGTGCGATCCTGCCGCTGCTTTGGTTTAAGCGCCGGGGATGGATTTAGACATGTAAAAGCTGGATGCGACTTTAGGTTACTAACAGTCGCCCTCACCCCGACCCTCTCCCAGAGGGAGAGGGAGCAGCCATTTTAAGCGGGTTGAACGGACGTTTCTATTTGGGCATTCCTGACAAATGCCCGGATCAGCGCCGGGTCTTTCACCCCGCGGCTGCGCTCCACGCCGGATGACACGTCCACCGCTGGCGCGCCGGAGATGCGGACGGCCTCGCCGACATTGTCCGGCGTAAGCCCGCCGGCCAGCATCCATGGTGTCGGCGCTGCCCAGCCGTGCAGGACGGACCAGTCGAACACCTGAGCGTTGCCGCCGGGCAGCACGGCGCCGGGTGGCGCTTTAGCCTCGATCAGCAGGCCGTCGACGCCGGGCGCCCCCGGAGGCAAGTCGGGCACACCGGACACCCCGACCGTCGCCCATGTCGCGATGCCAAATCGTGAGCGCAACGATGCGGCGCGGCCTGGGGCGCCATAGATCTGCAGCACGTCCAGCGCCACTGCCGCGAGGACCGCGGCAACATCGTCATCGGATGGGTCGACGAACAGCCCGACCTGAGCCGGACCGCCAGGATGGCGCTTCGAGAGAGCGGCGGCCTGCGCCGGCGTCACGACGCGCGGCGACGGTGGGAAGAAATTGAAACCGACGTAGTCAGCCCCTGCCTCCACCGCCGCATCCATCGCGATGGCAGAGTTGATCCCGCAGATTTTCACGCGCGTCGTCATGCGATCTCGGCTGCGATCGCCGCCGCTGCTGCGGCTGGGTCGGCGCTGCTCGTGATGGGGCGGCCGACCACGATCCAATCGGCGCCGGCGTCCACAGCCTCACGCGGCGTCATGGTCCGTGCCTGATCGCCGGCTACGGAACCCGATGGACGGATGCCTGGCACGACCAGGACAGGCCCGCCTCCCAGCGCGTCCCGCAGCATGGACGCCTCATGCGCGCTGCATACCAGCCCATCCGCCCCTGCAGCCAGCGCCAGCCGGGCCAGCCGCAGCACCTGCTGGCGCGGACCGCCAGCGACGCCGGTCGCATGCAGGGCGCTGCTGTCTAGGCTGGTCAGCACCGTGACCGCCAGCAGAATGGGAGCGTTTTGGACGGTATCCGCGGCATGGCGTGCCGCCTCGATCATGGCCGAGCCGCCGCCGGCGTGAAGGGTCAGCATCTGCGAGCGCAACGGCAATACGGCGCGCACCGCGCCGGCGACCGTGTTCGGAATATCGTGCAGCTTCAGATCGAGGAACATCGGGCATACGGTGACGGCACGGACCCCCACGGGTCCCTGCGCCAAGAAAAATTCAAGCCCCAGCTTGAGCATTCCGCAATGCGGCGCCAGCGCATCGGCCCATGCCCGCGCCTGGCCCGCGTCCGCGGTGTCCAGCGCCGCGATGAGCCCAGTCATTAAGCTCCGGGCGGCGGCAGGGCCATGGCGGACCCGCCCACGCTCCGCCGCGACTTCAAGGCCTGAACCTCGGCCTCGAGCTGCCGTACCGTCCGCTCGGCCCGGCGCGCGCGGCCGCGCATCGCGACGCTGGCGCCCCAGGTCATCAAGGCGCCGGCGATGAAGAACAGCCCGGCCGCGATCAGGACCGTAATCGAAAGCGGCAGGTCGATCATAATGTCCGTGGGCCATAGCCCCAGCTGCACCACCTGCCGGTTGGACAGCGCAAACACCACCAGCACGATCAGCACGGGTGCGGCGAGCAAGACGCGCATGGACCTACGCCGACACGCGTTCGGCGCGGGCTGGCGCGCGGACGGGTTTGGCGCCGCGGTCCACCCGCTCACGCAGTTCCTTGCCAGCCTTGAAGAACGGCACAGCCTTTTCGTTCACCGGCACGGCTTCGCCGGTGCGCGGGTTGCGCCCGGTGCGGGCGTCCCGCCGCTTCACCGTAAACGCGCCGAAGCCGCGCAGCTCGACGCGGGTGCCGCGGGCGAGGGCGCCGGTGATCTCATCGAAGATGGTGGAAACGATCAGTTCCACATCCCGGCTGAGCAGATGCGGGTTCGCGGCAGCAAGCTCCGCGATCAACTCGGATTTTGTCATTTTTCTCAATCGCCGTAGTGCGTTGCCGTGGTTGGCCCGATTGCGGGCGCATTCGCCGTACGATGCCGGAGCCTGTGCCGCGCGTCAACCGACATCCGGGCAACACGGGCTATTCCGCCGAACTGCCCTGCCAAATCGCCCACACTCCCGCAGACGGCACCACCCCCGACAGCGCAGACCGGAACAAACCTGAGAGCATCGCCCCAACAGTGCGGTCGTAAAGGCCGCCGGGCTTGAGATCATCGGCTGGCACCGACACCGGCACGCTGCGCTCCCGAGCCAGCCACTCCCGCGCCTCGATCTCGCCGCCAATCTCATCGACCAAGCCAAGCTTCTGCGCCTGCCGCCCAGTATAGGCCCGGCCATCGGCCAGGCCGCGCACTTGCTCGGCATCCATGTGCCGCGCCTCGGCAACCATACCGACGAACTGGTCATACATGTCGCCGACCAGCGTCTGCAGGTAGTCGCGCCCCTGCGCTGTCAACTCGCGGGTGAAGCTCGGCTGATCCTTCAACGGTCCCGACGTGATCGCCTCGGCAGCCACGCCCAGCCGGCCGAGCAGGCCCGAAACCTCCCCAGTCTGCAGGATCACGCCAATCGAGCCGGTAAGCGTCGCCTCCCGGGCAAAAATCCGTGCCGCCGGCAGCGCCACCATGTAGCCCGCCGACGCCGCCGTGCCGCGCATCACCGCCACGACAGGCTTCACCGCCGCGACGCGCAGCAACGCGCCGCGCAAACTCTCGCCTCCCGCGACGGAGCCGCCGGGACTGTCGATCGAGACGATGACGGCTGGCACGCTGCGATCTTTGGCAAGCGCCGCCACACTCTCGATCAGCTTGCGATCCTCGGTGATGACACCGGTGACGTTCACCCGCGCCACGTGCCGGCCGAGTCCGCCGCCCGTCTTCGGCACCACGATCGCCGCGAGCGCGATCACGCCGGCACCGACCGCCAGCGCCCGCCAAAAATTCAGGCGGCGCGTGATGCGCCGCCTGTCCAGAATCAGGTCCGTTTCGAGCGACAAAGGCTAGGTGTCGCTCTGCTGGTTCCGCCTGCGGATGGCAGCGCCCAGGATATCGCCCAGCGAGGCGCCGGAGTCGGCCGTGCCGAAGTCCTGGATGGCCTGCTTGTCCTCTTCCATCTCGCGGCCCTTGATGGTCAGGCTCAGCTTACGGGAGGCGCGGTCGATCGCCGTCACCTTCGCGTCCACCTTCTCGCCGACGGCGAAGCGGTCCGGGCGCTGGTCCGACTTGTCCCGCGCCAGCTCGGCCCGGCGGATGAACCCGGTTAGCACGTCGTCGACCTTCACTTCGATGCCGTTCGCCTGCACGGCCGTGACGATACAGGTCACCACGTCGTTCTTGTGCACGCGGCTCAGCACGTCGGCGGCCGGGTCGTCCTGCAGCTGCTTGACGCCGAGGCTGATGCGCTCCTTCTCGGCGTCGATGTCCAGCACCTTGGCCTTAACGATCTGGCCCTTCTCGAACTTGGTGATGGCCAGCTCGCCGGGCTCGTCCCACGACAGGTCGGACATGTGCACCATGCCGTCGATGTCGGCGGAGATGCCGATGAACAGGCCGAACTCGGTGATGTTGCGGACCTCGCCCTCGACGGTGCTGCCGACGGGGTGCTCGTCCTGGAACTGCTCCCATGGATTGCGCTGCACCTGCTTCAGCCCGAGGCTGATGCGCCGCTTGCTGCTGTCCACGTCCAGCACCATCACGTCGACCTCTTGGCTGGTCGCGACGATCTTGCCGGGGTGCACGTTCTTCTTGGTCCAGCTCATCTCGGACACGTGCACCAAGCCCTCGACGCCGGGCTCCAGCTCCACGAAGGCGCCGTAGTCCGTGATGTTGGTGACGCGGCCCGAGAACTTGGCGCCCGGCGGATACTTCGCCGCCACACCCTCCCACGGATCGGCCTCCAGCTGCTTCATGCCCAGGCTGATGCGCTGCGTCTCGCTATTGAAGCGGATCACCTGCACATGGACCGGCTGGCCGATCTGCAGCGCCTCGCTCGGGTGGTTGATGCGGCGCCAGGCGATGTCGGTGACGTGCAGCAGGCCGTCGACGCCGCCCAAATCGACGAACGCGCCGTAGTCGGTGATGTTCTTCACGACGCCGTCGAGGATCATGCCCTCCTTCAGGCCCTGGATCAGCTCGCTGCGCTGCTCGGCGCGCGTCTCCTCCAGCACGGCCCGGCGGCTGACGACGATGTTGCCGCGGGCGCGGTCCATCTTCAGGATTTGGAACGGCTGCGGCGTGCCCATCAGCGGGCCGACGTCGCGCACCGGGCGGATGTCGACCTGGCTGCCGGGCAGGAATGCGACCGCGCCGCCGAGGTCGACGGTGAAGCCGCCCTTGACCCGGCCGTAGATCGTGCCGTTCACGCGCACCTGCGCCTCGAACGACTTCTCCAGGTTGGTCCAGGCCTCCTCGCGCCGCGCCTTCTCGCGCGACAGCACGATGGCGCCGTCGCGGTCCTCGTAGCGCTCGACGTATAGCTCGATGTTGTCGCCGGGCTTCACCTCGGGCGCCTGGCCCGGCAGTGCGAACTCCTTGAGCGCGACGCGCCCTTCGCTTTTCAGGCCGACGTCGACAATGGCGTATTCGTCGGTGAGGCGGACGACGCGGCCGGTGACGACCGAGCCTTCAAACCCAGTCTCGCGGCCCATCGATTCGTCGAGCAGCGAGGCGAAATCTTCGCCCATGTCACCGTGGGACGGGCGGTCGAGGAGTGCTGTGGCGGAGGATGCCATGTGTTGGATATGTTCCTGTGCGTGAAGCCGGCGAAAACCGGGGTCATCGAATGCGCGCCGGGTCCCGTTGAAGTTAATCTGGTGGGATCAGGGAGCGTCTAGCCCGCAAGGCGGACCGGGTTGAACGACGATAGGGACCTGGCCGCAAGGCCAAGACCCTTATTTAGTGCCGCGGGCAAAGACATACGAGACGGGTGCCAGGAGTCAAGCGGAACCGGACCGGCGCCGCACGATTTCGAGGGCGAGCGCGAAGGCGGCATCGGCGTCGAGCGCCGTCGTGTCCAGGA
>JAABUM010002789.1_pt1 | contig 22698 bp, 18 predicted proteins | sample 5559161 | NCBI WGS metagenome assembly JAABUM01 (sample SAMN10711868, study PRJNA513369) | rock metagenome | isolation source: Antarctica rocks | place: Antarctica: Victoria Land, Siegfried Peak nord
CACCTTCGTGATCGGCGGGTCCAACCGGTTCCCGCATTCCGCCGCCGTCGCGGTGGCCGAGGCACCGGCGCGGGCGTACAACCCGCTGTTCGTCTGGGGTGAGTCGGGCCTGGGCAAGACGCACCTGCTGCATGCGGTCGGGCATTACACGCAACGACTGTTTCCTGGTATCCGAGTGCGCTACGTCTCCACCGAGGAGTTCACCAACGACTTCATCAACAGCCTGCGCGACGACCGCAAGGTGGCCTTTCAGCGCCGCTACCGCGACATCGACGTGCTGCTGGTGGACGACATCCAGTTCCTGGAGGGCAAGGAAGGAACCCAGGAGGAGTTCTTCCATACCTTCAACACGCTGCACAACGCGAACAAGCAGATCGTGGTGTCCTCCGACCGGCCACCCAAGCAGTTGGTGACCCTGGAGGACCGGCTACGCACTCGGTTCGAGTGGGGGCTCATCACCGATGTGCAACCACCCGAGCTGGAGACCCGCATCGCCATCCTGCGTAAGAAGGCGCAGATGGACAGCCTCGACGTGCCCGACGACGTACTGGAGTTCATCGCCAGCCGCATCGAGCGCAATATCCGTGAGCTTGAGGGCGCCCTGATCCGGGTCACCGCATTCGCCTCGCTCAATCAGCAGGTGGTGGACCTGGCGTTAGCCGAGATCGTGCTGCGCGATCTCATCCCGGATGCCTCCAGCCTGGAGATCAACGCCGCCACGATCATGGCCGTCGTCGCGGAGTACTTCGGTAACTCCATCGAGGAGCTGTGCGGGCCCGGCAAGACCAGGGCGGTCGCGCAGAGCAGGCAGATCGCCATGTACCTGTGCCGGGAGCTCACCGACCTTTCGCTACCCAAGATCGGGTTGCTCTTCGGCGGCCGCGACCACACCACCGTCATGCATGCGGACAAGAAGATCCGCAAGGAGATGGCCGAGCGGCGCCGCGCCTTCGATCAGGTGCAGGAGCTCACCGCCCGCATCAAACAGCGCTCCCGCGGCTGACGCGCCCTCCCCCTTCCGGCGCCAAGTTGTGCAACTTGGCGTCCCTGTCCGCCGTTCCCAGCGCCAAGTTGTGCAACATGGCGCCCTGGCTGCCTTCCCCACACCCAAGTTGCTCAACTTGGCGGAGCAAAAGTGGGCCCAGCCAAGAAATTCACACCTGTGGACAACCTTGGGGGTAACTCCCGGTAACTGGGGACGAAGCCGTGCACCGCGATGGCCGTCCGGAAATGGGGACCGCCGTCCCCGGCTACGCACGTCCGCCTCCCCAGGGCGCCACGCCGTGCCACCAGCCACCCAGGGGCTCGGTCCACAGCGTCCACAACACCTACTGCTGTTCCTGTTCTTCATCTAGAGAGAACTCTTTCTCAGTAAGGGGTGTGCACAACTGCGTGCAGAGCCCTCGGTTGCGCCAAGATCGCCGCCGACTCCGGGTTCCCAGCGCGGCCTCACACGCTCTACGGTGGAGCGGCTGCCCGCTGCGGTGCAGCCGAGAAATTGCGCATGGTCAGATCGTGAGAGGACGCCCGGAGAGCATGGAGTTGCACCGATGAAGTTTCGGGTCGCCCGCGAAGAGTTCGCCGACGCTGTGGCGTGGGTCGCCCGCAGCCTGCCCGCCCGACCCCCGGTACCCGTCCTCGGCGGAGTGCTGCTGTCCACCGATGCCGGCACCGACGGCCTGACTGTCTCCGGCTTCGACTACGAGGTATCGGCGCAGGTGGGGGTATCCGCGGAGGTTGCCGACGGCGGTCGGGTGCTGGTGTCGGGCCGGCTGCTCGCCGACATCACCCGATCGCTACCCAACCGTCCGGTCGATGTCACCGTGGACGGCAGCCGGGTGAACATCGTCTGCGGCAGCGCCCGGTTCTCCCTGCCGACCATGCCGGCCGAGGACTATCCGCAGATGCCGGCGATGCCCGAGGGCACCGGCTCCTTGCCGGCCGAAGTGTTCGCCGAGGCGGTGGGCCAGGTGGCCGTCGCCGCGGGCCGCGACGACACCCTGCCGATGCTCACCGGGGTGCGAGTGGAGATCGAGGGGGCGACGGTCCTACTCGCCGCCACCGATCGCTTCCGCCTGGCGGTCCGCAGCTTCACCTGGTCCCCACAGACCGACGGCGTCTCGGTGGCCGTCCTGGTGCCGGCCAAGACGCTGGCCGAGTCGGCGAAGACCTTGACCGGTGCATCCGGCGAGGTGCAACTGGCGCTCGGGTCCGCCGGCTCCGGTGCGAGTGAGGGCCTGCTCGGCTTAGCCGGCTCCGGTCGGCGAACCACCACCCGCCTGCTAGACGCGGAGTTCCCGAAGTTTCGCCAGCTGCTGCCCACCGAGCACGCCTCGGTGGCTGAGGTCGCGGTGGCTCCGCTGGTCGAGGCGATCAAGCGCGTCTCCCTGATGGCCGAACGGGGAGCGCAGGTGCGCATGGAGTTCACCGCCGACGGCCTGCGGCTCACCGCCGGCGGTGACGACGAGGGCAAGGCGGAGGAGGAGCTGCCCGCCGACTTCACCGGGGAACCGTTGACCATCGCGTTCAACCCGGGTTACCTGCTCGACGGGCTCTCCGTGCTGCGCAGCGAACGGGTGAGCATGGGTTTCACCACCGCAAGCCGTCCCGCGGTGCTGCGCCCCGCCGACGCCGAGGGCGCGGCCGTCGAGGGCACCGGTCCGTTCCCGGCACCGGACAGCGAGTACACCTACCTGCTGATGCCGGTGCGGCTGCCCGGTTGAGTTCACCCGTCCCCGCCGCTCAGGAAGGTTTCCAGTCGTGAAGATCGGACTTGTCGGTCTCGGGAAGATGGGCTTCAACATGCGCGAGCGCCTGCGCCGTGCGGGCCTCGAGGTCGTCGGCTACGACCCGCGGCCGGAGGTGACGGACGTAGCCAGCCTGCAGGCGCTCGCCGAATCACTGGATGTTCCGCGGGTGGTGTGGGTGATGGTGCCCTCCGGGCAGGTCACCAGGGATACCGTCGCCGAGCTCGGGAAGGTGCTGTCGGCGGGTGACCTGGTGATCGACGGCGGCAACTCCCGCTACGTCGACGATGCCCCACACGCCAGGGAGCTCGACGGGCGGGGCATCGGCTACGTCGACTGCGGCGTCTCCGGTGGGATCTGGGGCCTGGAGAACGGCTACGGGCTGATGGCCGGCGGCGACCCCAAGCACATCGAGCTGGCCATGCCGATCTTCGATGCGCTGCGTCCGGAGGGGCCCCGGGAAGAGGGCTTCGCGCACGCCGGACCGGTCGGTGCCGGGCACTACTCAAAGATGGTGCACAACGGCATCGAATATGGACTGATGCAGGCCTACGCTGAGGGCTACGAGTTGCTGTCGGCCGAGGAGTTGGTGACCGACGTCCCCGCCGTGCTTCAAGCGTGGGGGCGCGGCACCGTCGTCCGTTCCTGGCTGCTGGACCTGCTGGTCAAGGCACTCAAGGACGACCCGGACCTGCAGGAGATCTCCGGCTGGACCGCGGACTCCGGGGAGGGCCGGTGGACCGTGCTGGAGGCCATCGACCACGCGGTTCCACTGCCGGTGATCTCTGCCGCGCTCTTCGCCCGTTTCGCCTCGCGCCAGGACGACTCGCCGGCCATGAAGGCCGTCTCCGCGCTGCGCAACCAGTTCGGCGGGCATGCCGTCCACCGGGCCGGTCCAACCTCGGGATCCGGCACGACCACCGCGGGCAGCACCAGCTGAGGTGTATGTCCGTCACCTCGGCGTCACCGACTTCCGGTCCTGGGCCAGCGCGGAGCTGACGCTGCAACCGGGTGTCAGTGTGCTGCTCGGCGCCAACGGCAACGGCAAGACCAACCTGGTCGAGGCGCTGGGCTACCTCTCCACCTTGTCCTCGCATCGGGTGGCCTCCGACGCACCCCTGGTCCGGGCCGGCGCGGAGCGGTCCGCGGTCCGGGCAGCAGTGGTCAACGACGGCCGTGAGCTGGTGGTCGAGGTGGAGATCACCCCGGGCAAGGCCAACCGAGCCCGGATCAATCGCGCCCCGGTCCGGCGTCCTCGGGAGGTGCTCGGCATCCTGCGCACGGTGCTGTTCGCGCCGGAGGACCTCGCCCTGGTCCGGGGGGATCCCGGTGAACGCCGGCGCTTTCTGGACGAGCTGCTGGTCAGCCGGGTGCCCCGGATGGCGGCGGTGCGGGCGGATTACGAGCGGGTGCTGCGGCAACGCTCGGCGCTGCTGAAGACCGCGGGCGCGGCGCTGCGGCGCGGCGGCTCCGCTGACGGTGAGTCCGCGACGGTCACCCTGGACGTGTGGGACGGGCACCTCGCCACTTACGGCGCCCAGCTGCTTGCGGGCCGTCTCGACCTGCTCGCCGAGCTGTCCCCGCACGTCAGTGAGTCCTACGCGACGCTCGCCCCGGAGTCGCGGGTGGCCGCCATGCACTACAAGAGCAGCCTGGGACCGGCGTTTCCGAGCAGCTCAGCCGGGCCGGCCTACGGCGAGCCGGGTGCGGAGCGGGCAGACGTCGAGCTGCTGGAGGCCTGCCTGCTCGGCGAGCTCGCCCGGGTCCGGCGGGCCGAGATCGAGCGCGGGGTGTGCCTGGTGGGCCCGCACCGCGACGACGTTGACCTGCAGCTGGGACCGCAGCCGGCCAAGGGTTACGCCAGCCACGGCGAGTGCTGGTCCTTCGCCCTGGCGCTGCGGCTGGGCAGCTTCGCCCTGCAGCGCAGCGACGGCACCGATCCTGTGCTCATCCTCGACGACGTGTTCGCCGAGCTGGATCGTCGGCGCCGGGGCGCGCTGGCGCGGGTGGCGGCCGGTGCCGAGCAGGTGCTGGTGACGGCGGCCGTCGGTGCGGACGTGCCGTCGGAGCTCGATGGTGTCCGCTTCCGGGTGCAGGCTGGCGACGGCGCCGCCGGGGGCGGACAGGTAGGGAGCACGGTGGGTAGCGAGGAGGAATCATCGGATGACTAGACCTGAGGATGAGGGTTATCCCCGGGCTGTGGACAAACCTGTGGACGATTACGCGGAACGCGCTGGTCAGCCGATCGATACACCCGCGGAGGTGCCGGAGCCGAGCAAGGGTGTCGACCTGGCGCGGCGGGCACTGGAGGAAGCCAGGGCCAAGGCGAAGGAACGGGGCATGGCCGTCGGGCGGGGCGGTGCCGCGCCCCGTCGGGGGAGGACCAATGCCGCGGCAGGCCGCCGCCGCCGCTGGTCAGGGCCCGGCGCGGACGAGCGGGACCCGCAGTTGCTCGGTCGGCTGACTTCGGCGCTGGTGCGCTCGCGCGGCTGGTCGGAGGAGGTGTCCGCGGGTGCGGTGCTGGGGCGTTGGTCGGCCTTGGTCGGCCCGGACATCGCCTCCCATGCCCAGCCCATCGCCCTGCGCGACGGCGAGCTGACCGTCCGGGCCGAGTCCACCGCATGGGCCACCCAGCTGCGGATGATGCAGCGTCAACTGCTCGCCAGCATCGCGAAGGGGGTCGGTGAGGGCGTGGTGCAGCGGATCTCCGTCTACGGCCCGAGCGCGCCGAGCTGGCGGCGGGGGGATCGGCACGTCAGCGGTCGGGGCCCCAGAGACACCTATGGCTGACGCAGACCCACAAACCAGCGTTCAGACCCTTCGCCGGGTGTGAAATTGGCTCCACGGCGCTGTCAGGGGTGTCGGAAGGCCGGTTCTTGTCGGCGGGGGCAGTAGAGTGAACAAGTACTGACTCATGGTTGTCTAACCCATGTTTACCTGACTCGAGGTTGCACGGCCTTGTGCAGCCCAAGCTGAGGAGATACCGAACGCACGTGGCTGACAAGAATGCTTCCTACGGTGCGTCCTCCATCACAGTCCTCGAAGGGCTGGAGGCCGTTCGCAAGCGACCAGGCATGTACATCGGCTCCACCGGGGAGCGCGGTCTGCACCATCTCGTCTGGGAAGTCGTGGACAACTCGGTCGACGAGGCCATGGCCGGGCACGCCACGCGGGTGGACGTCACCCTGCTCGCCGACGGCGGCGTCCGCGTCACCGACGACGGCCGCGGCATCCCCGTGGCCATGCACCCGACCGAGAAGGTACCCACCATCGAGGTGGTGCTCACCCAGCTGCACGCGGGCGGAAAGTTTGACTCCGAGTCCTACGCGGTGTCCGGCGGCCTGCACGGCGTGGGCGTCAGCGTGGTCAACGCGCTCTCGCACCGCCTCGACGTGGACATCCATCACGGGGGCAAGAACTACACCCAGGAATACCGATACGCCAAGCCCGGTGAGCTGGTCGAGGTCGGGCTGAGCGACCGCACCGGCACCACCGTCACCTTCTGGGCCGACCCGCAGGTGTTCGAGGAGACGACCTCCTACAGCTTCGAGACCGTCGCCCGGCGGCTGCAGGAGATGGCCTTCCTCAACAAGGGTCTGACCATCACTCTCACCGACGAGCGGGTGACCCAGAACGAGGCGGAGCAGGACGCTGCGCCGGAGAACGCCTCCCTGGACCAGCACGCCGCCGACGCCAAGGTCGTCAAGCGCACCTACCACTACCCGGGCGGGCTCGAGGACTACGTTGCTCACCTGAACAAGTCGAAGTCGGCCATCCACACCTCGATCGTCGGCTTCTCCGCCAGCGGCGCCGGCCACGAGGTGGAGGTCGCCATGCAGTGGAACTCCGGCTACTCGGAGTCGGTGCACACCTTCGCGAACACCATCAACACCATCGAGGGTGGCACGCACGAGGAGGGCTTCCGCTCCGCGCTCACCTCGGTGGTGAACAAGTACGCCAAGGACAAGAAGTACCTCAAGGAGAAGGACCCCAACCTCACCGGTGAGGACATCCGGGAGGGACTGGCCGCGATCGTCAGCGTCCGGGTCGGCGAGCCGCAGTTCGAGGGGCAGACCAAGACCAAGCTGGGCAACACCGAGGTGCGTTCCTTCGTGCAGAAGACCTGCAACGAGCACCTTTCCAGCTGGTTCGAGGAGCACCCGGCCGACGCCAAGATCATCATCAACAAGGCGGTGTCTTCCTCGCAGGCCCGGATGGCTGCCCGCAAGGCCCGCGAGCTGGTGCGCCGCAAGAGCGCCACCGACATCGGCGGGCTGCCCGGCAAGCTGAGCGACTGCCGGTCCAATGACCCGCGGCTCTCGGAGATCTACGTGGTAGAGGGCGATTCGGCAGGTGGCTCGGCCAAGTCCGGCCGCGACTCGATGTTTCAGGCGATCCTGCCCCTGCGCGGCAAGATCATCAACGTCGAGAAGGCGCGCATCGACCGGGTGCTGAAGAACACCGAGGTCCAGGCCATCATCACCGCCCTGGGCACCGGCATCCACGACGAGTTCGACATCGCCAAGCTGCGCTACCACAAGATCATCCTGATGGCCGACGCCGACGTGGACGGTCAGCACATCTCCACCCTGCTGATGACGCTGCTGTTCCGGTTCATGCGACCGCTGGTCGAGCACGGGCACGTCTACCTCGCCGCCCCGCCGCTGTACAAGATCAAATGGAGCAAGGGACAGCCCGACTTCGTGTACTCCGACCGCGAGCGCGATGCACTGCTCAAGGCGGGCCTGCAGGCGAACCGCAAGATCAACAAGGACGACGGCGTCCAGCGCTACAAGGGCCTCGGTGAGATGAACGCCAAGGAGCTGTGGGAGACCACCATGGACCCCGACCACCGCATCCTGCGCCAGGTCACCCTGGACGACGCGGCGACCGCCGACGAGTTGTTCAGCGTGCTCATGGGCGAGGACGTGGAGGCGCGGCGCAGCTTCATCACCCGCAACGCCAAGGACGTTCGGTTCCTGGATGTCTGACTTGTGCGCGTTTAGCGCCCGCCCAGCAACACTTTCCACTCACAAGCCCGGAGGGCATACATGACCGACACCCCTCTGCCCCCGGACGGCGGACCCGAGGACAGCCTTGTGGTGGCCGACGGCGAGATCATCCGCGACCGGGTGGAGCCGGTCGACATCCAGCAGGAGATGCAGCGCAGCTACATCGACTACGCGATGTCGGTCATCGTCGGCCGGGCGCTGCCCGAGGTGCGCGACGGGCTCAAGCCGGTGCATCGCCGGGTGCTCTACGCGATGTACGACTCCGGCTTCCGCCCGGACCGGGGATACGTGAAGTGCTCGCGCGTGGTCGGGGACGTGATGGGCAACTACCACCCGCACGGGGACACCTCGATCTACGACACCCTGGTGCGCCTGGCCCAGCCGTGGTCGATGCGCTACCCGCTGATCGACGGGCAGGGCAACTTCGGCTCCGCGGGCAACGACCCCGCCGCCGCCATGCGGTACACCGAGTCCCGGTTGACGCCGCTGGCCATGGAGATGCTGCGGGACATCGACGAGGAGACCGTCGACTTCTCGCCCAACTACGACGGCCGCACCACCGAGCCCGACGTGCTGCCCAGCCGCTTCCCGAACCTGCTGGTCAACGGCTCCGGCGGAATCGCCGTCGGCATGGCGACCAACATGCCGCCGCACAACCTGCGGGAGGTGGCCGCCGCCGTCATCTGGGCGCTGGAGAACTACGAGGCCGACGAGGAGTCCACCCTCGCCGCGGTGATGGAGCGCATCAAGGGACCGGACTTCCCCACCTCGGGGCAGATCGTCGGCTCGGAGGGCATCCGGGACGCCTACTCCACCGGCCGCGGCTCCATCCGGATGCGCGGCGTGGTGGAGGTGGAGGAGGACGCCCGCGGGCGCACCACCATCGTCGCCACCGAGCTGCCCTACCAGGTGAACCCGGACAACCTCGTCACGAGCATCGCCGAGCAGCTGCGCGACGGCAAGATCGCCGGCATCTCCGACATCCACGACGAATCCTCGGACCGCGTCGGGATGCGCATCGTGCTCACCCTCAAGCGCGACGCCGTGGCCAAGGTGGTGCTTGCCAACCTCTACAAGCACACCCAGCTGCAGACCAGCTTCGGCGTGAACATGCTGTCCATCGTCGACGGCGTGCCTCGCACGCTGCGGCTGGATCAGATGATCCGGCTCTACGTGCGCCACCAGCTCGACGTCATCGTCCGGCGCACCCGCTACCGGCTGCGCAAGGCCGAGGAACGCGCGCACATCCTGCGCGGGCTGGTCAAGGCGCTGGACGCCCTGGACGAGGTGATCGCTCTCATCCGGGCCTCCGCGTCGGCCGACGTCGCCCGCACCGGATTGATGGAGCTGCTCGACGTCGATGAGCTGCAGGCCCAGGCCATCCTGGACATGCAGCTGCGCCGGCTGGCCGCGCTGGAGCGCCAGCGCATCATCGACGAGCTGGCCGAGATCGAGCGGACCATCGCCGACCTGCAGGACATCCTCGACCGCCCGGAGCGCCAACGCGCCATCGTGCGCGACGAGCTCACCGAGTTGGTCGAGAAGTACGGCGACGACCGCCGCAGCCGGATCGTGCCCGCCGACGGCGACGTGTCGATGGAAGACCTCATCGCCCGGGAGGACGTGGTGGTCACCATCACCGAGACCGGCTACGCCAAGCGCACCAGGACCGACCTGTACCGGGCGCAGAAGCGCGGCGGCAAGGGCGTGCAGGGCGCGGGGCTCAAGCAGGACGACATCGTCAGCAAGTTCTTCGTCTGCTCCACCCACGACTGGATCCTGTTCTTCACCACCAAGGGTCGGGTGTACCGGGCCAAGGCCTACGAGCTGCCCGAGGCCAACCGCACCGCCCGCGGCCAGCACGTGGCGAACCTGCTCGCGTTCCAGGCCGACGAGAAGATCGCCCAGGTCATCCAGATCAAGAATTACGACGTGATGCCCTACCTGGTGCTCGCCACCAAGGGCGGCCTGGTCAAGAAGACCAAGCTGAGCGACTTCGACTCCAACCGCTCGGGCGGGATCGTGGCGGTCAACCTCAAGGAGGACGACGAGTTGGTCGGTGCGGTGCTGTGCTCCGCCTCCGACGACCTGTTGTTGGTCTCCGCGCTCGGGCAGTCGATCCGCTTCGCCGCCACCGGCGACGCGCTGCGTCCGATGGGCCGGGCCACCTCCGGGGTGCTGGGTATGCGGTTCAACGGCGAGGACCGGCTGCTGTCGCTGAACGTGGTGCGCGAAGGGATGTTCCTGCTGGTCGCGACCTCCGGCGGGTACGCCAAGCGCACTCCGATGGAGGACTACCCGGTGCAGGGCCGTGGCGGCAAGGGCGTGCTCACCATCCAGTACGACCGGCGACGTGGCACCCTGGTCGGCGCACTCATTGCCGATATCGACGACGAGCTGTACGCCATCACCTCCGGCGGCGGGGTCATCCGGACCACGGCAAAGGAGGTGCGCAAGGCCGGCAGGCAGACCAAGGGTGTGCGGCTGATGAACCTTGGCGCCGGGGTCGACCTGGTCGCCATCGCACGCAACGCCGACGAGGCGGGCGAGCCCGGTGATGACGAGCCCACTACTCCTAAGGAGCACTCATGAGCACTCCCTCTCGTCCTGGTGCCTCCGGCGCCGACGGGCGCCAGCCCGAGACGTCCCGGCCCGGGGGATCAGCCGGTGCGGCGCGGGCGGCGGGCTCCGACGGCGGGCGGGAGTCCTCGACACCGAACGCCCGTGAGGGTGCCAGCCCGGCCGGGCGTCCGACCGCACCGCCGTGGCAGCGGGGGAGCACGAATGCCGGCGGTTCGGGTGCGGCCAGGCCCTCCGGGGGAGTGGATGCACCGACCACCCAGATGAACCGTCCGGAACTGCCCTCGGACATGCCGGACCTCTCCGCGGTCCCCCGAACCAGCGGTCGGCAGGCCGGCCAGCCCAGCGGCGCCGTTCAGGCCAGCAATGCCGGGGGGACGGGCTCGGTCCGGACCGCTAACGACCGACGATCCGGTGCCGCCGGCGCCGAGGGGCGCACCACCGCGGCCGCGCAGGGCAACCGCAGGGGCCCGCGCCGGGCCAGCCTGCAGCTCAAGCACCTCGACCCGTGGTCGGTGCTCAAACTGTCGCTGGTGCTGTCGTTCGCGCTGTTCCTGGTGTGGATGGTGGCGGTCGGGGTGTTGTACCTCGTGCTGGACGGGATGGGCGTGTGGGAGCGGCTGAACACCACGTTCACCGACTTCGTCTCCGTTAACGATCCCAACGCCCACAGCGCTCCGCTGATCGGGCCGGGCCGGGTGTTCGGGGTGGCCGCCATCGTGGGTGCGGTGAACATCGTGCTGATGACGGCGCTGGCCACCATCAGCTCGTTCATCTACAACCTCACCTCGGACCTGGTCGGTGGGGTGGAAGTGACCCTGACCGAACGTGACTGAGGAGTGCGGTTTGGGTCGCCGTAGTCCGGTGCGGTAACCTCTGCCCTCGCATCGGGGCCTATAGCTCAGACGGTTAGAGCGCTTCCCTGATAAGGAAGAGGTCGGTGGTTCAAGTCCACCTAGGCCCACGAGATCCGCCGGTCCGAAGGAGTATGTGGTCGCGATGAAGCTGCTTCTTTTCGCCGTGGCTGCCGGTGCCGCTGCCGCTGGTGTAGCGCGGGCGCGCGCCGGCAAGGACGCGCGGGACTTGTGGCACGCGGCCACGGAGCCGGAGGCGCCCTCGCGTGGTCGGCACGCAGCACCGGAGGTATCAACACCGGGTCAGCACCCGGGGACGTAGCTCAATTGGCAGAGCACTGCCTTTGCAAGGCAGGGGTTAGGGGTTCGATTCCCCTCGTCTCCACCACTTCTCGGGATTGACCACGCGGTGCCAGCGGTGCCGTTCGGCCCGCACCGACCTTGTCCATATTGTCGCTCGCAGACGGCTTGGGACGACAATTTCGACAAGTTGGCGCCTGGCGATGGACCGGGTGCTCAGCTCCGGCCGATGACCTCCGGGTCCACCGCCGTCTCGGCCGCTGTCTCCGCGACAGCGGGGCGCGGAGGCACCGTCGTCGGCGGGGCCGCGGCGGTGGGCGGGGCGACCGGCCGGCGGGCGAGTACCGCGACTCCGACGCCCACTGCCAGCAGCCCGGCCGCCACGAACGGCCAGCGCCGACGCCGCCGGGGCTCGATCCGCTTGGCGAGGTCACGGCGCAGGCTGGACAGATCTGGCACCGCGGGGGCCGACACATTCGGCACGGCCACACTGGGTAGCGAGACGTTGGGCCTGGGCAGGCTGGGCAGCGACCGCTCGGCTGCCGCGCGAGCCGCCGCCCGTTGCGCCGCCGCGCGCTGAGCCGCTGCCGTGCGGGCGGCGGCGGTGGCTGCGCGCCCGGCGTGGTACGCCGCGGTGGCCCCGTGCCGGCTCACCGCCACGGTCCCTCTCCGCGTCGCGCGCATCCCCGCGCCCACGGCCCGCCCTGCGGTCTCGCCGGCCTTGCCGAGCACCGTCACCTCGTTCATCGCCCACTCCTCGTCGCTGCAGCCCGGCTGCCACCGGCAGATGCGCTCATCCTGCCTGCTCGCCGCCCGCCCGGACGGCAGGGGCAACTGCACGGAGTGTCCGTGGATGGCAGGATGGGCTGGTGACTTCATCAGGCAATCAGACCGCAGCCGCCGCCACCGCGACGGCAACCCTGCACACCAACCGTGGCGACATCCGCATTGCACTGTTCGGCAACCACGCCCCCAAGACGGTGGCCAACTTCATCAGTCTCGCCGAGGGCTCCCAGGACTACTCCGAGAAGAATGCCCAGGGCGGCACCTCGGGTCCGTTCTACGACGGCTCCGTCTTCCACCGCGTCATCGACAACTTCATGGTCCAGGGTGGCGACCCCACCGGCACCGGCCGCGGCGGCCCCGGTTACCGCTTCGCCGACGAGTTCCACCCAGAGTTGACCTTCGACCGCAAGTACCTGCTGGCGATGGCCAACGCGGGTCCGGGTACCAACGGCTCACAGTTCTTCATCACCACTGCGAAGACCCCGCACCTCAACCGCAAGCACACCATCTTCGGTGAGGTCGCAGACGAGCAGTCGCGCAATGTCGTCGACGCAATCGGCACGACTGCGGTGGACCGCTCCGACCGTCCAGTCGAGACCGTGGTCATCGAGCGCGTGTCCATCGAGAACAACTGATTTTCCGGGTGACGACATGAGCACACCCGGCTGGGGCCATCCCGGCCCCGGCGGTCAGCCCGGACCGGGGGGTCAGCCCGGCTCACAGCCGGCGGCCAAGCCTGAGGTGTGCTTTCGCCATCCCGACCGGCCCACCGGACTGCGGTGTAGCCGCTGCGGGCGGTCGGCGTGCCCGGAGTGTCTGCGCGAGGCCCCCGTCGGTTTTCACTGCGTGCAGTGCGTCGCGCAGGGACAACACGAGGTTCGCCGACCGGCGACCGTCGCCGGCGCCCGAGTCGGGGTGGCGCAGCCGTTCGTCACCTACGGGCTCATCGGGCTCAATGTCCTGATCTTCCTGCTGACGGTGGCCGACGCGGGCGGCGAGCTGATGCGCAACGAGAGCTCGTCGATCTTTTCCGACTTCGCCCTGTGGCCCTACGGCGTCGCCCAGGGTGAGTGGTGGCGGGCGATCGGCAGCGGCTTCCTGCACTACGGCCCGGTGCACCTGCTGATGAACATGTTTGCCCTGTACATCCTGGGTCGGGATATGGAGACGGTGCTGGGGCGTGGCCGCTTCCTCGCCGTGTACGCCGTTTCCCTGCTCGGCGGCTCGGCGTCGGTGATGCTCTTCGCCGACCCGCGGTCGGTCACCGCGGGTGCCTCCGGGGCGATCTTCGGCTTGATGGGTGGCCTGGTGGTGGTGCTGCTGCGGCTCAAACGCGGGCTCGCACCGATGTTCACCGTCATCGCGCTGAACGTGTTCATCAGCATCACCATCCCCGGCATCTCGCTGGTGGGCCACCTCGGCGGCCTGGTCTTCGGTGCGGCGGCGACAGCCGCGCTGGTCTACGCGCCGCGCGGGCGGGCGCTGGTCGTCCAGGTGGGCGCCCTGGCGCTGCTCGGTGCGCTGGCCATCGGGCTGATGGCCGGGCGTGCGTTGGTGCTCCGGTCGCAGCTCGGGTTGTAGCGGCCCGCCTACTCGCCGCCGTGGCGCAACCGCTGCAGTTCCTCCAGCACATCCACCGGGTCGGCGCCGAGCTCGGCGCGACTGAACAGCAGCAGCAGTTCCTTGCCGGAATGCACCACGGTGAGCTCCAGCACCGGCACCCGTCGCCCCAGCCGATGGTGTGACACCACCTCCCACTGCGTCAGTTCGCTCCACGGCACCCGTCGGCGCCCCCGCAAGCCGCGCACCGTCACCCCGTGCGGGTCCACGGCCAGCCGCGGCCGCAACATTGCGCCGGCCCCAGCCGTCACCAACAGGCCGGCCGCGGCCAGGCCGAGCAGCAGCCGACCCGAGGCATCCGCGCTCAGCACGGCAAGCCCGGCAAGCAGCACACCACCGATCCCGGCCGCGATCACCGCCGCCGGCTTGGGTCCCCAGCTACGGACGGTGGAGCTCACCTCGGTCATGCCATCTAGCATCGCTGATAAGAGGTGTCATCCCGAACGGAACTGGAGCAATGATGCGTGACGCGGTGATCTGTGCAGCAGTACGAACGCCCGTAGGCAAGCGCGGAGGCGGGCTCAGCGGTGTGCATGCCGTCGACCTCTCGGCGCATGCACTGCAGGCTCTGGTCGAACGGGCGGGTATCGACCCAGCGGTGATCGATGACGTGCACTGGGGCTGTGTGTCCCAGGTCGGGGAGCAGTCGAACAACGTCGGCCGTAACGCCGTGCTGGCCGCGGGCTGGCCCGAGTCCATTCCCGCGTTCACCGTGGACCGCCAGTGCGGATCGTCGCAGCAAACTTTCCACACCGCTGCCGCCGCCGTGGTGTCGGGACAGCAGGACGTGGTGGTCGCCGGCGGCGTCGAGGTGATGTCCCGGGTGCCCATGGGTTCCTCCGTCGGGACCGGGGCGGGCTTCCCGTTCGGCAAGGCGCGCGACCGCTACGCCGAGCAGCTGGCCGGTGAGGGCTTCAACGGCGTGTTCAACCAGGGTGTGGGTGCCGAGCTCATGGCCCAAAAGTGGGGCCTGTCGCGCACCCAGCTCGACGAGTACGCGGTGCGTTCCCACGAGCTGGCGGCCCGCGCGCAGGACGACGGGTCCTTCGTCGAGGAGATCGCCCCAGTGACGGTGGACGGACAGCAGGTCGCCAACGACGAAGGCATCCGGCGCGGCTCCACCGTGGACAAGCTTGCCACCCTGAAGACTCCGTTCCTGGCGAACGGTGTGGTCAGTGCGGGCAACGCCTCGCAGATCTCCGACGGCGCCGCGGCCGTGCTGGTCACCACCAGTGAGAAGGCGGCCGAGCTGGGGCTGACCCCGCTGGCCCGGCTGCACAGCACCACCGTGGTGGGCACCGACCCGATCATGATGCTCAGCGGACCCATCCCGGCCACCGAGGCGGTGCTCAAGCGTGCCGGCCTGGGTATCGACGAGATCGACGCGTTCGAGGTGAACGAGGCCTTTGCCTCGGTGCCACTGGCCTGGCTCGCCGAGACCGGCGCCAAGCTGGACAAGCTCAACGCCTGCGGTGGCGCCATCGCCCTGGGGCATCCGCTGGGCGGTTCGGGCGCACGTCTGCTGACGACGCTGGTACACCACCTGCAGCGCAGCGGCGGACGCTACGGGCTGCAGACCATGTGTGAGGGCGGCGGGATGGCCAATGCCACCATCATCGAGCGGTTGTAACGCTGCCCACGGCACCGGCTTCTGAGGTTATCCACAGGAGTTGTGCACAGTGGGGATAAATCACAACGGTGTCATTGGGCTGACCAGCGGATGAGCGCCCGATGAATGCAGCATGGCGGGCGAAAGATCCGCCCGCCATGCTGCTTCGCGCGTGTCTTGCGGCCTCGCTCAGCGCCAACGCATCGTCATCAGCAGGCCGACCACCATCAGGCCGAAGCCGATGGCGAAGTTCCACGGACCGAGGCTGCTCATCCAGCTGATCTTGTCGACGGCCAGGTAGTTCACCACCAGCCACGCCAGCCCCAGCAGCATCAGGCCGAGCATCACTGTCACGTAGATCGGGTTGGACGGCCCCGCCTTCACCTTCACCGGGGTGCGCCGGTTCGGCGTTCCGGCGAGTGCGGGCTTCTTGCGGACCTTCGACTTGGGCATGACGTCCTCGACTTGGCTGCGCTGGGACCTGGCTGGTTGCTCTGACGTTCTACTCTCCACGCTAACGTAGCGGGTGTCCGCCCGAGGCCGTGATGTACCCATCCTGGCCTGCGAGTTCGAGCGATCGGGGACGAGGGGATGGCCAAGCGCAGGCCACACCGCGCGGCCTGGCAGGTCGCCGTGCCGTTGGTGTGCCCGCTCGCCGGACTGTTGCTGGCTTCCACCCGCCAAGCGGCCCTCGGCGGTGAGCTTCGTGCCGGTGGCAGCACCCGGTTGTCCGACCTCCTCCGTCAGGCGCGCACGGACGTGGCCGCGGCCGAAGAAAGCAGGACCAGGCTGCGTACCGCCGCGGAGCAGGCCCCGCAACGCGCGGCCAGCTCCGACGTGGCCGTCGCTGACGCGCCGCCCGCCGTCACGTCCCTGCAACCGGCGGCGGGGCTGACCGCGTTGACCGGTCCCGGACTCACCGTGACGCTGACCGACGCCGCGCGCACGGCGAACGGACAGTACGCCTCCGACGCCGCACCGGACGACCTGGTGGTGCACCAGCAGGACCTGCAGAGCGTGCTCAACGCGATGTGGGCAGGTGGAGCCGAGGCGGTGATGGTGCAGGACCAGCGCATCGTCGCGACCTCGGCGCCCCGCTGCATCGGCAACACCCTGTTGTTGCACGGGCGTACCTACAGCCCGCCCTACGTGGTCTCGGCGATCGGCAACGCCGACACGTTGCAGGGCGCCCTCGCGGCCGAGCGCGGGGTGGCGATCTACCGGCAGTACGTGAGCAGGTTCGGTCTCGGCTACCGGGTGCAGGAGAGCACGTCGATCACCGTGCCCGCCTACTCCGGGTCGCTGATGCTCCAGCACGCGACGGTTGTACCCCGCTGAGTACTGTCTCAGGCATGCGGATTCTGGTTGTCGACAACTACGACAGCTTCGTGTTCAACCTGGTGCAGTACCTCGGTCAGCTCGGGGTGGACGCCACGGTGCTGCGCAACGACGACCCCGCCTTGGCCGGGCCGACAACCGCGGACGGCTACGACGGGGTGCTGCTGAGCCCCGGTCCTGGCACCCCCGAGCGTGCTGGTCGCAGCATGGCGCTGGTGGGCGAATGCGCGCAACGCGGGACCCCGCTGCTGGGCGTGTGCCTGGGCCACCAGGCCATCGGCGCGAGTTTCGGTGCCGTGGTGGAACGGGCGCCGGAACTGATGCACGGCAAGACCAGCGTGGTCGAGCACGGCGGCGCCGGCATCCTGGCCGGGCTGCCGCAGCCCTTCACCGCGACGCGGTACCACTCGCTGACCGTGCGGCCGGACACCATCCCGGACGAGCTGGAGGTCACCGCGCGCACCGCAAGCGGGGTGGTGATGGCGGTGCGGCATCGTGAGCTGCCGGTGCAGGGGGTTCAGTTCCACCCTGAGTCGGTGCTGACTCAGGGTGGCCACCGGCTACTGGCGAACTGGCTCGCTTCCTGCGGCCTGCCGGTGCAGGAGGGGTTGGTCGCCCGGCTCGAGCGCGAGATGCGGGACAGCCTCGGCGACGTCTCGGAGCTGAGCCCCGCTCGGGTGTGACACAGACGCCGGCAGGGCGCGCCGCTCAGGGCACGCATCCTGGGGGTAGGCCGATGCCGGGTACCGGACACTTCACCGGCGGTGGCGTGGTGGTCGTCCCCGTGGTGGTGCTCGGCGCGGCCGCCTGATACCGCCCCACCGTCACGGCCACCGGGGTGGATGGCTCGATCTCGGCGCCGGCTTGGATGCTTTGGCCCTGGACCAGTCCCTGTTGTGCCTGATCGTTGACGAGGACGGCGGTACTGGACAGCCCGCCCGCGCCGCCCCTCCACCCGGCGCCTTCCAGGGCGGCCTGCGCGGCGGCCGCGGTGTCGCCCGCCAGGTTGGGCATCACGATGCGGTTGCCGCGGGACACGGTCAGCGTGACCGACGAGCCGAGCGGAGCACTGCCCCCGGCCGCGGGGTTCTGGGCGATGACCTTGCCCTGCGCCACAACCGAGTCGGCGTTCTGCACCGCCGTCGTGAACTGCAATTGCTTGAGGTTGCCCTGCGCCGAGGCTGAATCGAGCCCGACGACCTGCGGAACGGGGACCAGCTGCGGTCCACTGCCCACCACGAGCGCCACCGTGCCGTTGACGTCGGTCTGCGCACCGGACTTCGGGTTGCTGTCCACCACCTTGTCCACGAGCTCGCGGGGCGACACCGCCCTCGTCGGGTTGGGCGCCACGGTGAACCCGGCCTTGGTGAGGGCGGCGGTGGCGTCGGCCAGGGTCAGCCCGTTGATCTGCGGGACGGCGGCCTGCGGTGGTCCGGTGGACACCCGCAAGGTCACCACGGTGCCCTTCTCCTGCGACGAGCCGACCGTGGGGTTGCTGTCCACGACCGCGTCCTTGGCAACCGTGGCGCTGGGCACCAGTTCTCGCTTGGCCCCGAAGCCCGCGCTGCTGAGCATGGTCTCGGCGATGGCGGCGGGTTGGTTGCGCACCTCGGGCACCGTGGTCTTGACCGGTCCGCTGTTGTAGGCGAACAGAAAGGCCCCGAGCACGGCCAGCATCACCAGCGCCAGCAGGCTCAGGGCGACGATGACCCCCCTGCGTTGGCTGGGGCGCTCCTCGTCGGGCTCGCCCAGCCACAAATCATCGGCCTCCCGCGCACGGCGGGAGGCGGGGCTGAGCGCCATCGTCGGGCCGAGGAGGGTGTCCCGTTCGGCGTCGGTCATCACCGAGGGCGCCGTCGGCCGGTTGCCGGCCAGCACCCGAACCAGGTCGCTGCGCATGTCGCCGGCGCTCTGGTACCGGTTGGCTGGGTTCTTGCTCATCGCCTTGAGCACGATCGAGTCCAAGGTGCCCGGCACGCCCGGGTGCACGGTCGACGGCGGACGCGGGTCTTCCCGGACATGCTGGACGGCGACAGCGACCGGAGAGTCCCCGGTGAACGGTGGTTCGCCGGTGAGCAACTCGAAGAGCACGCAGCCGGCGGCGTACACGTCGGAGCGGGCATCCACCTGCTCTCCGCGCGCCTGCTCCGGGGACAGGTACTGGGCGGTTCCCATCACCGCCGCGGTCTGGGTCATGGTGGAGGTGCCATCGGCGATCGCGCGGGCGATGCCGAAGTCCATCACCTTCACCGAACCGGCCCGGTTGATCATCACGTTGGCCGGTTTGACGTCGCGGTGGATGATGCCGTGCCGGTGGGAGAAGTCCAGCGCGGCGCAGACGTCCCCCATCACCTCCATCGCACGCCGCGGCGACATTGGCCCTTCGGAGCGGACGATGTCGCGCAACGTCTCGCCGTCGACGTACTCCATCACGATGTAGGGCAGCGGGCCCTCTTCGGTATCGGCCTCGACGGTGTCGTACACCGCCACGATCGCGGGATGGTTCAGTGCAGCGGCGTTCTGCGCCTCGCGCTTGAAGCGCAGGTAGAACGAGGGGTCCCTGGCCAGGTCGGCACGCAGCACCTTGATGGCCACATCCCGGTCGAGGCGCAGGTCGCGTCCACGATGCACCTCGGACATGCCGCCGAAGCCGAGTGTCTCGCCCAGTTTGTAGCGTTCGGAAAGGTCGCGCGGCGTGCTCATCAGCTGGGTGCCGATCCGGTGGTCGTTGGCGGGCCACCGGTGGTGCGGGCCGGGGTGGCACCGGGGGATCCAGGGGCCGTTGTCGGTGCCGGCCGCGACGTCGTGGTGGGGGTCGGGGACCGCGTCGTGGTCGGCGCCGGAGCCTGGGTGGTGGTCGGCGCGACGGTGGTCGGCGGCGGCACGACAGTGGTCGTCGTGGTCGGTGCCGGCGGGGACGTCGTGGTGGTCACCTCGGGAGTCCTGGTGGTGGTGGTGGTGGTGCGTGCGGCGGTGGTGGTCGGCGTCGGTGCCGGCTGGGTCGTGCTGGTCGCCGGAATCGGTGTCGGTGTGGCCTGGCGCGAGCTGAGCAGCGCGTAAGCGCCCAACGCGAGCAAGCCGATTGCCAGTATCCCCAGAAACCACAGCAGAGCCGCGTTGCTGCGGTGTCTACGGCGGGGCGTGTCGTCGTAGGCCGTCCGCACCGGCATGGGCACCGGAGCGGGTACCGCCGGCGGCACCATCCGCTGGGTCCGGGTGGGCGGCATCGCAGAGGTGGCGCCACCGGCCAAACCGGCCGGGCGCAGCGGTTCGCGGCCCGCGCGCACCGCGGCGATCGCGTCCGCGAACTCCCCGCCGGTGGCGTAGCGCTGGGCCGGGTCCTTGGCCATTGACCACCCGAGCAGCCTGCGGATGGTGGCAGGAACCTCGGGCGGCAGGGGCGGCGGCTCCTCGCGGACATGCTGCATCGCCACCGACAGCGGGCTCTCCCCGGTGAACGGGCGCGCACCGGACACCGCTTCGTGGCCCACCACACCGAGGGCGTAGACGTCGCTGGCCGGGGTTGCGGTGAGGCCCAGCGCCTGCTCGGGGGCGATGTACTGCGCCGTACCCACCACCATCCCGGTGCGGGTCACCGGCGCTGCGTCGGCCGCCTTGGCGATGCCGAAGTCGGTGATCTTCACCTCGCCGGCCGGCGTGATGAGGATGTTGCCCGGTTTGACGTCGCGGTGCACGATGCCGCGGGCGTGTGCGGCCTGCAACGCCCGGGCCGTCTGCTCCAGCATGTCCATGGTCTGCTCGAGGTCCAGCCGTCCCTCACGGGCCAGCACGGCCGAGAGTGGCTCGCCGTCCACCAGCTCCATCACCAGGTAGGCGGTGTGCCGGTCGCCGTCATCGAGGGTCTGCGTCTCGCCGTAGTCGTAGACCCCGGCAATGCCCGGGTGGTTCAGCTGGGCGGAGGTGCGGGCCTCCACCCGGAAACGCTCCAGAAACTCGGGGTCGGCGGACACCTCCGGCTTGAGGACCTTGAGCGCGACCTTCCGGTGCAGCCGGGTATCGGTCGCTTCCCAGACCTCGCCCATGCCCCCGACGGCGATCAGGCCGCCGAGACGGTAACGGTCTGCCAGCAGTGCGCCGGCGTTGAGGCTCATCGCGGAACTCCTTGCAACGCTGCAGCGATCACGGCCCGACCGATCGGCGCGGCAACCGATGCGCCGACGGCCGCGAGCCCGCGGTCGCCCCCGTTCTCGACGAGGACCGCGACCGCGACCTGCGGGTCCTTGGCGGGAGCGAACGCGATGTACCAGGTGTGCGGTGGGGTGGTCTTCGGGTTTTCGCCGTGTTCGGCGGTGCCGGTCTTGGAGGCGATCTGCACGCCCCTGATCTCGCCACCGTTGCCGGCGTGGCCCTCGGCTCCGATCATCAGTTGGGTCAGGGTGTTCGCGGCCTGTGGTGGCATCGCCTGGCCGAGCTTCTTCGGCTGCGGCGCGTCGCCAAGGGGGGTCAGGTCGGGGGCCTGCAGACCCGCGACGACGTAGGGCTGCATCCGGGCGCCGCCGTTGGCGACGGTCGCCGCCACCTCCGCCATCTGCAGCGGGGTCGCACGCACATCGCGCTGGCCGATGCTGCTCTGGGCGAGGGCCGCCTTGTCGGGCAGCGGGCCGACTTCCGAGCCCACCACCGGTAGCGGGATATCGGGTGCCGGGACTCCGAAGCCGAACGCCTGGGCCTCGGCCCGTAGGGCATCGGCACCGGTGGCGACGCCGAGTTCGGCGAACGCGGTGTTGCACGAGCGCGCGAAGGCCTCGGCGAAGGTCGTGGTCGCCCCGGACCCACAGCTGCTGCCGTTGTAGTTCTCCAGGGTGGTGCTGGTGTTTGGCAGGGTGATCTGGGGCGCGGTGGTGACCGGCGTGTTCGGGGTGACTTTGCCGTTGGCCAGCGCAGCGGCCGTCATCACCACCTTGAAGGTGGAACCGGGCGGATACGTCTCGGCGATCGCCCGGTTGACCAGCGGCGTCTTGGGATCGTCCTGCAACTGCGCCCACGCCCGCTGACGGACCGTCGGGTCGTGGCTGGCCAGCGGATTCGGGTCGTAGCTCGGGGTGCTGGCCATCGCGAGGATCTCGCCGGTACTCGGCCGCAGCGCGACGACCGAGCCGGTGTAGCCCTTTGAGGTGAGCTGGTCGTAGGCGGTCTGCTGGGCGCGGGGGTCCAGTGTGAGGTTGACGTTTCCTCCCCGCGGGTCCCGGCCGGAGATGAGGTCGAACAGCCGTCGGCCGAACAGCCGGTCGTCGGACCCGTTGAGCACTGCGTCTTCGGCGCGCTCGATTCCGGTGGTGGAGTACTGAATCGAGTAGTAGCCGGTGAGGGGGGAGTACACCTTGGGGTTGGTCGGGTACTGCCGCAGGTACTTGAAGCGGTCGGAAGTGGGCTCCGAGGACGCCAGCACCAGGCCACCGCTGGAGATCTGGCCTCGTTGGCGGGAGTATTCGTCCAGGAGTACCCGCTGGTTTCGCGGGTCGGCGCGCAAGCTGTCCGCCCGGAACACCTGGACATAGGTCGCGTTGCACAGCAGGGCGATGACCAGCACCATCACCGCGAAGGCAATCCGACGGAGAGGTTTATTCACAGCGGCTCCGCCGCTTCTGGAGAGGTTTGTTCATGCCCGTTTCACCATCTGGGTCGGGGCCTCGGCGATCGGGGTGGCCGGACCCACCCGCGACTTGCGGACCTGCGCGGGACGGCGGGCGGCATCGGAGATGCGCAGCAGGACGGCCACCAGCATGTAGTTGGCTAGCAGCGACGAACCCCCGTAGGACACGAACGGCGTGGTCAGGCCGGTGAGCGGTATGAGTTTGGTGACCCCGCCGACGACGACGAACAGCTGCCAG
>JAABUM010002793.1_pt1 | contig 22693 bp, 20 predicted proteins | sample 5559161 | NCBI WGS metagenome assembly JAABUM01 (sample SAMN10711868, study PRJNA513369) | rock metagenome | isolation source: Antarctica rocks | place: Antarctica: Victoria Land, Siegfried Peak nord
CGTCCTCGCCGATCACACACTCGAACTGTGGGCTCCACATGACACGCTTCCCTTCGTCGACGGACCTGAGCCCGAGAAGGGTCCCCGGGCGCACTGCCCAGGAGGTGGATCACCCGTATAACCGGCGTTCGGGGCTAGGGGCTAGGGATCCTTGCGGCTGGGCCGACGAGTCCGCAGCGCAGCTCTGCGCCCGGCGACGATGATGACAAGGTCCCCCAGCCACCCGACCGCTGGCAGCCCGGAGACTGCCCAAGCCCATCGCGGCCCGGGCGTTGCTGCGTCGAGGCGCTCGACCCAGTCATCCCCGCCCAAGGCCTTCCGGTCTCTATCGGCCTTCGCCTGGTTCCGCTCGTCGGGCCCGCTCCAACCAATCCATGGAATCGGCAACCCTAGCCCGGCAGACACCGCACCGCCCCGGCGATCTGGGCGGTCACTCGGTGGTCAGCCATGGTCGGCTGGCATGCGCCCGACGTCGAACCGGTCAAGGAACTCGCTCGCCGCCCGTTTGGACCGGATCACGTGAAGGGCCGCGTGCTGCCCATGCTGCAAGATGACCTCGTATTCGCGCTCGGGCTGTGAGCGGCGCTCGCGCCAGATGCGCACGGCAAGTGGCCACTCATCGCGCAACCGTCGCCAGGCCGAATCGTCGCACCCTTCGGGCATCTCGGCACCGACCGACTTCCGCACGCCGCGCACGAGCGCGCGTCCTGCGCACACCGGCCAGGGCGTGTTGAGAACCACGATGGTGTCCGCCCGCTCGAGGCGGAGATCGAGTGTCTCGGGGTAGTTGCCATCGGCGATCCACGCGTCGCCGGCGAGCACGCGACGTTGCTTCTCGCGCCACTCGTCCTCCGAGGGTGCAACCCATTTGGGCTTCCAGAACTGAAGGTCGAGGTAAATGAGGGGCAAGCCGGTCCTCGCAGCGAGGGAGCGCGAGAAGGTGCTCTTCCCGGACCCCGCCAGCCCGGTCACGAGAACTCGTCGGCCTATGGCGATAGCGGCATCACTCATAGGCGTGAGTATCTCTCAAGTGCCGGAAAGGCGCCCCGCTCATTGGTCACCGAGGGGGGACCGTTGACGCCTGCCGAGCGAGTAGCCAGGCCTCTGTCGCGGCTCCGTGCTGTCGGCGATGTCCATTCCGGGTGGCTCAAGTGCCATAGGTGGGTGTGGGACAGACGAGTGCATTCCGGCTGGGCAGCGCGCTCCGGTGATACGGGTCACGACGTTGAAGGCGTCGGCGGACCGGGTTGACGGGTTGCTCGACTACTACGCCGGTCTGGCCCAGAGCCACGCCAAAACCGACAGTCCGCATCGGGGTCCGGTCGACTACTACCTCGATCCGGACGAGCCGCCCGGCCTGTGGTGGGGCCACGGCCGGGAGGCGCTCGGTGTGTCCGGCGAGGTCGACGCCGGCGATCTGCGAGCCGTGCTCCAGGGCCGGCACCCTGGGACGGGTGAGCGGCTCGGTCGGCGGTTCGGGGACTCGTCGGCTCGAGGGTTTGACGCGACGTTCTCTGCGCCGAAGTCGGTGTCGGCGTTGTGGGCGGTCACCCCCGATCCGTGGGTGCGCGCCGAGGTCCTCGCTGCCCACGACAGCGCCGTTACCGCCGCCCTCGACTGGTTCGAGACCCAGGGGCGGTCACCCGGCGAGGACGGGACGGGGTGCTACAGGTCGACACCCAAGGGGTGACGGCGGCGCTGTTCCGTCAGCACACGTCACGGTCGATGGACCCTCAGCTGCACACCCACGCCGTGATCTCGGCGAAGGTCCAGGACCCGACCGGGCGGTGGTTGGCGTTGGATGCCCGGTTCTTGAAGTACCAGCAGCGCAGCATCGGGTGGATCTATGACGCCGCCCTACGCACCGAGCTCACAACCGCCTCGGTGTCGCCTGGGAACCCGTCGACAACGGGAACGCCGACATGGTCTGTGTCCCCGAACCGGTGCGGGAGGTGTTCTCTCAGCGCAGCGCCGACATCGACGCCAAGCTCGACGAGCTGATCGGGCGGTGGAGCGCCGAACACGACGGCACCGACCCCGACCCGCGCACCATCGCCACCCTGGAACGATCCGCCGTACTCGCATCCAGGCCTGCAAAGACCCACGGCGTGGACGCCACGACGTTGCATGACACTTGGCAGCAGCAGGCGACAGCAGCTGGACTGGACCTCGTCACCGTCACTCCCGGCATACTCCGATCGGGGACAAGCCTCCCCCGCTCTCGACGGCAGCGAGATCATCGACGAGGTGCTGCGAAGGGTGAGCGAGGAGTCCTCGACCTGGTTGCTCGCCGACCTGGCCCGCCACGTCGCCACCCTCCTACCCGCAAACACCACAGGGTCAGCATCGGAACTCGTCGAGCGCATCGACCAGCTCGCCGAACAAGCCAAGCGGCATTGCTACGACCTGACCCCACACGTCACCAGGGACGGGGCGTGTCGACAGGACGGACGGCCGGTCCTGGAGCACATCACCGACCACCGGCTCAGCACCACTGCGATCCTTAAACAGGAACGGGACCTTCAACGATGGGCCCGCACCGCAACCGACCAACCGGCACCCAACGCCGGCGACCCGGCCGCCAACGCTGCCACCGCCATGGCCGGCACCGCCGAGCTGGTCGTGATCGTCGGACCGGCCGGGACCGGCAAGACCACCGCAACCGCCGAAGCCGTCGCCGAGCTGCACACCGCAGGACGCCCCGTAATCGGATTGGCGCCATCCGGTAAGGCCGCAGACGTCCTCGGCACCGAGGCGCGCTGTCCGACCGAAACGATGGCCGGCTTCCTCACCCGCCATACCAACTCCACCGCCGCGCTGGCGGTGGGGACGACGGTGATACTCGACGAAGCCGGCATGGCCAGCACCGACGACCTCGCCCACCTGGTCGACCTGGTACGACAGAACCGATGGTGACTCGTCGCCGTCGGCGACCCCAACCAGCTCCCCGCCGTCGGCCGAGGCGGCGTGCTCGCCCACTGGTGCAACACCATCCCCCACATCGAGCTCACCGCACCCCGACGCTTCCAGAACCCCTGGGAAGCACACGCCAGCCTGGACCTCCGGACCGGCAAACCTGACGCCGCCACCACCTACGACCGCAACGGCCGGCTCCACGGCGTCCACCCGGCGCTGCTGCCCCGACAGGTCGCCGCGCTGCACCAGCAACAGACCGCCGCCGGGCGGACCGTGGCATCACCACCAGCAGCGCTGCCACCGCCCGAACCATCAACCAGGCCATCCAACAACACAACAACCCGCACCACCATGGCCCCCGGGTCGCTTTGGCCGACGGGACCAGCGTCGGCGTTGGCGATCAGATCGCCACTCGACGCAACGACCCGAGCCTGGCCAGCACAGAAGGTCACCGGGTCCGCAACCGCCACACCGGGACCGTCAGCAACATCGACAGCAACGGCGCGCTAGCCGTCACCCACCCCCAACGAGGCGACGTCACCCTCCCTGCCGACTATGTGGCCCGCCACGTCGAACTCGGATGGGCAGTCACCGGGTACGGCAACCAGGGCGACACCGTCGACATCGGCATCGCCGTGCTCGAACCCGGCAGCAGCCGCAACCACGCCTACGTCGCCATGACCAGAGGACGCACCACCAACATCGCGTACCTCCCCGACCCCACCGGCACCCACGACCCCGCCGAACAACTCGCCGGCATCATCACCCGACCCGTCAGCGGCGACTCCGCCCTCACCACCCACGCCAACCTCCGAGGAGAACACCCCAACGCCATCGCGCCACCACGCACCCCCAGCCCCCAGCCGACCTGGCCACGGCCGGAACCACCCCAGCCGAAGCACCGGATGCGGATGTGAACCACCTCGTGCCGACCACGTCGGGCCGACGATGGGGTGTCCCATCCCGTTCGATCCCGACGCCATAGGGACGCATGGAAGAACACCAACACGCCCTCAGCCTTCCGCCCTCCCGCAACGAGCAGCCGCCGCCGGAACCGTTCCTCAAGGTCGAGGAGGCCGCCAAGATCCTGCGGATCAGCCGAGGTGCCGCCTACCAGCTCGGCCGCCAATGGCTCGCCACCAACGGCCAGACCGGCCTCCCCGTCATCCGACTCGGCCGACTCCTCCGCGTCCCCCGAGCCGGCCTCGAACACCTCGTCGACGTGACACCGCAGGCCCATACCGGTGCTGAGTAAGCCATCGCGAGTCAGCGACGAGCCCAGGGGTGATGCTGGCCGACCCGACGGCATGCCCGCCCGCCGGCTTGTTGCTGCGGCCGACGTCGCGAACGGCACATCGTGATGACGACCCGTGGTGTCAGCGAAGCTACGCACAGGGCACAGGCAGAATGAGCGTGATCGGCACGAAGCCGAAGGAAGCACCATGAGCCGAGCAGGGAGCATCGAGCGAGACGCCGACCTCTCGACGCTAACGAGGTGCGAATCCCCTGGTCAGAAGGGCTCCGGGGGTGGGGCTCGAACCCACGACCCTCTGATTAACAGTCAGATGCTCTGCCAGCTGAGCTACCCCGGAAAGCGCGTCGCACCCTAGCAACGGCAGTTCGCCGCGGGTCCCGGTGTTCGGCAGGGCTCACTCCGAGTCGAGGTAGTCCCGCAGCTTCTGGCTGCGATCGGGGTGGCGGAGCTTGGCGAGGGTCTTGGCTTCGATCTGGCGGATGCGCTCGCGCGTGACACCGAACTCCCGGCCGACCTCCTCCAGGGTGCGAGGCTGGCCGTCTTCCAGACCGAAGCGCAGCCGCACCACCTCCTTCTCGCGCTCGTTGAGCTCGTCGAGCGCTTCGAGCACCGCCACCCCGAGCATGCGCCTAGTGGCCATCTCCGCCGGCGCCTCCGCCTGGTGATCCTCGATGAAGTCGCCCAGGTTCGAATCGTCGGCTTCACCCACCGGCGAGTCGAGCGACAACGGATCCATGGAGTAACGCTGGATCTCGCGCACCCGAGCGGGCGTCATGCCGACCCGCTTGGCCAGTTCCTCGATGCTCGGGTCGCGTTCGAGCTCCTGGGTCATTTGGCGCTGCATGCGATGGACCAAGTTGATGCTCTCCACCATGTGCACCGGTATGCGGATGGTGCGGGCCTGGTCGGCGATGGCCCGGGTGATCGCCTGGCGGATCCACCACGTGGCGTAGGTCGAGAACTTGAAGCCCTTGGTGTAATCGAACTTCTCGACGGCCCGCATGAGCCCGAGGTTGCCCTCTTGGATCAAGTCGAGCAGCTGCATGCCCCGATTGGCGTAGCGCTTGGCGATCGACACGACGAGGCGCAGGTTGGCTTGGGTGAGCTGGGACCTTGCCCTATCCCCATCCTCGATCAGCTTGCGCTGCTCGCGCTGCGACGCCAAGTCGAGCTCGCGGGTGCGGCCCGCCGCCTTCAACTCGGCCTCCCGTTCGGCCGCCTGGCTGCCCGCCTCGATCTGTTGGGCCAGTTCCACCTCCTGAGCGGCGGTGAGCAGCGGCACCCGGCCGATCTCCTTCAGGTACACCCGCACGGAGTCGGCAGAGAACGTGACCGGACGATCCTTGAGCACGCGTGGCGCGGCCGCCGGCCGGGCCTGCCGCCGCTCGGTTGCCAGCTCGAAGGCGGTCGCCGGCAGGGGCGGCTCCTCGTCGAGGAGCTTGATCTGCTGGCGAGCGAGCCATTGCCGGATCTCCTCTTGAACGCCTGAGGTCGGGTCCTCGACATCCAGCACCTCGAACACGTCGTGGAGGGTCACCACGCCGGTGTTCCGTCCCCGGAGGACCAGGCGCCGCAGCGCCGCCGAATCGGGGGCCGTGGAGGCGACTGTGACCTCTTCGCTCATGCGCTTCCCTCGGACCGGGTGACGAGCCACCCTACCAACTGGTCCTCCGCCTCAAGGCTGGGCAAGTCGGCGTCCAACGACTCCAACTGCTCCTGCAACCACTTGATGACGGGCGGGTAGGCGGCGAAGTTGTCGAGGTCGTGAGCGCCCTGGCGCTGCACCTCGGCCAAGGCCCGCACCGCCTGGTCCCGCAGGAGGTCCCGACGTTGAAGGTGCGGGTCGGCGTCGGTCTCTTCGACCGCCAACTGCTGGAGGAGGTCGGCGGCACCAGGATCGGCCGCGTCGATGGCGGCGTGCAGGTCGCCACCGCCGTTCCGCAGGGCGCGGAAGGCAGCCACGTTGCGGTCGTCGTCGAACAGCACCTCGTGCAGCAACGGCAGCATCGTCTTTGGTTCTTGAACGGCGAGCCGTAGCGCCATGGTCTCCTTGGTGTCACGGCGAGGGCCGGCCCGGCCCGGTGCTCTGGTCGGCTCCGGCGACCGCCGCACCAGCGCGGTGCCGTCGGCGAGGCTGGCTCGCAGGCGGTCGGCGCCCAAGCGGGTCCGATCGGCCACCTCCATCACGTATTGGTCGCGGACGAACTCGCTGGGGTGTTCGGCGATCACCGCCAACGCCCGCTCGGCGGCACGGCCCCGGCCCTCGGGCGTCCTCAGATCGGCCGCCGCCAGGACTCGCTCGACCCGGAACCCGAGGAACGGCGTGGCCCCCGAGACAGCCGCCTTCAGCCGCGCCGGGTCCGACCGGGACAGGTCGCCGGGATCCTGGCCGGGTGGGAGGTCGGCCACCGACACGTCGACGGAGTGCTTGGTCTCCCATGCGTAGAAACGGTCGGCAGCGGCCTGGCCGGCGGCGTCAGGGTCGAAAGCCAACACCACCTTCTTGGCGAACCGCTTCAAGAGCCGGACGTGCTCTTCGGTCAGCGCCGTGCCGCAGGTGGCCACCGCCCGGTTGAGGCCGGCGGCGGCGAAGCCGATCACGTCGGTGTACCCCTCGCACACGATGACTTCGTCGGCCCGCACGACCTCGTCCTTCGACCAGTTCAGCCCGTAGAGCACCTTGCTCTTGGCGTAGAGCTTGGTCTCTGCGGTGTTGCGGTACTTGGGACCCTCGGCCCCGGGCAGTTTGCGGCCGCCGAAGGAGACCGGCGATCCCTGGGGGTCGAAGATCGGGAACAACACGCGGTCACGGAAGAAGTCCTGCTGGCGGTTGCGCCGGTTCACGAAGCCGAGGCCAGTGTCGGCCAGCACCTGGTCGGGCAGCTTGAGGTGCCGGGCCAGTAGGTCCCAGCCGGCGGGGGCGTAGCCGATGCGGAAGCGGCGCACCTGGTCGCCGTCGAGTCCCCGCTCGCGCAGGTACCGGCGGGCGGCGCCGGCGTCGGGCGAGGTCAGCAGGCGCTGGTGGTACCACTCGACCGCTTCGACCAGGGCGTCGGTCAGCCGCGACCGCTGCTTGCGGCCCTCGCCCTCGTTGTGGTCGGTGTAGCGCAGCGTGATCCCGGATCGGGCCGCCAGGTACTCGAGTGAACCCACGAAGTCGAGGTGCTGCAGCTCGCGGACAAAGGTGATGACGTCCCCCTTGGCCTGGCAGCCGAAGCAGTAGTAGAGGCCCAGCTCGGCGTTGATGGAGAACGACGCCGTCTTCTCGCCGTGGAAGGGGCACAACCCGACCCAACGGGTGCCGACCTTCTTGACCTGCATGAAGTCCTGGGCGACCTTGACGAAGTCGGCGGTCTCCCGAACCCGCACCACGTCCTCGTCGAGGATGCCCATCCCCCGATCATGCCCGTTCCCCAACCGGCTGCATCACGTCTCCGGCCGAGTTAGCTCAGGGTGGCCCGACCAGTGCCTTGTCCTCCTCGGGGGAACCAGTCGCATCCCCTCCCTCCCCGCGCTTGTCGGCGGCCAGGGAGGCGACGATGGTGACGGTGAGGATGCCCAGGATCACGACCAGGGAGCTCCAGGTGGGCACGTGGTCGTGGAACCAGTCCTCGGCGAAGAAGCTGGCCAGCATCTTCACGCCCACATAGGCCAGGATCACGCCCAGCCCGATGTTGAGGTACCGGAACCGGTCCTCCATGCCGTTTAGCAGGAAGTAAAGGGAACGCAGCCCCAGGATGGCAAAGGCGTTGGAGCTGAAGACGATGAACTGGTCACGGGCCACCGCCAGGATGGCAGGTATCGAGTCGACGGCGAAGACCACGTCGGTGGTCTCCACCATGATGAGCACTGCGAACAGCGGCGTGGCCACCCGCTTGGCGTTGCGGGTCGTGAACAGCTTCTGCCCGTCGTACTCCTGGGTCGAGGGGACGACCTTGCGCACCGCCCGCAGCACGATGCTCTTCTCCGGGTCGACCTGGCTGTCGTCGTGGTAGGTGATCTTCCAGGCTGAATAGAGCAACACCAGACCGAACACCACCAGCATGAACTGGAAGCTGTTGATCAGGGCGACGCCGGCAAAGATGAAGATGGCTCGCAGGACCAGTGCGCCGAAAACCCCCCAGAACAGCACCCGGAACTGGTACTTGGGCGGCACCGCGAAGTAACTGAGGATCACGGCCCACACGAACACGTTGTCGATCGAGAGGCTTTTCTCGATCAGGTAGCCGGTGACGTACTCGTTGGCGGCGGGGCCGCCGTGCCACCACCAGATCACCAGGCTGAAAGCCAACCCCAGCGAGATCCAGCAGAACGATTCGATCGCCGCTTCCTTGAACGTGACCTCGTGGGCGTTGCGGTGCACGACCAGCAGGTCGAACACCAGCAGGGCGGCGATGAAGGCGACGAACGCCACCCACTCCCACGGCTCGACATGGACCACGGCGAAGCGTTCGGCGGCGGCGAGCATCCCCTAGAGGGTAACGGCGGCCCGATTCGGCTTCCCGCAGGCCGGCGATCTGGCAGGGTCTCGCACCATGCTCTCCAAGAAGGTCGATACCAACCGGCCCGACACGCCTGACCCCGACCTGGCACCGTTGCACGCCTCGCGGGCGCTGAACAGCCCGGTCCCTCGCTACCAGCTGGCCGACGACGAGATGTCGCCTCGGGCCGCCTACCAGCTGATCCATGACGAGCTGGCCCTCGACGGCAACCCGCTGCTCAACCTGGCCAGCTTCGTCACCACCTGGATGGAGCCCGAGGCCGACAAGTTGCTGGCCGAGACGCTGTCCAAGAACTCTGTCGACGAGGACGAGTACCCGCAGACGGTCGAGATCCAGCGCCGCTGCGTCAACATCGTGGCCCGCCTGTTCCACGCCCCGGAGGCCAACCAGTACGTGGGAACGCCGACCATCGGGTCGTCCGAGGCCATCCACCTGGGAGGTTTGGCGCTCAAGTGGCGGTGGCGGACGCGGCGCCAAGCGTCCGGCCTTCCGGCCGAGAGGCCGAACCTGGTCATGGGCGCCAACGTGCAGGTGGTGTGGGAGAAGTTCTGCCGCTACTTCGAGGTCGAGCCCCGTTACGTCCCCTGCGCCGAAGGCCGTTACGTCCTAGGGGTCGAAGAAGCGCTGCCACTGGTCGACGGGAACACCATCGGCGTGGTCGGAATCCTGGGCAGCACCTACACCGGTGAGTTCGAGCCCATCAAGGAGCTGAACGACGCGCTGGAAGAGCTGAACGCCGAGAAAGGGTGGGACGTGCCCATCCATGTGGACGCCGCCAGCGGCGGTTTTGTGGCGCCGTTCGCCTACCCGGACTTGGAGTGGGACTTCCGGCTGCCGCTGGTGAAGTCGATCAACGCGTCGGGGCACAAGTACGGGCTGGTGTACCCGGGCGTCGGTTGGGTGGTGTGGCGTGACCAGTCCGATCTGCCCGAGGAGCTGATCTTCCACGTCAACTACCTGGGCGGGGACCAGCCCACCTTCAACCTGAACTTCTCCCGGGCCGCCGGGCAGATCATCGCCCAGTACTACAACTTCCTGCGCCTGGGCCGGGCCGGTTACACGGCGATCATGCGGAGCCTGCTGGACCTGGCCGACCACCTGGCCGACGCCATCGACGGCACCGAGCACTTCGAGGTCATCGGCCGGGGCGACAACCTGCCGGTGGTCTGCTTCCGTCTCGAAGACGGGTGCCGGTTCACCGCCTACGAGATCTCCGACGGTCTGCGGGCGCGGGGCTGGATCGTGCCCGCCTACACCATGCCCAAGGACATCGAGACCATGACGGTGCTGCGGGTCGTGGTCCGCGAGAGCCTCAGCCGCGACCTGTGCGACAGCCTGGTCGAGGATCTGGACCGGGTCGTGGGCCGCCTGGACAGGTTGGCCGATCAAGGTGCCGAGCCAGAGCCGTTCCAAGCGCGCCCGACCGGCGCCGGCCCCGGGTCCCCTACCACTGGGCAGCACGGCATCTGTTGAGCCGGCGGGCGCCTACTTCCCGGTGAGCAGGATCCAGTTGCGGGACTTGGCCGAGAAGTAGCTGTCGGGGCCGTAGTACATGCCGTCGTAGAGGTTGCGGCTGTTGACGTTCGGGGGGTTGGCGGGATCGGGGTGGTCGAAGATGGCGAAGCTCACCCACTGGGGGTTGATGTCCAGTTCCATGCCCCGCACGCAGCCGGCTCGGACCATGGTGCTGGCCAGCGTGGCGGAGCCGATGCCCGAACCGCCGGTCCAGCGGATCTGGCCGTCGGCGGTGACGCACACGCCCGAGCGGGGCACGTAGGACGTGCCGCCGAGGGTGGCGCCCCAGCGGGACGCGTCACCGTCGGAGACGTCGGTGACGGCGCCCCCGTCGACCATGAGGTGCAGGTTCTGCAGCACCGCTTCTACGTTGCCGCTCATGCCCACGTCTCGGCCCCACTGGCCCACGGTGGCGGTGCCGTCGGTGTAGATGACGAGCGACGCCGCCCCGCCCTGCAACGGCACCGATTCGATCCCGCCCAGGTAGAAGCCGCCACCGGATACTCCGAACTTGAAGCCGCCGTTGAACGCCGCCACCGCCTTGGGCCGGTTCTGGTCGGTGATGGAGGTGGAGTGGATGAAGGGTCCGCCGCCCTCCTCGTAACCGGGCATGAGGTTGAACCGCAGCTTGGACTGGTCGATGTTCACGACCCAGACGCCGGTGCTGGCCCGGTTGGCGGCCAAGCCGTTGTCGCCAGGCGACGGGACCGACGCTGCCGGTGGTGGGGGCGGCGCCGGTGGTGGGGGCGGCGCGGTGGTCGGCGGCGGCGTGGTGGTCGTGGTGGTGGTCGGCGGTTCGGTGGTGGTGGTCGGCGGTTCGGTGGTGGTGGCCGTCGCGGGAGCAGTCGTGGTCGTCGCGGGAGCAGTCGTCGTGGTGGTCGTCGTGGCCGTCGTGGTGGTGGGCCTGGCCGTCGTCGAAGTCCGGCGGGCGCGCTTGGTCTGGGTGGCCCGACCCGAGCCCCCGCCACAACCAGTCAACGCGGTCAAGGAGATCACGAGCGCGGCGGTTGCGTACCACCAGAGACGTGTTGAGCGGGAAGCCATGGCCGACATCCTTGACGACTTCAGATGAACCGCCGCTGAAGGTGGCCGGCCAGTTCGTCGATCGGGATGCGCTGCTGCTCCATGGAATCGCGGTCGCGCACGGTGGCGGCGTGGTCGTCCAGGGAGTCGAAGTCGACTGTGACGCAGAACGGAGTGCCCAGCTCGTCTTGGCGCCGGTAGCGGCGGCCGATGGCCTGGGTCTCGTCGTAGTCGCACTGGAACAACGGTTGCAGGCGGCCCAGCACGTCACGGGCGACGCTCGACAGCTCCGGTTTCTTGGACAGGGGCAACACCGCCACCTTGATCGGAGCCAGCCGGTGGTGCAGCCGCAGGACGGTGCGGGTCTCACCCCGGACCTCTTCCTCGGCGTAGGCGTCCATCAGGAACGCCATCATGGTCCGGGTGGCGCCGGCGGCCGGTTCGATCACGTACGGCACGTACCGGGTGTTGGTGGCCTGGTCGAAGTAATCGAGCTTCTCCCCCGAGTGCTCGGCGTGGGCCTTGAGGTCGAAGTCCGTGCGCTGGGCGATGCCCTCGAGCTCGTCCCAGCCCCAGGGGAACAGGTACTCCACGTCGGAGGTGCCCGAGGAGTAGTGGCTCAGCTCGTCGTTCTCGTGGGGCCGCAGCCGGAGCCGCTTGGGGGTCATCCCCAGGTCGAGGTACCACTTCATCCGCTCGTCGCACCAGTACCGGTACCAGCGGGGCCCTTCTTCGGGCGGGACGAAGTACTCCATCTCCATCTGTTCGAACTCGCGGGTGCGGAACACGAAGTTGCCGGGCGTTATCTCGTTGCGGAACGACTTGCCGATCTGGGCGATGCCGAACGGCGGCTTCTTGCGGCTGGTCTGCTGCACGTTGGCGTAGTTGAGGAAGATCCCCTGGGCGGTCTCGGGGCGCAGGTAGGCGACGGACGCCTCGTCCTCGACCGGGCCAGCATGGGTCTTGAACATGAGGTTGAACTGCCGGGCTTCGGTGAAGGTGCCGGTCTGGCCGCACGTCGGGCAGCGGTTCGGGTCTGCGAGCTTGTCGACGCGGTGTCGGGCGCCGCAGTTGCGACAGTCGACCAGCGGGTCGGTGAAGGTCGCCAGGTGCCCCGACGCCTCCCACACCGCCGGCGGGCTCAGGATGGCGCTGTCCAAGCCGACCACGTCGTCGCGGAGCTGCACCATGGAGCGCCACCACGCGTCCTTGACGTTCCGCAGCAGCAGCACGCCGATGGGGCCGTAGTCGTAGGCGGACCGGAAGCCCCCGTAGATCTCCGCCGTTTGGAACACGAACCCCCGCCGCTTGCTCAGGTTGACGACCTTGTCGAAGAGCTCGGGGTCGGCGTCGGGGTCGGGCATGGCGGCGCAGCGTAGTGGTGACCGGGACGCGCTCCCGGCCCCTATACCGGTGCTGAGTAAGGTCCGACCGTGACCGCCTATTCCTTCCAGGACCACGACGCCACCGCCGTGGTGGGCCGGCGCATCGGGGCCTGGTTCATCGACCTGCTCATCTACTTGATCCTGGCCTGGATCCTCTCCCTCGCCATCAGCAACAACGGCAGCCAGCAGCACGATCTGACCGGAACTGGAACCACCGGCACCCAGTTCTGCAACCAGTGGAACCGTTCCCACGACGGGTTCTGCTTCAACTTCAGCTCGGGCGGCAAGACCACGGCGCTGACCTACGAGGCGAGTGCCTACCCGTTCATCGTGGTGTTCGGCCACATGGCGTTGTACGCCCTGGTCCAAGGCCTGCTCGGCGGCAGCCTCGGCAAGTTGGCGGTGGGGCTGCGGGTGGTCGATTCCAACGGCGAGCTGTGCGGCATCGGCCGGTCCTTCATCCGCACCTTCATGTGGGTGGTCGACGCCATCACCTTCATGCTGCCCATCATCGGCGGGGTCCTGCTGCTGAGCACCAAGGGTCACCGCCGGCTCGGTGACATGGCCGCCAGCACCTACGTGGTCGACAAGGGCGACGTAGGACACCCCGTGCAGGTACCGGGCGTGACCGTCCCCGCCGGTGTGTACGGCTCGGCCCCGGGAGGTGCCCCGCTGCCCTGGAGCCAGTCACCGGTCAGCCCCGAAGGTCCCCGCTGGGACCCCGACCGCGACACCTACATCCAGTGGGACCAGGCTTCGTCGGCGTGGCTGGAGTGGGATGACAAGGCCAAGCAGTGGAAGGCCATAAGCGCCTGACGGCGAACGGACCCTGCGGCCCCTAGACCTTCTAGGACTTGTCGAGCAGGTGGACCGAGCGGAGGCGGCGCTCCAAGTGGTGCTCCATGGCCCGGGTGGCCAGGTTGTCGACCTCGAAGGCCACCGCCCCGACCGGCTGGTTGAGGGCCTCCCCCAGCCGACCGCCCAGTATCAGCCGCAGCACCTCCACCGCCTCCAGCGAGATGGCGCTGCCCTGGCGGTGTTCGGCGCACAGGGTGCCCCCCTCCTCCAGGTCGAAGGCCACCAGCCCGTCCTCGACCCCGCAGTTGACGCAACCCTCCACTATGGGCCGGAAGCCCTCCAACGCCAGGACCTTCCAGTAGAAACCGGCCACCACCAGCGGGGCGTCGCGGACTTCGAGCGAACGCAGGGCACCGAGCAGCATCTGGTAGAGGCGGGGGTTGGGCTCTCGCTCCTGGGCCAGTTGGTCGACCGCTTCGAGCATGGTCACGGCCCGGGTCAAGCGGTCGAGGTCGGAGCGGATGGCGGCGAAGTGGTCGATCGACTCGGCCTGGGTGACAGTGTCCAGCTCGCGCCCTTCGTAGAGCTGGATGGCCACGTGGCGGATCGGCTCCAGCCGGGCGCCGAAGCGGCTCTTGGTCTTGCGGACGCCCTTGGCCACCGCCCGCACCTTGCCGTGGCGCTCGGTCACCAAGCTGACGATCCGGTCGGACTCGCCCAACTTGTAAGTCCGCAGCACGATCCCGTGATCGCCGTAGAGGTGGTGGTTCATTGGTGACCGGCACGGTTCAGTGATCCGCTCCAATGTCCGTCCGGAAGACAGGCACCAATGAACCGTCGCCGCTCAGCGGCGAAAAAAGCACTGTGCTCATTGTTCGCTCGCCCTGCGGGGGAGCTCACTTGACGCCGCCGAACCGGCGCTGGCGGGCTTGGTACTGGCGCACGGCGTCGAACAGGTGCTCACGGCGGAAGTCGGGCCACAGCAGGTCGGTGAAGATCAGCTCGCTGTAGGCCAGCTCCCACAGCAAGAAGTTGGATATGCGGTACTCACCGGAGGTGCGCACCACCACGTCGGGGTCGGGCATCTGGGGGTCATACAGGCGCGTGCGGATGGCCTTCTCGTCCACCTTGTCGGCCTTCACCCCGTCGGCCACCAGCGCCTTGACGGCGTCGACGATCTCGGCCCGGCCGCCGTAGTTGAAGGCGATGGTGAAGGTCATGCGCCGGTTGGCTTTGGTGAGGTCGGTGGCCCAGTCCATGCGCCGCAGCACCCGTTTGGGCACCCGCCAGTCCCGCCGGCCGACGAAGCGGATGCGCACGCCCTTCTGATCGAGGTCTTCGGCATGACGCTGCAGGATGCCCTCGTTGAACCCCATGAGGTAGCGGACCTCGTCCGGTGGCCGCCGCCAGTTCTCGGTGCTGAAGGCGTACACCGTGAACCAGTCGAGGCCCAGCTCCAACGCTCCCTCGACGGAGTCGAACAACGCTTCCTCGCCGGCACCGTGGCCCTCGGTGCGCTTGAGCCCCCGCTGCTCGGCCCAGCGCCCGTTGCCGTCCATCACACAGGCCACGTGGCGAGGGATGCGGGCCGGGTCGATGCCCTCGGGGGTCACGACCGGTCAACCTACCGCTGCCCCTACCAGCCCCCGGGGACGCCCCCGACTGCAGGCGAAGTGTCATCCACCCGGCCGGCGGGTGGCCGCCGCTACCGTCGGTCAGTGGTTCACTCCCCCGTCGTCGACGCGCTGGCCGCGGTCACCAGTGCGCTGCCCGGTGGCGGGGAGGAACGGCCCGGGCAGGTGGCCATGGCCCAAGCGGTGGCGTCGGCAATCGAACGCAAGCGCCACCTGGTGGTTCAGGCCGGCACCGGCACCGGCAAGTCCCTGGCCTACCTGTTGCCGGCCATCGCCTCGGGACAGAAGGTGGTGGTGGCCACCGCCACCAAGGCGCTGCAGGACCAGTTGGCGGTGAAGGACCTTCCCTTCTTGGCCGAGCACCTGGACGCGCCGTTCACCTTTGCCGTGCTCAAGGGTCGGTCCAACTACGTGTGCCGCCAGCGGGTGGAGGAGGTGGCCGGCGGCGACACAGGCCAGCTGGCACTCGACGGGCTGGCCCACCGGGCGCCCAAGGCGGAGCTGAAGAGGCTGGCGGCGTGGGCGTCCACCTCGCCGACTGGCGACCGGGCCGAGCTCGACTGGGAACCGTCGCCGACGGCGTGGGCGGCGGTCAGCGTCACCTCCCGGGAGTGCCCGGGCGCCCAGCGGTGCCCCATGGGGGACAGTTGCTTCGCCGAGCGGGCCCGCGACACCGCCGCCGAGGCCGACGTCATCGTGGTCAACACCCATCTTTACGGCCTCGACCTGGAGTCGGCCGGGGTGGTACTGCCCGAGCACCACGTGGTGGTGATCGACGAGGCCCACCAGCTCGAGGACACCATCTCGGCCACCTTCGGCCTCGAGCTGACCGCCGGCCGGTTCGCCAACGCCGCCCGCAGCGTGCAAGCGATCGTCGAGGATCGGAAGCTGGTCGACGACGTTGCCTCCGCCGGTGACCGTCTGGCCGGGGTCCTCGGCGAACACGTCGGCCGGCGCCTGCGGGGCGAGCTCGACCGGGAGGTGGCCGACGCCCTGATCAACGCCCGGGAACGGCTCGACCGGGTAGCCGGTGCCTTGCGCAACATCGACGAGGAGGGCAAGAGCGCCGACGTGGCGACCCGCAAGCACCGGGCGTCGAAGCTCACCGGCATGCTCATGGCCGAGATCGACCTGGTGCTCCAACCGCCCAGCACCTCGGTCCGCTGGGTCGAAGGGCCAGAGGCCAGCCCGGCGCTCAAGCTGGCCCCGGTCGACGTGGCCGAAGTGCTGCAGGAGGCGCTGTGGTCGACGCGCACCGCCATCCTCACCAGCGCCACCCTGCCGGCGCTGCTGCCCGTCCGGCTGGGCCTGCCAGACGGGCAGTTCGACCGGGCCGACGTGGGCAGCCCCTTCGACTATGCCCACAACTCGCTCCTGTACTGCGCGGCCGACCTGCCCGACCCGCGCGCCGACGGCTACGAGGCAGCCATGCTCGATGAGCTGGCCGCCTTGATCGACGCCGCCGGCGGTCGCACCCTGGCCCTGTTCACCAGCTTCCGGGCCATGGACGCCGCCGTCGACCACCTGCGCACCGCCGTCGCTCTGCCGATCCTGTCGCAACGAGAGCTGCCCAAGCCGGCCCTGGTCAAGGCCTTCACCGATGATCCCGCCACCAGCCTGTGCGCCACCATGGGGTTCTGGCAGGGCATCGACGTGCCCGGCCCGTCGCTCAGCCTGGTGACACTCGATCGGCTGCCGTTCCCCCGCCCCGACGAACCGTTGCTGCAGGCCAAGCGGGAGAAGGCCCGCGCCGACGCCTTCCGCTTGGTCGACCTGCCCCGGGCGGCGACGCTGCTGGCCCAGGGCGCCGGCCGGCTGATCCGCTCTGCGGCAGACCGTGGGGTTGTCGCCGTGCTCGACCCCCGGCTGGCCCGCCAGAAGGCTTACCGGTGGGAGCTCATCAACGCCCTGCCACCCATGCGCCGGACCCGCGACCGGGCCGAGGTCGAGAACTACCTGCGGGAGTTGCGCGCCACTGAGCCCGCCGACTGAACACTCTTTTCCAGTACATCGGCCAAGCGGTCACCCAAGCTGGTCCAGCTGAACCCCTGTTCGACCAGCCGGCGGGCGGCCAACGCCCGGCGGTGGGCGGCGTCAGGGTCGGCTAGCACCGAGCGGACGGCGGCGGCGAAGCCGTTCACATCGGTGAGCACCAGGTGCTCGTCACTGGCGTCCAGGCCCCGCACACCGAACGGGGTGGAGACCACCGGGATGCCGGCGGCGAAGTACTCGACGGTCTTCAAGTTGGTGCCGGAACCGGTGCGCATGGGGTTGAGAGCCACGTCCGCGCAGGCCAGCAACGTCCGCTTGGCCAGGTCCGACACCACCCCGACCAGGACCACGTGGGGCGGCAACCGCCGGCCCTGGAAGAACCAGCCATGACTGCCGACCAGCAGGATCAGCACATCGGGCAGGTCCGGCGCCAGGTCGATCAGAGCCTGGGCGGCGTCCAGGTTGGGCTGGTGCCAGCTGGCCACGAAGATGGCCATGGCCGACGGTTCGACCGCCGGCCGGGCCAGCGACGACCAATGCTGTCGCCACCGCCGGCTGGCCGCCGACCGGGCCGCGGGCGGCGTGATCGGCGCGTCGATGTCGGTGCCGTTCGGGATGACCACGAACCCGTCGAGGCTGCGGCCACCGCGGGCCGACAGGATCTCGGCGTCCTCGACCGAGCAGCACACCACGGCTTGGGCCTCCCGCGTGGCCCGCAGCTCCACCTGCTCGACGAAGTCGACCAGCGCCCGGCCCTCGTGGTCGTCAGGCAGGATCGCCCGCTTCAGGTCGGTCTCCACGTTGTGGGCGTCGAACACGAACGGCCGGTCGCTGCCGATGGCGTCGAACGCGGGGAGCAGGAACGGGTGACTGAGCAGCACCACGTCGGACCCCTCGACCGAGCGGCGCAACGCCGCCAAGTACTCCGGGCTGTGGAGCACGTCCCGCCCGTAGACGATGTCGGTGGTGGGCATGGCCAGCCGCCCGCTGAGGCCCTGGTCGATGGCCCAGTGCTCGGGGCTGGCCGCGACCGCGGTTTCGACCAACCCGGGGGCGAGCTCCACCGTCGTGGGCGAGAACGGCGGGTCGACCATGCTCACGATCTCGATGCCCACCCGTCGTGCCGCCGCGCCGTACAGGTGCAGGTATCGCAGCGGGCCGCCGCCCCGAGGCGGGTAGATGCCGTAGGTCGACACCGTGGTGGCGTGGACGTCCGAGGTGGCGGCGGCCGGGCGGTGGCCCCCGGGCGCCCGGGACAACGGCGCCAGCACTTGGCCGACCGCCTTCTCCCACGTGATCGCCTCCGACGCCCTGCGTCCGGCCTCGCCCATCCGCCGGGCCCAGACCGGATCACCGGCCAGGCGGTCCAGAGCACGGGCCAGCGACCGAGGGGTGGGCTGCACCACCACGCCGGTGACCCCGTCGGCCAGCTGCTCGGTCGGGCCGCCGGCGTCGAGCGTGGTGACCACCGGTGTGGCGTTGTGGTGCGACTCCCACGTGATCAGGCCGAGGTCCTCGTCGAGCGGCACGAACAGCGTGGCCAGCGCGCCCGCGTAGTGCGCGGCCAGATCCTCGTCGGAGAGGCGACCGAGCAGCTCGACCTGGGGCACGCCCCGCGCCCGCTCGCGCAGCTCAGCCTCCGCCGGCCCGGACCCGGCGATCAGCAGGGGGATATCGGTGCGGGCCTCGGCCACCGCATCGATGAGCAGGCCGATGCGCTTCGGCCGGTCGAGTCGGCTACAGGTGAAGAAGTACGGGCCCCGGTCCGGGCCGGCGGCCGACGCCGGCAGGTCGGAGGGGAGGTGGATCACCTGGGGGGCGACGCCGTCGGGGAAATAGCCGGCGCGGAGGGCGACGGTGCGGGACAGGGCCTGATGGCGCCGGACCGCGCCCGGGGCCATGCCAATGCGGTCGAGCCAGTGAACGACCTCTCGGGCCAGCGGCCCCGGCAGAGCCAGGTCGGGATGGTCGGGCCCGAGGGCGGCGACGAGGCGGTCGATGCGCTGGAAGAGCTGGGCGAGCCGGGCCCGGTCGGGTGCCGCCCGCACAATTTCGAGCACCCGCCAGATCCGGTATCCGGGGTCGACGACCGTCTCAGGCAGTCCAAACAGGTGGTACGTGTCGTACAGGCCGCGGAGCGGGTGGAAGAGCAGCAACCGGTGGTCGGGGTGATCCAGCATCCACGCTGGGTACTTCGACGTGATCACCAGGTCGTAGCCGACAGGTCCAACGCCGCGAACCGCCGGTAGCCGTCCAGCAGGCCGAGCAGGGTGCGCTCGTCCACCGGGAGCTTCACCTGCTCGACGGTGTGGTCGGTGAGCCGGCCGATCGCCGCCTCCAAGCCGTCCCACGCCCGCTCGGCACCGCCCCGTGCCGGCAAGACCGGTTCGGGCGAGGCGATGGCGACGCGCATCAGGCGGCCCTCGGCCGGCTGCCCGCCTCGCGGCCGGACTGGGTCATCCCATGACCCGCTCGATTGCGTCCTTCAGTTCGCCGGCGCAGCGCGCCCAGGTATGGGAGGCGGCGGTCTCCAGCGCGCCTTCCCCCAGCTTCCGAGCTAGCTCGGGGTCGTCGACGATCCGGCCGACGGCCTCGGCGATGGACCGGCCGTCGGGCTCTACCAGGAAGCCATTGACCCCGTCGCGGACGAAGCTGGTGAGGCCGCCGCCGTCGCGGCAGGCCACCACCGGGCGGCCGTGGGACATGGCCTCCAGGGCGGTGAGGCCGTAGTCCTCGTCGTAGGCGGGGGCTACGACGCAGGGAGCCGACCGGTACAGCGCCAGCAATTCGGCGTCGCTCACCCGCCCCGCGAAGGTGACGTTGGTGCGGTGGTGGCTCGGCTTGGCCTTGGCCTCCCCCTTGTTGAGCCACAGGACTTCGGCGGCGACGGCTTCGAGGTCGGCCCGGCGGCGGCCGGACAGCTTGCGATCGACCGCCTGCACCCAAGCCAGCCGCCCGCCGGTGCCCACCAGGACGCCCTTGTCCTGGGGCCGGAACTTGAGGGCGTGGATGAACAACTCTGTGCGCTTGGGGAACTCACTGCGGCTCACGCACAGCACGTCACCGTGGCCGGGCTCGGCGGTGGCACCCTCCGGCCGTTCCTCGCCCACGCCGACCCCGAAGTGCAAGACCGATGAGTTCTTAACCCCGTTGAAGTCAACCAGCCGCTGCTGCACCGTCTCGGAAATGGGGCAGAACCAGCTCACCCGCTCGATCCGGGCCTGCTCGACCTCGCGCAGGCGGGCCTGGGCAGCGAGGTGCAGATCGGGGTCCGCGACGAAGCCGGCGTCGAGGTACGGCTGGCTGAGGTCGTAGAAGACCCGCAGGTGGTGGAAGAAGATCGAGAGGTGTCGGCGATGCTGCACGCCCCACGATGGCGGCTGTGTAGAGATGACAAGTTCGGCGCCAGAGACATCGAGCTGTTCGACGGCTTCGAGCGTGGACAAGTAGCGGAAGTACTCCGGCGCCGACTCCCAAACCCGGTCGGGTACGTGCAGGCCGAAGGGCGCCCGTGGCAGCGCGGGGATGTAGATCTGGTGGCGTTGCACGCGGTGGCCAGCTGCTTCCAGCAGCTCCACCACTCGGTCAACCGCGATCTCGCCCCCGCCTCGGATGCCCCAATCGGGCTTGACCAGCGCGATGCGCAGCGGCGCCGTCACCCCTGCCCTGGACGTTCGGCGCGCTCAGTCCGCAGGCGGGCTTTGCGGGCAAGCACCGCGTAGTCGGGCGGCCCGTACATCGCCCAGTTCAAGTCGGCAACGACCTGCGACGCCGCGCCGCCGCCGCCCAGCGCATCGGCGTCAAACCGGGGCCCTTCCACTTCGTGCAGGAACCGGAGCTCGACGTCGGTAAAGCCTCGAGCCTCCGCCAAGAACTGCAGGAACTGGGGGTGAAGCGGCTTGAGATGGGTGGGGTCCAGGTAGAAGGAGGCGGCGCCGACCTTGAGGTTGGTGGGGTTCGGCGTCTCCAGGATGATCAGGCCGCCGGGCTGCAGGGCGTGTAGAGCGGCGTCGAGGAGCTGGACCAGCGTGTCGAGCGACAGGTGCTCGGCTACGTGGAAGCCGGTGACGGCCCGCAACGACGCCTCGGGCAGCTCGTCCAGGTGCGCCAGGGCGTCACCGGCACGGACGTCGAGACCGGAGTCGGCGTTGGCGGCCACGAACTCGGAGTTGGTGTCCACCCCGTATGCGGGGACGCCGGCGTCCCGGAGGGCCTCAAGCCACTCGCCCCGCCCGCAGCCGATGTCGAGCACCGGACCGCCGCCCAGGTCAGCCACGTCGGCAACGTAGGCCTTGGCCAGTTCCTTGACGTGGGCCCGGCTGCCGCGGAACGCGGATTCCAGATCTCGGTACAGCTCGTCGTAGCTCTTGCTCAGCTCACGGGAGAGGGCGGTGAGCGGCTCAGGCCCCATCCCGTCGGGCAGCGCCGCCCGGGCCGAACGCAGCACCAAGTCCTGCCGGCTGCGCAACAGGCTCAGCTCGGTGTCGACGTGCGCGCGGAGGTGTGTGAGTTCGGCCTGCTGGTCGGCCACGGTGCGGCGCAGCTCGGTCTGCTGATCGACCACCGTGCGCCTCAAATCAGCTACCTCGGAGTCGAGCCGCTGCTCGAGGGCTGCCGGCTGCTCGGCCGCGGTCTCGGCGCTGGTCTCGGCGGTGGCGACGGCGGCGTACAGCTGGCCGTTGGTGGCGCTGGCCCGGGCCTCGACCTCGTCGACGTAGCGCAGGATCTCGGCCACCGCCTCGGCCAGTTCGGCATTGAAAGTGGTCTGGTAGTTGGTTATCGGCCGGAGGGCGGCGACCAGCATCTTCTTGGCTTTGCGGCCGCGGGCGGCGGTCGGGAGGCTGGTGCCCATGTGGGCGTGGTCCCGGGCGACGCCCAGGTGGCGGGTGGCCGCCGGTTGGTGGCTTCCGGGCGCGCTGGCCACGGCCAGATCTGCGGAGCCGTCGCCGTTGAACGAGCCGCCCCTGCCCTCGGCCCGGTCGGCGACCTCATCGATGTAGCGGCGGGCTTCGGCGTGGTCGGTTCCTGGCACGTCGATCGATGCTACCGGCGCGCTCCTGCCGGCTCCGGAACCCGTGCCGCCGAGCGGTGGCACCATGGCGGCATGGCCGGGTGGACGTGCGGTGCATGTGGGCGGCGGTTCGCCCGGGCCAACCAGCCGCACGAGTGCTCGCCGGCCATGACCGTCGAGAAGTACTTCTCGACAGGGCCGCCCCATGAACGGCCGGTGTTCGATGCGGTCCTGGCCTACGTGGAGGCCCTCGGTCCGGTGCATGTGGAGCCGGTGTCGGTGGGCGTGTTCATCAAGAAGAGCGGCAGTTGGCTGGAGCTGCGCCCTATGACCAAGTGGGTGGCTCTGTCCTTTTCTCTCCCCCGCCGCATCCACCACCCGAAGATCGCCCGCAAGCCGATCGACACCGGCACCAAGGTCTTCCACGTGGTCAACCTGCGCACGCCCGATGACCTCACCGAGGACATCAAGGCATGGCTGGCCGAGAGCTACCAGTTCGCCGACTGACCCCGGTTCCTGCACCCCGTTCGTACTGCTAGTGGTGCGTCGCGGATTTGGCTTCGGTGAGTGCGGTGCGTCCGCGGCGGACTTTAGCGACGATCTCGGCGGCGGTCTTGTGCCAGATGAACGGTTTGGGGTCGTCGTTCCAGTGTTCGGCCCAT
>JAABUM010002794.1_pt1 | contig 22691 bp, 23 predicted proteins | sample 5559161 | NCBI WGS metagenome assembly JAABUM01 (sample SAMN10711868, study PRJNA513369) | rock metagenome | isolation source: Antarctica rocks | place: Antarctica: Victoria Land, Siegfried Peak nord
GAGCAGCACCTGGTAGCGCGCCGTCTGCTCCGGGTGGTATTCGAAGCGGTTGCGCTCGAAATACTGCACGGTGTAGGGTTTGCCATCGGCGGCGTTAATCTCGGTGAATTCCTCGGTGAGGGGGAAGCCGAAGACCGCGAGGCCGCCGTTCGCCTGCCAGTAGCGCAGGAAGGTGCCGCGCAGCGTATGGCCGGTGGCGTCCAGCGTGGCGCAGTCGGCGGCGCAGGGAACCGCCGGGGCGCTGCGCTCCGGGCGGTTCCCCGCCAGGTCGTTGCCGAGGAGGGTCAGCAGCACCTGATACTGCGCCGCGTTCTCCGGGTGCCATTCCATGATCGCGCGCTCGTAGTACTGCACGATCAGGCCGCGATCGTCCACGAAGGGCTGGCTGACCGGCAGGCCGAGGATCTCCAGCCCGCCGTTCGCCTTCCAGAAGGCGAGGAAGGCGTTCTCAGCACAATAGGGGACGCCGGGCGGGCAGTAGCGCTCCCCGGCGGCGGCGCGCTGACCGGACGGGACGGCGACGATGGCACCGAGGGCCAGCATCCCCGCGAGACACAACAGGGCGAGACGACGCATCGGGGCTACTCCTCCACATATAGCGGTGTCGGCGGACGAACAACCTATCTGAAGATTACTACGGAATGGTAGCCGAGAAAGGACAAAAATGAAACGCTCGACGCGACCTGTGGTTGTGTCGGCGCGATCGGGCGCGGGCTTCGTGCGCGCTGCTCCGCCGCCCGCACCCCCGCCGCCCGCCCATGAAGGGCGCACTGCACCCATGAAGGGCGCAACGCACCCCTGAAGGGCGCACTGCCTCCGGGGGACCCGCCCAGCCGAGGAGCGGGGGAGGACCAAACCCTACGGGCCGATCGCGAAACGCGGCACGAAGTGCCACCCCATATTGGGGGATCGCCAGCGTGCGAAGGCCCAGCGGACGTAGCGGAGGCGCGGCGACGGCCCGCCACGCCGCCACCGCCCGCCCAGGCCACCCCTCCCCGCGCCGTCGGCGTGCCCCTGGAAACCCTCGTGGCCGGGGTCCGCACCGTAGACCGCGCCCATCACCGCGTCGGCCCAGTCCTCGAAGGGACTGCTCGCGGCGTAGGCGGACGCGCGCGGGCCGGGGAGGAGGGCGATGCCGAACGCCAGCCGATGCCGCGCGCGCCGATCCCAGGCATGGGCCAGCTCGTGCAGCAGGACGCGCCGCCCCCCCGTCGCGCCGCCCGTGCGCGGGTCGAAGCTCCAATCGTTGACGGTCAGCAGGCGGGCGTCGGCATCGTAGAGGCCAAGAACCGGGAAGCGCGTCCCCGCCTCGTTCGTGGTGATCGGGAGGGTGCGGTCGCGGACGAGCGTGATCGGCCCGCCGAGCGCCGCGACGAGCGCGGCGGGGGTCCAGCGCGCCGCCGCCAGCAGATCGGCGATCGCCTCGGCCACCATCGCCAGTTCGTCCGCGTGCCACTCGTCCTCCGGGCGCGGCGCGAGGCCGCAGGCGGCGAGGGCGGCGATGAGGTGGGCGTGTTCGGCGGCGGCGGGTCTAGCGATGGTACCCCGCCGTTCTTTATTGTCGCGGGCGGGCGGTCGTTGCCGTTGCATCGGTCCCTTGGCGAGGTATCGGGCCGTCCGCGCAGCCATGCGGGCGGAAAGTGTAGCCTGCGTGGTTCTACGCGCGATCTGATGCCGACAGGGAGAAGCGCCATTATCGGCGCGGGCACTACTGGGGAACTGAGTGCGCCGCGCGTGGCTCTCGGCTATTGGTGCCACCATGATCATCGTCGGCATACTCGCGCGCGGCGATATTGCTCGCACGTTGGCCGCCGACGCGGGGTTGCCAGGACGGCTCGATACGGTCGCCATCATGCCGATGAGCAGTTCCTCAGGGGGATGCTGGCCCCTTACGCTGATCGTTCACCAATTCTTTCCCGAGGAAGTAATTGAGCAGGGTACGGATGGTCGCCACCGCCGCGAGTTTGCCGATCGCATCCCAGGTCGGGGCGACGGCGGTCGAGAGGATGTCGGCTGCCAGGAGAAACTCGAGCGCGAGTCCGAGCGAGCTCCCCAGTCCGAGCCGGATGCTCTCGGTGGTGACCTGTTGGCCCTGGTGGGGCAAGTGCTGCGCGATCCAGCGTGCCAGCGCGTGTATCACCCCGCCGGCGATGATGACCGCGCCGATAGCCTCGATACAGCGGGTGAGGATTTGCGTGGCAAACTGGAGCCATTCCTCCGGGGATTGGCCCCCGCCCTCGGTGACGAGCGCGCCGAGGGCGGTGTAAGCGAGGGCGCTCATCGCGATCTGTTCCTCTCACTACTCGCGCGCCACCATCCGCCGCCATACAACGAAAAGCATCGGGAAGGGGAAAGGATGGTCGGAGCGATACGTGGCGATCTCTTCCTTACTTTTTTGTGTCGATCACGCCGGATGCCCAGCAACCGCTGTGGGGCGATCGCGCGGCGCAGCGGGTAGTGACAGCGTCGCGAGGTCGGCGCGGAGCTTGAGGACGGCGAGATCCTTGTGCTTCGCTTCGAGCATGATGTCGAACGGCACATCCGGCACGGACGCGAGGTAGGTCGCGAACTCCTGCGGGTCGATGTCGTCCGCGTGCTGACCGAGCGCGGGCGGGGCCTCGACCATCAGGCGTTCCCGGGTCTTGCGATTCTTGCGCGCGATCTGGCGAACCTCGCGGCGCTGCGAGCTGTAATGGATCTTCTGCTTCTGCCCCGCAGGCCAGGTGGCGGCGGCGAGCCGGGTCGCCTCGGCGGCGGGGATGTTGTCCGGGTTGTTGGCGTCGTGGTGCAGCCAGTCCCAGCAGACGGGGATGCCGGTCCGCTCGCTGACGCGGAGGACATCGCCGAGGCTGTAGTGCGTCTCGTCGTTCTCCAGCACCAGCCGCGCGCGGACCGCCTCCGGGAGGTCGGGGTAGCGCGCGATGAAGCGCTCCAGCGCGGCGGCCTTGTCGCCGTAGACCCCACCGACGTGGGTGATCACCTTGTTGTCGATCGGCATCCCCAGCGCGTCGAGCAGCGCGACATGGTAAGCGAAGTCGCGCAGGGAGGCGGCCAGAATCCCCGCGTCGAGCGCGTTGAGGAGGGTGTACTGCGCGGGGTGCGAGCTGAGGCGCAGGCGATAGTGCCGGGCCTTCGCGCCGAGTGCGGCCAGTTCGTCGCGGCATTCGTCGATCTGCCCCCAGAATTGCGGCAGATCGGGGTGGGTGATATAGGGCGCGACGCCGGACGAGAGGCGGTACATGCGGATATCCACCGCGTCCAGATAATCGAAGATGTCGTGCAGATAGCCGATGCTGACGCGGAGGTGCGGCTCGTTCTGCCAGCGCCGCGCGTCGTGCGCCTTGAGGCCCGGCTTGCCGAGCACCACGCAGGCGAAGCCAAGTTCTCGCCCGCGCAACAATTCCGCCGCTGTCCCCGCTCCGGTCGTCGCCGTCGTCGCCATGTCTGCCCCTCGCTGTTCGCATCGTTCCCCGCGCTGGTCATCCAGGGCGTGGTACGCAGGGGGTGTGCCAGTGGGGGCATGACGAGTGACGAATAGGGACGAGGGTCGCCGCAGAGACACAGAGACGCAGAGAACGGACGGGAGAAAGAAGGGACGGAACAGGAGACGCAGAGACATAGAGGGGGAACGGGAGAAAAAAGGAGAATCGGGGTATTCCAGTCCGCGCAGGCGGGCTTCGTGGCCGCAGGCCCTTCAGCCGGGTCTTTAGACCAACGGCTCTACCGGCGTGTGCGGCCCTCACCCTGGCTCGGCTTCGCTCGCCACCCCTCTCCCACTCCGGGAGAGGGGCTGTGTTGCGGGGGCGGGCGGGTGCCGGATGAACCCTCACCCCCTACCCCACCGCCCAGAGGGCACCCGCCCATCCGAGGAGAGGGGACATCGCCGCTGCGGATATTGTTGCTTGACGTGCCGCTTGATGCTGCAGCGGCTATAGCGCATCAGTCCGCGCAGGCGGGCTTCACCGTCGCCAGAGTCACCCGTGTATTAAGACTTCCCGCTCCCGATCACCACTGCACGTTGGCGTATACTCTGGCGGTGTGACGCTGGCGCTATGGCGAGGGGGCGACGATGGCCGAGGGCGTGATCCGGGAGGTCGGGATCCTGATCTTCGACGGCGTGGAGGTGCTCGATTTCTGCGGCCCGTTCGAGGTTTTTTCGGTGGCGCGGCGACCGGGCGAGGGGGGCGACGAGCACAAACTTTTCAACGTGCGAACGATCGCGGAGGCGCGGCGCACGGTCACCTGCACCGGCGGGCTGCTGGTGGAGCCGCACCTGGCGATCGCCGACGGCGACGCGGAGACGCACGTCGACATCCTGGTGGTGCCGGGCGGGCAGGGGACGCGCCGCGAGCGCCAGAACGGTCCGCTGCTGGACTGGATCGCGGCGCAGGACCGGCGCACGGAGTTGACGACGAGCGTCTGCACCGGGGCGTTCCTCCTCGCCGAGCGCGGCATCCTCGATGGCAAGGCCGCGACAACGCATTGGGCAAGCGTCGACTGGATGCGGGAGCAGTATCCCGCCGTGACGATGCGCGCGGACGCCCGCTACGTCGATGAGGGGCGCGTCATCACCTCCGCCGGCATCTCCGCCGGGATCGACATGAGCCTGCACGTCGTCGCGCGCCTGCACGGCGACGAGGCGGCGCGCTTCACAGCGCGGCGGATGGAGTATGAGTGGGCGGAGTGAGCGAAGTGGGCGAGTGGGCCAGTGGGGACGGGGCCGCAAGGACGCAGAGACGCAGAGAACGGGAGCAAAGGCACAAACTGCCTTTGCCTGGATGACGCGTCTACCATTCTTGCTTGCGTTTGCAACGGACCCTTCTCGCCCACTCGAACCACTGGCCCACTTCGCCCACTCGCCCGGAGGCGACATGCACTTCTGTTCCGACTGTGGCGGCGCGCTGGAGACGCGGCAGGTCGTGGCGCACGAGCCGCCGCGTCGGGTCTGCGCGCGGTGCGGGCGGGTCCATTACCGCAACGCGAAGCCGTGCGCGGAGGTGCTGGTGGTGCGCGGCGGGCGCGTGCTGCTGGTGCAGCGGGCGTTCGACCCCGGCAAGGGGAAGTGGGACATCCCGGGCGGCTTCCTCGAAGCGGACGAGCACCCCGAGGCGGGCGCGATCCGCGAGCTGCGCGAGGAGACGGGGCTGGACATCACCCTGAGCGGGCTGCTCGGCATCTACCTCGATGGCTACTTCTACGGCCCCGAAGACGACGACACGACGACGCTGAGTCTGTGCTATCTGGCGACGGCGACCGGGGATCCGATCGCGGCGGACGACGCGGCGGCGGTCGGCTGGTTCGCGCCGGACGAGTTGCCGGGGCCGGACGGCATCCAGTTTCGCCATCAGCTCGATGTCTTCAACGATTGGCGGCGCTCGCTGGGGCAGGAATAGTACATTATGGTTGAGCCTCGACGAGCCCTATTGGCTGTATCGCTGCTGTTCTTACTCGTCTTCGGCTGTATCTCTTTTAACGGTGTACTCTCGCGGGGTTTCCGTTGCCCGCCGCCGCCCCTTCACCGCCAGGGCGGGTTTCGCGCCCCCTGCTCCAGCCCTTTCCCGGCGCGGATGTAGCGTCTTTGGCCGCGCTGCCGGGTGGTGCGCTCGTGTTTACCACGACGGCGGGCCTGGATGAGGTGCGACGCTACTACGCGACGACGCTGGCGGCGTAGGGCCGGCGGATAAGTGCGAGCGATGGGTTGCCCTACGATTATGGTGCCTGCCCACAACTTGCGTTACGGTTGACGCTCACTGGACAGGAAGGGGATCGCATCACCTACCGGGTGGGAATGGATGAGATCCCTTGCGCCGTTCCCCCTTGTTAAGCACTGGGGTTCGGGCGCACGGAAAGAGGAGGGTGTATAGATGACGCAAGGGCATGGACAGACGCCGCTGCCGAGCGCGCAGGGCTGGGTGCGCGAGCACGCGGAGCGCTACGTGGCGACGGATGGCGAAGATGGGCATCTGTGGCGCGGCTACCCGACGCTGGTGCTCGACACGATCGGGCGGAAGTCGGGGCAGCCACGGCGGCAGATGCTGATCTACGGCGAGGATGGCGAGGACTACATCATCGTCGCCTCCAAGGGGGGCGCGGTGGAGCATCCGCTCTGGTACGAGAATCTGGTGGCGACCCCCGAGGTCCGGGTGCAGGTGAAGGCCGACCGCTTCGCGGCGCGCGCCCGCACTGCCACGCCGGAGGAGAAATCCCGCCTCTGGCCGCTGATGGTCGGGATCTACCCGCCCTACGCGGAGTATCAGACGAAGACGAGCCGGGAGATCCCGGTGGTGATCCTGGAGCGGGTCTGACGAAGGGCGAATGCACAGGGTCGTGCAGGCGGGCGAGGGTCGGTGGACTGTGACCCTCCGACGCCGCAGGGGTACACCTCGGCTGGGGTTGAACGGGCTCGGGCAGCGAAGTCGTTCGCGATCGGGATCGGTGGCGGCGCGCGAGGAGGGCGGGATGCGGCTACGCGAGGCGACGGCGGCGGACGCGGCGGCGATCGCGACGATCTACAACGAAGGGATCGCGGATCGCGTGGCGACGCTCGAGACGGAGCCGCGCTCGGCGGCGGAGCGCGCGGCCTGGCTCGCGGCGCACGGCGCGCGCCACCCGGTGCTCGTGGCGACCGACGCGGACGGCACGGTGGCGGGGTGGGGCTCGCTGAACCAGTTCAACCCGCGCCCGGCGTACGATCATGTGGCCGATTTCTCCCTCTACGTGGCGCGGGAGCGGCGCGGCCAGGGGCTCGGCGACGCGCTCCTGGGCGCGCTGGAGGAGCGGGCGCGCGGGCTCGGCTTCCACAAGCTGGTGCTGTCCGCCTTCCCGACGAACAAGCCGGGCCTACGCCTCTACGAGCGGCACGGCTTCACCCTCGTCGGCATCTACCGCGAGCAGGGGATGCTCGACGGGCGCTGGGTGGACACGATGGTGATGGAAAAGCTCCTGGTCTGAGCGTGGCTCCGGCGGGCCGACGGCGATACCCCGGTACTCAGGATAAGCACAAAAGGGGCGAATGGCGATGCAGGACGAGCGCGGGCTGCACAAGGAGACGATGGCGGTCCATGCGGGGCATGGCCCTGACCCGGCGACCGGGGCGATCTCCCCACCCCTCTACCTCTCGACGACATTCGAGCGTGCGGAGGATGGTAGCTTCGCGTCCGGCTACATCTACACACGCAGCGGCAACCCGAATCGCACGCAACTGGAAACAGCCCTCGCGGCGCTCGAAGGGGGCGCCGCCGCCGCCGCCTTCGGGTCGGGCGCGGCGGCGACGCACGCGATCTTCCAGGCGCTGTCGCCGGGCGATCATGTGATCGCGCCGCTGGACGCCTACCACGGCACGACGCGCATCCTCAAGAACCTCTGCGCGCGGTGGGGGCTCGCCAGCACCTTCGTGGACATGACCGACCTCGGCGCGGTCGAGCGGGCGATCGGCCCGCAGACGCGGATCGTCTGGATCGAGACGCCGTCGAACCCGCTGCTGCAGATCACCGACATCGCGGCGACGGCGGGGCTCGCGCACGCGGCGGGGGCGCGGCTCGTCTGCGACAACACCTGGGCCTCGCCGGTCTTGCAGCAGCCGCTGGCGCTCGGTGCCGATCTGGTGGCGCACTCCACCACCAAGTACCTCGGCGGGCATAGCGACGTGCTGAGCGGCGCGGTCGTGACGCGCGTTGAGGATGATTTCTTCGCGCGGATCCGCGAGGTGCAGGGGGTGGGTGGCGGCGTCCCCGCGCCGTTCGATTGCTGGCTGGTGTCGCGCGGCATCCGCTCGCTCTACTGGCGGATGAGGGGGCATGTGGCGGGCGCGGCGGCGGTCGCGGCCTTCCTCAGCGAGCACGACGGGGTCGAGGCGACGCACTACCCCGGCCTCCCCGACCACCCGCAGCATGCGATCGCCGCGCGCCAGATGAGCGACTTCGGCGGGATGGTCTCCTTCCAGCCGCGCGGCGACGCGGCGCACGCGCTGGCGGTCGTCGGGCGGACGCGGCTCTTCACGCGCGGCACGAGCCTCGGCGGCGTCGAGAGTCTGATCGAGCACCGCGCCTCGGTGGAGGGGCCGGGGACGCTGACGCCCGGCAACCTGATCCGCCTCTCGGTCGGCCTCGAACACCCAGACGACCTGATCGCCGACCTGGAGTGGGCGCTGGGGTAGGGGATGAGGGGGGGCGATCACCGCAGAGACGCAGAGACGCAGAGAACGAGATGACGAATAGGGGACGGAACAGGAGGCGCAGAGGCGCAGAGGGGGACGGGAGAGAAGAAGGGGATCGGGATGGCCCAGTCCCCAGAGGGGACTTTGTGGCGGCGCGAGCCGCCCTTCGCCAGGGTTTCAACCCTGGACTTGCGTACGCGGCGGCGCTGCCTACACCCTCGCCCCCTCTCCCCATCCGAGGCGAGGGGGATGTGCCAACGCCAACATTGTGGCGTCGGTCCAGTGTTTTGCCGTTATACGGAATCCTGTTGCGCGCTTGCGTTATGGCGGTGCCACGCATGAGTACCGGGGCGAATCTATACCGCAACGATACAGACGGATTCCGTATAATACGGTAGCGCCGCAGGTAATTTTCCCCCGGGCGGTGGAACGCCGGGTGCATTGGAGCGGGTAGTTCGTGCCGCGATGCCGACCGCCCTGTTCGGTGCGCCGCGCCCGGACGGCACGTTTACCGGGTGAGCGATCGTTGTTCCGGGGGCCGCGAGCCCTCCGTGGCCCTACCGGCGCAGCCGGGACCGGGGCCGCACATCGGCGGTGCTGGTCCGCCCCGGTCCGTCCGGGAACGAGCGCGAGCTTCTCGCGGCGAGTATCGGCGCGCGGTATATCGGGAACGAGCGAGAGGGAGGACAGATGGGCGATGAGCGCGCGATGCTGTCGGCGATGGGGGACGCCGCGGGCGCGGTCGGGGACGCGAGCGACGCGGTGTCCCGGCGATTAACGGCGGTGCTCGAGCAGGCACCGGTGGCGATCCACGCCTTCACCCCTGACGGCCTGTCTTTACTCGCGAATCGCGCCTGGGATGCGCTGTGGCAGGGCACCGTGAGCGACCCGGAGGGGCGCAACATCTTCGCCGACCCGCACATCCAGGCTGCCGGGCTGGTCCCCTATCTGCGCCAGGCGGCGGCTGGTCACGCGGTGACGACGCCGCCCCTGCGCTTTGACCCGGCGCGGACGGACGACGCGGGCGAGCCGCGCTGGCTCATGGGCCACCTCGCCCCGATCCGCGACGCTGCGGGCGAGGTGCGGGAGGTGGTGCTGGTCGAGGAAGACATCACCGACCGCCTCGACTATGAGCAACAGTTGCAGCATCGCGCCCTGCACGATCTGCTGACGGGGTTGCCGAACCGCATGCTGCTCCGCGACCGTTTGGCCCAGGCGCTCGCGCGTGCCGACCGCGCGGGCGCACCGGCGCTCCTGTTCATCGACCTCGACCGCTTCAAGGCGGTGAACGATAGCCTGGGCCACGTCGCGGGCGACCGCCTGCTCGTTGAGGTCGCGCGACGGCTCGCGGGGAGCCTGCGCCCCGGCGACACGGTGGCGCGCTTCGGCGGCGACGAGTTCGCGGTGCTCCTGGAGGGGCCGGACGCCGCAGCCGAGGCGCTCGCCACCGCCGCGCGGGTCGCCACGTCGTTGCGCGCGGCGATCGACGCCGATGGGCAAGCGGTCATCGTCGCCGCCAGCATCGGCGTCGTGCGCGCGGACGTCGGGGCCGATCCCGACGACGTGCTTCGGGACGCCGATGTGGCGATGTATGCCGCGAAGTGGGCGGGCGGGGGCAGGCACGCGCTCTTCACCCCGGAGATGCGCACCGGGGCGCGCGAGCGCCTGGCACTGGAAGTCGAGCTGCGGGAGGCGCTCGAACGGGGTGAGTTGGCGCTGCATTACCAACCGATCGTGGCGCTGACGACCGGGCGCCCGATCGGGCTGGAGGCGCTGGTGCGTTGGGCGCATCCCCGGCGCGGCCTCCTCGCGCCCGACGCGTTCATCCCGCTGGCGGAGGAGACGGGGCTGATCGTGCCGCTGGGGCGCTGGGTGCTGGCGGAGGCCTGCCGCCAGTTGCGCGACTGGCAGCTGCGCGGGCTGGTCGACTCGGCGCTCATGGTCAGCGTTAACCTGTCTGCGGGCCAGATCGCGGATCGACAACTGTCGCACGAGGTCGCGCGCACGTTAGCCGATTGCGGGGTGGCACCGGGATGCGTGCAATTGGAACTCACCGAGAGCGCGGCGATGGGTGACGCGTCCGGGGTGGCCGTCACCCTGCGCGAGCTGCGCGAGCTGGGGGTACGGCTGGCGCTCGACGACTTCGGCACCGGCTACTCCTCACTCGCCTACCTCCGGCACTTTCCCCTCGACACGCTGAAGATCGATCGCAGCTTCGTCGCCGGCCTCGGCCTTGAGGGCGGCGACACCGGGGACGAGGCGATCATCGCCGCGATCATCGCCCTCGGGCGGGCGCTCGGGCTGGCGATCGTGGCGGAAGGGGTCGAGGACACGGCGGCGCGGGACCGGCTGCGCGCGCTCGGCGGCGAGGCGGCACAAGGGTATCTCTTCGCTCGCCCCCTCGCGCCCGCCGCGCTCGAGGCGCTGCTCCGCCAGGAGCGGGCGGGCTAGAACGTCGATTTGCGCCGGGGTTGGCCCACGCCGTGCCACAGCTGGGAATAGGACGACCGTGCGCGGTGTTGCCCCGCTATGACCCGCGTGGCTGTGGAGCCGCGCCCCACCCCGCACCTGAGTGGAGGAATGACGATGGCGACGATCCCGGAGCAGTACAAAGATCTCTTCGAGCGCCCGATCCTGGTGAGCCTGGCAACCCTGATGCCCGACGGCCAGCCGCAGGTGACGCCGGTGTGGGGCGACCTCGACGGCACGCACATTCGTGTCAACACCGCCGCCGGGCGACAGAAGCACAAGAACATGGCGGAGCGCCCGCAGGTGACGGTGCTGCTGGTGGACCCGGAGAACGGCCAGCGCTACATCGAGGTGCGCGGCGAGGTGACGACGATCAGCCCGGAGGGGGGCGACGCGCACATCGACGCGCTGGCGAAGAAGTACATCGGCGTGGACACCTACCCGTATCGTAACCCCGCCGAGACCCGCGTGATCTGCTACCTGGAGCCGCAGAAGGTGACCGCGCAGGGGTAGCGGGCGGGCAAGTACGAAGTACGAACGACGAAGTACGAGGTAGGTGAGTGACCGGTGGCGGACGGGGCGGGCGTGAGGAAGCGTCCGCCTCGTGGTCGCCCGAGAGTGCGTCCCGCGCCGACGAGTGCCGCAATCACGGAGATAGTCATGACCGAGACAACGACGACCCGGATGCGTCGTCCCCCCGATGTGGCCTACAAGGTGATCAATCCGCTCATGGGGCTGCTCCTCCGCTCCCCGCTGCACGGCCCGCTCGGCGAGCGCCTGCTACTGCTGGAGTACACCGGGCGCAAGAGCGGCAAACGGTTCCGCCTCCCGGTCGCGTATGTGCGCGAGGGTAGGGAACTCCTGCTGGCGACCCAGAGCGGCTGGAAGGCCAATTTCCGGGACGGTGCGCCGGTGAAGGTCTGGCTCGGCGGGGAGCGCCGCCCGGCGTTCGCCGAGTTGATCGACGCCGCCGCCGGGGTGGCCGATGCGCTCGGGCGGATGGTGCGCGCCCAGCCGAACTTCGCCCGGATCATCGGGGTCGCCGTGGGGCCGGACGGCGCGATCGCCCAGGCCGATCTCGCGCGCGTGCGCGGGGAGGGCTTCGCCGCGATCCGCGTCACCCTCGGCTCGGGAGGGGCGGGAGGGGCGACATGGCGGGCACGATCCTGGTGACCGGCGCGACCGGGAATGTCGGCGCGGCGCTGGTCGAGCACTTGCGCAGGGGGGGTGTGCCGTTCGTCGCGGCGGTGCGCGATGTGGCGCGCGCGCGCGAACGGCTAGGGGCCGATCTGGCCTACGTCCCGTTCGACTTCACCCGCCCCGAGACCTATGGGGCGGCCTTCGCGGGGATCGAGCGTCTCTTCCTCGTGCGCCCGCCCGAACTCGCGGACGTGCGTGGCGTGATCGTCCCGGCGCTTCGGGCGGCGCGGGCGGCGGGCGTGCGCGGGGTTGTCTTCCTCTCGATCCTCGGCGCGGAGCGTAACCGCGTCGTGCCGCACCACCGGATCGAGCAGGCATTGCGCGACTCCGGCATGGCGTGGACGTTCCTGCGCGCCAGCTACTTCATGCAGAACCTCGACACGGTACACCGCGAGGAGATCCGGCGCGGCGAGTTGCTGATCCCCGCCGGGCGCGGCGCGACCAGTTTCGTCGATGTGCGCGATGTCGCGGCGGTCGGGGCGCTGGCGCTGACGGTGGGGGGGCACGCGGGTCGCGCGTACGACCTCACCGGGGCGCGCGCGCTCCCCTACGCCGAGGTCGCCCGGCAGTTCACAGCGGTCCTCGGTCGGCCCGTGCGCTACGCCGACCCGTCGCCGCTCGCCTACGCGCGAGCGTTGCGAGCGCGAGAACAACCGTGGCCGTTCGTCGCGGTGACGCTCGGCATCTACACCGCCGCGCGTCTCGGGCTGGCGGCCAGGGTCACGGACGACGTGCCGCGCCTCCTCGAGCGGGCGCCGCTCACCCTCCGGCGCTACATCGAGGATTACCGCGATGCCTGGGCGTGAGCGGCAGCCCTGCTGGCGAGGGAGCGGTCGGGCGTGGCCCGCGACCCGGCGCATATCCGCCCCGTTACCCGGCTCCCCCGCGCAGCCGACCCGCCCCGCAACGCGGACACGGCAGCGCCGCACCCACCGCTGGCGTGAGCACGAGATCGTGTCCGCCGCAGATCGGGCAACCGGGCGTATCGTTCCCCCGCGCGATACCCCGCCCGCGCAGCCGCCGCGCCAACGACCGGGCCAATCGCCCCGCAGGACCGTCGCGCGGGCCGAGCGGTACCCCGAAAGGACCGGCACTGCCCCGCCGCCGACCGCCCGCCGCCAGGTCGTAGTCGCGCGTCGTGCCGCAGTCCGGGCAGTAGAGCCGCGCCGTGGTCCCGCCCGCCCCATCGGCGTGCGGCCCCGCCGTCTCCGCCGACCAGTCGCAGCGGTCGCACGCCAGCCGATACCGCTCCCCCGCCATTGCCCCACCTTTCTGATCAGCTGCCCCAAACTATGCTAGGCTCCCCACAGCAGTCCGACACGGCACGGCACGTCGACCACCGCCCACTATCCTGTCATCTCTACCGACTGCCGACTGCCGACTGCTGTCTTGCTCACGACTCACCACTCGGAGCCACTATGCCACAGCTGCCATTGCTCCTCTTCGACATCGATGGCACCATCCTCCGCTCCGGCAACCATGTCCACGGGCGCTCGGTCCGCGTCGCCTGCGAGCGCTTCTTCGGCATCGCCGCCGATACCCCGATCCCCGAGGAGGTGGACCTCGCCGGGCGCACCGATCGCCACATCATCACCGCCCTGCTGGCGGCGCACGGCATCCCGCGCGCCGCCAGCGAGCCGCGCCTGTCGGAACTCTTCGCCTTCATGGACGACTATGTCGCGCGTGAGATCACGCCGCTGACCGAGTATCTCCTCCCCGGCGTCGCCGCGCTCCTCGACGAGCTTGTGCGGCGCGACCTCGCGCTCGGCCTCGTCACCGGCAACCTACCGCGCATCGCGGAGGCGAAGCTGGCGGCGGCGGGGGTCTGGGAGCCGTTCGCGCGCTACGCGGAGATCATCGGCGGCTTCGGCAACGCCTCGGCGGAGCGCAACGACCTCCCGCCGCTCGCCCTGACAGTCGCCGCGCGCGTCCTCGGCAGAGCGGTCGCCGGGCCCGACGCGATTATCATCGGCGATACCCCGCACGACATCGCCTGCGCCAGGGCGAACGGCCTGCGGTCGATCGCCGTCACCACCGGACGCTACAACGCCGAGCAGTTGCGGCCCCACGCGCCCGATCTCCTGCTGCCGGACCTGAGCGACCACGAACGGGTGCTGGCGTTCATTGGGTAACGGATCGGTGAAGAGCAGGCGGGTGCCGGGCGGCGACGGGCGCGATCAGCGCGGCGAGCCGCCCGCCCGCGTCGCCCGCCGCCGCCCGGTCTGCCGCAGCGCCTTGGTCTTGCTGCCGCAGTCGGCCATGCTACACCACTGGCGGATGCGGTTCTTGGTCGTGTCGTAGAAGAGCCAGGCGCACGGGACGACCGCATCGGGCGTGCCGGGGCAGACCTTCACGCGCCGCCGCTCGCCCGTCGTCAGCAGCTCCGTGGCCGACCAGGCGAGCGGCCAGAGCGGTCGCGCCAGATCGCCGTCGTGCGCCGCCCAGGACCACGCGAAGCCGTCGTCGGCGGGCGCGAGCGCCGCGTGCGCCGCCCCCGTCGCATACTCCTCGGCCACGAGCGCCAGATCGTCGGCGTGCGGCGTCCCTTCCCGCGCGAGCGTCGAGAAAATCCGGTAGATCGCCTCGCGCAGCGCGAGCGCCCGCGCCAGGATCGCCGCCGCCGCCGCCGGGCGTGCCGCCGCCCGCGCCAGCAACCCGAAGGCGATCCCCTCGTCCACCACCCCCGCGTAGTGCGCCCAGGCGACCAGTTCGACATAGCCGCGCAGATGGTCGCGCCGTTCCCGACCGGGCGGTGGCTTCGGCACCTGGGGGCCGCGCGGCTCCACGGTGTTGGCGAAATCGAGGCAGAGTTGCGCGCCCAACAACTCCGGCATCCGCGCCATCGCCTCGCGCAGCGTCGCTCGTTCTTCCGTCATCGCCCCACCGCACCACTGCTTCCACTAAAAAGTGTTTTCCTGGTGGCACAGATCATGCTGAGCCATGCAACCAGGATACGCCTTGTGGCCGGTGGCGGGCAAGGCCCGAGCGAGGAGGGAACATGGGCGAGGCACGGACAGCGCCGGGAGCGGGGCGGGCGGTGTCGGCGGCGGGCACCACGACGCAGGGGTGGACCGCGCTGGCGCTCCTCTGCGCGGCGCAGTTCCTCACGGTCCTCAACTTCCAGGTCGCGACGGTCGCCCTGCCCGGCATCGGGCGCGATCTGGCCTTCTCTCAGCAGGGCTTGCAGTGGGTCGTCGGCGCGCACGCCCTGGCCTTCGGCGGCGCGCTGCTGCTGGCGGGGCGGCTGGCCGACATCGCCGGGCACCGCCGCCTCTTCATGGTCGGCATCGGCACCTTCGCCGGGGCAACCCTCGCCTGCGGGCTGGCCCCGAGCGGCGCGCTCTTGCTGGCCGCGCGCGTCGCCCAGGGGATCGGCGCGGCCCTCTTCACTCCGGCGGCGCTGGCGCTCCTCGGCGACACCTTCCCGAAGGGCGCGGCGCGGGGGCGTGCTCTCGGCATCTGGGGCGCGGCGGGGCCACTCGGCGGCATCGCCGGGCTGCTCGGCGGGGGGCTCCTGGCGGGGGCGCTGGGATGGCGGTGGGTCTTCTTCATCGCCGTCCCGGTCGCCGCTCTAACCTTCGCCTGCACGCCGCTCGCGCTCCGGGGACGCCGCGATCACCCGACCGGCGAACGGCTCGACTGGGCCGGGGCGATCATCGGGACGGCGGGGATCGTCGCGATCGTCTACGGGCTCAATGGCGCGACAGCGGCGACCGGTGCCCCGCTCCGGGTCGCCCTGCCGCTGGCCTGCGGCGTCGCGCTGCTCGCGCTCTTCGTCGCGATCGAGCGGCGCGTGGCCGCGCCGCTAGTGCCCCTGGCGCTCCTCGGTCGGCGCGCCCTGCTCGGGCCGAATCTGGTCGGCTTCCTCCACGCCGCTGTGACGAACACACCGTTCTTCTTCTTCGTCCTCTACATGCAGCAGCTCCGGGGGTACTCCCCCTTCATCACCGGGCTGGCCTTCCTCCCCTGCAACCTGGCGCTCATGGCGGGCGCGGCCCTCGGCGGGCGCGGCGCTGCGCGCCTCGGCGCACGGCGCACGATGATCGGCGGGATGATCCTGGAGGTCGCCTCGCTCCTGCTCCTCGCGCGCATCGCGGCGGAGGGCAACTACTGGACGACGCTCTTCCCCGGCCTCATCCTCGAGGGGCTCGGCCTGGGGATCGTCCAGGTCGCCGCCGTGGGGGCGGTGACGGCGGGCGCGGCGGAACGGGAGCGCGGCCTCGCGGCGGGACTTTTCAACACGGCGGCGCAGATCGGCACCGCCGTGGGCCTCTCGATCCTCGTGACGATCGCCACCGCCCGCACCGCCAGCCTGAGCGGCGGGAGCGCGTCGACAGCGGCAGCGCTCACGACCGGCTATCGCTGGGCCTTCCTCGGCGGCGGAATGCTCGCCATTATCGGTCTGCTGGTCGCCATCTTCGTGGTGCGCGAGGCGGAGCCGGGGAGGCGAGAGGACGAGCCCTCCGCCTCACAGCCAGCAGATGCATCACGCGCCGCGCCGTGCGCGACGCGCACAACGTTGGACGCGCAGAACCGGTCCACAAGCGCGCGAGCCACACGATCATGAACAGCATCGCGATCACCGCTTGCATCGTGGGGAACGCTGCTGGCCGGGCAGGCAGCACGCCGAGCAATACCGCATAGCCTCTTTCCTAGCCCCCTGTCAGGCTGCGCCCGCCCGCACCAGCGCCGCGATCCGCGCCGCGACCGTCGCCGGCGCTACCCCGTCAGTGTCGATGTGAATTCGGAAGTGTTCGTCGGCGAGGAGCGGCACACACGCCGCCGCCTTGCGCTGCGGCCAGGAGCCCGGCCCAGCGCCGCGCGCCGCCAGCCGCACCGCGATCGTAGGGAGCGGGGCGACGAGGCAGACGTGGTGCAACACCGGGGTAAGCGCAGCGAAACCGGCGCGGACGTCGTCGAAATAGGCCCGGTTGGCGAGGGTCATCGGGACGATCAGCGGCCTCCCGTAGCGCGCGCGGAGCCCTCGCGCCGTCTCGATCGTCAGGCTTCGCCAGAGGGCGATGTCCTGGAAGTCGTCGGTGTCCTCCGCACCATCGCGGACGCCCTCGGTGAGCAGGCGTACCGCCACGCCGACAACCTCGGGGTCAAAGATCATCGCGCCGGGGAGCAGCGTCAACAATTCGTGCGCGACCGTCGTCTTCCCTACTCCGAATGAGCCGTTCAGCATCACAATCATCCGCCGCAACCCCTCCTCTGCCACGCGCACACCCGCGCGCCACGCCTATGCCTATTCAGCCGCCGCCCCACGCCGGTCGCGCCGATCGTGCGACCGCGACGGCCACGTTCGCCAGGACCGGGATGAAGAGGCAGAGGAGCGCCAAGGCAGGCACGGCATCGCTGATACCGAGGAGGACCAGCGCCGCGATGATCGCCCCAAGCGCGCCGAAGATCAGGTTCAGCGCCAGCGCGACCGGCACCAGCACGCGGGTGGCCCCGGTCGCGGTCGCCCACTCGCGCCCGACCAGGTAGCGCCCCGCCTCGATCAGCACGGCGAACGCCAGGAACAGCAGGACGACCGCGTAGTTCTTTTGCGGCGCGGCCCCATCGAAGAGGATTCCCACGGCGGTCAGCGCGAAGACGACGACCGCGAGGATCAGGAAGAGCGACCCCGCCAGGCGCAGGAGCAGCGGGAGGCGGGTGGCAGGCAGCGGCATCGCGGCGACCTCATCGGCGGCGAGCCCTGGCCGGGCCAGCGCGCACGCCATCATCCATCGTTCGTGGGGGGACACCGCGCCGCGCGCAACGCGGGCGACGGCGCACGAAGTATAGCCGAACGGGACCGCCACTCCCGCGCACACCGCATCGCCGCCGCCCCACAAGCAAGCCGGGCCACGGACGGCCCGATCGGTCATCCGTGGCCCCGCGTTGGAGAGAGACAGCGCGCCTGCCGCCAGACGCGGGCGCTAGCGCCCATTGTCGGGCGCTACCGCGCGTTCAACGCCTGCCAGAGGGCGCGGGCGAACCAGGCGCGCGTGCTCGCCTTGTCCCACGCCGTGAACGCCCCTGTCGCGCTCGCGGTGTCCGGCACCGCCCCCGCATACTTGACGTAGGTCACCAGATCCAGCCGGTGGCCGCTGCTCGCCGGGACGTTCGGGTAGACCGTCCCATCGTCCACGGTCGCCTGGGTCCACGTCCCCTTCTTGACCAGCGCGCGGGTGATGAACGAGAGCGTCTGCGCCGACAGGACGTTGTCGAACGGGTTGTAGGTGCCATCCTGGAAGCCCTTCGCCACCCCGTAGAACTGCAACGTGCCGACGTTACGCCAGAGGTCGGCGTCGATGCAGGTGTTGGCCGCCTTGCAGCGGTCCGGGAAGGTGTTGTTGTGGTCCTCCGCGTCCCAGCCGACGGCGCGGGCGATCAGCGCGGCCATCTGCGCCCGTAGTGTCGGATCCTTCGGGCAGAAGAGGGGCGGTTTCGCGCCCTGATCGCACCCCTTGATGATCCCTCGCGCCGCCAGCCCCTCGATCGCCTCGCAGGCCGGGTCGCTCCCCTTCACATCGCCGAACATCGTGCCGCAGGTCCCTCCGCCGGTCCCGCTCAGCGCGATGGTCTTGGGGCAGCTGTAGCGATCCGAGCAGCTCACCGTCAGGGTCGCGGTACGGCTACCCCGCGCGCGGGGCGTGAAGGTGATCGTGTAGGAGCAGGCGGTAGCGTCGGGCGTCTTGGTGGCGCACGAGTTGTCGACGAGGGTGAATTCGCCGCTGTTCGCACCGGTGATGGCGAAGCCGGTGAACTGGACCCCGCCGGTGAACAGCTCGATGTGCTTGATCGAACTGGACGAGCCGACAGCGACGGTACCGAAATCGTCGCCAGCGGCGGCACCGGTACCTGGATTGGAGGTCCCCTCCACCGCGGCGGCGCTCGCCGCCGCGGGAAGTGGCAGCGGCGTCAGGAACAGGGCGAGCAGTGCAATGAGCACGAAGACACGGCGCATGACATCCTCCTTATGCGTTTCGATGTGGATCCGAACACGGTGTACCCCTCGCGTAGCACTCACGGTCCCTCATCCGGCTCCTCCGGCCCCGGCCCCGTCGGTATCGCCTTCCCGTTCAACCCCGGGGGCGGGGCGCGGTCAGCCATGATGACGCAGTCCCGCATCCAGGCCAGGGCCTCGGGTAGGGCCGCGACGATCAGTTCGGTGTCGGATTGGACATGGAGAATGTGCAGCCGTTGCCGTTCCGCCCCCAACGCCCACCAGCGCACGACGAACGAGCCATACTGGCGCATCGCAGCCCCCACTATCACGGACAGCATCGCTCTCACGAGTGGTCGCGACGAGATGCTATCGAGTGTGACAGGGCGAGATCACAGAAATGTCACAGGTTTTGTGGCAGTATGGTATGCAGGGCGTGGGGAAAGAAGAACACGGTGCGGCGATCGGGTCGGGCCAGGGGGACCAATGCGCTCATGCAGGTGTCAGGTCGGCCGTCGCGCCCAGCGCTTCCGCGATCGCTGCATCGGGCGATAACGCCTCGCCCGCCGCCAGCGCGGCCTGATAGGCGACCTCACCCAGTGCCGCGCTGGCGGTGGCGGCGACACGGTCGTGGAAGGGCTGCATGGCGGGGGTGATCGGCAACTGGTGACGTCGCAGCATCGCCTCACCGGTCCCGAGGAGACGAGCCGCGAGCACCCACTGTTCGTCGAGCGTGGCGAGATCGGCCCACTCCATGAGCACCCACGCACCGAGTCGCCGATCGTCGAGCGTCATGCTCAGGGAGAACGACTCCGCGAGGAGGGCGGCGACGCCCGCGCCCTGGCGAAGACTCAGAGTGTAGGTGGCCAGGTTGAAAAGGGCCGGGAGGAAGAGGCCGATGTCGTTCAGCGCGCGCAGCTCGGGTAAGAGCGTCAGCTGCCGCTCCCGTGCCGCCGCAACCTCGCCGCGATCGAACGCGATGGCCGCGAGATTGAACTGGCAAATGAGCGCGCCGCGTCGATCGCCCACCGTCCCGAAGAGCGCCGCCGCGCGCGCTAGGTAGGGCTGCGCCGCATCGAGTTCGCCCAACGACCGCAGATTCATGGCGGTGACATTCAGCGCATACGCCTGACCGCGCGGCTCGCCGCTCGCGGCGAAGAGCCGCACGGCCCGCTCGCCCTGGGCCGCCCCCGCCGACCAGTGACCCAGCGTGAGCGCGATCTCGGCGTGCGTCAGGGCCGCCTTCGCGATGGCAGCCGACGCGATCGCCGCCTCGGCGACCGCCGAGAGAGCCTCCGACCAGGACCATCCCTCGTGGATGTACTCCTGCTGACGCCAGAAGAGGCGCAGGGCACCGACCAGTCGCGTGCAGGCCTCGTGCTCGCGTCGCTCGATCCACCACGCCCAGGCCGCGCGCAGATTTCCCAACTCCGGGCGAAGGCGATGCGCTGTGGCGGGGTCACTTGTCCAAACGTTTTTCGGGTCCACTCGCTCCGCCAGGGCCAGGAAGTAGCGCGCGTGGGCCTCGCGCGTCGCCGCCTCGGTCGCGGTCGCCGCGAGCCTCGCGGCGGCATACTGGCGGGTCGGTTCCAGCAAGCGGTAGCGCGGCTCGTCCCCTCGGGCATCGGGTTCCACCTGCACCAGCGAGTGTTCCACCAGCTCCGCCAGACCCAGCAGCACATCCAGGCCCGCATCGGCACCGATCGTCTCTGCCGCGTCGAGGGTCCAGCCCCCGGCGAAGACCGACAATCGCCCCAACAGGATCTGTTCCGGCGCAGCCAGGAGATCATAGCTCCAGTCGAGCGTGGCCCGCAACGTCAACTGCCGAGGGGGGAGGCCGTGCGCGCCGCCGCCTAGAACGCCCAGCGCATCGCCGAGCCGCGCCGCCAGCTGTCCCGGTTCGAGCGGGCCGACCCGCGCCGCCGCCAGTTCGATCGCCAGCGGTAAACCCTCGAGCGTGCGGCAGATGCTCGCCACCGCCGCCGCATTGCCCGCCGTCAGCGCGAAATCGGCGCGTACAAGCCGCGCCCGCGCCACGAAGAGGGCCACCGCATCGTTGGTCGCCAGCGCCGCGTGCTCGGCCTCGCTTGCCTCCCCATTCACCGCGCCGGGGATCGGCAGCGAAGGCACCCGCCAAGTCTGCTCGCCGACGACTCGTAGCGCCGCCCGGCTCGTCACCACGATTCGCAATCCCGCGCACGCCGACAGGAGCGCCAGCGCCAGTTCGGCGCAGGACGCCCGAAGATGCTCGGCATTGTCCAGGACGATCAGGGCGGTGCGCTGGCCCAGCAAGGCGGTGAGGGCCGCGGTCGGTCGCGCACCAACGACCTCGGCGACCGCCCCCGCCACCAGCGCCCCATCGAAGAGGGCGGCCAGGCTCACCCACCAGACGCCATCGGGGAAATCCGGGTGCAGCACCTCCGCCACCCCCAGCGCCAGCCGCGTCTTGCCGCACCCCCCGGCACCGGTCAGGGTCACCAGGCGGGCATCCCCGCCGACCAGCGCGACCGCCGCGGCGATTTCGGCGGTGCGCCCGATCAGCCGGGTCAGCGGCGTCGGGAAGGCCTGGGGCGGCAGCGCGCGCGGCGGCGCGGCGGGTGCCTTCGGCGGTGGTGCAGCGGGTGGGAAGTGGCCGCCGAGGATCGCGGCGTAGAGATTCTGGGTCTGCGAGTTGGGGGCGACATCGAGATCGTCGCGCAGGCGCGTGTGCAGCAGCTGATATTGCCGCATCGCCAGTTGGCGGCGACCCTGCCGGGCATAGAGGCGCATCAGGCCGACGTGGGCCTCCTCGTCCGCCGCCTCGTCCGCGAGGATCCGTTGCCACACCGGTTCGGCGGCGCTTTCCTCACCGGCCTCCTCGTGAAGGGCGGCGAGTTCGCGCCGGAGCGTCAGCGTCAGCCCGTGCAGGCGCTCGGCGAGGGCCAGCGCCCAATCGGCGTAGCGATCGTCCGGCAGGAGCGGCCCGCCATAGCGCGCCAGCGCGGCGACATAGTCGTCGCGCGAGCGGGTGCGCCGCGCGACGCTCGCGGCGCGCTCGAAAGCGATCCAGTCGATCGCACAGCGATCGGGCGGGGCCAGCGCGATCACTCCCCCCCGCACCAGCAGCGCTTCGGGCAAGGCGAGCGCCCGCCGCGCCAGGTAACAGGTCTGCCGGAGGGCGGCGTTGAGCGTACCGGGATCCTGCTCGGGCCACAGCACGTCGAGCACCTGCTCGCTGCTCAGGCGTTGCTGCGGGGCCAGCGCGAGCAGCTTGACGAGTTGCAACGCCTTGCGCGAACCCCAGGCACGTTCGGCGATGACGCGCTCACCGCTGGCGACGGAGAATCCCCCCAGCATGGTGATGGTCAGCACCGGCGTGGGCGACATACGCCGTTCTCCCCCATGCATCCACCAACTGTCTCCTGATGCTGCAAGTATTCACGCACGTCCCGGCGCTGTCAAGATGCTCCTGTTCCCACCCGGCTCACACCCCGCCGCCCGCCACCATGCCGATCCCTCATCTTCTACCGACTGCTGACCGCCGACCGCCTCCCCTCCCACAACTCACGACTCGTTCAACGTCCGCTCGATGCCGACGCGCAACTGCCGCAGCCGCGCCGCCGTGTCGGTCAACTCCTCCACCAGCGCCCCGGAGCGGTCGCGCTCGGCGCGGACGAAGCGGGTGTACGGCGCGACGGCCTCGCGGATCCGGGCGATCGAGCGGTCCAGTTCGGTGGCGAACTGCTGGCGCAGCGTGCCGACCAGCCGCTCGCGCAACGCCTCCGAGCGCTCGCGGAACTCGCGCTGTGCGCGGCGGCGCTTGGCCGGGAGGATGCCGAAGCCCAGCACCGCCACCAGCGACGCCGCCAGGATGCCGGTCACGTCCACCACCACCGTCGAGGCCGCCGCCACCACCAGCGCCCCCAGCCCCACCGCGCCGACCTGCGCGAGCCC
>JAABUM010002795.1_pt1 | contig 22674 bp, 23 predicted proteins | sample 5559161 | NCBI WGS metagenome assembly JAABUM01 (sample SAMN10711868, study PRJNA513369) | rock metagenome | isolation source: Antarctica rocks | place: Antarctica: Victoria Land, Siegfried Peak nord
GCGGCGCTAGGTTGGGGGTGGGCGGTTGCGCCGAGGGCGGCGCGACCAGGGGGGCGTAAGCAGCGATCATGGGCATTCCTCCTTCCCTCAGTCTACTCTACACCCACATTAACCTAACGTTGTAGTAATAGGAGCCCTGGTGCAACCCCGCACCGTAGACGGCCTCGATCTTGGGGATGGCGGTGTTGACGATAGTGCTGTCCAGGATGCTGACGAAGACGCCGAAGATGACGGTCACGAGCACCCACCAGCGCGCGGCGTTATCCGTCATGGCCGCGCGGCTCCGCGCCGGGGGGACCGTCACGCCTGCCGCGCCCCCCGGCGCCGCAACTACCTGTGCCATCAAGTCTCCCTTTCTGTTATGTCGTCTATGAAGATTACTGGGACCGATCGATGCCCGCGGGGTCCTGGGCAATGCCGCGCATGTAAAGGCGGATGAGGGCGTCGTTCACCGCGGGGACCGGGATATCCGCCGTGGCCAGCATCTGGCTGTAGCTGCGCGGCGACAGCAGCGCGAAGAGCGCGCCGACCAACACGGTGGCCGGCTGCCGCGGGTCGATCTCCTCCCGGCGCTGCCCCTCGTCGATCAGGGCCGTCAGCCGCGCTCGCAAGCCTCGTACCAACTCCGCGCAGCGTTCGTCGGTCTCGATCAGGCGCTTGAGTTCCGGCGCCGCGCTATCCAGGAAAGGCGCGCCATGGTCGTGTTGGACGGCGCCGCCCAACATCGCGTGGAGGATACGATCGAGCCGCTCCAATATAGGAAGGTCAGGATCAAGACCGTCGATACACGTCGTGAGCGCCGCGATGCCACGCGCGACCAGCGCCGCCGCCAGGGCGTCTTTGCTTGCAAAGTGAAGGTGATCGAGGCCATTGGCGGCGCCGGGTAGAAGCTACTACGACGTAGGCTGCTCGGTGGGCAGGCCAGCGTCCTTCCAGGCGGTGGTCCCGCCCTCGACCATCGACACGTTGGTGAAACCCATGTCCTTGAGCGTCTTGGCGGCGAGCGCCGCCTGGCCTCCGCCCTGGCAGGTGGTAATGATCGGACGCGAGCGGTCCTGCAGGTCCTGGTCGCGGAAGCTCTCGGGCAACTCCTGGTCGGCTTTAATGGCGAGCACACCGAGCGGGACATCTTTGGAGCCGGGGATGTCGCCGACGCTCTGATGGCTGGGGTCGTTGGGCTCGCGCACGTCGACGACGAGCGTGTTGGGATCACCCTGCATGCGCTTTTGCGCCTCTTGCGGGCTGATCGCCGTGACCTCCTGGCGCGCTTCGCCCACCATCTGCCCAAATGTCTTAGCCATGTGCTCTCTCCTCAGTTGTTCTATAGTCGCATCGGTGAGTGCGCCGATGCCCGGCGCCCCGCGAGGGCGCCCGATCATAGTCTCCCTGCAAGGTTCCTGCCACGGTCAGGCGCGAACGTTCAGATACGTCAGTTCAGGGACTAAAGTATGACGAGCGGCAGTTGACGATAGGCGGGGGCCGGGCGCAGGCCGGAGACGCGCAGCCCGATCAGGCGCAGCGGACGGCGCTCCCAGTGGCGGCGCATCAGACCAGCCGCCTCCCCCGCGATGCTCACGGCGTCGTCGAAGGGGTATGGCATGGTATGGTCACGCGTCACGGTCGCCCACTCAGGGTAGCGCAGCTTGACGCCAACTGTCGTTCCCGCTAGACCGGCGGCGGCGAGGCGGACGGCCAGTTCGCCGGCCATCTCCCGCAACTCGGCCCATAGCCGATGCGGGTCACCCTCATCCCGCGCGAAGGTGTGCTCGGCGCTGTAGCTCTTGGGACTGCGCTCGGTACGCACGGGACTGTCGTCCTGCCCTAGCGCAAGCGCGCGCAACTCGCGCGCCCGCCGCGCGCCCACGGCCCCCGTGAGGTGCGCCAGGCTCGCCACGGCTAACTCACCCACGCGCGTCAGGCCGGCCGCGTGCAGCGCTTCGGCCGTGCGCGGGCCGATGCCCCACACTTTCTCGATCGCCAACGGCGCGAGGAATATGGACTCCTGGCCGGGAGGCACGACCACGAAGCCGTGCGGCTTGCGCAGGTCCGAACCGATCTTGCTGCACAGGCGCGTCGCGGCCACGGCCACGCTCGCCGTCAAGCCCGTCTCCTGGAAGATGCGCTCCTGGGCGCGGCGGGCGCGCGCCACGGGGTCGTCGAGCCCACCGGCATCGATAAACGCTTCGTCGACGCTGACCCGCTGCAGCACAGGCGCGATGTCCGCCGCGAGGATCTCCATCACGCGACGGCTGCGCGGACGATACAGCGCGCCATCGGGGCGCAGGAAGACGGCGTGGGGACAGAGGCGGCGCGCTTGCGCGGCGGGCATGGCGGAATGGACGCCGTACTCGCGGGCAAGGTAGTTGGCCGTCGAGACCACGCCGCGTCCATGCGGGTCGCCGCCGATGACCAGCGGTACGCCAGCCAACTCGGGCCTCTCCAGGATGTGGCAGGCGGCGAAGAACATGTCGAGGTCGACGTGCACGATACAGCGCGCGTCCGCCGGCCACGACACATGCTCCGCCCATAGCGTCGGTGTCGTGTCGCCGCTCATACCATTAGACTACGCTGGTATACCCATTTTTCGCCACTAATTACCCGCGCCAGGGTTCCAGGGTTAGCGCCAACTAATCCGCCCAGGGTGGAGGCGCGGTTCCGTAGCGCGGAGTGAAGATCTTATCATCACTTGGGACATCAATCGCCAGGTCCACCCAACTACAATATTCCCCCGCGACGTTATCCCACGATCGGTCGGCGGCGCGCAAGAGAATCAGGGCGGCTTGTGTTAGTGGATCACGAAGATCATCGTCTGTCGTTCTATCGCTCATTACCTATTCTCCCCCTCTTGCCCGTCCTGATGGTCGATACGCAGCCTCTGGAACGCCCAAAACGATCATGATGGAAAAGACGGCGCAACGCCAGTTTACCGCGTACCCATCACCGAGGGGCGCGCCACATTTTCGCGTAATGCGAAAATGTGACGCCCCAATCATCAGGTCGAGCGAGGGATACGGCCAGCGTCCGTGGTACCATTGGTACCATAACAACGCGGACAACGACAACATTGTCGGGCACAGAGCACATGAGGAGGAGGATCAGGCATGGCCTACGAAACGGTACTCATCGAGGACGCGCAGGGGGTGGGGGTGCGCACGGTCACACTAAACCGGCCTCAGGCGCTCAATGCGTTCAACGAAACGCTCAAAGACGAGTTGATCGACGCTTTGAAGGCGGCGGCGCGCGACAAGAGCGTGCGCTGCCTCGTCGTCACGGGCGCGGGCCGCGCCTTCTGCGCGGGACAGGACCTCAAGGACCGCACCGACTCCGTGGACGGCGCCGGGCCGGGCTCGTTCAGCGCCTCGTTGCGCGACAAGTACAACCCCATGATCATGACCATACGCACTATGGAGAAGCCGGTCATCGCCGCCGTCAACGGCGTCGCCGCCGGGGCGGGCTGCTCGCTAGCGCTGGCCTGCGACCTGCGCGTCGTCGCCGACAAGGCCACGTTCATCCAGGCTTTCGTCAAGATCGGCCTCGTGCCCGACTCCGGCGCCACCTTCCTGCTGCCGCGCCTCGTCGGCATGGGCAAGGCGTTCGAGTTGGCCGTCACCGGCGACCCGCTCGACGCGGGGAGCGCGCTCGACCTCGGCCTAGCCAACAGCGTCGTCCCCGGCGACGCGCTGCTGACGGCGACGATGGATCTAGCTAACCGCCTGGCGCAAGCCCCCACGCGCGCTATCGGTCTAACCAAGCGGGCCATGAACCGCGCGCTGCTGGTCGATCTCGAATCAGCGCTTGACTACGAAGCCGACATGCAGGAGATCGCCGGACGCAGCCCCGACTTCGCCGAGGGCGTGAACGCGTTCATGGAAAAACGCCAGCCGCGCTTCACGGGGCAGTGACGTGGAACGGGACAGGGACACAGAAACGTTAGCCAACCTACCGCTATTGTTATTCGATTCTCTGCAAGAGTGGGAGAGTTGGCTCGACGCGCATCATGCGCGGCCGCAAGGGGTATGGCTGAAAATAGCCAAGAAGGGCGCGCCGGTATCCTCGGTGTCGTATGCCGACGCCCTCGACGCCGCGCTGTGCTACGGCTGGATCGATGGACAGAAGAAGCCCTACGATAGCGCGTTCTGGTTACAGAAGTTCACGCCCCGTCGCCCCAAGAGCGGCTGGTCCAAGATCAATACCGGCAAAGCTATACGGCTCATCGAGGCTGGCACGATGACGCCGGCCGGGCTGAGGGAAATTGACGCGGCCAAGCAGGACGGTCGGTGGGACGCGGCGTATGAGTCTCAGAGCAACCTGACTATCCCCGACGATTTCCAGGTTGAGCTAGACCGACATCCACAGGCCAAAGCGTTCTTTGACACGCTCAACAAGGTCAATCGCTACGCCATGTGTTACAGAATCGCGACCGCCAAGAAACCAGAGACGCGCACGGCGCGCATCGACAAGTTCATCGCGATGCTCACAAAAGGCGAGAAAATCTACCCGTAGTTTCGAGGAGGATAGAGTAGTCGTCGGCGTCGCCACGACCTGTGTTATCCTGCTAGCGTGGTAAAAGTGCGTGACGTCATTGAGGCTGTCGAAGACGTTGGTTAGGTGTATGACCATACAACGGGCGATCACCGCATCTATGTCATGCCTGGACAACCAGGCCAGGTGACGATCAGCGGTAAGCCCGGTCAGGACCTACAGGAAGGGACTCTTACCGCCGTATGCCGCCAGGCAGGTATCAGCAAGGTAACGCTCAAAAGGGGTGGACGATGAGCGCCGAACCGCGAGAACATCATACTCACACCGAGCAATACGGGGAGCACACAATTATCTATGATCAAGGGGCGACCAGCTGGAGCGCCTACATCGAGGATGCGCCTGTTTGCTTTGCCGCGGGTGAGACCTTCGAGGAATGCGAACGCCTCGTGAAAGAGGGTTTAGTCATCCACCTAACGGGCCTGCTCTCTCAAGTTTCCAATGCGTCTCAGGAAAGGCGAGGGTAGCCAAGTGTTTCACGGGCAAGCGCGACCTGGAGCGCATCCATGGTTTGGGCAAGATCGGACGCGTCCCACTGCCCATCGCGCGGCGTTTCAGGAGCGCGCCACGAATCGGCCCCCAAGCTGTCTACCTTAGACGACTCCGTACACAACCGTAACGTACCATCAGGATTTGCCTGCAATACAAGGCGATATTTATGCCCTGAAGTGTGCGTCCACTCAAACACCGCTGGGCAGGGCGAAATCTCCGTCGTAACGCCCGATGGTATTGTCGGTGTGGTGGAAGGAACGTCAGATATAGGCGACGATACAGCAGGTACAGAAGGCGAAGCGGCGGCGGCAGAGGATGGAGAATCAGGGGTGGGCTTCACTATCGCTCGTTGCCGCCGGCCAAGCGAAACCGGCGGCGCGCAATCCAGACAGTATTCGCGTAACCACGCGCCCTCGCGATAAAGCGAACTGTGCGCGCGACAAATAGGGCGTTTGCAGCCGTTACAAGCATAGGCGGTGACATCGCTACAAATAGAACAATCCACTAGAATCCCTCTTGCTACATGCCTCTCTAGATATCATCGGTCGCAAGGAGGCAATGATACAAGGGCCTAACGGTACTACATAAGCAAGCGAACACACCCGCTGGAAGACTACACTATAACTAGCGAGGCTCCGCCTCAGACCGACGAGATATATGCGACGCAAAAACTTGACTCAATCGCAACAAGTTCGCATGTTCAAGACATCTAACCTTGTTCCGAGACTCCGCTCGGAACAAGACGCTCCTGACGGAGCAGAAAGATCGACAAAAAACTGTCGATGTCGCCGCCCCAAGCGCCTAGCGTAGCATTACCGTGATAGAGCGTACTGTGGAGGAACAAGCTGTGGACCTAGCGGTCGTGGGGGCGGGGACGATGGGCGCGGGCATCGCGCAGGTCGCGGTGGCGCACGGACTCACCGTGACCCTCTACGACGCCTTCCCCGAGGCGGTCGAGCGCGGGGCCGGCCGCGTACGCGCCGGGCTGGAGCGTTCCGTCGAGCGCGGCCGCCTCACGGCGCGGGAGCGGGACGCGGCGCTCGAGCGCCTGTCCACGACCGCGACGCTCGACGATCTCGCGCCCGCGCCGTTCGTGATCGAGGCCGCGCCCGAAGACCTGGCGCTCAAGCGCGCCATCTTCGCGCGGCTCGACGAATTGTGCGCGCCCGACGCGATCCTCGCCACTAACACATCGAGCCTGAGCGTCACCAAGGTGGCCGCCGCTATCGGGCGCCCCGCGCGCGTTGCAGGAATGCACTTCTTCAACCCCGTCCCTGTGATGGCGCTGGTGGAGGTCGTGGCCGGCCACCTGACGAGCGAGGCCACGGTCGAGCGCGTGACAACCCTGGCTGAGCGGCTCGGCAAGCGGCCGGTGCGCGCCAAGGACACGCCCGGCTTCATCGTCAACCGCGTGGCCCGCCATTTCTACGGTGAGCCACTGCGCATCCTGGCCGAGGGGGCCGACGTAGCCACGATAGACCGCATCATGCGTACGGGCGGCAACTTCAAGATAGGCCCTTTCGAGCTGATGGACCTGATCGGCATCGACGTCAACTTCGCCGTGACCAAGTCGGTCTACGACGCTTTCTTCGGTGAGCCGCGCTACCGCCCGCACCCCATCCAGGAGCGCATGGTCGACGCGGGCACGCTCGGACGCAAGACCGGCCGTGGCTTCTATAGCTATGGTGACGGCAACACACCCTCACACAGCCGGCTAACCACTAGCACTAGCCCTGAAGCGGACGTTTCACCATCCGCAAGCGAGGCGGACGTTTCACCATCCGCAAGCGAGCAGGATAACAGAGGGGGCGACGATGCCGAGCGGTAGGGTGCTCATCGTGGGGCCGCCGGGCGACGCGCTGCTGGCGTGGATGCTGGCGCGCCTACGCGAACGCGGCTACGAGCCGCGGCTGCTCGACGACGAGCCCAGCGCCCTGATTTCACTCACGCCCATCGTGGCCGGGCTCGACCTGTGGCGCGTGGCCGGCGAGGAACGCTTCGAGGCTGTCGCCGCGCTCGACGAGCGCCTGCCGCCCGGCCGCCCGCTGCTCTCGCTATGCAACGCCACCTCGGTCGACGACGTGGCGTCCTATGCCGTGCGCGGTGAGCGTGTCGTCGGCGTCGGCGTGTTCGGGCCGCCGCGCGAGGGCATGCTGGCCGAGGTCTTACCGGGGCTGGGGACCGAGTCGGGCGTGGTTACAGGCGCGGCGGCCTTCCTCTCCGATCTCGGGTTCGCGGTCGAGATCTTGCCGCCCGGCGCGTGGGCCGTTTACCCACGGGTGGTGTCCATGATCATCAACGAGGCCGCCGTAGCGATCGCCGAGGGCGTGGCCACGGCGGCGGATATCGACATGGCGCTCGAACTTGGCGCGGGCTACGCCCAGGGCCCCCTCGCGCTCGCCGACGAGATTGGCCTGGGCGAGGTCCTGGCCGTGCTCGAGACCCTGCACGCTGAGTACGGCGACGACCGCTACCGCCCCGCCCCGCTGCTGCGCCGCCTTGTCCTGGCAGGCTACACCGGCAGGGCGGCGGGCCGCGGATTTCACTTGCACCCCTAACAATTCTCACCTAACAATTCATTGTCTATTAAGGTGGCGCGGGTTATAGTGGGTTATGAGGCTCCTTCTTCCGGCGCTGGTCGCGGCTGGTCTACTTTTGCCCGTGGCCGCGCTCTCGACCACCCTGCGCGCCACGCCGCCCACGACGGTTCCGGCCCTATCAACCCCTACGGTCACGCGCGTCGTGACCGCGCGGACGTACCCCAACAACGTGCTGGTCGTCTCGGCCACTGAGGGACTACGCCTGTCGCGCGACGGCGGGAAGAGTTGGGCGGCGCCGCGCGGGACGCCCGTGTATGGCAGCTTCTACCCCGCCATCGCCGCCAATCCCAAGGTTACTGGGACCGCCTACGCCAGCAATGGCGACGTTTATAAAACAGTCGATGGCGGCCAATCCTGGCGCCCGTTGGGGACCGGCGCGGGCGCGCTCGGACCGGGTGACGCGTCGGCGCTGGCCGTCGGGACCGACGGCGCGCTCTACGCGGCGGGCGCGAACGTCGTGGCCTACCTGACATCGTACAACGGACATGCCGCCTGGCGCCCCTGGGGACGCGGCTGGCCGGCGACCGCGCACGCAACCCTGCTGCTGGCGACGCCGGCGCATGGGCTGTACGCCGCGGCCGGGCATACGCTCTACAACGCGGACGGCAAGGCGGCGCCCTGGACACCCGTCCACGATTGGTCTGGCTCCATCACCGCCATGACGCTGGGACCAGATCGCGCAACACCATATGTCGCCGTACAGGGACAAGGTGTCTGGCGCGCTGGCGCGGCGGGGACGCCGCCTCAGCAGCTCGACAACAACGGACTGCCCACCGACGCGCCGATCTACGCCCTGCAAAGTGACCCCACCGGCGATGACCTCTACGCGGCGGCGGGGGGCGCGCTGCTCAGGCGCCATCGCCCGTCCGACGCGGCGCCGCGATCGTGGCAGCTGGCGCTGTCTATTCCTAACGGCGCCATCACAGCGCTGCAGCCGTTGCAACGCGGTCAGAACCAGACAATGCTCGCGCTATCACAGCAGGGTCAGCTCTACATTGGGACACGCGATAGGGGTGAAAGCCTGACGTGGGACAGCACACGTACAACCGGCCGCGCTCTCGACGGCGCCGCGCCGCTCATCGCGGCCCTGTCGGGCGCGCAGTGGCAGCAGCCCACGGCGCTGACACAGTTGCCAAAGATGTTCACCAGCAGCGGCTTGTGCGCCTTCCTCGGCGCCACGCCGGGCCAGAGTTTCGACGTGTGCGGCCCCTTCCGTACTTTTTACTATCAGTTTGAGGAACCCGCCCTGCTCGGATACCCACTCGATGTGGCCCGCATGACCGCCAACGGCGACGTGGAGCAGCCTTTCGAGAAAGCGCGCCTGACGTGGACACCCCAAATGGGTGTCCAACTCGCTCCGCTAGGCGTCATCCTGAGCCAGCAACTCCACTTCCCGCACCCGACGCGCGCGCAGGGGGCGCAAATCTTCGCGAGAGGGGGCGTCTGCGAAGACGGGTACTGTGTCGATCCGCGCTTTGCCACGTTCTGGCGCACGTATCTCTATCAATCGACGGGGGCCAGCATTTTCGGACCGCCCATCTCACAGGCGTTCCAGGAACAGGCTAGCAACGGAACCGGCAACCGCGTCTATGTGCAATACTTCGAGAACGCCCGCCTCGAAGAGGTCCCAGGTGGTTCAGCCATGGTTAGCTTTCTCAAGGGTATACCGCGCCATAATTAGGAGGAACGGACATGACGGACGAGCAGACCGAACGGGTGGCGCCTTTGCGGGTCATCGTGGCCGACGACCATTCCGTCGCGCGGCGTGGTCTGCGCATGCTGCTGGAAGAGCAGGATGACCTGCGCGTGGTAGGCGAGGCGGCCGACGGCGATGAGGCGCTGGAGCTTGTGCACCACGAACATCCCGATATCGCGGTGCTTGATGTGCGTATGCCGCGCCTCGATGGTATCCGCGCGTGCAAGCGCATCAAGACCGAGGCGCCGGAGACACAGGTGCTCATCCTCTCGGCCTACGAAGACGACCGCTACGTGTTCGGACTACTCGAAGCCGGCGCGACCGGCTACGTGCTCAAAGACGCCGCCGACGACGAGGTGCTCGCCGCCGTGCGCGCGGCTGGCCGTCACGAGCCATACCTGACGCCGCGCATCCAGGCCAGGGCCAACAACGCCGCCCCCGCCATTCATAAGGCCCCGGCGGGCGACCTGACGCCGCGTGAGCTTGAGGTGCTGGCCCTGATGGCGGGCGGACTCGACAACGTGGAGATCGGCGAGCGCCTCTTCGTGACCAAGGTAACAGTGCAGAACTACACGAGCTCGATCTACGGGAAGCTCGCCGTCAACACGCGCGCCAAGGCCATCCTCTACGCTATACAAAACGGCCTGGTCGAGCCGGCCCGCGAGGCCTGACACCGATGGACGGCGCTCTAACAACGTCGCGACCGCGTGCCGCGCCGGCGCGGCCGCCACGAACGCGCCCGGCCCGCGTCGTTTCACGCCTGCGTGTGGCCTGGGCGCAAGTCGTGCTCGGCATACTGGCCTGGGCCGTCCTGCTCATTGGCGGCGCCAGCGCCGGCGATCTTCTGCGCGCGAACACCTCACGCCTTGGCCTGGTTACAACGAGCGGAGGCCGTGTCGCCCTGCTCGATCCCATGGGCGCCGCCGCCCGCGCCGGCATACGTCCCGGAGATACCGTGCTGACCGTCAACGGCATCGACGTCCGTGGACAGGGGTTCGCCAGCCTGCCGTCCGTGTCCACGACCGCCGGATTGGTCACTGTTCACGTCACGTCGCGGGAATCGGGAAGCTACGGCGCGCTCTATTATCTTCCGCTCGCCGGTCCATCGGCGACGGAGATAGGCGGCGACTGGGCCGCGCTCGCCGCCGCGCTGGCCCTGTGGGTGTCCGGTCTACTGGCCGGTCTGCCACGCCGGCGCGCGGGGGCGATGCGTCTCTACGCTCTGGCCGCGCTGGCGCTGGCGCTGGCGCTGTGCGCGTTGGTGGGTCGCGACAGCGCGCTGTTCTGGCCATGGCCCGTGCTGGCGCCCGCTCTCCTCGTAGGGCTGGCCGCACTGCTCTGCGCCACGGTCATGCTGGCGCGGCCAGCGCCGGCATGGCGCGGGTACGGGTGGCGTCCGCTCCTTGGCATTATCACGCTCGTGACAGCTCTTGCTGTGTTCCTGGCGATCCTCAACACCTACACCGCCCTGCCGCCAGTAACCGCGTATGCGTCGACCGCCGTGCTAGGCCTGCTGGCGCTGGCCGCCCTCGGCGCGCCGCTCATCCTCCATGCGGCCGCCCACGACGAGCCGTCTCGCCGTCGCCTGCGCGTGGCGCTGCTGGCCGGGCTACTCGGCCTGGCGCCGCCGCTGGCGTGGCCGGGACTCACCGCGGGCGCCGCGCTGCTGGGCCACAACCTCACGCTGTTCCCTTCAACAGACGTTTCGCCTTTGTGGAGCACCGTAGGTCTCATCCCCATGGCCGCCCTCTATAGCGCCCTGGCGCATACAAGCCCGTCGACGACACGCCCCGCCGTCAAGAACGCGCGGCGCCTCGACCTCTACGCGCGGGTCGGGCTCTCCTACGTCATCGCCGGTCTGTGCTGCGCCGCGCCGCTCATCGCACTGTGGCCCCTCCTACCGGTCCAGGCGTCGATCGCCCTCGTGGCCGCCATTGTGATCGCCTTCCCGGCCGCCGAACGCGCGACCGAGCGTCTCATCGCGCGCGGTGTGGCGCTCCCGCCCCCGAACTACGACGAGGCCCTGCGCCGCCTCGACGTGCTCGCCGCCACGACCACGACGCTAGATGACCTGGCGCGCGAGGTGGTGACGGGACTCCCCGATCTGTTACAGGTGCGCGGAGCGGCCCTCCTGTTGCGCGACGGCAGAGATCCCACCGGCCAGTACCGCGTCGTCACGCGCGACTCCTACGCCCGCGACAACGCGGCGATATCTCCATCTCTGCCGCGGCCCGAAAACGTCGTGCGGCTTGACGACGCGGACGACCTCTTTGGCGCCTCCGAACGCGTGGTGATGCGGCGCGCCGCCTTGCCCAGCAACGCGGGCGCCCCGGCGACCAGACCGGGACAGGACGGCGCGACATTGTGGGCGCCCCTGCGCTGGGGCGGGTCACAACGTGGGTTCCTGGCGCTAGGGCCGCGCCTATCCGGCGATCTATTTGACGACGACGACCTGCACGGGACGGCCAACGTGGCCGGCGTCCTGACGCTAGCCTTTCAGACGCTCGAACTGGTCGACCACCTACGCGAGCGCACCGACACGCTCGTCTCGCTCACACATCGCCTCTCGCACGCCCACGAGCAGGAGCGCGCCCACCTCTCGCGCGAGTTGCACGACGTCGTGGCCCAGGAACTCATCGCACTGACGCGCCAACTGCGTCGCTACGGCGACGGCCGTACGCCGTCGTCCGAGATCTGGGCCGACATGCTGGCGGCGGCGCAGGACGCGCTCACGCACACGCGCCGCATCTGCAACGGCCTGCGCCCCGCCATCCTAGATCTCGGCCTCGTTCCCGCGCTGCGCGACCTCGTCGGCGACGCCGCCGAGCGGAGCGCGACGACCGAGGTCAGCATCACCATCGACGGCCCCGAGCAGCGCTTCCCCGGCGAGCGCGAGTTCGCCCTCTTCCGCGTCGCCCAGGAGGGGTTGACCAACGCGTTGGAGCACGCGCAAGCCCGCCAGGTCCGCGTCGAGGTCCTCTTCGACGGCGCGGTGCGCCTGCGCGTGCGCGACGACGGGCGCGGCTTCGCTATCCCGAGCCGCTTCGAAGACCTACCCGGCGACCACCTTGGACTCATCGGCATGCGTGAGCGTCTGGCCGAGTTCGGCGGCGCGCTCACCGTCGCCTCCACGCCCGGCCGCGGCACGGTGCTGGAGGCGTGCGTGCCCCTCTAGTCGGGAGTCGGGAGTCGGGAGTTGGTGTTTGAACCCAATCATACGGAATCACCCGCAAAGCATCACGGCGGAATGGGTTAGAGCTTGCCTGCCACGCCAAGTGACCACTCACGACTCGCGACTCACGACTCACGACTCACGACTATTTACTCCGTGAGTTTTGCATCATGCGCGCAATAGGGGGAACGGCCTACACTAAGGGCACAATTATGTCGTGTACCCTGCGTCTCCGCGAGAGGACCCCGACCGATGCGCCTTTCCCGACTCCCAGCAGCGTTGTTGCTGGCCCTTGCGCTCTCTATTCCCGCCGCCGCGTTCGCCGCCGGCCCACGCGATGTGGCCTTGAATCCACCGCCGTCGACGGTCTACGCCAGTGTGAGCAACGTCGGCGTATTCAGAGATACCGGCCCGACCGACTCCTGGACGGGCTTGACCGCGCTGCCGTCCGCGTCTGGCGCGCTCGCCCTCGCCACCGGCGATAGCACGCATTGGCGCGATGTCTGTGTGGGTCTCGACAGCGGCGTCGATTGCAGCCACGATAGCGGCGCGACATGGTCTGGCGGGCTGTCCGGCCATACGGTCCACGCCGTCCTTATCGCCCTATCAGGCGCGCGGACCATCTTCGCGGGCGCCGAGCGCCTGTATCGCAGCGACGACGGCGGCCGGACGTGGCTGACGACAGGCATCACGCGCTCCGTCACCGCGCTCACCCAGACGGGCGGTTCCCTCTACGCGGGAGGAAACGGACGGGTCTGGATTAGCTCCGACGGTCAAAGTTGGTCTCCCTACGGCAGAGGCCTGCCCGTCCGGCTGACGGTGAACAGTCTCGCCGTCCGTGGGGCGACGGTCTACGCGGCCACGAGCGAAGGCGTCTGGCAAACGAGCGGCGGGACCTGGACACAGGCGCGTACGCTGCCGGCCAAACCGGCGCCCGCGGTGGTCGCAACAGCGTCGCGCGTCATCGCGCTGGTAGCTGGCGACGGGTTGTACACCTCCAGCGACGGTCAGACCTGGAGCCCAAGTTCAGTTCCCGGCCTGAGTGGAACAGCCGCGGCGCTGGCGCAGGATCAGGACCCGCAGCAGCCGAACATGCTCGTCGTCGGCGATACCAATGGCGCGGTGCGCTGGAGCCAGGACGGCGGCCAGACCTGGAGCGCCCTCGGCAGTACCGTCGCGGGTAACGATGGCAACGCCGTCAGCGCCCTCGCTGTCGTGCAGCGCGTGCAATTGCCGGTCGACGCCGTGGCGGACCCGCACCAGCTGACCAATGTCTATGCCAATGGGCATACGGTGAGCGCGCCGTTCCTCAGCTACTGGCAGGCCCACTCTGACGTGCTTGGCGTCCCTGAGACACAGGCGTTCACGGACACGAAGCACGGGGGCGTGACCGCGCAATATTTCCAGAACGGGGAGTTGCTGCAAACAGGTAGCGGGGTCGCGCCGGCGCCGCTGGGCGCGGAGCAGCAGCCCGGTGGTTTCGCCGCGCGTGTGAGCTATACGCCCGACCCCCACTTCATCAAATATTGGACCGAGCATGGCGGCCAGAAGGTGTTTGGCCCCGCCGTATCTCCGCTCCTCAATAAACCGATCGGTGACGGCACGGGGCGCTCGTACCTGGTGCAATACTTCCGCAACGCGCGCCTGGAGTACCGCCCGACGCTCGACGGCTACGTCGTCGCCCCCGGCGCCCTCGGCGACCAGGCGCTGCAAGCCATGGGCTGGCTGTAACCACGACAGACCCCACCCATTTGGGCAGGCGCGCCCCACGATTGTGAGACGCGGCCTGCGGCTGAAGTCACATGGTAAACGACGGACACTGAAGTGTCGCTGACGCGGCGTCCCTCGCGACTTTAGTCGCTGTGGTTTGCCATGCGACTTCAGTCGCAGGCCCACGGCGCCCACCATCACAATGTTGAGGCACCCCCCACCCATTTGGGCAGGCGCGCGCCTTTCGCGCGCCCAGCTATACTAAAGGGGTAGCTGGCGCATGCGAACCGCGCCGCTCCTGTCGCATCCTCCACCCACGCAAGTTACGGGCGCGTGCGCCGGGCATAGCCCCGGCCCCCTCTGAGCGCCCGTCACGGTTCTACAGGTTGCGCCCTTTTCATGGTGAGGAGTTCTATACATGACAATGACCGATACACGACCGAAAACGATCGGGGAGTTGCGCCGCGGCGAGTACCGCGTCCTGCCCATCAAAGAGGAGATGCGCAAGAACCTCGTGGCCAAGCTGCGCCACGACGAGGAACTCTTCCCCGGCATCGTCGGGTACGAAGACACCGTCATCCCACAGGTCGAGAACGCCATCCTCTCCGGCCAGGACATCGTGCTGCTCGGTGAGCGCGGTCAGGCCAAGACGCGCCTCGCGCGTGCGCTGGTCAACCTGCTCGACGACGAAGTCCCGATGATCGCCGGCTGCGAGATCAACGACAACCCCTACGAGCCGGTCTGCGCCGTCTGCCGCGCCAAGGTCGCCGAGCGCGGCGACGACGTGGAGATCGCCTGGCTGCGCCGCGAGGACCGCTACGGCGAGAAGCTGGCCACGCCCGACATCACCATCGCCGACCTGATCGGCGAGATCGACCCGGTCAAGGTGGCCGAGGGTCGCTACCTCTCCGACGAGGAGACCATCGCCTACGGCCTGATCCCGCGCACCAACCGCGGCATCTTCTGCCTCAACGAGCTGCCCGACCTCGCCGAACGCATCCAGGTCGGCTTGCTCAACATCATGGAAGAGCGCGACGTGCAGATCCGCGGCTACAAGGTGCGCCTGCCGCTCGACACCTACGTCGTGGCCAGCGCCAACCCCGAGGACTACACCAACCGCGGCCGCATCATCACGCCGCTCAAGGACCGCATCGGCTCCGAGATCCGCACGCACTACCCGCGCACGGTCGAGGGCGAGATCGCCATCATGGACCAGGAGGCGTCGCCGTTCAGCGTGAGCGGCCTGCAGGTGACCTACCCGCAATACATGAAAGAGATCATCGCCGAGATCACGCACCTGGCGCGCAAGAACCCCGACATCTCCAAGCGCTCCGGCGTCAGCGTGCGCGTCTCCGTCTGCAACTACGAGAACGTGCTCTCCAACGCCGCACGCCGCGCCGTCAAGCTCGACGAAAAGGCGGTCGTGCCGCGCATCTCCGACCTCTCGGCCGTGCTGGCATCGACCTCCGGCAAGATCGAACTGGAAACAGTCGGCGACGTCAACGAGGAGCGCCTGATCGAGCGCATCGTGCAGGGCGCCATCGTCAACGTGTGGAACCGCCACTTTCTGCTGGCCGACTTCGAGGGACTGCTGGGCCGCTTCGACCGTGGCTTCGGTGTCGACGCCTCCGACGAGTTGCCCTCCAGCCACTACCTCAAGGGTATCGAAGACATCAAGGGACTCAAAGAGGCCGTGGCCAAGGTCGGCGGCCAGGGCAGCCCAGCCAGCATCGCCTCGGCCGTCGAGTTCATCATGGAGGGCCTGCACCTCAACCGCAAGCTCAACAAAGACCGCACCAACGCCACGGGGCGGACGCGGTATCGTAAATAGCTGTCAGCTTGTCAGCAGTCAGCAATCAGCTTTTTGCTGTTCGCAAACGGCTTGGTAAGGACAAATGATGTTCGCACACATATCCTTTTGCTTTTACCTGCCCGGTTGCAAGCGTAATTGCTGATTGCTGATTGCTGATTGCTAAGGAGCTTACAATGTTCGAACGCTACTCCTACCGCTATTCAGAGTGGGACGACACGCAGCAGGTCGCGCCCTTCGACGCCGACGACGTCATGGACGCCATGGCCGACAAGCTGATCGAGGACGGCGACCTGCAGCGCGCCCTCAACGACATGTACCGCCGCGGCGACCGCGGCGCGCTCGACGACCGCCTCAAGGGCCTGCGTGAGATGATGGAGCGCCTGCGCCAACAGCGCATGGAGCAGCTGCAGCGCCACGACCTCAACAGCATCATGGACGATATCAACGAGCGCCTCGACGATGTCGTCAACACCGAGCAGGCCGGCATCGACCGCCGCCTCGAAGAGGCCAACAACCCGCCCTCGGCTGACAACGAGAACACGACGGCGGCCGACAACGAGGCCCTGCGCAAGATGCTGGAGAAGATGGCCGGCCGCAAGCGCGAACAGCTAGGGGAACTGCCCCAGGACGCGCCCGGCCGCTTGAAGGGGCTCTCCGAGTACGACTTCATGGACGACGAGGCGCGCCAGAAGTTCCAGGACCTGCAGCAGATGCTGCAGCAGCAGGTGCTCAACAGCTACTTCCAGGGTATGCAACAGGCCATCCAGGAGATGACGCCCGAGGACCTCGCGCGCACGCGCGACATGGTGCGCGACCTCAACCAGATGCTGGAGGACCGCATCCAGGGCCGCGAGCCTAAGTTCAACGAGTTCATGGACAAGTACGGCGACATGTTCCCCGGCGTGCAGAACCTCGACGAACTGCTGGAGCAACTGGCGGGACGCATGGCCGCCATGAACTCGTTGATGCAGAGCATGAGTCCCGAGATGCGCGACCAGTTGCAGGGGATGATGGAGGGCCTGCTCGGTGACGACCGCCTGCGCGTCGACATGATGCGCCTCGCCGCCAACATGGCGCAGTTGATGCCGGCGGACATGCAGGGGCAGGGCATGCCCTTCAGCGGCGACCAGCCGCTCTCCCTCATGGAGGCCATGGCCATGATGGAGCGCATACAGGGCATGAACGAACTCGAGGCGCAGATGCAGGCCGCGCAGAGCGGCGCCGGCATCGACAGCATCGACCCCGACAAAGTCCGTGAGTTGATGGACGCCGAGACGGCGGCGCAACTGGAGCGGTTGCAGAGCCTCACCAAGATGCTCGAGGATGCGGGCTACATCCAGCGCAAGGGCGACAAGTGGGAACTCACGCCGCGCGCCCTGCGCAAAATCGGCCAGAAGGCGCTCAAGGACGTCTTCTCCAACATGAAGCGCGACGGCTTCGGCAAGCACGAGACGGAGCGGCGCGGGGCCGGCGGCGAGCGCACCGAGGAAACCAAGCCGTACGAGTTCGGTGACCCGTTCTTCATGGACATCAAGGGCACCATGATGAACGCGCTGGCGCGCAATGGCGCTGGCACGCCCGTGCGCATGATCCCGGCGGACTTCGAGGTCTACCGCACCGAGTTGCTCACGCAGTCCTCAACCGTGCTGATGCTGGACAAGAGCCGCTCGATGTTCCTCAACGGCTGCTGGATGGCCGCCAAGAAGGTCACCATGGCGCTCGACTCGCTGATCCGGGGCCAGTTCCCGCGCGACAACCTCTACGTGGTGGAGTTCTCATACCTGGCCAAGCAAATCGAACCAACCGACCTGCCCTTAGAGACGTGGGACGAGTACACCTACGGCACCAACTTCCAGCACGGCATCATGCTGGCGCGCCAATTGCTCGCGCGGAGCAAGGCGCAAAACAAGCAGATCATCATCGTGACCGACGGTGAGCCCACGGCGCACCTGGAGAACGGCATCCCCGTCTTCGACTACCCGCCGACGCAGCGCTGTATCAGCGAGACGTTGCGCGAGGTCGGGCGAGCCACGCGCGACAACGTCGTCATCAACACCTTCATGCTGGAGACGACGCCATGGCTCTCCAGCTTCGTCGACCAGATGACCAACATCAACAAAGGCCGCGCCTTCTACGCCGCGCCCGGCCGCCTCGGCGAGTACATCCTCGTCGACTACGTCCGCAACAAGCGTAAGAAGGTCAGTTGAATATGAGCGGAGGAGCCTAAAAGACTGTCGGATCTTTACGCAAGCTGTCGGCCAACTCCTCAAAGCTCCCAATCTTCAAGGCTCAAGCCGTCGACCCTTGAGAACTCGCGTGTGTTGTGCGTCACCAGTATGACGCCGCTTGATCGAGCGATTGCCGCGATGAGGAAATCGTTGGGGCCGATTAGCTGCCCACGTTTTGCCAAGTTTGCACGGATGTCACCGTACGCAACAGCCGCCCTGTCGAACGCCAGCAACGGGAAGGGAGCGAGAAAAGTATCGGTCAGGGCGCGATTCGCGGCAGGGTTGGATGACGGTTCCACACCGTAATACAGTTCCGCGACGACGACCGGCGTTATGGCGATGTCGTTGAAATGGGAAAGCACCCGCTGCTGGAGCCGTGGGTGCTTTCCTCTGAGGAAGCCGATGCACGCGTTTGTGTCAAGCGTGTAGGTCATTCAAATGGCATCCTTTCTTCGAGCGGCAATGCTGGTGGGCGTTCGAAATCCGCATCCTTCAATGCCCCGTATGTGCGTGCTGCCCAGTTAGCCGCATCCTTCACCGCGCCCACGTTCTCATCCTCGATGATAACAATCGCCGGATGCCGTCCGGGTGAGACACGAATAGGCAGATCAACATGAGCTGATGCGCCGTCCTCGCTGACCGTCACCACGGTTTCGATCCTAGTCATGCCTACCTCTCCTTCTTGGAGGGAGAGTAAGTGTCACGGTTGGGTTACTCATTCGTCATTCCCGTTCTATCAATTCACGATCGCAGGCTTCGGCATGGATAGATTCCCTTACGCCTTTATACTCGTGTACTCGCACTATTGTACTGGATTACGGTAAGCGGGAGGAGGGCGCCTTCGTCCGGCCGGTCATGCCTTTTCAAGGCTCAAGCCTTGGGGGACGCGTCATCGCCATGAACTCGTGGAGGCCGCTGCTTGTGTGGCTCATGAAGGTCTGGCCGGCCCGGAATCCGGCGCGCTCGTAGGCTAGAATGGCGCGCCGGTTGAACGTCGCCACGGAGAGGCGGAACGACGCCGGATGGAAGGTTGCGCGGGCGAAGGCCAACCCCGCCTCGATAAAGCCCGCGCCGAGACCGCGCCCCGTCAGGTCCGGGCGCATGCCCAGCCCGACATCGAGCGCGTCGGGGTCGGCGTAGGCGCCGGAGAGGAGACCACCCAGCGTTTGCGCCGCGCTCCGAAAGCAGAAGAAACCAACCAGGTCGCCGCGCTCGTCCGTCGCGGCGTAGTAGGGGGCGTCGCGGTTGAGCAACTCTTGCAGGTCGTCGGGGTCGGCGCTCGGGTTGTAGAAATCGTACGGCGGGTCGTAGCGCCAGACGGACACAACACGCGCCTGCTCCGCGGTCATGAGGGCGAAAGAATAGCTCACACATCCTCCTTTGCAATCGCTGTCTACACGTACAGCATAGACGGCGTACACTACATAGCATGGTACGAGTAGTGACGCACGGGCGCTATCGGGTCTACGTGTACGCTGAGAAAGGCGGACAGCACAATGCCCCACACTGTCACGTTGAGTGGGCGGACGGCTCCTGCGTCGTCGACATCGAAACGTTGATGATTCTGCGCGGACCCGTGGATCGTCGCGCCCTCGATCTCGTGCGCGATCATCAGGCCCAAATCCGCACGGTATGGGACCTGCTGAATGGTCAGGAGACATAGTGTAATGCTTGATAACTACTGGGATGAAAACGCCTACACGCGCATCGTCGCGGCTACTTACGATCGGGAGCGCGATCTGGTCGCGGTGTCTTTTGCCGATGGAGATACCGTGGCCGTCGCGGCGTGGCGCTTGCTCCGTTCGACAAATAAGGAGCCGGATTGGGAACGTCTGCGCGTCGTCGATAACTACCACATCAACGTCCCGGTCAAGCCGGGGACGGGCGACCTTGGCTCCGGCGAGACCGACGTGCCCGGTTTCACCATTCGGTCGATGACCGACCCTATCTTCGCCGCGGACCTCGCGCGACACGCCGCGGAGTCAGCACGGAGCGGTGGCGAGCGGCTGCGGGAGTTGCGGGAGCGACGCGGACTAACCAGAGGAGAGCTAGCCGCGCGCGCCGGATTGCCCGAACAGACTATTTTACGTATCGAACAGGGACGCTATACGGTGTCGTTCACAACACGCGAGGACATCGCCGCCGCGATGGATTATACGCTCCGCGATCTCCTGCCCGTTGAGCAGGCGACAACGGGCGCGACAACGGCGTGATGGATAAGGGATGGAGAGAGCGATGCCAACGGTCCGCGATGTCACGTTCAATCTGCTGCGCGCGCTGGGGCTGACCACGGTCTTCGGCAACCCCGGCTCGACGGAGTTGCCCTTTCTCAAGGATTTCCCCCACGACTTCCGCTATATCCTGGGCTTGCAAGAGAGCACGGTGATGGGCATGGCCGACGGCTACGCCCAGGCGCGCGGGCAGGCCGCCCTGGTCAACCTGCATACCTCGGCCGGCTTGAGCAACGCCATGGGCGGTGTTGTGACCGCCTACCACAACCGCGCGCCGCTCGTGATCACGGCTGGCCAGCAGGACCGCCGCCACCTGGCCCTGGAGCCGCTGCTCGCGGGACGCCTCGTCGAGCTGGCGCGCCCCTACGTCAAGTGGAGCCACGAACCCGCCCGCGCCCAGGACGTGCCGGCCGCCATTGCCCGCGCCTACTATACGGCGATGCAAGCGCCAACGGGGCCTGTCTTCCTCTCCATCCCCATGGACGACTGGGACGCCGCGGCGGAGCCCTACGACAGCGGGGCGCGCCGGATCGTCAACCGTACGGTCCCTGACGCCGCCACTCTGACCGAGGCCGCCGCCGCACTGCGCGAGAGCCGCCGCCCCGCCATCGTGGCCGGAGCCGGCGTCGACCGCGCTGGCGCGTGGGACACCGTGGTCGCGCTGGCCGAGCGCGCGCGAGCGGCGGTATGGGCTGACCCCATCGGCCCACGCGCGGGCTTCCCGCAAGACCATCCGCTCTTCCGCGGCCACCTCGCCCCGGCGCAGGCGCCCCTGGCCCACCAACTCGCCGGCTACGACCTCGTGCTCGTGCTCGGCGCGCCCGTGTTCCTCTACTACCCCTACGCGCCGGGGCCGGTCGTGGCTCAGGGCACACGCGTGATCCAGGTGACGGACAACCCCGACGAAGCGGCGCGCGCGGCCACGGGCCTGAGCATCGTCGGAGACATCGCGCTGGCGGCCCAGGGCATCCTCGACAGGCTACCCGAAACAAGGCGGTCCGCGCCCGCGCCCTTGCCTATCTACCCCGCGCCTGAAGCGACGGACCCACTGTCGGTCGACTACGTCATGAGCACCCTCGCGGGGCTGCTGCCGGCGGACGCGGTGATCGTCGATGAGTCGATCTCGTCGCGCTCAAAGCTGCTGCGTTATGTGCGCGCCCGGCGTCCCGGCGGCTACTACATCGCCGCGAGCGGCGGACTGGGCTTCGCCATGCCCGCCGCCGTGGGCGTCAAGCTGGCCGAGCCCGCACGCCCGGTCGTCTGCACCATCGGCGATGGGTCGAGCATGTACTCGATACAAGCGTTGTGGAGCGCCGTACGCTATGGCGCCGCCGTCACCTACGTCGTGATCAACAATGGACAGTACGCTATCCTCAAAGCGTTCGGCGACACGTTGGGCATCGGCGCCGGCAGTGTACCGGGGCTGGACCTGCCGGGCATCGACCTCGTCGGCGTGGCGCGCGGTCTGGGGTGCGCGGGTGAGAGCGTCAGCGCCCCCGGCGACCTCCCGGCGGCGTTACGGCGCGGCCTCGACGCGGGGCGGCCCTACCTCGTCAACGTCATGGTCGATCCAGCTGTACCACCGCTAATGGGTTAACCTTAAGTGGGTAGTGATTAGTGGGTAGAAGTAGGTAGTATGAAGATCCTGTACACAGCGGAGGCGACGGCGACAGGTGGGCGCGAGGGACACGCGGTCTCATCGGATGGCAACCTTGATGTGTCGCTGGTTACGCCGAAAGAGATGGGCGGGTCCGGCGGGGCGGGCACGAATCCCGAGCAGTTGTTCGCGGCCGGCTACGCGGCCTGCTTCGAAAGCGCGCTCATGACCGTGGCGCGTCGACAGAAGATGGCGCTGGACGCGGCCGCGACGACTGTGACGGCGCGCGTCGGCATCGGTCCCGCGGAGAGCGGCGCGTTCGGGCTCGATGTTGAGCTACACATCAAGCTGCCGGGCCTACAACGGCCCGATGCCGAGGCGCTCGTCGAGGCGGGCCACAAGGTATGCCCCTACTCCAACGCCACGCGCGGCAATATCGACGTACGGCTGATTATCGAGGAGCCAACGGTCTAGTAGTCCGTCAAGCGAATTATGAACAGTTGGTGCATCATGGAGATAGCCTCGTTAGGCGACCTGGGCGATGGCGCGGGCTGGCGGCGGTGTTGTCGCGGCGTGCGCCTCCCGCACGGTGGGCA
>JAABUM010002796.1_pt1 | contig 22673 bp, 21 predicted proteins | sample 5559161 | NCBI WGS metagenome assembly JAABUM01 (sample SAMN10711868, study PRJNA513369) | rock metagenome | isolation source: Antarctica rocks | place: Antarctica: Victoria Land, Siegfried Peak nord
GGCATGCTGGCGCACAACAAACCTCCCATCACGGCAGGCCGGCCTCAAATCTGGCTCAAACTGCCTCACCCCGACACAGGGCTGCTTTGTTGCTTTAAACGCTCAGAAAATGAGGGGAGCCCTGAGGGAAGCCGAGTTACGCGACGGCCTCCGAGCTCGACTTTGGCCATTAGGCGGCATTGCAGAGCGCGTAGGCGATGCCTTCGCGGAGTGCCGGTCGGAGTTTCTGCATGTTCGATGCTGGGTGGGACATGACAAAACCCTGTTCCCGCCAGAACTCGCGGCGCACGGCGGCGAGCGTATCAGAGAAGGTTGGGCAGCGTTTGCGATACCACGCACTGGTCGCGACAGCCTGGCGTGCCTGCGGCGTAAGCTGCGCGGCCAGCACGGTGACCAGGGAGAACAAGCCGAGCAGGCAGGGCGTCGTGCGTGCGATGGCCTGGTCCGACCATTGGCGCTGCGTCTCCACCCCGAGATGGTCGCGCACCTCGCGGAACGTGACTTCCAACTGCCAGCGCTGAACAAACCAGCGCAGGACCTGAACGGGATCCTGGGCAACATCGGTGCACAGCAAAGCCTGCGGCTCGAACCGGCCGAAGGGATCGCGCACCAGCACCCAGCGGATCGGGACGACGGGCATCCCGCTGTGGCGCCAGACAGCGGTGGCGGTGCTGATCTCGACAATGCGCTCGCCACCATACCAACCCGTCACTGTGACGCATTGCCATGGCGTGGCCGGGTCGGTCAGCACCTCGGACAAGGTCGCCAGGCGCTTGCCCTTGGTCCGGGGCCGTCCGTTGGTGCCGGGCAGGCGGGGTGGTGCCGGGTCGTAGAGGGCGGCGTCGAGGCGCAGGCGGGTGATGCACGCCACGCCGCGGCGGCTGAGCGCTGCCAGGAACTCCAAAGCGGCAAAGCCGCTGTCGCCCACCACCACCAGCTTGCGGCCGGGCAGCCAACGACGAGCTTGCAACACCAGTTGCCTTGCCCAATCCGTCAGCTTCTTGTGCGGTCGGCCACGCTCTTGGCAGTAGCGCTCCGAGGGGGCGAGCGCCGTCAGGAACGGCAGCGCCCACACCCGCTCTGCCCAGGGTATTGGGGCCAGGAGCATGAGGCTGAGCCAGCGCAGGCCGCTCGCTTTGACGAAGTGCCCGTGGCTGGAGCGCACCGGGTCACGGTAGATGCCTTTGGCTGCGATGCGCTTGCCCCGTCGGCGCTCGATCGTATCGTCAATGCCCAGCACGACGGGCCCGGTCGGCACAAAAACATCGATCAGCAGCCCCAGCAGCACGCGTGATGCGGCCCGCGCGCTCCATCCAGCACGGTTGAGCACGCGATGGTAGTTGACGAACCGTCGTTCGTGCGCGAGGCCCATGATGCGCAAAAGGCTGGTCACAGTGCGCTTGCCCGGCGCCAGGATGGCGCCGGTCAGCAACACCTCGGCATGCCGCCAACTCCGTTGAAAGAACAGCGGCGCGAACGCTAGGATAACCGCGGCGAAGCGGGATGGCAGGCAGGGCATGGCGATGTCTCTTGGCGGGGACGCGTCATCCTAGCGCACCGCCCGCTTCGCCGCCCATTACACCGTCAGGCCAGCCAGAAATGGCCAAAGTCGAGCCGAGAAGGCGGCCATATCCGGAGCGTACTTGTCGTGGAACGGCCGGCGCCTGCGGGCGAACGGCCCGATTTCGTCGTCTACATGTGCCCAAGCTGGACACGTGGGTATCGCATCCTGCGTACTTGGCGAGATAAAGGCGACAGGACCTTCCGCGACTTCGACCGATTGTTGCGGACGGTTCGAGACTTCGGTCATGTGGGGCCGGTCACCGTCTACAGTTTCGACTGTCCCGACTTGGTCAAGTTCCGCGGCGTTCTCGTCCGCGACGGCGGCGGCAAAGAAGTCCCGAGGGACGACACGTCGACATTTCACCAGTATCGCGGCGAGGAGGGTAGATAAGGGTCTGCTGACGGCGTGCCGTGGCAAGCGGCGCGCAAAACTCGACGTCGGTGCAGCTACACAGCCCAAGCGTCATTGGTGCGCAGCCCGCAGGCCGTGTTGCACGGACCAGAGGTGCGAGCGTAGTTAGCCCAGCCCCGTTGGGGGTCAGGCGATACGGACAGAGATCGGGCGTCCAAGCTCCATCATGCGGTTGAGCGCATGGACGGCGACGTCCACCTCGGTTGTCCGGCGCTCGTCCGTGCGCGCGCGCAGCCCGTCCCCGATCACCTGCTTGAACCTGCCCATGGCCGCCTCGGCGCGAGCCCGCTTCGTGTAGCCGGAGGTTTTCTGCCAGGCTGCGCGTCCGTGCTCGGCGATGCTGTGCAGGTGGCGGTCCCGCTGCGTGGGCGCGGTCGCGGCCGTCTCGCTCGGCACGGTCGAGGACCGCGGCGGTACAATGATCGCCGCATCGGGACAGCGCTCGGCCACGGCGGCGGCAACGCCCTCCTGGTCGTATGCGCCGTCGGCGGTGAACGAGGCCACGGGTCCTGGCACTTGGTCGAGCAAGGGGCCGACCTCGGCACCGTCGTCGACGTCGTTCGTGGTCAGCGCCGCCGCGACGATCTGCCCGGTGTCGGCGTCCAGGCCGATGTGCAGAAGCTATGGGGCGGGCGTCGGTTGGCGGCATGATCGCTGCTGTGGACGATCAAAGGAGAACTCCCATGCCTGAGCTGAACGGCCTGAGCCGGTCCCTTATCACACTCGAACAGGACAGCACTCTGATCGCGGTCATCGACCTGAGCCAATCGAGCTGGCTCGTGCCCGGGATCGTCCCGGGTGTCGAGCGACACCCGCTCAAGAAGCTTCCACCTGACGAAGCGGCGCTGCTGCAGCTCCTGCAGCGTTGGCGCAACGAGGCGGCCAAGGCGGGTCGTGCGGTTCAGCGCGTCGTCGTTGCCTTCGAGGCCGGCCGCGACGGGTTCTGGCTGGCGCGCTGGCTTCGTGCGCACGACGTCGAGGCGCACGTGATCCATCCGACCAGCATTGCCGTGTCCCGCGAGCACCGGCGCGCCAAGACGGACCGGCTCGACACCGAGCTGCTCAAGCGCGCTGTCCTGGGTTGGCTGCGTGGTGAGCGCGGGCACTGCAGCATGGCCGCGGTGCCCACCCTCGAAGAGGAGGACGCGAAACGCCCAACCCGCGAGCATGAAAGCCTGGTCGGCGAGCGCACGCGCGTGGTCAACCGGATCAAGGCCAGCCTCGCTCGCCTGGGCATCCGCGGTTTCAAGCCGATGCTGCGCCATGCTGCGGAGCATCTGGATGCGCTGCGCACGCCGGAGGGCGCCCCCTTGCCGCCGAACACGTTGGCCGAACTGCAGCGCGACATCGCGCGCCTGCGCTTCGTGCGTGAGCAGATCAAGCAAATTGAGGACGCCCGTGTCGAGCGGCTTGAGAGGGCATCCGGGACAGGAGGCCACGCGATGGTGCGCCTGCTCGCCCGGGTCGTCGGGGTCGGCATCGAGACGGCCGACATGCTGGTGCACGAGGTGCTCTCGCGCGACATGCGCGACCGCAAAGCCGTGGCACGCTACGCTGGGCTCACCGGGGCGCCCGACGAGAGCGGCGCCAAACGGCGCGAGCAGGGGCGGGCCAAGGCGGGCAACGCGCGCGTGCGTCGCGGCATGATCCAGCTAGCCTGGCGTTTTCTGCTGCACCAGAAAGGCAGCGCCTTGGCGCAGTGGTATCGCGCACGGACCGCCGACGCCCGGCCGGGCACGCGCAAGACGCTGATCGTGGCGCTGGCGAGAAAGTTGCTGGTCGGGCTTTGGCGGCTGGTGACCACGGGCGAGGCGCCGGACGGCGTCGTCCTGCGGCCTGCCCCATGAGCATCCGGCACTGAGCGACCACACCCCGTCGAAATCGGGGTTCGTCCAGGTGACGAACCGCCGATGACGATCCGAGGTGGCGGCAACCCGAGCGCAAGCATGGCCGCTGAGCCGCGGTGCAGAATGGGCCCGCCGCCCCGGAGCTTCGCTCCCGATGCGCATGGCTGCATCATGGTCCGATCCCATCCGGGGTCACCGAATACAAGGTTGCGGCGCGATGATCCGCGCCACCGATAGCGAGCTCCCCTCCGATCGTCACCCTTTCACTTCTTCAAGGCCATACAGGAAGGAACGCCAATGACCGCTTGACACGAAAACCCCCATACAAGCTTGCGCCAAGACTGGCGCACCTTGGCGCCATGCTTCTCGACCAGCCACTCGCCGGTGCCGCAGAGCTTCAGGCCGGTGCTGTCCACCAGCAGATGCAAGGGCTCGCCGTCACGACGCGGCCGTGGGCGTGGCACCTCCAGCGTCTCCGCCCGGCGGCATAAGGTGGTGTGGTCCGGCACGGCCAGGGTGAGCCCGAGCAGGCCGATGACGGAGCCGATCAGGCCTTCTGTCTGGCGCAGGGCTAGGCGGAACACGGCCCAGAGCGTGAGTGCCGTCAGGATCGCCAGAGGGGAATACCAGGGCTGGCCGCCCGGTATCGTGCGCGGCTCGGCCGCCCAGGCTGCGACCGCCTCGTCCGTAAACCACACCGTCAGGCTGCCGCGCTGACGCAGAGCGGCATCATACGTGGCCGAGTTGGTGACCTTACGCTTCTGCTTGGGAATGTGGCGGCGGCGGTCTTGGTTCAGCTTGAACGGCAAGGTGGGCATCCAGGGATCAGAAGAGGGGTGATCTTCCTATGTCGGCCCGACCTGCAGCGCCACCCCAGGGTCCATGCAACAGCGCCTGTGGTGACGGCGAGCGGCGTTGTGCTTGTGCGGCATCGGTGCGGTTAGAACCAGAAAGGGAACAGCATCCTACCACCCCTTTAGCTTATCAAAGTGCACCAACGCCGGTCTAGAGCCGCCCGGGAAAGATCGCCCCATGCCCCGTGGCGCGCAGCGCGATCGCGGCGGCAAGGATCAATCCACCAGAAATCAGCAGAATGCGGTCGAGAGTAGTGAGCTGTGGTGCGTGCAGGTAGGTCCGCGCGCCGCTGGCGCCATAGGCCCGGGAGTCCATCGAGAAGGCGAGATTCTGGATGGATCCGATCGCCGCGATCATGAGCGGCACGATCAAGCTGGAAGACTTGTGCAACCGGGCAAATACGGAGCCCTTGTTGATCTCCAACGCACGCGCCCGCTGCGCCTCCACGATGGTGTGCGCGGTGCCGACCAGCATCGGCACCAGCCCGAAGGCGATGGTGATGCCGAACCCTGCCTGGTAGGTGCGCACCATCAGGCTCGTCTGGATAGCTGCATCCGTATAGCGAGCTTGCCCGCCCTGTCCACAGCTCTGCCAGTGTTCCAGCGCGCTGTCCTCGATCCACAAGGTCAGGCTGCCACGCCGGCGCAGGCCTGCTTCATACGCCAGCCAGTTCTGCACCTTGAACGACATCTTCGGGATGTGGTGGCGCCGATCGGCGTTGTGTTTGTGCGGCATCGGTGCGGTTAGAACCAGAAAGGGAACGGCATCCTACCACCCCTTCAGATTATCGAAGTGCACCAAAGCCTGTCGTCATGCCACCCAAGCTGCCACGGCCAGGCCGAGGCTGCCAACCTGACAATGCCAAGTCTAACCACCCTTGAGAAGTCGTGGCCGCGAGTGCAGGCTGGCGTGCAAGGTTCTGGAGGTCGGCGGTGGAGGTTGCGCAGTTGGAGCATAGCCTGGGACAGTCGGCCCTGGCGCTGCCATTCGACGAAGAGCAGATCATCGCGGGCCTGAGGCGGTGGACGAGCTGCGAGAGTCCGACCTGGGACGCAGCTGCGGTCAACCGAATGATGGATATTGCGTCGCGTGAGCTGGCACTAGTCGGGGCGCGCACGGAGCGGATACCTGGCCGCATGGGGCTGGGCGATTGCGTTCGCGCGCGGCTGCCGCACCCCGCGCCGGCGGACGCGCCGGGTGTCCTGATTCTGGCCCATCTAGATACCGTGCATCCCATCGGCACGCTGCAGGCCCTGCCGATCCGTCGCGAAGGCGACCGGATCTACGGGCCAGGCATTTTTGACATGAAAGGCGGGACCTATCTGGCGTTCGAGGCGATCCGGCAATTGCAGCGCGCCGGGCTGCCCACGCCGCTGCCGGTGACCGTGCTGCTGACCAGCGACGAAGAGATCGGCAGTCCCTCCACCCGCGACCTGATCGAGGCGGAGGCGGCGCGCCACGCGGTGGTGCTGGTGCCGGAGCCGGCGCGGCCCGATGGCGGGGTCGTCACGGGGCGCTACGCCATCGCGCGCTTCAATCTGCGCGCCACAGGCCGTCCGAGCCATGCCGGGTCCCGCCTGGCCGAGGGGCGCAGCGCCATCCGCGAGATGTGCAAGCAGGTGCTGGCCATCGAGGCGATGACCTCGGAGGACTGCACCTACTCCGTCGGCGTTATTCATGCCGGGCAATGGGTGAACTGTGTTGCCACCTACTGCGACGCGGAGTCGCTGAGCATGGCCAAGCGTCAGGCCGACCTGGACGCCGCCGTGGAGCGCATGCTGGGCCTCGCGGCCACCTCGCCCGACGTGCTGTTAGAGGTGAAGCGCGGTGTCACCCGGCCGGTATGGGAAGCCGACGAGCGCGGCATGGCACTTTATCGCACCGCGCGCGCGATCGCCAACGCGATCGGGTTCGACATTAACTCCCAGAGTAGCGGGGGCGGATCGGATGCCAATATCACGGGCGCGATGGGCGTGCCCACCCTCGACGGCCTCGGCATCGCCGGTGGGATGGCCCACACGCTCGAGGAGCACATCTTAGTCGACAGCATCGTGCCGCGCGCGCGGCTGCTGGCCGGCATCTTGGCCACGGTGACGGCATGAGCCGGGCGCTGGCCGATCCCGGCCTGGACGCCGAAGCTGCTGCCATTGTCGCCACCGTCCGGGGCCAGGCGACGAGGTGCCAGCAGATCGCCAACTTCGCTCCCCCGCCCGGAAAGCATATCGCGGTCAACTTCACCTGCGACTTCGACGCGATGCTGCTCCGGCGCCTGCTGAATGAGCCGCCGATGCAGCTCGCTAAAGGCGAGTTCGGCGGCCGCGTCGGCATCTGGCGCCTGATCGAGCTGTTCGACTCGCATGGGGTCAAGGCCACGATCTTCACGCCCGGCCGGATATGTGAGTTGTACCCGGACGCGCTCCGGGCGGCGACGAAAAGCGGGCACGAGATCGCCGACCACATGTGGGAGCACCACGTGCCGAAAGACCCGGCGGTGGAACGCGAACACCTGCGCAAGACCGTCTGCGCCATCGAGCGGACCACCGGGAAGCGACCCGTCGGCAGCCGAAGTTGGCATACGGAAGCGGCGATGCTGGAGCAGGGGTTCATCTACAACTCGCACGGATCGGCCGATGCGGGACCGTACTGGGTGCGGGACGCGGATGGCGGTAACGAGCTGCTGAACCTGCCCTTCCATTACGCGATCGACGACGCCATGTTTTTCAGCTTCGCCTGGCTCGGCAGCGGCAACGCGGCCCAGCGCATAACCGACCCCGACCGAGTGTTCGACATCTGGTGGGATGCCTTCCAGCAATGCTACCGCGGCGGCGCATACCTCAACGTCTGCCTGCACCCGTTCGTGTCCGGCCGCGCGCTGCGCATCGCCATGCTCGACCGCCTGATCGCGCGCATGAAGACGCTCCCGGGCGTGTGGTTCCCGACCTGTGAGGAGGTGGCGCGGCACTGCCTTGAGCACTTCCCCTCCCGCCCAGCCTCGCCGGGCTGACCGCGCCCGCATGAGCCTGCTCCAATTGTCGGGACTCGCCTATGCGTATAGCGGGGCGGCCGCGGTCCGGGATGTGTCGCTGACGGTCGGCACAGGAGAGATCGTCGCGCTCCTCGGCGCGAACGGCGCGGGGAAGTCGACCACGGTCAAGATGGTCGCGGGCGTGCTGCCGCCGTTGCGCGGTGAGATCCGGTTCGAGGGCGAGATGCTGGCGGGCCGACCGAGCCACCACGTCGTGCGGCGCGGGATCACCCTGGTGCCCGAAGGCCGGCTGGTGTTCCCGCAGATGACCGTGCTGGAGAACCTGCAGATGGGTGGGACGGTGCACCGCGACCCCAAGCGCGTGGCCGCGCTACTCGATGAGATGTTCACGACGTTCCCGCGCCTGAGGGAGCGCCGTCGGCAGCTCGCCGGGTCGATGAGCGGCGGGGAGCAGCAGATGGTGGCGATCGCGCGCGGGCTGATGGCCGTTCCGCGGTTGCTGATCCTCGACGAACCGTCGCTCGGCCTGATGCCGACCATGACCCTGGAGATGTTCCGCATCGTGGAAGCGGTGAACCAGCGGGGCATCAGCATCCTGCTGGTCGAGCAGAACCTGCGCCAGGCGCTGCGGATCGCCCATCGCGGCTACGTGCTCGAGAAAGGGACGGTGATGCTGAGCGGCACCGGATCGGAGCTACTGGGCAACGACTTCGTGCAGAAGGCGTTCCTCGGGCGCTGACCTCCCGCTCACTGCGTCGCGGTGCCCAGATAGGCCGCGATCACCCGCTCGTTGCTCGCGATCTCGGCGGGCGTGCCCTCGGCGATTTTGCTGCCGGCGTCGAGCACTATAATCCGATCAGAGACCTCCATAACGGAGGGCATGTCGTGCTCCACCAGAAGTACCGTGACCCCGTCCTGCCGTACCGTCCGCAGCACCGCGATCATCGCCGCGGTCTCGGTCGGGTTCAGCCCGGCGCAGGGTTCATCCGCAAGAAGCAGGTCGGCCCGGGTCGCGATTGCGCGCGCGATCTCCAGGTGGCGCAACTGCCCTACGGTCAGGCTGGTGGCCGCTTCTCCCGCGACGTCCTGTAAGCCGGCCAGCGCGAGCGACCGCGCAGTGACCGCCGCGACGTCGCGCGCGCCGTCCTTTCCGAACAGCGCGCCGATCCGCACGTTCTCTGCCACCGTGAGGTCGCGGAACGGGCGCGCGATCTGGAACGCGCGCGCGATCCCGAGCCGGGCGATGCGGTCGGTGCCCAGGCCGGTGATCGGCCGCCCCTTGAACCGCACCTCCCCCGCGGTGGGCGGCAGGTACCCGGTCAGCAGGTTGAACAGGGTGGACTTGCCCGCGCCGTTCGGCCCGATGACGCTGGTAATCGACCCGGGCTGTACCGAGAAGCTGACCTCGTTGGTCGCGAGCAGGCCGCGGAACCGCTTGCTGAGCCCGTTCACGCTGAGGATCGGCTCCGGGGTCACGGCGCCTGCCGACGCGGCATGCACCGCCACAGTCGGCGCCCCAGCCCGATCAGCCCGTCCGGGGCCACCAGCACCAGCACCACCAGGATCAGCCCCATGGCGAACATGTGCACGTTGGGGAAGTCGCTAAGCACGACATGGGTGAGCAGCACGATCAGGAAGGCGCCGATCACCGGGCCCAACAGCGTGCCAATGCCGCCGAGCAGCGCGAACACGATCAGGCTGAGATTCGTGTCGTCGCGGTAGAGCGACGCCGTCGTGACGAAGCCCAGGCTTTGGGCGTAGATGGCGCCCAGGATACCGGTCAGCGCAGCGCTGAGCACGAACGCTGCCGTCTTGTACCGCTCGGTGGGCACGCCCAGCATGCGCGCGGTGTCTTCGTCCTCGCGGATGCCGAGCAGGCCGTATCCGAAGCGGCTGCGGCGCATGAGCCAGGTGATCAGCAGCACGGCCGAAGCGGCCGCCAGATAGACTTCGTAGTAGAACAATTGCGGGTCCCATGCCTCAGGCACGATCTCGGCGAACATGAGGCCCATCGCTCCCTGGAGCACGTCCAGGTTCGTGTTGAGCTCGCCCGCGACATGCGACACCCCGAGCATCGCGATCGCGAAGAACGTGCCGCGCAGGCGCAGGATGGGGTAGGCCAGGAGGGCCGCCACCGCGACGCAGGTCAGGGCCCCTCCGGCCAATCCGGCCGCGAACCGCAGCAGCGGGGCCATCTCCGGCATCTGCGCTTGCAGCAGCCCGGCTGAGAAGGCGCCGATGCCGATGAACGCGGCATGGCCGAAGCTGCGGTAACCGGCTGAGCCCCCGAGGATGTTCCAGGCAAGCCCGAGCCCGGCCGAGTAGAACATCAGCTGCCCGACCCGCAGCTGAAATGGCGCCAGCACGGGGGGCAGCGCCGCGAGCACGAGGATGGCCAGCAGGCACAGCAGCGGCCCCGGCCAGCGCGCGGCATCTGTCATCGCGACGCCCTGAACGCGTTCCCGAGCAGTCCGTTGGGGCGCAGCACCAGCATTGCCACGAGCACGAGGAACATCATCGCATTCGGGTACGCCGGTCCGACGTATTGCGAGGTGAGGGTATAGATCAAGCCCAGCAGCACGCCGCCCAACAAGGCGCCGCTCGGGCTGCCGACGCCGCCCAGCGTCACCACGATGAACGCATTCAGCGTCCAGCCAGCCTCGTCCGCCGGGGTGAACGGCAGGATAATGCCGATCACGGCGCCGGACGCGCCGGCGAACGCCGCCGAGACCCCGAACGTGACGGCGAAGATGTGCGGAACGTTCACCCCGCATAACCTCGCCGCCAGCCCTTGCTGCGCGGTGGCCCGGATGATCCTGCCGAGCGCGGTCCATCGCAGGACCAGGGCAAGGCAGCTCAGGAGCGCTAGGCTGGTCAGCAAGGCGCAGAACCGCACCACGTCGAAGCTGAGGCCGCCCAGCCGCAGCGACGTCATCGCGTAGCTCGGGGTCATGCTGCGCACGTCGGGCGAGAACACCCAAATGAGCGTGTTTTGCAACATCAGCGCGACCCCGAACGTCAGCAGCATGGAGCCGAGATGGGACGCATCGACCGCCCGCTGGATCAGGAAGCGTTGGTAGGCGTAGCCGGTGACGAACAGCAGCGCCATCACGAGCGGAATTGTCAACAGCGGGTCGATTCGTAGGGAGACGGAGAGGGCGAGCGCGCAATACGCCCCGATGAGCACGAGCGCACCGTGGCTGAGGTTGATGACGTGCAGGACGCCGAAAATCAGTGAAAATCCGGCCGCGGAGAGGGCGTAGATGCCGCCCAGCACCGCGCCGTCGATCAATGTTTGCAGGAACTTCATGCTCGGGCGGCCGTGTGGCCAGGTCGTCGGTCCAATTAGGCCTTCTTGCTCCAGTCCGGCACGGGATAGACCGGTTGGCCCGTGCGGGCCGCTGGCGGGAAGACGAGGTCCAGGTCGCCGTTCCGCACCTGCCCGACCATGGTGCCCAAGCTCACGGGATCGCCGTCGCCCTGGGGTGTAAACTTGATCCGGGCGTAGAAGGTCGGGTAGTCCGCGGCGGCGAGCGCCTCGCGCACCGCGGGGACGCGCAAGGACTTGGCCGTTTGCATCGCCAGCACGTAGGTCAGGATGCAGGCGGCCGCGCCGGCGGTGTGGTAGGCGAGCGGCCGGGTGAACTTGCTGCGGTAGTGATTGGCGAAGGTTGCCGCGTCGCCGAAGAACTTGTCCTTGTAAGGCACACGCTCGTCCCAATAGATCATCGTGGTCATGCCGCTGGCGTAGCGGCCCAGCGCCTCCCGGAACGAGGCAAGCTGGGGTCCGAGGCCCTGGAACGCCATCTTTACGTTGGTATCGGTGGCGACCATCTGCCGCGTCAGCAGCAGCGCCTCCTGGTCGTGCAGCGTGCCGATGAGGATGTCCGGCGGGTTCGCGCGCAGCGCCGTCAGCACGCTCGAGACGTCGGTGACCTTTTCCGGCAGCTCGTATTTCTCGAGCAGGCGGATGCCCTGGGCCGCACAGGATTCGGTGGCGCCCTGCAGCTGCGTCCGGCCAAACCCGTCGTTCGTGGTGACGATCGACACGGTCTGCGGCTTCGGGTCGAGGCTGGCGAAGAAGCGCGCTACCGAGTCGAACTGACGCGAGGCGCGGGGATACAACCCGAAAATGCCTTTGAACCCCTGCGTGAAGATCTGGTCCGAGCCGCCCCCGGTCTGGACCATCAGCTTCCGGGCCCGGTCCACGATCGCGGACGTGGGCAGGACGATGTTGCTGCCGAACGAACCCAGGAAGAAGTCGATGCCCTGATCGATCTGGCGTTGCAGGATGGTGGTGGCGCGCGCCGGGTCGCTGGCATCGTCGGACAGCTTGAGGTCGATCAGGTATTTCTCACCAGCGATCTCCACCCCGCCGAGCACCTCGTTCAGGTACGCGACGGCGGTGAGGTAGCCGTTGTTGACGTTTAGCCCGGTCTCGGCAGCGTTGCCGGTCAAGGGCAGGGATCCCCCGAACACGAGACGCTTCGGTTCCTGCGCCCGGACCCCGCGCACCGAGGTCATCGCAGCCAGGCCGGCGCCAAGCCCGGTTCCAATCAGAAGGTCGCGGCGGCGCATGTCGGGGAGCACTCCTTGAGGGTGGGCAAGTGAAAAAATCTTGGGACTACCCGGCGGAAAGCTGGACGCCGTCCTGCCCGCGCGCGGCCGTGTAGTTCAGGTTGCGGAACCACGTCATGTAAGCGTCGTACGTGATCGGCTCGTATTGCGGCGGGCGCTCGGGGCTTGCGCAGGTCGGCAGGCATTCCATGATCCACGCACGATCGCAATCGAAGAAGAACGGCACCGCATAGCGCTCCTGTCCCGACCGGTTGATCACCCGGTGCGGGGTGGCCAGGAAGCGGTCGTTCGTCCACCGGCGCAGCAGGTCGCCGCCATTGACGAGGATGCTGCCCGGCAGCGACGGCGCGTCCAGCCACTTGCCGTTCGGCAGCCTGATCGACAGGCCGGGAACGCGATTCTGCGCCAGCAACGTCATGAAGCTGGTGTCGGAGTGCGGCGCGAGCCCGAACTCGTTCTCCGCCGGCGCGTCCTGCCGCGGGTAATGCGACAGGCGCAGGGTGTAGCTCGGGTTACGGAACGCCTGCGTAAACCAGTCCGACGGCAAGTCGAGCGCCAGGGCATAGAGCGGCAGCAGCGCGGTCCCGAGCGCGCAAAGCGCCTCGCTATAGGCCACCACCGCGTCTCGGAAGCCCGGCAGCTGGGGCGGCCATTGGTTCGGGCCCTCGCTGGGCTGCGCCTGCGACGGATCACGGGTCGCGAAGAACGCTTCGACCAGGTTCGGCTTGTTGTTCGCGTTCAGCTGCGAGTGCCGGGTCGTCGAGCCTTTCATGGGCAGGTAGCCCAGGTTCTTCTCGTTCACGCGCAGCGCCAGCTTGTCCTCGATCGGCTGGTCGTGGAACCGCCGCGCCGCCTCGAACGCGCCGTCGATCAAGGCCTGGCTGACGCCGTGATTGACCACGAAGTAGAAACCGACGTTCTCGAGCGCGTGCTGTAGCTCGGCGGCAAGGGGCGCCTGCGCGCCGGCGTCGCCCGCCAGCAACGGGCCGAGGTCGAGCACCGGAATCTCCTCGGGAGCGTCCGGCCGGATCGTCGCAAGGCTTGGAGCGTAACTGCTCACGTGCTCATTCCTCCACAGCGCAGCTGCACCAAACGCTGATCCACACGGCCGCCAGCGTCAAGCCGATCCGCCGGTGCGTTGGCGCTCAAAGGGCGGTGTGCCAGGATGCCCGCAGGGGAGCGAACGCCGATGCCGTGGAAAGACCGATATACGATCTCGGACGAGCGAAGCATCGCGGACTCCGAGGTGCATTGGCCCGGCGGCGGCCGCTGCTGCTTCAGCATGGTGGTGGACCTCGGCCCGCTATGCGGCCGGGACGGGCTGAGCCCGGCCAATCTCGCGACCGCAGACGCGTATTTCGGCCTGCACGGGGGCCTCTCGGCGCTGCGGACGATGCTGCGCCGGTTCGAGATCCGTGCAACCTTCGCCATCCCCGCCGTGATCGCGCTGGCCGATCCGCCGAAATTCCGCTCGCTGCAGGATGACGGGCACGAGCTCGCTGCCCACGGCTTCAAGCGGGAGGACGTGTCGCAACTCGACCGCGCGGAGGAGCAGGCGCGGCTCGAGCGCACGACCGTCATCCTGAAGGATGTCGCCGGCCGTAGGCCGTGCGGCTGGTTCTCGCTGCCCCGGCAGGGGGACGATTTCGCCGTGGGCAGCATCAGCCCGCACACGATGAATCTGCTTATCGAGGCCGGCTACGACTACATGGGCAACAGCCCGGCCGACGACGTTCCACACTATTGGGTGACGGACTACGCCACGAGCCGGGCGATCCTAGCGATGCCGTACTACTACCATTTCGACGACCAGTTCTTTCTCATGTTTCCCGCCAAGGGCACCGGCCTCGAGCATCCCGACGACCTGGCGCGCAACTGGCGGGCCGAGCTTCAAGCGCAATACCAGCGCGGGCGGCATTTCAGCATGACGTTGCACCCGTATGCGATTGGCTGGCCGAACCGGCTGCATGTGCTCGAAGCGTTCCTGGACGATGTCAGCCGCTACCCGGCAGTTTGGAACCCGACCAGCGCCGAGTGCGCCCGCTATTGGGCGCAGACGTACCCGGCAGACACGCACCTGCATCTTGAGCCGAGCATCTGGCAGGACCACCCGGACAGCTTGAGTTGACGCCCGTGGGGCCTTGACACACGCCCGCGCCCCCGCGCTGGTCTTTGGAGGATGGACCGATGCCGCGCCTGCCCTACTTGCCCGCTGACTTCCGGGCGCTCACCTTCCATGACGTGACGCCGCGGTTCGTTTCCGGCGAGGACACGCCGCGCGATTACCTCGAGCGGTGCCTGGCAGAAATCTCGGCACGCGAGCCGGAAGTGCAGGCCTGGGCCGCGCTCAACGAGGCCGGGGCGCGAGACGCCGCCGACGCCAGCACGGCGCGCTGGCGGGACGGCCGGCCGCTCTCGCCGATAGATGGCCTGCCGATCGGGATCAAGGATCTGCTGGAGACCCGCGACATGCCGACGCAAATGGGCGCCGAGGCTTATCGAGGCAATTTCCCAAAGCGCGACAATGCCGCGGTCTGGGCGTTGCGGTTGGCTGGCGCCGTGATCGTCGGCAAAACCGTCACGGCCGAACTCGGCGGCACGCATCCGGGTCCCACGACCAATCCGTTCGATCCCGCCCACACCCCGGGCGGATCCTCCTCGGGCTCGGCCGCCGCGGTCGGTGCGCGCATGGTTCCGGCCGCGATCGGCACGCAGGTGGGCGGCTCGATTATTCGTCCGGCCAGCTACTGCGGCAACTTCGCGCTCAAGCCCACTCAGGGCGCGATAAACCGCGGCGAGCGTCAGGCCACCAGCATGAGCACGCATGGCGTTCACGCGGGCGGCATCGAAGACATGTGGCAGGTTGCGATCGAGGTGGCTCGCCGTGCCGGCGGCGATCCGGGCCGGGCGCCGCTGCTCGGCCCGGACACTCCGCCTATGCCGCACAAGCCGCTCACCGTGGCCGTAATGGAAGGCGAGGGCTGGGCCGAACTCGACGAGGCCGCGCAGGGGGCGTTCGAGCGCGTCCTAGCCGACTTGCGCGACGCTGGCGTGACCGTGCTGCGCCGCGGGGACCACGCCTGGCTTGAGCGCTTCGAGCATGCGATCAGCGGCGTGCAACGCATGGCCGCCGACATCACGGGCTGGGAGAACCAGTGGGCGTTGCGCAACCTCATCGCGCAGTCGCCGGGTGGAGTGAGCGCACGGACCAAGGCGGTCGTGACGGCGGCCGAGAAGATGACGCCCGGCGAGTATGAGGCGCTGATCGCGCAACGGCACGAGGTCCGACGCTATCACCGGGCGCTCGGCCCGCTGATCGACGCGCTGATCGCCCCTGCTTCGCCCGGCCCGGCGCCGAAATGGCGCGGCGACGTGGCAGGCGAGGCGCTGGCCCCGCGCCCCACGGGCAGCTCGGTCTTCAACACGCCAAGCTCGGCGCTGGGAGCGCCTGTGGTCACGGTCCCGCTGACCGCTGTCCATGGCCTGCCGATGGGCGTGCAGGTCATGGGGCAGCCGCACGCGGACGCGCGTGTCACGGCGATCGCGCGGTGGATGGCGCAGGCGATCGCGTCGGTGAGCCTCTGAACGGGGGCCGATCAGCGGCGAAAGCTTGCCAACGCCCGCTGGCCCGTTAAGCTGAAGAAAACTGCGGGAGGAAGTGCCAGTGCGCCAGTCGATCAGGTTGCTGTTCGGCGTTTCCCTGCTCGGCTTGGCCGCCTACGCCCCGCCAGCGTTTGCGCAGGCCGGACCGGTGCTCTCCCCCTGCAAGTCGGATCCCAAACCACCTGCCTGCGATGCCGTGCGGGGCGACCGCGCCGATGGCTGGCGCGCCCAGAGCCGGGCGGAGGTGATGGCTCCGCACGCGATGGTCACCAGCAGCCAGCCGTTGGCCGTGCAGGCCGGGCTCCAGGTGATGCGTTCCGGCGGCAACGCGGTCGACGCCGCGGTCGCGGTCGCGTCCGTGCTGAACGTAGTGGAGCCGATGAACGTTGGCGTCGCTGGGGACCTGTTCGCGATCGTCTACATCGGGCGCGAGAACAAGCTGTATACGCTCAATGCAAGCGGCACGGCCCCGACCGGCGCAACGGTCCAGCGCTACAACGGCCTGGGCTACAAGATGGACCCGGCCAACTGGGGACCCGGCTCCGGTATGCCGGGCTACGGGATCCTGTCCGTCACGGTGCCTGGCACGGCCTGGGGCTGGCAGGAGATGCTGACCCGCTTCGGCAAGCAGAGCTTCAAAGAGGTCCTGGCGCCCGCGATTGACTATGCAGAGAATGGCTTCCCGGTCTCGCAGCGCATCGCCAACGACTGGGTCCTTCCTAAGGCGCTGCCGCTGCGGGACTGCTGCGCCGAGGTCGACGCGGATTCCGTCCGCGCCTGGTATATTGATGGCAAGCAGCCCGTGGCGGGCCAAATCTACCGTAACCCGGATCTGGCCAAGACCTTCCGGCTGCTACAGGAAGATGGGCGCGACGCCTTCTACAAGGGTGAGATCGCGCGGGCGATCGTGGCGAAGTCGGACGCGGTCGGAGGCTCCATGACCCTGGACGACCTCGCGAATTACCGGGGCGAGTGGGTGGACGCCGCCGCGAGCAACTACCATGGCTACGACCTGCACGAGCTGCCGCCGCCGTCGCAGGCCTGGGGCACCAACCTGATCCTGGGCATCCTGCAGGCGTGCGTGCCGAAATGGGCGCCTGGCCAGACCCTGGCGAGCCTGGGCCCGCGTAGCCCGAAATACTGGCACTTCCTGGTCGAAGCCAAGAAGCTCGCCTACGCGGACCTGTTTCAGTACAACGCCGACCCGCATTTCGTAGACGTGCCGGTCGGGATGCTGCTCTCGCAGTCGCATGCGGAGCAGCAATGCGCGAAGGTTGACCCCAACCACGCCTCTGAGACCGGCCCGATGTCGAGGGCTGACGCGAGCGGCGATACGATCGTGCTCTCCACCGCGGACGAGGAGGGCAACATGGTCTCGCTGGTGAACAGCAACTTTGCATCGTTCGGCTCGGGTCTCACGGTTCCAGGCTATGGCTTCGTTATGCACAACCGGGGAGCGCTGTTCTCGCTCGATCCGAAGAGCGTGAATGTGATCGCTCCCGGCAAGCGGCCGTTCAACACGCTCTCCGCCGGGTTCGTCATGCACGATAACCAGCCGCTGATGTCGATCCTTTTGATGGGCGGCGACATGCAGGCACAGGGTCACGCGCAGGCCCTGGTGGATGTGTTGGATCTTGGCGCGAACCTTCAGGCGGCGACCGATATGGCCCGGTTCCACCACGCGCAGGTGCCAAACCGGCTAGAGCTGGAATCGAACCTCTACGACCTGGTCGGCAGCCAGCTTGCGGCAATGGGGCATAGGGTCGCCTCCGTGAACGGGGCGCCAGTCGGAGGCTACCAGTCCATCCTGGTCACGCGGACCGGACCGTCGGGCCGATTCTATCGGGCCGGGTCCGACCACCGTAAGGATGGCCAGGCGGCCGGTTGGTGAACCTGAGCGCTAGCGTCGTATTTGGCCGAATATTTCTGGGCGAACGCGTCCGACCTGCGCGAGATCTGGACGGCGCCGGACCGGGCAAGAGAGCATTCAAAATCGTGGGGGGGTGATCACGCCGCGGCTGTCGTCGCGATGTGGTCATCGGGACTGTCGCAAGATTGGGGGTCAGGCCGCGATCGCCATTGGCGGGTATGGATCGTTGGCTGGGTGGAATCGCTGTCCGAAGCCGGAACGGAGCGTGCCGTTATAGACGGCGCACCGAACCTGGAGCAGCAGGTCCGCGCCGCATCGTGACCAGCGCTGTGGATAGGCTTCCAACCTTGGCTCTTCCGCACTCTTGATACTGCTGGCGAATTCGGAGTTGCCTGTCCGTTCACGGTGCTAACGGCCGCCTAGAACCTCGCTTCCCCGAACTGGAGGCGCGTTGCCGTGGCTCCTGGACGGGCATCTTGGCAGGCCGGGCGAATTCGCCAGCAGTATTACTCTTGGTGCAGCTTGATTGGCGATGAGCCGGTAAGTTATTGACTAAACTTAGCATTCCGGCTCTGTGACACGCTGCTCCTAGGTACCTCGTTCGGGCACCTGAGATTTCCAGATCTGATAGTTAATACAATGACTTGTTGCTCAGCGGGTAGTGCCGCCTGCACCAAAAGTGCGGAAGAGATGCCCAGCGCGTCGGGCCGCGCACCACCTTGAAGGAGAAAATGGGTCCGGAGCGGAACCGCGTATGGCTGTTCTGACATCATAGCCGTTCCAACATATCGACCGGCGGACGCGTGGAGGCCGGTAATGGGTAGGTGGCATTCGACCCCGAACGAGAGATCGGTCCGTGCCGTGTTCAGGGACCACCGAAGGTCGCAGCCGGCTTGGCCGGCTAGCACGTGGGCCAGCCTTTGTCTACCGTCCCGCGGCGCCGTGCCCGCCACCCTTGTTGTTGGAGGTGGTTATGGACGCACTGATCGAACGCGTCGCCGGGCTCGATGTGCACCAGGGCTCGGTGGTGGCTTGCGTCATCCTGAGCGCGGCAGGGCGCCGCTCGAGCAAGGAGGTGCGCAGCTTCGGCGCCATGCGCCAGGACCTCGCGGCCTTGCGCGCGTGGCTGCTGGAGAAGGGGGTCACCCACGTCGGCATGGAGGGCACGGGTGTCTACTGGCAGCCCGTCCACGCTGCCCTGGAGGGTGACTTCACCGTTATTGTCGGCAATGCCTCGCACATGCGCAACGTGCCCGGACGCAAGACGGACGTGAAGGACGCCGAGTGGATCGCCGACCTGGTCCGCCATGGGCTGGTGCGCGCGAGGCGTTGTTGCATGGACCCGCCCATTGGCGCCTGGAGCCGGCCCGGCGTAGGAAGCTCGGCCCTGACCTGACCTTGGATACCCATCTTGCCTTTCAAGCTGAACCAAGACCGCCGCCGCCACATTCCCAAGCAGAAGCACAAGATCCTGAACTCGGCGGCTTATGACGCCAGCTTGCGTCAGCGCGGGAGCTTGACGGTCTGGTTTACGGACGAGGCGGTCGAGGGTTGGCGAGCGGCATCGCGCACGACCCCGGGCGGGCAGCCCTGGTATTCGCCCCTGGCCATCCTGACGGCGTTGACGCTCCGGGCCGTGTTCCGCCTGGCCCTGCGCCAGACCGAAGGCCTGATCGGCTCCATCATCGGCCTGCTCGGGCTTGCTCTCTGCGTGCCGGACCACACCACGCTGAGCCGCCGGGCCAAGACGCTGGAGGTGCCGCGCCCACGGTCGCGCCGTGACGGCGAGCCCCTGCATTTACTGGTGGACAGCACCGGCCTGAAGCTCTGTGGCGCAGGCGAGTGGCTGGTCGAGAAGCACGGCGCCAAGACGCGCCGGTCCTGGCGCAAATTGCATATCGGCTTGGATGCCGACGCCGGGCAGATCGTCGCGGCGGCGCTGACCGCCAAGGAAATGGACGACGGCGCCGAGGTTGGCCCCTTGCTCGATCAAGTGCCGGGATCCGTGGCCTCCTTCACCGCCGACGGCGCCTACGATCAGGACGGCGTTTCCACCGCGGTTGCCGCGCGTCATCCTGAAGCGGCGATCATCGTACCGCCGCGTTCCACGGCCGTGCCGAGCGAGACGGCTGAGACCAAGCCGACACAGCGGGATCGCCACCTGCAAGGTATCGCCGAGCACGGACGAGCGGCCTGGCAAAAGGCGTCCAGCTACACGAAACGGGCGCGAGTTGAGGCGGCTATCGGCAGGTTCAAACAGGTGATCGGGGACGGGCTGCGCTCACGCACGGACGAGCGCCAGACGACCGAGGTGGCGGTCGCCGTCCATGCCCTCAACCGTATGCTGGAGCTCGGACGCCCGATCTCCGTCCGCATCGCCTGACTACAAACGGGGCTGGGGCAACTGCGCCCGTATCCCTGGTCCATGCAACAGCGCCTCTTGCGCGCCCAATCTTCTTTCTCGATCTCCACCAGCGCCTTGAGTTCACGCAGGTGATGCGCATTGCATAAGGCGTGCAGCACGCCCTTCAGGGTGTAGTACGGCTTGCAGTGGTCATGGACGACAACGCCGGTGACGTTTTGCGGCAGGCTGCCCCGCTTGGGGGAGATGCGGTAGAACGTCAGCAGGATGGTCGATGCGATATGCAGCCACTGCGTCTTGCCGCCGATCCGAAAGCCGGTCTCGTCGAGGTGTTTCACCGCCGCCGCCGCGACATGATCGCGCACCGTGGCGGCAAAACCCTCGAACCGCGCGGCACAGGTTTGGCTTATGGCGGCGACGGTCGCCGTCACCAGGTTCACACCGAACAGATCGGCCATCAGTTCGGCCAGACGCTTCTCGGGCAGCAACTGGTAGTGCAGCAGATAGACGACGAAGGCCGCGATCCGAGCGCCGTATTGCACCGGTGCATTCACGCCTGCGGGAAACGCCGCCCGCGTCTGCATGCCGCAGGCCGTGCATTGGCACTGATGGGCGCGGTGTTCGGTCACGACCAGAGGCTGCGGTTCGGGCAGGTCGAACACCTGCCGGGCGGTATGGCCGGGGGCCATCGCCTCGCTCAGGGCCGCGCCACAGCTGTCGCAGGTCGGCGGGAAATGATCGACCGTGGCATCGGGTGTTTCAGTGCGGCTCAACGTCTTGCCCGGGTGTCCCTTCTGCCCGCCGGGCTTCTTGCCTGACGTCTCGCGCAGGCTGCTGACACGGGCAGGTTTCTTCTTCAATCCATCGCTTGACGGCGGCTTACCGCTGTTAGCGCTGTTTAGCCCACACTGACGTTCAAGCTCAGCCACGCGCGCCAGCAGGGCCGCGTTCTGCGCGACGAGCACCGCCAGCTGCGCGCGCAGTTCGGCTACCAGCGCTTTAAGCCCGGCCGCGTCGTCGTCCGATCTGTGAATGTCCACGAATGGTGTCACCGACACCTTGACTCATGGTCGCCCGTGACCGGTCAACAATTATCTCGGCCGCCCTACCTGGGCAGTTACAAATATTCTTAGTACTCTCAACCATCGCGCACGTAGTGTGGACCGGCCCCCAACCCTGACCCCGTATGCCGCGCCTACAAGCACCTGTTCTCAAATGGCATTTAGCCCGTTGATCCGGGTCAATGTTGGATACTGGGGCTGACCCCGCCGGAAATGCAATATCCCGTTTATTATCAACCTTTAAGCGGTCACCGCGGGCAAACGGGGCAGATTCCCGGGCGAAGACGGAACGCACTCCAACCAATATTGCTTATGTAACGAAGAAAACAGTGTAAATTCAGAGTGGTAGAGCAACTTAGGCATTCAGACGTGGCTCTTGTCGGGTTCCGGGGTGGTGGATGTGGGTGGTGCCGTTGGAGGGTATCTGGTGTGATGGCTGAAGCGCGAGCAGCCAACTGGCTCGCGCGAGGAGTCTCCGCCATCATGCCTGCATCCGACTTGGTCAACCTCTCCGGCCTGATGGACGATGCCAAGTGCTTCGCGCTCGTGCGCCAGCATCGCTGGCCCGAGGGCATATGCTGCCCCGGATGCGACAGTTTCTCAGTGATCCGGGACGGGTGCGACGACACGCAGCCGCATCGCCAGCGCTATCGGTGCAAGGCGTGTGCGTCCCGCTTCGACGACCTCACCGGCCTTGATGCCGCTTCGCGGCATCTCCCACCGGGGGATCGCTGCGCGATGGTGCTTGCCGGGCGTCACCAGCCATTGCGTGTGTGGGTGCTGTGCCTCTACTTCATGGGACTGAACCTTTCGAACGAGCGCGGTTCAGCGCGCCTCCTGTGGCGAGAGAAACGGTCGGGTGTATGATGGACGCCGGAGGGGAGCGGCCGCTCCGTTTTTGGTGGTCAAGAACCCCGTGTTCGAACTTGGCCCGTGGGCTGCTGCGCACTTACGAATGGTGACGCCCCCTGGGCGATCCCGGTTAGGAAACTGATCTGTCGCGCAGCCCATCCCCTCCGCCCTTGCGCAGCAGAGGAGGACTTGATGAGCAAAGCCAAACGGCCCAGCCGAAGGCGGGAGATGTCGCCCGTCCACGCCGCCGCGGTCGACATCGGCGCCACGCTGAACGTGGCCGCCGTCGGCCCGGACCGCGACCTCGAGCCGGTGCGCAGCTTCGGCACCTTCACCGCCGACCTGCACCGCATGGCCGACTGGTTCGAGCGCTGCGGCGTGCGGACCGTGGCGATGGAGAGCACCGGGGTCTACTGGATCCCGGCTTATGAGGTGCTGGAGCAGCGCGGTTTCGCGGTCGTGCTGGTCAACGCCCGCGACGCCAAGCACGTGCCCCTCCGGCCGCTCTGCGGCCGTCTGCTTCGCAGTCGGATCGCCGGAGGCGATGGCGCAAGACTGACGTCAGCGACGCCCAATGGCTGCAACGGTTGCACGAGTATGGGCTGCTGCGCGCCAGCTTCCGCCCGGACGCCGAGATCGCGGCGCTGCGCGACTACCTGCGCCAGCGCGAGCGCCTGCTCGACT
>JAABUM010002797.1_pt1 | contig 22666 bp, 16 predicted proteins | sample 5559161 | NCBI WGS metagenome assembly JAABUM01 (sample SAMN10711868, study PRJNA513369) | rock metagenome | isolation source: Antarctica rocks | place: Antarctica: Victoria Land, Siegfried Peak nord
GCCGCAGCACCGCAGCCTTGCTGCCGTGCGGGGCAGCCTCATACTCCGCGACCACCTTGGCCCGGTACGCCGCAGTGAACGAGCGCCGAACCGGACGAGCCGCCGGATCTACCACGACCTCTTCTAGGCCCGGCTCCAGATGGTCACCGGCACCGGACTGAACTGGACTGCCGCTCACGAAACTGTCTCCTATCACCACCCTCCACGGTGGACCCGGGGGCTCCGGGGTGTCTCACTACAGCCTGACAGGGAGGGCCGGAGGGCGCGAAGGGGGAGCGCTAGCGCCGGCTATCAGTCGCGAGGACCCAAGGACGCACCAACGGGGCAACCACTTCGCTGGCGCCGGCGACGGGGCGTTGAGCACGGTTAGCCGTCCCATAGGACCGGTCCGGTGATCCCGTCCCGCACGGGGACGGCATACGGCACGGCGCAGTCGTCCCACTTCCTTGGAACTGAGACATGGGGCTTAAGACGCCAGGGACGCTTAGGGCTGCGCGCCCGTCTCGCAAGTGGGTAGGACTTCACCATGTCACTCGTGGAGCCCGTCAAGGCGACTGAAACAGCCGTGCCATCGTTCTACTGCCTCATGTGCCGAGAGGCGTTTGCGGCCTGACCGGCGTTCGCCGATTCAGTGCCTCCCGACCCGCCAGGCGTGTCGGAGCGGACGCTGCAGCGGCTGTTCCTGCGCTTCGCCGGGGTGTCGCCGGGTCAAGCGTCGACGCCGTGGTGCTGACACCCCAATGCCGTCAGGGTATGCTGACAGCGTGGAGTTGTGGGAGGCACCGGTCGTAACCAGCGCCCACCGCCATGGCATCACCGCCGAAGACATCCGCCATGCCCTGCGCAACCTCATCGCCGTCGCGGCCGACCCCCGTGACGACGACGTCACCCTCTTCCTCGGTCCCGACCGGGCCGTCAACCTGATCGAGGTCGGGGTGCTGGCCACCGAGGACGGCCCGCTGATCATCCATGCAATGGCCGCCCGCCCCGGCCGATTCCAACCACCGAAGGAGTGATGATGGCCCGAACCATCGCCGAGAAGGAGCAAGCCGCCGCCGAGATCGCCGAGCGGCTCGCCAACGACACGGAACAACCGTCGTGGCGGGACGCTGAGCCACTACACCGGATCGCCGACGCCTTCCGCCGTTCTGTCGCCGCCGACGCGGAGCTGGTGGAAGCCGTGGAGGCTGCCCGAGCCGAGGGGCACTCCTGGGCGTCGATCGCCGCAATGTTGGGCGTCTCGAAGCAGACTGCCCAAGTCCGCTACGGCGCCTGAGCCACCTCGGAGCGGTGCCCGAACCGTGGGTCGACCGGCAGGTGGCTCACTTTGCGGCGCTCGGGGCCTTCTCCCGTGGCGTTGTCTGATCCATGCCGTACCGGTCGCTCGCGGGGGCGGCGGTGAGGTCTGGAGCACGATGCTGAGCAGGATCGTCCAGGCCGCGACGGCGAACACGACTTGGCCGCCGGGGACGTGCGCGACGGCGATCAGGACGGCGAAAATGGTCGAGGCGAGACCTCTGGGCCCGGCCCAGCCGATGAATGCCGTGGTGCTCGGTGCGACACACCGCTGCCGAGCAGCGACAGCGCCACCGCGATTGAGAAGGCCAGTCCAACGAGCAAGGGGAAGGTCAGTAGCACGACTATGGAGGGGTAGCGGAGAACTTTCGGCGGTAGCTTCCGGCTGGGGGTTGCACAGGCAACGCGGACCATTCGCCGAGGGGGACGACCCGGAGAGTTCGAGCCGTCGGTGTCATGTCCTTATGTCCCTTGCATGCATCGTGGGGGTTCTCGCCGACTCGCCTAACGTGCAGTATCACGGTCACCTCTAAACTTCCGAGCTGCCCGTGACCCTTGGTACAGGCGGACGAACGTCAGGAGCTGTGCGGCTGCCCCGCCCGCCAAGAGGACGTACGCCCCCCGTGCACCATCCGTGATCGGCAGGAGCAAGATGCCCAGCACGACGATGAGTCCCGCGGGAATCGCGGTCGCCAGTGCGGCAGCCAGCAGCGTGACGCCCTCAGGACCGTAATCGGCTTGCATCCTGCGGGTGGCAGTGGTCGGGTGTTCCCGCTGTCTTTTGACGACGTATCGGGCAACCCAGTCTTCGTGGGGGAGGAGATGCGGTCGCCTCCCGGGCGTTGGACCGTCAGCGTGGGACTGCGTCATCGTCCTAATAAACATGAACCGCCGGACCCGCCCAGGGATGCGCAGATGTCGACGGCTCGTTCCGCCGCTGCCAAGCTGAAGCCCGAATGCGCCTAGGCCACCTAGCACAGATCCGGCAAGCGAATCCTCCTCGATCAACCCCGCGGTGACCGCGGCGGCACCCCCCCGAGGCCTGCGAGGCCGGTAAGCGCTCCGCTCGCGCCTAGACCAAGTCCTGCGCATGCGGCCGTGTCGTGCCTACCGGGAGCACGACCCCTGATCGCCCCCAGATTCGACGGTCGCCTTCACAGATGTACTGACGTCTCATTTCCTTGGTTTGGAGACCCGCTTGCGTCGACCGTTCAGGCGTGCCGCCACCCCGAGTGCTCCGTGTCGAGTCTGGTGTTGAAACGCAGTACCGCCTCCTTGGCCTGCTGCTCGGACAAGGGGAAGTGGGGCATGCGGGAAAGCCGTTGGAGGGGGTTGTTGCGCATCATCTGGCCGTTGCGGGGGTCGGCCAGAACAGTCGCCCACTGCCCGTCGCCAAGTTGGCCGCGCAGCCACGGACCAGCATCGGGGTGCGCGAACCAGGCCTCGGCCGTCGACTCGACGGTCAGCTCGGGTACTAGGTCTTGTCCGGACAGGTTGATGGTCTGCTGGAGCCGGATGTCGCGGGAGGATGCCCCGACTCGAACCGCGTATGCGCCTGGCTCCACGACCCAGCGCCGCGCCTGGTTGTGCCAGAAGGCGAAGGCACGTGACCCGAGGGTGACCTGGACGTGTTGGCTTTGTCCCGGCTTGAGCGCCACCCGTGTGAAGCCCCGCAGTTCCTGGTCGGGGCGGTAGACCGTTGTCTGCGGGTCGCTGACGTAGACCTGGACGGTCTCGGTTCCGGCGCGGTCCCCGGTGTTGGCGACCGTGACCGTGACGTCAACCTGGGGTTGTGGACCGTCGATGCGAACCGTGACGGCGAGGTCCTGGTAGTCAAAGGTCGTGTAGGACAGGCCGTGCCCGAAGGGGTAGGCGACGGGGAGCCGGTGCGCGTCGTACCAGCGGTACCCGATCAGCAGTCCCTCGCCGTATCGGACGTGACCGTGCTCCCCTGGGAAGGCGCCGATGGTCGGGTTGTGCTCGTATTCGACGGGGATCGTCTCGGCCAGTCGCCCGGAAGGGTTTGCCAGACCGAGGAGGAGGTCGGCGGTCGCGCTGCCCCCGGCTTGGCCCAGCAGCCAGCCCTCGAGGATCGCCGCGGCGCGGTCCTGCCAAGGCGTCACGGTGACGGCGGACCCGTTGGACAGCACGACGGCGACACGGGGGTTGACGTCGGCGACGGCGTTGAGGAGCTCGATCTGCTGAGCGGGCAGGGCCATGTGGGTTCGGTCGTAGCCCTCGGACTCTTGTGACGGTGGCAGCCCGAGGAACACCAGCGCGACGTTGGCTGCTGCGGCAGTGTGGACGGCTTCCTGAACCAGGGCGGCGTCGGCGGCGTCCGACTCGACGGTGTAGCCCGCCGCGAACGTGATGTCGCGGCGTCCGTCGAGCGCTGAGCGCAGCGCGTCGAGGGCGTTGTCGACGCGAGTGGGATTGACCTGCGAGGAGCCCGCACCTTGAAACCGTGGCGTCCGTGCGAACTCGCCGATGACCGCGACTGCGCCGCCTTGGTGCGGGTCGATCGGCAGCAGGTGGTCGTTATTCTTCAGCAGCACCGCACTGGCTCTCGCCGCTCGTCGGGCGAGAACGTGGTGAGCGTCCGGGTCGAACGGCTCCTGGGCGTACAGCCCGGGCTGGGCTCGATCGACGAGGGTGAGCACGCGGGTTGCCGCTGCGTCGAGCTCGACCTCGCTGAGCGTCCCGGCGTGAACGGCCGCGAGGATGGCGCGGGTGCCGGCCCCCCCTGATGAGGGCATCTCGAGGTCCAGGCCTGCGGCGAGGCCGAGCGCCCGCTGGTTCACCGCGCCCCAGTCAGAGACGACCAAGCCCTGGAAGCCCCACTCGTCGCGGAGCACGCTGGTCAGCAGCCAGCGGTTCTCGGAGGCGTAGACGCCGTTGACCTTGTTGTAGGAGCACATCACCGTCCAGGGGTGGGACGCGGTGACCACCCGTTCGAAGGCGGGAAAGTAGACCTCGCGCAGGACCCGTTCGTCGACGTCGGCGGACACCGTCATCCGGTCGGTCTCCTGGTTGTTGGCGGCGAAGTGCTTGAGTGAGGCGCCGATTCCTTGGCTCTGGATCCCGTCCACGAGGGCTGCGGCCAGCTCACCTGCAAGGAGGGGGTCCTCGGAGAAGTACTCGAAGTTGCGCCCGCACAAAGGCGTGCGCTTCATGTTCACCCCAGGCCCGAGCAGGACCGACACCCGGCCGGCGAGACACTCCCGGCCGAGAGCCACCCCGACCTGCCGCAGCAGCGCGATATCCCAGCTCGAGGCCAGTGCGACAGCGGGGGGAAAGCAGGTGGCCCGAACACTGGTCGTCAGGGCCGCGTGGTCGGTCTCGGCCTGCTGGCGCAGTCCGTGCGGGCCGTCGCTCACCATGATCGAGGGGATCCCAAGGCGCTCGACCGGCTGCGTGCGCCAGAAGTCCGCGCCCTCGAGCAGCGACGCCTTCTCCTGCAGGGTCAACCGGCCGATCAACGCGGGGATGTCGAGCCGGACGGCGGCGTCCATGGTCATTTGGGAACTCCTTGGGGAGGGGCAGCCGTCCGAGAGCAGTGGGACGAGCCGTCGGGTCGGAGCAGGGCCCTGGGTGGGCGTCGAGGGTGGCGTGGTGGCTGGGGTCGGCGGGAGCTGCGCTACTTCACGCCGCCTGCGGCGAGTCCGCTCTGCCAGAACCGTTGCAACGAGACGAAGACGGCGATCAGGGGAACGACGGAGATCAGCGCGCCGACGATGACGAAGAGCTGCAGTTCCGGCGCCTGGTTGACGGTGCTGTTCCAGTTGTAGAGCCCCAAAGTGACCGGGTACAGCTTCTGGTTCTGCAACATCACCAGGGGCAGGAAGAAGTTGTTCCAGATGGCGACGAACTGGAACAGGAAGATCGTCACCAGCGCCGGCGTCATCAGCCGCGAGGCCACCACGAAGAACGTGCGGAACTCGCCGGCGCCGTCCAGTCGGGAGGCCTCGAGCAGCTCGTTCGGGACGCTGGAGGCGGCGTAGATCCGCGACAGGTAGACCCCGAACGGGCTGACGATACTCGGCAGGAACACCGACCAGAACGTGTCGGTCCCGTTGACCTTGCTGAACAGCAGGAACAGCGGCAGCGCAAGGGCCGTCGCCGGCACCAGGACCCCCGCCAGGATGAGGTTGAACGTCGCCTCCCGGCCCGGGAACACGTACTTGGCCAGTGCGTAGCCGGCCATGCTTGCGAACAGCGTCCCTACCGCCGCGCCCAGTCCGGCATACAGCAGGCTGTTGAGCAGCCAACGGACCAGGATGCCGCCGTCGTAGGAGAGGACGTCCCGAAGGTTCGACAGCAGCGAGAACGGGTGGGCGAACCAGAAGCCGTTGGTGGTGGTCAGCTGCGAGCGGAGCTTGCTGGAGGCCACCACCAGCCACCAGATGGGGCCGAGGAAGTAGGCCGCGAAGGCGAGCATGAAGACGGTGGCGCCAAGGACCGAGACCGGGTTCTCGGCGGTCGCCCGCCGCTTCTCGCTGCGGAAGGCCCGCCTACCGGGGTGGGTGACCGCGCTCATGCGAAGGCCCGCTTCTGGGTGACTTTGAGGAACAGGAAGGACAGCGCGCAGGTGGCCAGCGCCAGGACAACCGAGAACGCGGCGGCCAGGTTGTAGTTCGGTATGTCGGAGGTTGCGTAGACAACCATGTTGGGTGTGTAGGTGGTGCTGACGGCACCGGTCAGGGTGTGCATGACGGTCGGTTCGTTGAACAGCTGCAGTGTGCCGATGATCGAGAACACACCGGTGAGGATCAGGGCCGGCGTGACGATCGGAATCTTGATCGACCAGGCGATCCGCAGCTGCCCCGCACCGTCGACGCGTGCGGCTTCGAACATCTCCTCCGGGATGGCCTTCAACGCCGAGTAGATGATGAGCATGTTGTAGCCGGTGTAGACCCAGTTGACGATGTTGGCGATCGAGAAGAGGACGAGTCCGGTGCCGAGCAGGTTGACGTGCTTGGCGATCACCCCGATCGGCGACAGGGACGGCGCGTAGAGGAACCCCCACATCAACGCCGCGATCACGCCCGGCACCGCGTAGGGGGCGAAGAACGAGAGCCGGAAGAACCGCTTGCCCTTCAGGATCGGCGAATCCAGCAGCAGCGCGAAGACGAGCGCGATCAACAACTGCAGCGGCACCGAGATGACGAAGAACAGCAGGACCCGTCCGATGCTGGCCCAGAACTGGCTGCTCTGGAAGACGGTCACGTACTGCGTCAGGCCGCCGAACACCTGCTGCGGCGCCCCGAACGCTCCGACCCGGGTGACCTTGAGGAACGACTGATACACCGCGTAGCCGATGGGCAGTAGATAGAACAGGGCGAACAGCAGCAGGAAGGGTGCCAGGAACCCGACGACCGCCCCCTTGTGCTTCACCCGCTCCCTGCGCCGGCCGCTGCGCTGGCGGGCCGGGACCGCGGACGGCCGCCGCGCGGTCGTGGTCGTGGTCGCCATCGGCTACTGCCCCACCTGCAGCGACTGCGACTTCATCGTGCTGATCGTCTGGGCCTGCGCGGCTTTCAGCGCGTCGGCGACGGTGCCCTTGCCGTTGTCGACCTGGGCGAGGCCGTTGTCCAGCGCGCTGTACGTCGAGGTCATCGTCGGGCCCCATTGCCAGCTCTGGCTGACGCCACTGGCGGCGGTCTTGAAGACCTTCCAGATGACCTGGTTGCCGAAGAACGGGTATGGCGCCTTCAGCGCCGGCAGGTTGGCCTGCGCTTCTGTGGTGGTGGGGTACTGACCGCCGTTCTTGTTGTTCAACGCGAACGCCGGCAACGACCCGAACGCCCACGTGGCGAACTTCGCCGCCTCGTACGGGTGCTTCGAGCCCTTCCACACCACGGTGGTGGAGCCGCCCCAGTTGCCGGCGGCGTTGCCGCCGGAGGTCCACTGCGGCAGCGGGGCGACTGCCCACTTGCCGGACGTGCTGGGGGCGCCGTTCTCGATCAGCTTGGCGGTCCAGGCCGCTCCGATCTCGGTCCACTCCTGGCCGCTGTCCAGCGCCTTGAACTGCACCGGCTGCAGCCCAGGTTTGCTGTCGGTGAGCCCCTGCTTGACCATTTTTGTCCAGTAGTCGGCGACCTGGAGGGTCTTGGGGTCGGTCATGTTGACCTTCCACGTGCCGCCGTTGTTGGAGAACCACTGCGCGCCGTTCTGCCACGCCAGGCCGGCGAACTGTGAGGAGCCGTTGGGCGCGAAGTTCGTGATGTAGGCGCCCTTGGCCTTGATCTTCTTGGCCGCGGCGTAGAACTGGTCCCAGGTGGTGGGGACAGCGATGCCGGCCTTGGCGAACAGGTCCTTGCGGTAGTACAGCGCGAGAGGGCCGATGTCCTGGGGGATGCCATAGACCGCTCCGGGCTCCCCGAAGCTGACCTGCTTGATCGTCCACGCGACGTACTTGGGGGCCGCCGCCTTCACCGGGGCGCAGGGGCCGATGTTCATTAGCCCGTTCTGCACTCGGAAGCTGGGGAGGCTGTCGAACTCCACCATGCCGAGGTCGCCGGCGTTACCGGCCTTGAGCTGGTTGAAGTAGGCCTGGTAGGTGCCCTCGGGGCCGCCGACGACCTGCTTATAGTTGACCTGGATGTTGGGGTTCTGCTTGTTCCACAGGTCCACGGTCTTCTGCATTCCCGGCACCCAGGAGGAGAAGGTCAGCGTCACCTTCTGACCCGCCGCTGCGGGCTTGCAACTCCCCGCGGCGGCGCCCGAGCTGCCCGAGCTCTCGCCGGGGGAACTGGCCCCGCCACCTCCACATGCCGCGATCACACAGAGCCCACCGGTCAGTCCAAGGGCCATCCCGGCTCGCTGCAGCATACGCACCATCGCGTTTCCTCTTCTCGGTCCACCAGGGTGTCGATGGCCCCGCGAGCGGAGCGGCGGTTGGGTTTGACCCAGCGGCCGTCAGAAAGCAGCCATCACGTCGGACGCGGTCCCCGGACAGCGGTCACCTTGACCGGTGAGGGGGGCGCGTGGACGACAGTAGAACGAAAACCGACCGAGTGCTAGGTAGGTTCCTAACGATCGGGTAACAGGGACGACGCGGATGAAAGGCTGAACCCGCGCAGGGCTGTGACCAGCGCCGACGTGCCGGGGTCCCGTGACGACCCGGCCACAACGACGGCGTACTGGCCCGCGGCCACCCGCCACGCGCGCCGGGTCTCGTCCCAGTAGGCGAAGGCCTCGGGCCCCAGGGAGAACCTCACCCGGCGTTGCTCGGCAGGGGCGAGGGTCACGGCGGCGAGGTCGCGCAGCTCGCGGGGAGGTCGCGGGACCTGTCCACGGGGAGGGGTGACGTACACCTGCAGGACGTGTTTGCCTGGCCGGTCGCCCATGTTGCGGACGCTCACGGCCAACTCGACCCTTCCGCCCGGCCCGAGAACCGTGCCGGTGGCGGTGAGGTCGCCGTATTCGAATCGGGTGTATCCGAGCCCGTGACCGAACGGGAATGCCGGGACCAGGCCCTGCTCGTCGAGGTGTCGGTAGCCGACGAACACCGATTCGGTGTAGGTCAGCCGGCCCGAGGAGTCGGGGGTGGTGTCGTATGCCGGGTACTGCTCGGGTGTAGCCGCCAGCGTGATCGGCAGGCGCCCCCCCGGCTCGAGGTCTCCGCTCAGCACCGAGGCGAGGGCGTCCGCGAACCCGTGTCCGGGCAGCCAGGTGTAGAGGATCGCCGCAGCGGCGGGGGCCCAGGGCAGGTCGACCGCTGAGCCGGCATTGACCACGACCGCGGTGCGCGGGTTCACCCGCAGCACCTCTCGCACCAGATCGTCCTGGGCGCCTGGCAGCGCGGTGTCGGTGCGGTCGGCGCTCTCGCTGTCGACGTCGGAGCTGGTGCCGACCACGAGCACCACCGCCTGCGCGCGCGCAGCCAACGCGACCGCCCGGTCGAGCAGATCCTGCGGGACCGGTGCCCGACAGCCCACCTCGAACACCGGAATGCCGTGCGGGACGTGCCGCATCGTCGCTTCGATGTTTACGGGGACGCCGGCTTCGAGCAGGACGCTGCCCTCCCCCACGGGGTTCGCGTAAACCGCGGCGAACATGTCATCCGCCCGTGCCTGGCCGGTGAGCGAAGCCACGGAGACCCCACCGAACCGGAGCTCGGTGGGGCCGCTGCCGCGGACCGAGAAGTCGTGCCGACCGGTCCGCTCGGGGATGAGCACGGCGGACATGCGGACGACGCCGGACGACCCGGCGGCAAAGGCTGCGATGCCGTCGTACCAGCTCAGGAAGCTGCTGCCGCGGACTTCGCTCACCGACTGGGCGCCGCCGCCGTCGCGGCCGCCGTCGACCACGTACGTCACCAACAGCCCCGGGCCGACAGGCTCCTCCACGGTCCGGACGTCCAGCAGCTCCAGCGGCCGGTACGTGTCCCGAGGGGCGGCTCCCCGCTCGTACTCGACGTGCGCGTACCGCTCGGTCAACGCCTCGAGCGGGAGCCGGACAGGTCCCATGTTGACCGCGGCGGCGCCCCCACCCTGGAAGCACGGGTCCGTCGCGTTGGGGCCGATCACAGCCAGGACCCCCTCCTGGCGATCCGGGAGGAGCGGCAGCAGCCCGTCGTTCTGCAACAGGACGAACCCGCCTGCCGCGGCGCGGACCAGCATCGCTGCCTCGTCCCCGCCGTCCTCGACCGGCGACTCCGCCCCGGCCGTTCTGCCGGCCCGCACCCGCCGAGCCAGGCGCACCAACCGCGCCACCTTGTCGTCCAGCTCACCCTCAGGGAGTCGACCGGCACGGACCTCCGCGGCCAGAGCCGCTCCCATCACCGGTCCGGCAGGCATCTCCAGGTCCAGCCCGCCGAGAGCGCACCCCAGCGTGTCCCGGGCGGCGAGCCAGTCCGACATCAGCAGCCCATCCCACTGCCACTCCCCCTTCAGGATCCCCTTGACCAGGTACGCGTGCTCAGTGGCGTAGACCCCGTTCACCTTGTTGTATGCCGCCATCAGCGCCCACGCCCCGGCACGAACCGCGTGCTCAAACGGCACCAGATACAGCTCGCGCAAGGCGCGCTCACCGATCACGCAGTCCACGGTCGTCCGGCTAGTCTCCGAGTCGTTGCCGACGAAGTGCTTAGGCGAGGCGCCCACGCCCCGGCCCTGCACGCCACCCACCCAAGCCGCGGCCATCCGGCCCGAGAGCAGCGGATCCTCCGAAAAGCACTCGAAGCCCCGGCCGCCCAGCGGGCTGCGGTGCACGTTGACCGTGGGACCCAGCAGCACGTCAACCCCCATCCGACGGGCCTCCTCCCCGAGCAGCGAGCCCACGTCCCTGACGAGATCCTCGTCCCAGCTAGCTGCCAAAGCAGTCCCGCACGGCGTGCACCACGAGCGCACCCGCTCGTCGAACGTGTCGCCACGCACCCCATTGGGCCCGTCGGACATCCGCAGCGACGGCAGCCCGAGACGCGGCTCCGCGCGGGTCCGCCACAAATCCGCCCCGGTCGTCAGCCGGGCACGGTCCTCCACCGGCAGCGGCGCGGACGTCCCACCATCGGTGCCGGCGTCGATCACCCGCCGGTAACGACGCCGGCGTCCGCCGGCACCCCAGAGTCCCTGACACGCTCGGTCCGATCCGGGGCCAGCGCCCCAGTGAGCAGCTGGGAGAAGAGCCGAAAGACGGCGGACATGTCCAAAGCCGGGTCGATCAGCCACTGGCTCTGCAGACCGTCCATGACCGCCACGACGATGGAGACGACCTGGGCCAGATCGACATCGGTGCGGATACGTCCCGCCCGCTGCTCGTCACGCAGGATGCTCTCCAGGCGTCGCCGCACCTTGCCGTAGCGACGCCGGAAATGCTCATGAGCGGGGTGCTGCGCGGAGATGCTCTCGGCGACCAGGACCGTGAACAGGCGCACCGCCGACCTAGAGCCCTGGTTGCTGTCCACAATCCCTTGCAGCGCCTCCAGCAACGACAGGCCATCGCCGACCAGGGCGCCGGTAAGCCGCCTCCCGTCAAGGTGGTAACGGTTCTCCAGCAGCGCGAGCAGCAGCGCCTCCTTCGACGGGAAATAGTGCAGCAACCCGGGCTGGGTGAGCCCGACGGCGGCCGCGACCGACGCCAGCGACGCCCCCCGATACCCCTGCTCACTGAACAACTCGGCCGCGGCGTCGAGGATCGCCGCTCGACGGTCCTCCCCCTTGCGCGTAATTCCCGGCCCCCCTCTGTCCACGGTCACCACGAGGGAGCTCGACAGGCACGCGCGCCATTACGACGCCTCCCTGAGGCTCCACAGTCAAAGCCGCGCGCGAGCATCCGACCTTCTTCCCAAGCATGTCCGCTGACAAGCCACGACGGTACCCACCCGAGCGATGGAAGCGTGCGCACCCGGACGTCGCGGCACCGCGAAGCTCACGACCATAGAACACCAGACGCGCGTCAGATCGGGGGCGGCTCGGTCAGGTAGCCCCCAGATTCGGTGGCGAGCACAACCACCACGCACCGCGCACAGAAACTGGGTCGCCCCAGCGGATACTCCGGGTCGGATAGCAGGGCGCTGTCAGGAGCGTCGTGGTGGGGGGCGCCTCCTGCCTGTCGGCTGCGCTGCTGGCCTACACCGCGTGCGCAGCACTGCTGGGCTGCGCGCCGTTCGCTTTCTTGGTTCTGAGACCGCAAGTCAGCCCGGCCAGTCGGCTACGACGCCTACTTGTGCGACGTCACCGGTGAGGGGCTTAGAAAGCCCGAAGTCGGTCGTGACGATCCGCGCCTGGACCGTCCTCTGGTCGCACGACCTTGTACCCCAGCTCCTGCTCGAGGACGCGGGCCGCCGTCTCAGGGCTGTCGCCCACGGCGGACGCTAACTGGTCGAGACGCCACTGTTCGCGTCCGTCGCCTAAAGTTTCGCGGGCGCCGGCCGGCGCGTCGACGCCTAGTTCGGTGATCAGCATTTCCAGGACGTCTTCGAGGCACGGCCGGAACCGCGGTCCCCCTACAGGCAAGTGAAGATCGGAAATCCGAGGAGGCGTCCCCAACATGACCGTCTTGCCGCGGCGTCGAGCTCTCGGGGTGGCGTCCCCGCACATCGCCATGACTAGGTCAGCGCGTCGCGGTGCGCATGCACCTGTATGTGCGCCCCCCGGGATGTCGGGTGCGCCTGCGCGGACCTACTCATACCGGAACAGTGGCTCCGCCACCTCGGAAGCGAAGACCCCGACTGCGGACTTGTCCACTGTAAGAAACCGTTGGGCATGGTCCCAGGCGCACCGGTAGTCCACGCGCAGCCGCAGCAGCGGCTGCCCTTCAACGCTCAAGACGATCCCCAAAGGCGGCTCCTGGCGGGTGGCTAACCGCGTTTGTCCTCCCGCCACTGGGGTGGCGCCGCGGAGGAGGAACGGTGCGGTGTCACTGCCCGAGACCAGACGAACAGTGTCGTCAGACGCGCCGCGAAGAGCTCCGCCTGCCGCCGCAGTCCGATGGAGCGTCCGACGGCGCATCGGCCACGGGATCAGTGGACCTCGAGGAGGTAGTGCAGGTCGGTAATCTCTTCCGCGGTCGCAGACTGCTCGGGCGTAAGGCTGTACTCGGCGGCGCGACGCATCAGTTCCTGGTGGGACAGGCCCGTCTCTGCCAGCAGCTTGTTCCGGAGCTCCACGAGGTCCTCGCGCGGCATGAGGGTCATGGTCGGCATACTTGGCTGCTTTCCGCTGGTGTCCTAGGAACAGTGCACCACGAGGGTGCGACAGACCGCCTGAGATGCCCAAGGGATCACTCGGCTGGGTGAACCTGGCGCGCTGGGCTGAGCGCCAGGGACCATGCGGAGTCGTGACTGCCCACGCCGACCGGCACGGCCGCTACACCCCTCCCCGGGCCCAAGGCATCACGGCGGACCAGGCTTCTTCCGCAGTCCGTCGGCGGAGTCGGGTTCGGTGAGGTGCCGGTAGATCGTCGGTCGGGAGACCCCGAAGGTGTCGGCAATCTCCTGCACGGTGCTTCCCGCCGTCGTACATCGCTCGGGCCTGGGCGATCTTGTTGAGTGTCATCTTGAACTTCGATCCGCCCTTGCGGCCGCGGCGCGTGCGGCGGCGAGCCCGTCGTGGGTGCGCTCCACGATCAGCTCGTGCTCGATTATGTGGACAGCCAGCACGTGTCAATGATCGCCCATGATCTGGGCGGCGGGCGCACGCCGCCGCAGGTGTGCCGCAAAAGGAACGACAGCGGGCCACATCGACCGGCATACTCGGAGGGCCGGCTTCAGTCGTTCCGCAAGGGGATCGACAACCGGGCGTGGGTGGTTCGCCGCGTGGTTGGCGCCTGGTCTTTCCTGGGTCGGGCCCTTAACGGCTTCGCATGGGCTTGCTGAGGGAACGTGGAAGGGGACGCGGTGACCCGCGTCCCCTTCCCAGTCTTGGGGGTCACTTGTAGATCTCGAACTCCGCGATTTGGGCGGCGGGCCAGCCGCTGTTGCTGTTGACCTTGACTTGGACGTACCGCTGGGTGGTGGTCGCTAAGGGGATGCTCACGGTGTTGGCGGTGGTGGAGTCGAAGGTGTAGTCCTTGGCCGGCGCCAGGGTGGCGTAGGTGGTGCCGTCGGCGCTGCCCAGGATTTCCATGTTCTCGGTGCGGGTGCCGCCCCAGGCGGGGTTGATCTTCAGGACGACCTTCGAGATCGAGGTGGAGGCGCCGAGGTCGACGGTCAGGGTCTGGGGGAACGCCGCCCCGGCCGCGCTTTCCCAGTAGGTGCCGGTGTTGGAGTCGGTGGTGTTCGCCGCGACGCAACAGGGGTTCTGGCTGCTGGCGGTGACGGGCTTCCCGTCGGCCAGGTTCCCGGCGATGTGCTGCAGCACGGTTCCCTGCAGGTACACCTGGTACCGGCCGGCGGGTGTGCCGTCGGAGACGGTCAGCGCGCCGCCGTGGTCACCGGTGGGCGTGGGCGCGAACCGGAGCGTCACGGTGCAGGACGCGTGCGGGGCGAGCCATCCCCCGCAGGTGCTGCGCAGGGTGAACGATCCGGTGGTGGTGACCGAGGCGATCCGTTGCCGTTTCGAGGTGGGGTTGGTGACGGTGACGGTCTGCGGGTCGCTTACCTGGCCGGTTCCGCCGGCGACGAAGGCCAGGTTCGAGGCGGACAGGGTCAACGGCCCGGGGGCCGGGTAGCCGCAGTGGGTGTCGGACCAGCCACGGTTGCCCGGTCCTTCGGTGATCGTGAAACCCGAGGCGCAGTCGTGGCGGCCGCCGGCGCCGAGCCCGGTCGCGACGACGTGGCTGAAGCTGGCCGACCCAGGGGCGTTCAACTGCACCGCGAAGGTGCCCGCCCGCTCGATCAGGTCACGGGTGAAGTCGACGTTGCTGACGGCGTCGCCGGTGAAACCGATCGCGGCGTAGGAGCTGCCGTAGATCCGGTTCCTGTCGACGTTCACGGTTCCGCTCATCGCCTCGTCACCGGCCCAGAACCACAGCGCGGGGTTACCGATGTGAGCGAACAAGTCCAGGGTGCCGGTCCGGCGCAGGACGTTGTCGGTGACGGTGGTGGTCCCGGCCAGGGGCACCGCTCCGAACCGGTTCGCGATCTGGATGCCGCCGCCCTGGGTCAGGGTGTCCGCGACGCTGTTGCGGGCCACAGTGTTGTCCGCGCCGCCGTAGATGGCGATGTTGTTCGCCAGGGTCGGTACCTGCACGGTGTTGTGGGCGAAGACGTTGTGCGCGTCCGGGTTCTTCTCCGACCACATCGCCAGCCCGTCGTCGCCGGTGTTCCGCACGAAGGTGTCGGTGACCGAGGAATGGGTGATCCCGTCGTGGAAGTTGATCCCGTCGGCGGTGGTGTCCAGGATCCGCACATGAGAGATGCGCAGCCCGTCGAACGGGCCATCGAGCCACATACCGACCTTGGTGTGCTGCAGCCACATGTTGCTCACGCTGGAGTGGGCCAGCGACCCGCCGATCGCGTTCACCTGGTCGGCGTCGTTGCGTTCGCGCACCTCGCCGAAGATGGCGAAGTCGGCCAGGTGCACCCCGCTGCTCGCAGTGGGGGCGTAGCTGCCGTAGACCCCGACGCCCTTGCCGTGCAGCACGCTGTACCAGGGGCCGGCGCCGCGCACGGTGACCTTGTTCACGATCAGGTGCCGGGTGACGGTGAACGTCCCGCGAGGGATCCACACCGTCTTACCCGTCCCGGACGCCTTGTCGATCGCCGCCTGGATCGCGGTCGAGGAGTCGGTTCGCCCGGTCCGGTCCGCACCGAAGTCAACCACCGACAGCGAGTGCGCCGGCCGGGACAGCGGAACCGCGACGTCCTCGAAGTCAGCGGCGTCGATCACGTACCAGGGGGCGGTGTCGGCGCGGCGGACCTGGAACCGGACCCTGGTCCCGGCCGGCATGGTCTTACCGAGCATGACCCTGGAGTCGTCGTACAGCTGGCGGCGCCCCCCGTCGGCCGGGTTGTTCGTCCACGGGTAGACCCCGTAGTACCAGGAGTAGCGGGACGTCACCCGCAGCGACCTCGCGGCGCGGCCGTTGACCAGGACCCCCAGAGTCGCGTCGCGGCCCTTCCCGTCCGCTGTGTCCGGGATGCTGTACCGGACGTTGACCGCGTTCGCGGGCCGGGTCAGCGTGAACTGAACGTACGCCCCGACCCGGTCCAGCTGCACCGCCTTGCGGCCCACCGCCTCCGCGGCGAGCGTGCCATACGCCCGGTCAGGACCGATCACTGTCCCGTTCGTGCGGGCATCCTCAGCCTGAGCCTCCACGAACCGAACCCGCGCCCCCGCCGCGCTGCCGCCGTCATCGCTTGGAGCAGCAGCGGGGTTCACGGCCGCCGGCGCGGCTGAACTCCGCGTGAGGCCCTGTGACGCCGACGCCCTGCTCGGCAGCTGGCCGGTGGCGCCCGCCGGCGAACTGACCCCGATCGCAACGGCGGCGACCGGTAACCCGGCGGCCAGTGCAGTCAATCCTCGGGTCAAGCTCTTCATCGGAAAGTCCTCTCCCGCCCGCCGCGGGGAGACCTCAACCAACGGACCCCGCAAGACCAGGGCGTCGGCCGCGTCACCACGTGGCGCGCACGGCTACGACGGCGCGGCACCTTTTTGCAACGATTTTACGACTGCAAGAGCACCGTAAAACTAGGCTGGAGCCGTGTCAACAGGAGCCGGGAGCCGACCAGCGCCGGCCCGCGCCCCAGGCAGACCTGGTGTGGTGCAGGTCGCTCACGCCGCCGGCGTCGCCCCCAGCACCGTGTCCAACGTCTACAACCGGCCGCACGTGGTCTCGCCCGTGCTGCACGAGCGGGTTCTCCGCGCAGCCGCCGAGCTCGGGTACACCGGAGCGGACCCCACCGGGCGGAACCTGCGCACCGGCCGCACCAACGCCATCGGCGTCGTCATGCGCGAACGGCTGGCGTACTCCTTCGAGGACCCCGCAGCGGTCCAGCTGATGCAGGGCTTCTCCGACGCCGCCGACCCCCAACAACTGGCCCTGGTCATCGTCCCGGCCTACCCCGAGACCGGCACCAGCGCAGGACCGGCCGTCGCCCACGTCGCCGTCGACGGCCTAATCGTCTACTCCCTCGTCGGCGACGACCCACTCCTGGACGCCGTCCGCCGCCGGAACCTCCCCACCGTCGTCGTCGACTCCCCCACTTCCGAGGACGCCGCCCACGCCGCAGAGTTCGACTTCGTCGGCATCAACGAACAGCAGCCCGCCCAGGCAGCCATGGACCACCTGCTCACCCTCGGCCACCGTCGCATAGCCATCCTGAGCACCCGACTCTCCGCCCGCGACCACCCCGGTCCGGCCGACCTTCACCACCAGACGGCCGCCACCGCCAGCGTGCCCAAAGGCCGGCTCCGCGGCGCAGCGGCAGCGGTCGCCGCCGCCGGGCTGGAGTGGGCCGACATACCGATCGTGCAATGCCGAATCAGCAGCGTCGAGGACGGGCGCAGCGGAGCCCACGCACTGCTCGACACGGCACCCCAGACCACCGCCCTGTTCGCGTTCAGCGACCCACTCGCCCTCGGCGCGCGCCTCGCCGCCCACGAACGAGGCCTCACCGTCCCCAGCGACCTGTCCATCATCGGCTTCGACGACTCCGCACCAGCACACCAAGGCCTGACCACCATCCACCAGCCCCTACGAGACAAAGGCCGCGCCGCCACCGAACGACTCCTGACAGCCCTCACCGGAAACCGCCCCACCCCACCACTGCTCCTACCCACCCACCTGGTGATCCGCACCTCGACCAGCCCACCCACCCGGCAATAGTCCCCACGTTCCGCCGCCCACTTCAGCCGACACCCCCAGGCTGGTGTCACTAGCCGAACCACCACCGGAGCATCCACTTTCCTGGCACCGGCGGGGCGCTGAGCACGGTCAGTCGTCCCGTAGGACTGCCCGGTGATGCCGTTCCGCACGGGGACGGCATACGGCACGACGCAGTCGTCCCACTTCCTTGGAACTGAGACCCACGCGGCTGAGACAGTCCCGACCGCGCCTCCAAGCAGGACGGCGACGGCGCTGACCGGCATCGCGCCAACTTCGGAGACGCTGCCCGTATGACAGTCGTCGGGTATGCACGGGTCAGCACCGGGGGGGCACCCAAGCCGCCAGTTCGCCAAGTGTCATCATCTGCAATCGGACACCACGCGCGTTCTGCGCCCGACGGCGCGCAGCGGCGCTGCCACCAACAGCCTCTCGCCGGCTGAAGCCCCCTCGTCAGTCCGGTCGGCGTGGCCACCAGGACGAGCAGAGCCTCACCGCGTCACGGTCAGCCGTACGCGCTCCAGGCCATTCATCTCGCGGGCCAGGGCCAGCGGCGCACCGGGAGCCGGATGGCAGGGGCGCAGCTGCGGGGTGCCGTTCGAGGTCCCGTAGCCGGTGAGGCAGGAAGCGATCCGACCGCCTGACACCGTGATCAGCAGCCGCCGAGCCGAGACGGCTTGCGACACCGGCAGGGGGTAGACGACGTCGCCCTGCACGTCGTACTCGACCTGCGCGCTGAGGCCGTCTGCCGCGGCGTGCACCACGGTCCCGGTGTAGCTGAGCTGGGCGCCGGTCGTCCGCTCAGTGGAGTTGAGGACGTAACCGGTGTCCCGGGTAGCGAAGCTGGGGCGAACCGCTGCGGCGGTGAGGCCGGTGCCGCTGAGGTCCACCTGCACGCGCACGGCGCCGGACAGCACCGTCAGAACCACGAACACGTCAACCGGCTTGGCCGGCGGCCTGGACACGGTGCTCGAGACGCCGCGCACGATGCCGCAGGCACCGGTGTCGGCGAGCAGCAGGAGCCCGAGGAGCCCCGGCACCAGAGGGAGGCCGCGCCTGCGGGTCCGCATCAGCGGCTACCTGCGACGGCCGCTGCCCCCGGCGACCGCTGACGAGGCAGCCGAGCAGGCCACCGAGGGCTGACAGCACGAGGGCGAGCAGCTGCGCCGACCCGAGGGCGGCGTTGAGGGTGAGGACGACGAGCGCCGGCGCGAAGGCGCCCACGACACCGGTCCGGAAGGCCTGAATCGAGGTGCCGTGCTGGGGCCCGCAGCGGCCGCACACCGGACCAGCAGCCGACGGCACCCGCGGCAGCGACGGCGCATGCGGTGAGCAGCCCAAAGCCGAACCCACCGGAGGGGCCTGGCCGGCCGGTGTCGTAATCCGCCGTGCCCAGGGCGATCACCACCAGCAGGACCTGCAGGAACACGGACGAGACTAGGGACAGGACTGCTGTTGTCACCGCGCATCCGGCCATGTCCCGGTTGCTGGCGAACTCGGCTGCATCACCGGTGGGCCAGGCCAGGAGCTGCTCACGGGCGGTTCCTTGGGTCGGAGCGAAGCACCAGTCTCCCAGAGGGGCGGCCTCGCGATCGGCCCGCGTGGTCAATGTATGCCCTGCGATGCGGTTTCCGAACGAGTGGCATTCCTACGCCGGAACGGGCTGGTGCTCAAGGGGGTGACCATGAAGCCGAACCGCCTCGGCGCCTGGCGGCCGCGCAGTCATTATGCCCTCGAGACCGAGGCGGGACCGATGGCCGTCCTGGGCATAGGGCCCGGTGTGCGGCTCGAGCTGGAGGAGGACGTCAGCGGGTGACGGGGACGTTCGTGGCGCGTCCGAGGCTGTGGCTACGCCTAGGCGGAGTACGTGGGGCTTCGGTCCAGGTCTGCGCCGGTGCGGGGCGCGAGGGCGTCCGCGAGGCGGTCCACGTTGCGTTCATCGAGCGCGCCCACGCTGATCCGGACGGCCGGCGGCCCGGCGACGCGGAACCGGGCGCCGGGGGCAACTAGCCAGCCGGCGGCGAGCAGGCGGGAGACGGCGGTCGTCTCGTCTGGCACGGACACCCAGACGTTGAGCCCGGTGCCACCGCGGGCCGGAACGCCGCGCTCGGCCAGAGCGGTGAGCAAAGCGGTGCGCCGGACGGCGTAGACGCGGGCCGCGCGCGCGATGGCCCGGTCGGCCTCGGGGTCGTCCCACAGCTCTACCGCGAGCTGCTGCAGCAGCGTGCTGATCCAGCCCGCTCCCAGTCGCTGCCGTCCCTCGACCCGGCTGACTGTGGTCGGGTCACCCACGCACACCGCGACGCGCAGGTCCGGGCCGTACGGCTTGGACAGCGACCGGACGAACGCCCACGCGGTGGTCGTGCCGACGACGGGAGCCAGCGGGACGTCGGACAGCTCCGCGGCGTGGTCGTCCTCGATCACCAACGTCCCCGGAGCACCGGCAAGGACGTCCTGCAGGGCGTCGCGCCGCTGCGCAGTGACGGCGGCGCCGGTGGGGTTCTGCGCGCGACTGGTCAGGACCACCGCCCCTGCGCCGTCCTTCAGGGCGGCCGCGAGCGTCTCGGGCCGAGGGCCGTCGTCGTCCAGTGCGAGGGGGGCGGTGCGCAACCCGAGGCTTGCGACCAGGTCCAGAAGGTTGGGCCAACCTGGGTCCTCCACTGCGACGCGGTCGCCGGGACGCAGGTGGGCGGTCAGGACGCGCTCGAGGGCGTCGAGGGCCCCGGCGGTTACGGTCAGCACCCCGTCCGGTACCCCGTCGCGCGTGAGCCGGTTGCGCGCCCGGTCCGCCAGAGCGGGCAGCACCCGGTCGGTCGGGCTCGCGGCAGACCCTGCGCCAGCGGCCAGCCGTGCCAGCGCTTTCGCCAGTGGCGGGAGCAGGGAGGGGTCGGGCAGGCCGGTAGAGAGGTCCACGGTCCCGGTCGGTGGGCTCGTCGTTGCGACCCTTGAAATGAACGGTGGCCGGGCACGGACCCATGTCCCGCGCCGTCCGTCCGTCTGCACGAGCCCCCGCTCGCGCAGCGTGCGGTACGCGGCGGCGACCGTGCCGGGAGCGACACCGAGCTGCGCCGCGAGGTCACGGACAGTGGGAAGCGGCTCGCCCACCGCGAGCAGCCCGTCGCGGACTGCGAGCTCAGCGCTGGCAGCGATCTGCGAGGAGGTCGCCCCCTGGAGGCAGTACTGTACCGATGTCATCATATGAACGTACCAGTACGAAAGGCGGAGCTTTGGCTGGCACCTATGCCCCCACCCCACGCACCACCCCGACTCGGGCGCCACAGCGGGTGGGCTACGACCGGGAGGCGGTGCACCGGGTGCTCGACGAGGCCGTGGTCTGCCACGTCGGCTTCGCACTGGAGGGAGAGCCGGTTGTGCTGCCGCAGCTGCACGTCCGCGTCGAAGACCGGCTCTACCTGCACGGCTCCACAGGTGCGCGAGCCCTGCTGCGCGCGCGCGACACGGGGCTCCCGGTCTGCGTCACCGTCACGCTGCTCGACGGCCTAGTCCTGGCCCGGTCGGCGTTCCACCACTCGGTGAACTACCGCTGCGTCGTCGCACACGGGCTAGCCGAAGTCGTCGATGATGCGCAGGAGAAGGCCGCTGCGCTGTCGGCGCTCGTCGAGGCGGTCGCGCCTGGCCGCAGCTCCGGCACCCGTCCGGCTTCACGTAAGGAGCTGGCGGCCACCACCGTGCTGCGGCTGGCCCTTCGCGAGGTGTCGCTCAAGGTCCGCTCGGGCCCTCCCGGAGACGACCCCGAGGACCTGGACCTGCCGCACTGGGCCGGTGTGCTGCCGCTGACCACGTCGGCAGGCACACCAGAGCCCGACCCTGCCGCCCGCCGGCCAGTCGACGTCCCCGAGCACGTGGTTGGCTGGCACCGGCCGGGACACGCGTAACTCGACAAGTCCTTGCGCTCGGCGCTGGTCAGTCCCTCCTTGCGGCTGACGTTCAGATGCTCGACCGCCATGCACCGGCGCAGGCACAACCTGCTGATGGTCCACGAGACACTCGCTCGTCGACCTCGATCCGTGGCGTTGGGCGGTAGGTGGCGTTGAGCACGCAGCGCTACATGGCGCAGGTAGCGGCCGAAGTCACGGCTTGTGATCATGACCGGCAGTCGAACGACCAGCGGAACAGCGCGGAGCGTCGCGTCTCCGCGCATGCGTCGTGCCGCATGCGAGTTCCTCCCGCCTGCGCGCCGACACGTTCCCGGTGTTGGTCTCCGCCAGGTCTTGACGGTCAGGCGCCACGTGGGTTGTGACTCCAGTGGTGGCACCTCCGCTGCCCGAGGTGCCGCTACGAGGCGCGGCTTCCACCAAGCTCGCCGTCGAGCAAGTCGCGGGCCTGACGCACAGGGCGACCCGCCGCCGTCCGGGACGGCACAGGCGAAACACGATGGCACCTGTCGATGCGACCTGCTTCGCTGGCGTTATGACCGACATACGGACGCCGCGGCTGCAGCTGCACCCGATCGACGCCGCTGAGGGAGAACGCATCGCCGCCCGGACAGCGGGACCCACCGACGCCTGGGCGGAGGACTTCCCCTTCGAAGGCGACGTCGGCGCGGTCGGGGCCTTCCTCCGGGCCACGGCTGAGCACGGGGAGCAACGGCCGTTCGGCTACTACCGGATCAGCCTGCTCGCGAACGGGCGGGCCGTCGGAGGAGTCGGCTTCAAGGCCCAGCCCGAAGGCGGCTGCGTCGAGCTCGGCTACGGGCTGGCTCCGTCGGCCCGCGGCCACGGCTACGGCGCAGAGGCAGTCGACGCCGTGCTGGGCGTCGCCGCCGACCACGGACTGTCCAAGGTCAGAGCCGACACGACCCTGGAGAACATCGCGTCGCAGCGGACTCTGATCCGCGCCGGCTTCCGCCTCTTCGGGGCCGACGACGACCTCCACTACTACGAGGCGGTCGTCGACGACGGGCATCGAATCAAGTAGCTCGCGCCGACGCTAGTGGCGAACGCCGGCCTCGTGGGGCCAGCTATCAGACGCAGGGGACCGTCCCGGTAGCCGACCGGCTAGCGGGAATGACTCCCGTGCCGTTCGGGTGGTGGCTCGCAGGCTCTAGCGAGGAGACTGGCGTGGCATGGGACTGCGGCATCGGGCACGGCGGCGCGGTTACGCGTTAAAGGCACGTTGGGGTAACAGCCGCTGGGTGCAA
>JAABUM010002798.1_pt1 | contig 22659 bp, 18 predicted proteins | sample 5559161 | NCBI WGS metagenome assembly JAABUM01 (sample SAMN10711868, study PRJNA513369) | rock metagenome | isolation source: Antarctica rocks | place: Antarctica: Victoria Land, Siegfried Peak nord
TCGTGCAGATTCTGCTGCTCGATATCGTCTTCTCGCTCGACTCGGTAATCACGGCGGTCGGTATGGTCGACGAACTGGCGGTGATGGTCGCGGCGGTGATCATCGCGGTCGGCGTCATGCTGGTCGCCTCCGGCCCGATCAGCGCCTTCGTCGACCAACACCCGACGGTGAAGATGCTCGCCCTCAGCTTCCTGCTGCTGATCGGTGTCTCGCTGTTGGCGGAGGGTTTCGATCAGCACATCCCCAAAGGCTATATCTACTTCGCGATGGGCTTCTCGGTCCTCGTCGAGGCGCTCAACCTCTGGGCGCGGCGGCGGCGTGACCCGCTCCATCTGCGCAATCAGCCGGTCGAGCCGTCGGCCCGCAAGGATACGCCGGAGGCGACGGCCTGACCACACCCGTGCGGCACGACGAAAAGGGGCGGGGCCGATGTGGCCCCGCCCCTTTTCGTCCGCCCGCAGACGCCATCGCTCATCCGCGCCAGCCGCGTTAAGAAAACGCCTGCACGCCGGTGATCTCGCGCCCGACGATCAGCGCCTGCACCGTATCGGTCCCCTCGTAGGTGTAGACCGCCTCCATATCCGCCTGATGGCGCGCGACGTGGTTCGCCAGGAGGATGCCGTTGCCACCGAGGATGTCGCGCGCGTCGGCACAGACCTGCCGGGCCTTCAGCGCGTTGTTCATCTTCGCCAGCGAGGCCATGCCGGGGGTCATCTGCCCGGCGGCGAGGAGCTGGCTCAGTCGCAGGCAGAGGAGTTGCATCCCGGTCACCTCGGCCAGCATCCGCGCCAGCTTGTGCTGGATCAGTTGGCGCGCGGCGAGCGGCTTGCCGAACGACTGGCGCTCCTTAGCGTAGGCCAGCGCGTACTCGTAGCAGGCCGCCGCGTGCCCGATCGCCTCCCAGGCGACGCCGTAGCGGGTCGCGGTCAGTACCCTGGCCGTATCCTTGAAGCTATTCGCCCCGCCGAGGCGGTTCGCCTCCGGCACGCGCACGCCGGTCAGCCCGATCTCGGTCTGCCAGACGGCGCGCTTGGCCGTCTTGCCGGTGATCACCTCGGTGGCGAAACCGGGCGTCCCCTGCTCGACGAGGAAGCCTTTGACGTGCCCATCCGCGACATCGCGCGCCCAGATGATCGTCACATCGGCGAACGAGGCGTTGCCGATCCACTTCTTCGCGCCATCGATGATCCACCCATCGTCGTCGCGGCGCGCCTGCGTCGCCAGGGCGACGGCGTCGGAGCCGTGGTCGGGCTCGGTCAGGCCGAACGCGCCGATCTTCTCCAGCCGCGCCATCGCCGGGAGCCAGCGTTCCCGCTGCTCCTCCGAACCGAGCATCGCGATCGTCCCCATCGCCAGGCCGGAGTGGACGCCGAAAAAGGTATTGAGGCTGCCATCCCCACGCGCCAACTCCGCCATGACGAGACCGGAGGCGACCTCGCTCAGGCCGGGGCAGCCATAACCCCGGATCGTCCCGCCGACGATCCCCAGTTCGGCGAACTGCGGGATCAGGTCGAACGGGAACTCGGCGCGATCCCAGTAGTCGTTGATGATCGGGATGATCTGCGTGTCGCAGAAGTGCCGCACGCGGTCGCGTACGGCGCGCTCCTCCGCCGTCAGCAGGGCATCGACCAGGTAGTAATCGATACCGGGGGTCGTGATCGGGTCGCTCGCGGTCACCATCTTGCCCACCCTCCCCATCGTCCGAATCGGCCGCAGCCGCGCTCGTGCGCCTCTATCGTTCCTGATCGCCCATTGTACACGCGACTGCAACGCCCCACGACATCGGTGAAATGCCGCGCACCCATCTGCGATCGGGGAGGTGGGCGCGCGGGGCGGTTGCTTGGGGAACGGTGCTCAGGCGTGGGCCGCACCGTCCGGAGAGAGGAGCCGCCGCGCGGCGATCAGCGCCGCATCGAAATCCTCCGCCTCGATGACCCGGTGTTCGAGGTGGCGCAGGCCGATCCGGTGGACCCCCATCCAGCTGCCGCGCTGCTGCACCTGCTGCACCCGGTCCTCGCGCGCGGCGAGGTCGGCCTCCTGCTGTGAATAGAACTCCTCGTCGAGCAGCGACCAGGCGTCGGGGAGCGGGTCGAGACCGGCATAGGTGCCGTCCTCGCGCCAAATACAACGAGCGATGTAAAAGGTCATCATGTCCTCTCTATCATGGCCTATGGTCGGCGCTGTGCCACCGCCGCGCGATGCACGGGGCGGCTCGGGGGGACGGGCTCGCAACGATCGTTCCATGACGGACGAGGCGGCGTGGCGGGGAAGCTCCCGTCACGCCGCCCGTCGTTTTCCTGCCCCTCATCGCGCCACTATGGGCGTTGTGCTCCGGCGTAATGCCCGCTCCAATAGGGGTCGGACAGGCTGCTGATCGTTGTGCCATACCCCTCGCTGCGGGCGTGGACGAAGCGGCCGTCGCCGAGGGCGATCCCGTTGTGCGTGATACCGGGGCCGAAGGTATCCGAGAAGAAGACGATGTCTCCGGCCTGCACCTGCGCGGCACCGATCGTCGTGCCGACGCGGTATTGCTGCGCGGCGGAGCGAGGCAGGGTGATCCCGGCGGCAGTCTGGTAGATGTAGCCGACGAAACCGGAGCAATCCCAACCGGATGGGGTGGTGCCTCCGTACACATAGGGGACACCGAGATAGCGGAGCGCGGTCGCCACGATGTTCTGCCCGCGATTGCCGACAGGAACCGCTGTGGTCGCCGGGCTCGGCGTCGCGGTCGAGGCAGGGCGCGTGTTCGGCGTGGCCGTGGCCGCGACGGTGGGGGTCGTGGTGGGCACGGTCGGGGCGGCGGGCGTGCCGGAGAGCGGCGCGAGATGCTCGCCGAGGACCCAGCCGCTACTGCCGCTGTAGGTGATGCCCCACCAGGGTGCGCCGGTGCCGTCGTTCTGCGGCCCGGCGGTGATGCCGACCACCGCGCCGGGCGGTGCGAAGGAGACGATCGGGGCATCGAGGCCCGGCTTGGCGCGGATACGCAGGCTGAAGCCATCGGTATCGACGATCGTCGCGTTCCCGCCGACCGTCAGGCCCACGCCGCCGGAGGGCGGCGGCGCGGGGGGGGTGGGCGCGGCGGGCGGCGTAGCGGGCGGCGCGGTGGGGGGCGGCGCGGCGACCGGGGTGACCGCTGGCGTAGGAGCGGGCGTCTTGGTGATCGTGGGGGCAGCCGCCGCGGCGGCGGCGAGGAGGCCGCTGGCGACCCAGCCGGACATAGCGAGGTAGGTCACCGGCACCCAGGCATATCCTTCGGCATTCACGTTGGCCCCGGTGACGGCAACTTCCGCCCCCTCCGGGATCACCGTCACAACCGCGCCGTTGAGGCTGGGCATGGTGCGCAGGCGAGCGCCGCGACCATTCGTACCACTGACACGCGGCGATCCGCTGCCGTTTAGCGTCGAGCCGGAATCCGGCGTGCCGACGGGCGCGACGGTCGGGGTGACCGTGGCGGTTGCGGCGGGGGGAGCGCTGGCGGGCGTCGCGGTGGGTATCGCGGGGGCCGGAGCAGGCGCGGGGGCCGGATCGCCCAGCCACTCGGCGGAACACCAGCCGGTCAGGCCCGCGCCCTGCACTTGCATCCAGGAGACCCCATCATCGCTCGCCTGCGGCCCTGCCAGGACCGCGACAACGGTCCCCTGCGCCAGCGCGCCGATCGTCGGGAATTGTCGCCCCGGCCCGCTGCGTACGGTGAGCGTGTCGCCTTCGGTGGTAACGACCACGGCGTTGCCGCCGATGGCGACAGCGGCGCGGGCGATCGTGGGGGCCAGGAAAGTGGGGGGAAGGCTGATGAGGGCGGCGAGGAAGATCGTGATGAGCGCGCGAGGTTTTGCATACCGCGAGATCGAGGGCATCACCGACTCTCCTTGCTTGCGGGCCATCCGATGGCCCGCAAGACATTTGCTGGATGGGAGAGTGCTGATGCGTTGTTGCCCTGCCTGTACAAAGGCCAAGCGGTTCGCCTCCCGATCCCGTCGAACTGACCAGCACACGGAACTATAGGCGTCCCCGTGCACGGCGGTGCGGCCTGGATTTGCGCGATCAATTGCTGCGAGCGTGTTTGCTATGCCCCATCATAGTCAAAAAACGGCTTGCGTCAAGGCATTTTCCGGGGAATCCCTGGTACTTTCATCCTAAAAGGCGTCCGTACAATGTACGTATGGTGCTCGGAGCGGCGCTTTTGCACGTTCGCAGCCCCGTGCTATGATCCATCATGCCACTGGATGAATGCACCGGAGAAAGGAATGGGCATGGCGACACGGCAGGAACTCCTGGCCTCCGTCGAGGCCGCGCGCGAGGAGATCGTCGCGCTCTGTCAGGCACTCGTGCGCGTACCATCGATCAATACCGGCGTGATGCCGACCGGGGACGAGACCCCCGCCGCGATCGTCCTGCGCGATAAGCTGGCGGCGGACGGGATCGCCGCCGACATCCTGGAATCGGCTCCGAACCGGGGTAACCTGATCGCCCGACTGGCGGGGAGCGCCGGTGCGCCGCGCCTCCTCCTCCTCTCGCACACCGATGTCGTCCCGGTCGAGGACGAGGCCGCCTGGAATTACCCGCCGTTCGGGGCCGAGATCCACGACGGGCGCATCTACGGGCGTGGCGCGAACGACATGAAGTCGACCGTCGCCGCCGAGGCGATGACGCTGATCCTCCTCAAACGCGCCGGGGTCGAACTGCGCGGCGACGTGATCTTCGCCGCTGGAGCGGACGAAGAGTCGGGCGGCACATGGGGCTTCGGCTGGCTGGCCGAGCATCATCCCGAGCGCCTGACCGCCGATTTCGGCCTTAACGAGGGGGGCGGGGCGCTCGTCCAGGCGGCGGATGGCCAGTTCGCCTATCTGGTCAGCACCGGCGAGAAGGGCCGTTTGGAGATCGTCATCACGGTGAAGGGGCGCGGCTGGCACGCCTCGCAGCCGTGGCGGGCCGACAACGCCATCTACAAGTCGCAGGAGGTCATCCGCCGGATCGCCGCTTACGAGCCGGAGCGACACGTCGATCACGAACTGATCGCCCGACTGGCGCAGCTCTACGGCATCACCGAGACGGTCACCGCCGCGAACGTCGACCGGATCGCCGCCGAGTTGGAAGGGACCAACGTCAACTGGGCCTCGACGCTGAAGGCGATGACCCGGATGACCCTCGTGGCGTCGATGATCAATGCCGGGGTGAAGTCCAACAGCGTCGCCGAAAGCTGCACCATTACCTGCGACGTCCGCACCCTGCCCCACCAGGACGAAGCCTACGTGCGCGCGCAGTTGGACGAACTCCTGGCAGGGCTCCCCGGTGTCAGCTTCATCATCAACTACACGGCGGTGCCGAGCGCCTCGCCCTACGACGGGCCGGGCGCGGACTTCGCGGCGCGGGTGCGCGAGGCGACGAGTGTGGCGCTCGGGCGCGACGACCTGACGTTCGTGCCGAGCCTGACGGTCGGCTTCACCGACTCGCGCCTCGTCCGCGCGCAATGCCCGATCATCTACGGCTTCCTGCCGAACCACCCCGACGACGATCCGGCCAAGGGCGGGGCGCACAACATCAACGAATCGACGAGCATCGACGAGCATCGAGTCGCTGCTCCTCTCTACCACAATGCTCGTCGCGCTGGCCTACGACACCCTGTCCTGAGCCAGCACCGAAAGGGTGCGGCGGGCGGATCGATCCGCTCCCCCATCGCCCCTCGGCCTACCGCCGACCGCCGACCGCCGACCGCCGACTGCGCTCCAGCCGGGCGAGCAGGAGCGTCCAGAACGACCCCGCGAGCAACAGGGCGGCGGGCGCGAGCAACGACGCCCGCCAGCGGAAGAGCGATGCGGTTTCCTCCAATCGCAGACGCCAGGGGAGGCCATACCGATAGGCACAGAAGGCGGCGGGCACGACGGCGAGGAGGGCGAGAAGCTCGACCGCCCGCCAGGATGTCCGCAGCCAGCCGCCCAATGCCTGCCCGCGCACGAGCCGCGCGAGCCAGACGCAGATCCCTCCGCCGCAAATCGCCAGGAGCGTCGTCAGCCCGACGACGATCGCCAGACGTGGCACGACGAGTTGTTGCAAGGAGATATCGATCGCGAGCCAGAGGGCCAGCGCGACGACCCCCCCCGCCGCCGCCGCGCCGAGCGCCAACCCGGCGCGCGCCAGTCCGACGAACAGCAGGGCATAGAGGGGGAAGCCCAGGCAGGCGGCCATCAGCCACGGCGCGGCACGCGGCGACACCGGCAGGGGAGTCGCCTCGGCGGCGGTCAGCAGCAGGCGGTCGGATTGATCGACCGCGCTCGACGCCAGCTGATAGGCGTAGGCGGTCTGCCCACCGGCGAGGGCGGTATCGAGCGTCGGCAGTTGTGTCTGGACGACCAGCAGTTCGGTCGGATAGGGGCGCCCGAGTGGGAGGGTACTGACGACGAGCCCGGCGCGCTGCCGCGCCAATCCCACCGTCGCCTCCGCCTTCCGCCGCGTATCCGCCGCGAGCAACGACCAGGCGATACGCCCCCGCACTTCCGAGGGATAGGGGGTGCCGAGCAGCACGGCGGCGGTGGGAGCGAGATCGTTGAGCGCCAATTCTCGCCCCGGTGCGACCCCGATCCCCGCCCCGGTGAGATTCAGGCGTAGCGGATCGCCGTTACCGCCTCCCCCACCGACGATCAGCAGGGTATCGCTGACATCGAGATTCGCCGCGAGGTCGCCCAACGGTCCGACGAGCGTCCCCCCAGCCGCGCGAAGATCGCGTGCGGTGAGTTCGGGGAGTTGCACCAGCAGCAAGGTTGTCTGCCGCGCGACGAGGGTCGCGCGCGCCTCCGCAATGAGGGCGGCAGAGGTGACGGGCGCGACCGAAGAACTCGGGCTCGGCGCGCCCTTCGGCGCTGAGGCGACGCCGAAAAGCGCCGTCCAGGCGGGGGGTCCGATCAGCGCCACGCCACGACCCTGACCGGCGACACTACGCACCACGGTATCCGGGATCGCCCCGGCACTCTCCGAGGCGACCGGTGGCACGGCCCCCCCGGCGACATTCCCGGCGAAGAGTTGGAGGGTCGCCTCATCGAACGAAGCGAAGCCGGGTCGCGCGATCGTGGCGGCGGTACCGGGGGTCGCGCCGAGCGCGCCGAGCGTGCCACGCAAAGCCAACATACCGCGCTCGTCGAGTTGTGGGACGAGGATGACCACGAGCCGCGCCGTCAGGGGCGCGCCCGAGGAGAAGCGCACCGGCTCGCGGCTCGGCATCACCGTCGTGGCCGGGCGCAGGGTAAAGAGGAGGCCGACGATCCCCACCGCCGCGACGAGCCACGCGGGGAGCGCCGACCAGAAGCGCCCGCGCAGGCGCGGACGACGCCAGCGCGGCACGGAGGGCGCATGCCGCCCCCCGCGCCGAAGCCGCGCCATCAGGCTTTCCCGAAGCTGAGGGTATGGCGATGCATGAGGATGCTCTGCAGAATCCCTTGCGTCACCAACAGCGTCACCACCGGCGTCCCGCCCGCGCTGATGAAGGGCAGGGGAATGCCAACCACGGGCAAGATACCGGAGTTCATGCCGATATTGACGAACGATTGGAAGAGCATCAGCGACGCCGCGCCGATCGCGATCAGTCGCCCGAATTCATCGCGCGCCAGATGGGCGACGCGCAGATAGCGCCAGATCAGGAGCAGATAGAGCGTGAAGAGGGCCAGCGCGCCGATGAAACCGAAGTTGCCGGTGGCGTGGGCGAACGCGAAGTCGGTGGTGCTGACCGCGAGGCGCGAATCCTGATTGATGATCGCGGTATCGGCGAGGCGGTGCCCGGTCAGCCCCGCCTGCCCGATCGTGATCCGGGCCTGGACGACATTGGCACAGAGGTCAAGAGTATCCTTCTCTGGATGATTGAAACAGGTAAGACGATCCTTCTGATAGTCCTGAAAGAGGGGCTTGTTATGACCGGGGACACCATTCCAGGCGACCCAGTAGAGCGGGAAGGCGGCGATCACGCAGGCGAGGAGGTAGAGCATCCGCGTGCGGGAGACAGACATGATGCCGAGCCAGATCGCCACGAAGATCAGGGCGGTCCCGAGGTCGGGTTCGATGAAGACGAGCCCGGCGGGGAGCGCCATGAGGATCCCGGACGCGGCGAACGAGAAGGGCCCACGCATCCGCTGACCGCGAAGGGTGGCGAACGCGGCCAGGGCGATGATCGCCGCCAACTTCGCCACCTCCGAAGGCTGGAAGGTGATCGGGCCGAGATCGATCCACCGGGTCGCGCCGCCGATGGTACTCCCCTTGAAGAGCACGATCACGAGCAGCAGCAGCGCGACGATATAGATCGGGCTCGCCAGGATTCTCAGGAAGCGGTAATCGAAAGCCGCCAGGGCGAGCATCAGCGCTCCCCCGATGACCGCGAAGAAGAACTGCTTGGTCGCGGCGGCGGTCAGACCCAATTGCTGCCCGTCGGCGCTGAAGACGGTCAGCAGGCCGAAGCCGATCAGCAGCAGCGTGATGATCAACATCGCCGGATCGGCATTCCGCCAGGTACTCTCGCGCTGGGACGGTTCGAGCATCGCCATAATCCCGGGGGCCGGACGCGACGCTCAACGCCGCACGATGGCCCCACCTCCCTCCTTCATCATGACTCGCCGTAGCGCTGTAGGGGAGATAGTATAGCCAGCGGCGTGCGGCGGCGTAAAGGGAGAATGGTGACGGTTGCCAGATCGGCACGCTCGCGGCGCGGGTTCATGCAGACGCAACGGCGCGGCGGGCCAGCCCCGCGCCACGCCCGTTACGATTAGATCGGCCATGACGCGGGGATAAACGGTCAACCGCGCGAGCGCGGCGAGCGGCAGCCAGACGGCGCGATAGGTGCCGCGCGGGCGGGTACTCGCCCCCCACTCCGCCCCGCGCCCACTCCCCGGCGTGCCGCCAACGACCGCCTCGGCGAGCGCCGCGCTGATCGCGACGCGCAACCCCGGTTCCTCGTACGCCTTGCGCGCGGCGGCCTCCGGTGTCTCGCCCGGTTCCGCCGCCCCGCCGGGAAAGGCGCTGTAGATCGGGCCATCGCGGTGGCGCTCGATCAAGGCGAGCACGTCATCCCGCACGATGACGACGCGTGCGCGGACGGACCCTGGGGCAGCCGTTCCCGTGTCGGACGGTCCGGTCGTCGTCACCCCGCCCTATCCTTCACGATACCGCCTCTCAGCCCTCATTGACGAGCGCGAGGATCGCCGCGCCGAAGGTGTCGACCTTGGCCGGACCGAAACCCTTGATCGCCTGCAACTCCTCCGGGTTCGCGGGGAGTTGGATCGCCACGTCGCGCAGCTGCGCGTCCTTGGCGATGATGTAGGGCGGTACCGCACGCTCGCGCGCCTCCGCACTCCGCCATGCCTTCAGTCGTTCGAGCAGCGCCGCGCTCGACGCGTCGAGCGCATCCACGCCAGCGTCACCATCCTCGGTGAGGGGGCGGGCGGTGCCGGTCGTCAGCTTCGCGGCGGCGTGCGCGCTCCGCGTCGGGGCGGCGTAGGCGGCGAGTTCGCCAGGCCCGGCCCCCTCCCCGGCAGAAGTGAGGGAGAGGGGGCGATACTCGCTGTCGCCGCGCGCGATCAAGCTATCGGCGATCAGGCGCTCGATCAGCGCGTCGATCCGCCCCTGTGACCACGCGCCGAGCGCGCCGAAGAGGGGCATCCGATCCTCCTTGATCGAGGCGGTGATCGACCCGGCCAGGATCTTGATCAGCCCCGACTTCCCGACGTTGAACGGGATCAGCGGCAGCGCCGACAAGACGATCCGCGCCGCCTCCGCATCGGACTGCGGGGCCGGTTTCGTGGGCGTAGCCGGTGCGCTGCCATTTTGGCGCGGCGTTGCGGCGCGTCCGGGGGCGCTGACGACCCGCCCCGTGCAAACATCGCAGGCGGTCTCGCAGGGCGCGAGGCGTTCCCCGAGGTGGGCGGCGAGCATCGCGTGGCGACAGCTGCGCCCGGTGGCGTAGGCGACCATGCGCGCGACGCGCTTCTCGTTCTCACGGCGCACATCATCTAGCAGGCGCGGCAACGCCGCCGCCGCGTCCGGTGGCGGCGGCATGACGAGGCGCAGGCAGAGATCGCGCCGCCCGATGTCGACCGAGAGCGCACCGGTCTCGTCGGCCCACCCAAGCAATAACCCTTCCAGCTCGGCGGGGGAGCAATCGAGCGCCGCGGCGCTCGCCACCGTGTCGAGCTGATCGATGTCGCCGGGGCGCAGGCCGGTCGCAGCGAGGAAACGCCCCCAACGCTCGTCCCCCTCCGGGGCGGGGGCGCGGCGCATCGTCACGTCGATCGCGCGCGGGGCATCGGGGTGGCGCTCGATCAGGCCCGCCCGTTCGAGGATGCCGAGGGCAACGCGCAGATCCTGGTCGCCCCCTTCGCCGCTCCCGAGGGTGACCGCGTCCGGCGCCACAATCCCCCACCCGCGCCCGAGGACACGGCGCAGCTGGGAATAGGCGCTCCGCAGCGTCTCGATCTCGAACTCATCCGACTTGGCGCGCTTCCGCAGGGTGGTGTTGTCGGCGTTGGCATAGAGGAGGGTGCAGCGCGCCGCCCCGCCATCGCGCCCCGCGCGCCCCGACTCCTGCGAGTAGGCTTCGAGCGACTTCGGCGGGCTGAGGTGGACGATGAAGCGCACGTCGGACTTATCGACGCCCATCCCGAAGGCGACGGTGGCGACCATGATCCGCACGTCGCCGTCCATGAAGCGGCGCATCCGCTCGGCGCGGTCGACGGGGCCGAACCCGGCGTGGTAGGCGAGGGCAACGTCGGGATCGTAGCGATTCTTCTTCAACTCGCGGTTGAGGAGGGTCGCGAGCTGCTCGCAGCCATCGCGCGAGGTGACGTAGACGATCCCGTTCCCCCCTTGCTCGCGGCAGATATCGACGACCGCGCGCATCTTCGCTTCGCGGTTGTCGAGTCGCCGCACCTCGTAGTACAGATTCGGACGAAAGAGGCTGACGCGGACCAGGTCGAGCCGCCGCCCGAGCCGCCCGGCGATCTCGCGCGCCATCTCCGGCGTCGCGGTCGCGGTGAGGGCCAGCACCGGCGGCTCGCCGAGCGCGGGCAACACCTGGGGCACGATCAGATAGTCGGGGCGGAAGTCGTGCCCCCAGAGGCTGATGCAGTGCGCCTCGTCGATCACCAGCCGCGCGACCCCGGCCTGGGCGAGGGCGCGCAGGAACGGAGCCTGGCGCAGGCGCTCCGGCGCGGCATAGACCAGCTTGTACTCGCCGCGCGCGATCCCTTCCTGGCGGCGGCGATTTTCCGCCGCGCCGATCGAACTGTTGATCAGCGTGGTCCGCGCCGCGACCGCCGCCGGGAGCGAGGCGAGCTGATCCTGCATCAGGGCGATCAGCGGCGAGATCACCAGCGTGACACCGGGGAGGAGCATCGCGGGCAACTGGTAGCAGAGCGATTTGCCGGCGCCGGTCGGCATCGTCGCCAGCGTATCGACCCCGCGCATCGTCTGGTCGATCACGCGCGTCTGGCCGGGGCGTAGGCGGTCGTAGCCGAAGAGATCGCGCGCGGCGGCGAGCACCTCCGGCGACGCCTCGATCGGCGAGGCATCGGCGGCGGCGAGATCGGGATCGGCGATCTCCTCCGGCAGATCGACCTCGGGATCCTTCTCGCGGGAGACGGGCGTGGCCGCCAGATCGGGGAGGAGGGCAGCGGCGCGCTCGGCCCACAGCCCGATGGCACGCTCGCGCAGGCGCGCGCCCGAATCGGCGTCGCCGAGATCGTCCGCGAGTTCGGCCCAGGCGGTCAGCGTGCCGGGCTGCGTCACCGCCGCGCTACGCCCCACGAACACTTGCAGGGCGCGTTCGGCCTCCTCCTCCTCGCCGAGGGCCACACGGGCGCGCGCCGGACCGAGCTGCGCCTCGCCGCCCTCGGGATTGAGCGCCTGTAATTCGTCGTACCAGGCGATCGCCCCCTCGCCGTCCCCCTGCTCGAGGGCAATGCGCGCCAGCAATTGCAGCGCGGTCGGATTCTGCGGCTCGCGCTCGCGCAGCCGCTCGGCGATGGCATTCGCCTCCTCCAATTGCTCGGTCGCGATGTAGGCGCGGGCCAATGCCACCTCGCCGGAGGCGGAGGGGAAACGCTCCAGGCGGTCCTGCGCCGCCGTGATCGCCTCCTCGGCCCGGCCGAGCAGGGGCCACAGTTGCGCCTGCGCGTCGAGCACCTTCGCCAGCGGCCCGCTCACCTCGGCGATCGCGTCCAGGATCGCCGCCGCGCCGCGCAAATCGCCGAGCCCGCGCAGGCAGGCGAACGCCTCCCAGCGCGCGGCGGCGGTCGGCAGGCTAAGGACGCGCGACGGATCGGCGTCCACCAGGGCGCTGAGGCGTTGGGCGATGGCGGGGTTCGACAGGTCGGCGCTCATCGGCTCTCACTCTTTCCGTGTATGGGGATGGTGGCACCGCTTGCGCACCGGTGATGGGAAACCTGCATAGCAGACTTCGATCGGAGACGGGGCTTCCCGTGGCCTCAACGCCGTGCGACACAACGCCTATCGCGCGCGGCACCTATACCATCATTATCTCGAACAATTTTACCAAAAAGGCGTACGTTCTTCCTTGTTTTGGCCCTGAACAGGGGATTCGGGGAGGGTAGAACGGGATCGGCGCGAGGGGCTGCCTGAAGGGCTGACCGCTCAGTCGGGCCAGACCCGCCGGAAGAGGCCGGGGTAGTCGAGCACTAGGCCATCCCTGTCAAGCGGCAATTCGGCGGTGAAGTCGCTGTCCCGGCTATCGAAGCGAAAGCGATCGGCGGCGAGGCGGGTGTACCGCTGCGGGTCGGGCGTGACGGTCAACTCCGGCACCCAGATATAGGCCATCGTCAGGTCGCGCGACTCGCCAACGGCCAGCCCGAGGCGGCGGATCGGCAGGGTGTTGGTGAACGGCGTGCCGAGGATGTCGATGTCGATGCAGCCGTCCAGTGCGGGCAGCGCCTCGCCCTCCCCCGTGGTCCAGTGACCCTCCCCATCGGCGCTGAGCACGAGCGGCGCGACGGCTCGGTCGAGCCGCTCCACCCGCGCCTCGCGGACGCGCCACGCCGCATCGCAGCGCACCCGATAGCGCACGCGAAACGGCCCGTCCTCCGCAATGCCGATGATGAGCCCATCCGCGAGCACTTCATTGTCGTCGATCGTCAGCCGCAGATCCTCCAACCCCGGCCCGTCCCACGATGTCCACATGATCCGGCGCTCCATCGGGCCTTCTTTCAGCGGGCAGTGGCCGGGCGGTGGAATTCTCGCACCGGGCCAGCAGCGGACCGCCGTTGTCGGCAGCCGACTATCGACTGCCGACTCGCCCCCAGGCCGCGTCCACCTGCGCGCGCGTCGCCTCGGGCGTGCCGCTGTTGTCGATCACCACGTCGGCGCGCGCGACCTTCTCCGCCTGTGGCGGTTGCGCCGCGATCCGCTGCCGCGCCTCGGCCCCGGTGAAATTATTGCGCGCCATCAGGCGGGCGAGTTGCAGGGGGGGATCGCAGGTGACGACCCAGGTCTCGTCGCACCGCTCCGCCAGGCCCCCTTCATAGAGGCGGATCGCGTCGACCACCGCGACCCGCACCCCATCGCGCGCGAACGCGGCGAGGCGCGCGACGATCCAGGCGCGCACCGCCGGATGGGTCAGCCCTTCGAGGCGAGCGAGTTGGGCCGGATCGGCGAAGACGAGCGCGCCGAGTGCGCGGCGGTCGATCCGCCCGTCGGCGGTCAGGATCGCGGGGCCGAACGCATCGCGAACCGCCGCCCAGACCGGCTCTCCCGGCTCCATCAGCGTGTGGACCACGCGATCGGCATCGATCGTCGCCGCGCTATGCTCGGCGAGGGCCGCCAGGACCGCGCTCTTGCCGCAGGCGATATTGCCGGTCAGGCCGATGAGGTAGGGTTGCGCGTGCTCGTCCCGCGGTGGTGTCGCCATCACGCTTTCCCCTATTACGTCAGCATCTTTCCCTACAGAATTATCCGTCAACGCTTCCTCGTTTTGCCTGACTCACCAGCGGCGGTGTATATTTCCACCAAATCGTGCGTAATCCTCGTGGAGCGAAGTGTGATGGCACTGACGCGCAAGAATTTGATGGTCGACGCCGAGCAATTGGCGAATCTCGCCGCCCGTCGTGGGCTTTCCGAGTCGGCGGTGGTGCGTGAGGCGATCGCGGACGCCCTTTTCGCGGACGAGTTCATGATCGCCATGACGGTGCTACGCGAAACCGGCTACGGTGAAGAGGGTGAGAAGTCGAACGTCTCGGAGGGAGCGGCAGGGACGCAGGCACAGCGCGCCTCTTAATGCGTCCCCTGCTCTTCGACACAACCGTCCTCATCGCCGCATTGCGCAGTCCTACACATCTCGTCGCGCTGCGACGACTGGTGACGCTCCGGCGGTGCTACCTCACGGCAATCACCGTCGCCGAGTTGCATAGCGGCGCACGCACCCGAGAGCAACAAGCGGCGGTGGCCCAACTCACCGCCGTCTTCGCTCGCTTCGACCGCCTCCTTGCGCCGACCGCTGCCGAGTGGGAAGCAGCAGGACGGCTGATCGCCCATGCCCGATGGCGACAGGGGGCGATGGAACCACGGGAGCATTACCCCGATGTCCTCATCGCGCAAATCGCCGCTCGCCTCGGAGCGACCATCGTGACCGCGAATCTCGCCGATTTCCGCGCATGGATCGCGTTGGGCGATCTCGATGCTACGGTTCAAGCGGGCAAAGAGTAAGTTGCCGCCTTGGGAAGCACCCTGCAAACAATCGTAGGCCATGTACATGGTGCACTGCGCTCGTTGGTCCGCCTAAAAAGTGATGGTGCCGATAGCCCTTGCAAGCCGTCGGCACCATACCAGCGCACGAACCCTGATCGCCTCGACCCCGAGAAGCCGCGACGATCATCGCCACCAGGCCGACGAAGAGGAGCCCTCGGCCTGGACCCGCCACCGTCACCGCAATCGTCCGGCCTTGCAAACCGTGCGTGCAGCGTGCGCGGGGGCGACGTGTCTGGAGTTGAGCCTAACAGCGCCTTGCCGAGTTGTCAATATCCCGACTGCACAACCACGTAGCGCGATAGCGGCAATCTGCCCAATGAGACTCAGAAGGCCCACCGCCCCTGAACGAACAGCGTGACGAAGAGGGCCATGCAGAGGAGGGACCAGACGGTGAGGATCAGGAACCAGATCCGCCCCGCCGCCAGCCGCGCGAAGAGGAGGTAGAGCGGGAAGAGGGTCAGGGTGTAACGCGGCACGCTGAGGACGAACGCGGTGCTGGTGAAGAGCAGCCAGTTGCCGAACATCCAGACCGCGTAGGAGGGGCGCAGCAGGAGCGCCGTGGCGATCGCGCCGCCGAAGCCGAGCGCGATGAATAGCGTCTCCTGCCCGCCGACCAGCTGCGCGTCGGCGGGGGTGCGCCAACCGATCGAGCGCACGCTGCCGCCGATCCCGTTCCAGGGCCAGTCGAACGACTTGTACCAGTGCTCGCGCTGGTACTGGAGGAATTGCAGCGGGTCGCCGTAGACGACGCGATTGAGCAGCAGATAGGCGAGCACGCCCACGACCGGCAACCCGATCCAGAGCCATTCGCGCCGGAACTGTCGGTGGACACGGTAGAGGAGCGCCACCTCCACGGCGAAGGCGGGCAGCAGCAGCAGGCCGTTGACTCGCGTCAGGCAGGCGAGCGCGCCGAGGCAGCCGACGAGCGCCCAGCGTTCGTGGCGCGCGGCCAGGAACGCGCCGAGGATCAGCGCGATGAAGAGGCTCTCGGTGTAGCCGATGTGGAGGAAGTAGCTCGTCGGGAAGATCAGCAGGAACCAGACCGCCCGATCCGCGAACGCCGCCGTGCCATCGAGGAGTGCCAGCCGTCGCAGCAGGAACGCTACCGCCAGCGAGGCGACCCCGGAGACGATGAAGGCCGCGAGGATGCCGTTGGCGACGAAGAGCGACACGAGACGGATCGCGAGCGGGTAGAGCGGGAAGAAGACGATCAGGAAACGATCCTCGCCGACCGCCTGGTAGCCATTCTGCGCGATGCTGAGGTAGTGCGGGGCATCCCAGCGATTCCAGAGCTCCAGCGCGTCGCGCGGTCCCGCCACCGCCCTGTCCGCGATCGCAGAGTACGCCAGCAGGCCGAAGAGGAGGAGGATCGCCTTCGCCGCCAACGCGCCGAGCAGCGTCTGCCGGTCGGCGGCGTCGAACCAGCGCCACAAGAAACGGGGGGTGGTACGGGGAGACGCGCCGCCCACACCGGCGGCTCGCGCCTTCGGCGTGCGCGTCCCCGCCCCGGTGCGTGTGCGTTCGCCCCTCATCGTCTCCGTCCACGGCCCCATTCGCGCCCACCGGCACAGCGATATTAACACATTCGCACGTCCATGCCGTGCGGCCCTTGTCGCGATCTCCGGCCAGGCAAGGCCACTAGGACCGGCGATGCCGCCGCATTCTTACCACCGCGATGTCCCGATTCGCGCGCACCGGTGTTTCTATCAACGATCGTCGTGATAGAGCAGCACGAGGCCACGCACAGACTACGAGAGCGGAGAATGCCAATGAGGGAGACCGCTACAGGGGCACAAGGGAGAACGTGGGACGCGGTAGACGACGAGGAGGGGTTGATCGAGCGGGCGCGTGCCGATCCGACGGCATTCGATCTCCTCGATGCGCGCTATCGCGAACGGCTCTATCGCTACTTGCGAACGCGCGTCGCGAACGATGAGGATGCCGCCGACCTGACACAGCATGTTTTCCTGAGCGCGTGGGCGGCGTTGCCATCCTATCAGGAACGCGGCCTGCCCTTCGCCGCGTGGCTCTTTCGCATCGCCCGCAATGCCGCCCTCAATACCAAGCGTAGGGGACCGCAGGTCATCGCCTGGGACGCGGTGCCGGAACGGCTGCTCAGCCCCCAGATCAATGAACCGGAGGAACAAGCGGTCCGGCGCGATACCATCGCGCGCCTGCACGCGCTACTGGACAGGCTCGACCCGGACAAGCGGGAGCTATTGGCGTTGCGTTTCGCCGCCGGATTGACCGTACGCGAGATCGCGGCAGTCGTCGGGGGCAACGAAGAGGCGGTCAAGAAGCGGCTCAGCCGCACGATTCGCGCACTCAAGGAGTACTATGATGAGCGGTGATCGCGATCTCGCGCGCCTGCGCGCCACCTACGCCGATCTACTCGACACGGGCGATGACCCCGAACTGGTGCATTTCCTCGGCGCGCTGGAGGAGGCCCACGCCGCACCCCTTCCCATGCGTGGGGCCACGCAGAAGTGGAAGGGCGTCACCCCGCGCGCGCAATACTCGTTGCCCGTGCCGGCGTCAAGCGTGCTCGCGCCCCCCCTGTCGCTCCCGAAGCACCAACCGGGAGCGGTCGCGCGTGCCTTCAACATGGGCGCGGCGGTCACGCTCGTCGTCGCGCTGACGCTCGGCTCCGCCCTCCTCTTCCGCAGCCGCCTCGCCCATGATCCCGCGTCCCGACCCGCGATGGGCGGCGCGACGACAACCAAACTCCTCTATCCCGGCAGTCTCGGTAGGCGCACCGGCATCATCGCGGCGGCGGCGAACGGCGACGACGAACGGGTGCTGATAGAGGGGAATTATTCCGGGGTCGCCCCATCGCCGGATGGGCAACGTATCCTCGCCTACGGCGATGGGGCGACAGCAGTGGCCGACCTCTACACGGGCGAAGGGCAACTTCTGCGGCGCTACTCTCTGGGAGAGACCACGCCCTTGATGCCCTATTGGGCGCCGGACGCGCGCCATGTCGCCCTCTTCACGCGCTCGGGCGGCACGGCTGCTTTGGGGGGCGGCCATTTCCGCACCTGGATCCTGGACGACGCGGGATCACAGGAACTTACCCTTGGAGCGCAGGTAATGGTCGGCACGAGTTCGGGGACCGGGGCCTGGTCGCGCGATGGGCGGCTCTTCCTGAGCGTGACACCAGGGGATGCCAACGGTCGGATCGCCCCCGGCGCGGAGCCCGAATTGTGGACGACCGACGCAGCCGGTAAGACGATCAAACGACTCACACGCGGCGCGTTCTTCCCCTTCGGCTGGTCGGCGGATGGTGGCACCATCTATGCCATCGCGGGGGGCGGCACGAACGATCCGGCGAGTGGCTTCATCCCCGGTGAGGCGCTGATACTCGCGATCGACAGCCACACCGGAACACAGCGGACCATCACCAGCGCCGATGCCATCGCGCGACAAATGCGGCTCGCCCCGCCCGCGACCGGCACACTGCCCGAGTTGCCGAACCTCTGGACCGTCGCACCCGTGGCGGTCGCGCCGGATGGTAAGCAGATCGCGCTCTGGCTCGTCCCGACGATCAGCACGGAGCGCGCGCAGGTGGACTATCGCCCTTACCTCGCCGTCCTCGACGGGGCGGGGCAACTCCTGGCGCAGGGCTATGGCGACCCGCAGGCAACGCCGCGCTTCACCGCCTGGATACCGGGCAGTGACCGCCTCGCCTACGCCTATACACAGAACACTGCCGGGTCGATTGCGAGCGTTGGCATCATCGCGCCAGCGCGCAATGGCAACACCGCCGCCACGATACAAACCGGCGCGACGGCCCTGATCGGAACGAGCGGTGAGGAAACAAGTCTTCGCTGGTCGCCCGACGGGCAGCGCTTCGCCGTCCTGCGCGGCGGGCAAATCCTGATCGCGAGCGGGACTGATCTCGCCGACGTGCGGACGCTCACCGGCGCGGCGACCGGCTGGCCGAGTTGGCAACCGGCCAGCACGCCGTAGTGGACTTTGGGACCGACTGCGGCAGCGGATAAAAAGCGAATGGCACCCGATCCCTTGTGACCGGGTGCCGTTTTATATGCCAATAACAATGTTAGATCAGAGCACGTCGTCCATCGTGTAGAGGCCCGGCGCGCGACCGACGAGCCAGCGCGCAGCGCGGAGCGCGCCCGCCGCGTAGGTGCCGCGCGCGATCGCGCGGTGGGAAACCTCGATCTGCTCACCGTCGCTGGCGAGGATAATCCGGTGCTCGCCCGGATTCCCCCCGGCGCGGACGGCGTGGATGCCGATCTCCCCCGCCGCACGCGGCGCGTGTCCCTCGCGCCCGAAGCGGGCGTGATGGGCGAGGTCGGCACCGCGCGCGGCGGCGAGGGCGCGCGCTATCGTCAGGGCGGTGCCGGAGGGGGCATCGACCTTGTGGCGATGGTGCGTCTCGACGATCTCCAGGTCATACCCGTCGCCGAGCGCGCGGACGAGTTCGGGCAAAATCCGCAGGAGCGCGGTCAGCCCGACGCTGGTGTTGGCGGCGATCATCGTCGGGACGCGCGCCGTGATCGCCTCGACCGTCGCGCGCTGTGCGGCGGTCAGGCCGGTGGTGCCGGTCAGGAAGGGGATCCCGGCGGCGGCGGCGGCCTCGGCGTAGGCGGGGGTCGCGTCCGCGCGCGAGAAGTCGATCAGCACGTCGACACCGGATAGATCGGGATCGTCCCCCGCCGCTATACGCACGCCGAGCGTCCCGGCCCCGATCAGCGCCCCGAGGTCGGTGCCGACAATCGGGCTCCCGGCTCGCGCGAAGCCCGCCGCGAGCGTCAGGTCCGGCGCGGCGTGGGCGGCGGAGAGGATCTCGCGACCCATCCGCCCGCCCACGCCCGTCACCGCGAGGCGGAGGGCGCTCATGCCGTCGCCCCCGCCGTCGCGATCGCCGCCACGCCCGCCTCGGCCAGGGCGGCGGCCACCCGCGCCCGCGTCGCGTCGCTCGCCGGGGCGAGGGGGAGGCGTAGCTCGCCGGAGCAGAGGCCGACCATCTCCGCCGCCGCCTTCACCGGGCCGGGATTCGTCTCCAGGAACATCGCGCGGGAGAGGCCGTAGAGGCGCAGATGCTGCGCCTGCGCCTCGGCGATCCGCCCCGCCCGCCAGGCCGCGATCAGCCCGGCGACGGCGGCGGGGGCGATGTTGGAGACGACCGAGATCACGCCACGCCCGCCGATCGCCAGCAGCGGCAGGGTCAGCGAGTCGTCGCCGGAGAGGAGGATGAAGTCGGGGCCGCAGAGGCGGATAATCTCGCTCGCCTGGTCGGGCGAACCACTCGCCTCCTTGATCCCGACGATCGTCGGGCAATCGTGCGCCAGCCGCGCGACCGTCTCCGGGAGCATGTTCACGCCGGTCCGCCCCGGCACGTTGTAGAGGATGATCGGCAGGGGCGTGGCGGCGGCGATGGCGGCGAAGTGCCGGTACAACCCTTCCTGCGTCGGCTTGTTGTAGTACGGCGTGATCTGCAAGGTCGCGTCCGCACCGTCACGCGCGGCGGCCTCGGAATACCGGATCGCCTCGGCGGTGTTGTTCGAGCCCGCCCCGGCGACGACCGGGATGCGCGGGCGACCGGTCCGCCCGGCCCATTCGCGCGCGGCGCGCACGGTGATCGCGATGACGCGCTCGTGCTCCTCTGGCGTCAGGGTCGGGGATTCGCCGGTGGTGCCGCAGGGGACGAGGCCGGTGGTGCCATTGTCACACTGGAAAGCCACGAGGCGTTCGAGCGCCCCTTCATCGAGCGCGCCATCGCGGAACGGGGTGATCAGGGCGGTCAGCGATCCGGTGAAGTCCATCGTCTTGCTCCTTTTCAATTGGCAGTCGGCAGTCGGCGGGTCGGCAGAGAGAAGCTCATCGGCAGCGGGGTTGCGCTCAGCGGCGGCGTTTCACGGTCGCCCCCTTTCGCTGGCGCTCGGCAGGCCGGACGCGGCCAGGAGCGCGTCGGGCGCGGGGGCGATGAAGTCGCGCCGGAAGCACTCGTGCAGGCGGGCGACGGCGAGGGTGGCCTGCTCCTGCGGGATGACGCAGGTGACGGAGATCTCGGAGGTGGAGACCATCAGGCAGGGGATCGCCGCCTCGGCCAGGGTGGCGAAGAGGCGCGCGACGTAGCCGGGACGATTCAGCATCCCGGTCCCGACGAGCGAGACCTTGGCGAGGTCGTCCTGCGCCGCGACTCGCCCCCTGAGGGCGCGCGCGGCTCCCTCGACGATCGGCAGGGCGGTCGCCAGTTCGTCGGACGCCACGGTGAAGCCGAGCTCGATCGTGCCGTCCGGCCCGGTGCTCTCCGCGATCACGTCGATGCTGACCTCCGCCCCGGCGAGCGGGCTGAAGATTCGCGCGAGGGTCGCCGGGCCGCCGGGCAGCCCCGCCACGGTGATCCGCGCGATCTGGGCGTCGTGGACCACGCCGCTGAGGGTGCCACCGCGTTCCATCGTCTCCTCCGTTGTTTGCGCGTCAAGCTGCCGATCGTGCTGCCCCTTCGCGGGCGGGGTATCGGGGCCGATGATCGTGCCGGGGCCGTCATCGAGGCTGGAGCGGACGGCGATCGCGACGCCGTAGAGCGCGCCGAGCTCGATCGCGCGCGGGTGCATCACCTTCGCGCCGCGCCAGGCGAGTTCGGCCATCGCGGCGTAGTCGATCCGCTCCAGCCGGATCGCGTCGGGGACGAGGCGCGGGTCGGCGGTGTAGACGCCGTCCACGTCGGTGAAGATGTCGCAGCGGGTCGCGCCGAGGGCGGCGGCGAGGGCGACGGCGGTGGTGTCCGAGCCGCCCCGTCCCAGCGTCTGCACCTCGCGCCGCCCGTTAATCCCCTGGAAACCGGCGACGATCGCGACCTCCCCGGCGGCGAGGACGGCACGGAGTCGCCCGGGCGTGATCCGCGCGATCCGCGCCCGGCCCCAGCGCCCCGCCGTGCGGATCCCCGCCTGCCCGCCGCTGAGGGAGCGCGCGCGGACGCCGAGCCCGTCCAGCGCCAGCGCCAGCAGGGCCATGCTCTGCGCCTCGCCGGTGGCGAGGAGTTGGTCGAGCTCGCGCCCCGCCGGGCGATCGGTGAGCTGCGCGGCGAGGCCGAGGAGTTCGTCGGTCATCTTGCCGCGCGCGGAGACGACCACGACCACCCCATCGCCCGCCCGCGCCGCCTCGGCCACCCGCAAAGCGACCGCCCGGATCCGCTCCACGGTGGCGACCGAACTGCCGCCGTACTTCTGGACCACGATCGCCATCTCGCCCATCCCTTCGTCGGCCATTCGCCATTCGCGCACGCAAAAATCCCGCGAGCCACATCGGCCCACGGGATTTATTTGACGTTTGTTAGCGGTTCAGTGCGCGCGTGCGATTACCTCCCCAACGTCTTCCCGATAGGCGCGATGCGGAGCTGGCGTTTTTTACTCGCGCTTGCGGCAAAGGCCAGGGACATCATCGTCAACACCATCTCAGCGTCGGGTCACACGTTCGAGGTCGGCACGCCGAACCTGTCCGATACAGTAGCACGACCGGGCGGGGGCGTCAAGGGGCAACGATCAGGCCGCTCCCATCGACTCACTCCGTATCACCGGTGTGGGAGTCCTCCGGCGCAGGCCAGGACGCCGGGAAATCCCCAATCTATCCAATTGCCAAATACATCAATAGGGGATACACTGGCAAGGCTAACCGCCACACCTCGTGGGCAAACCAATGCCGTATCGCCATACACGGTTGTAGGGAAGGAGATTGGCATGGTCCGTACGGCCCGCCGCCGTTGCCTTCTTGTTGCCATCGGCGTGCTGCTCGCCGCGTGCGGCCCGATCACCACCAGCGCGCCAGCCACCGGTCCGACTAGTACAGCGGGGCTGAAGTAGCCCGGCGGTTCAGGCGACGAGAGCCTTGCCCTGGTAGGTCCACTTGAAGGGCCTGGCCATGGTGCGGTTGTAGTAGGCGATGAAGGCCAGCACCCGCTCCTGC
>JAABUM010002799.1_pt1 | contig 22654 bp, 24 predicted proteins | sample 5559161 | NCBI WGS metagenome assembly JAABUM01 (sample SAMN10711868, study PRJNA513369) | rock metagenome | isolation source: Antarctica rocks | place: Antarctica: Victoria Land, Siegfried Peak nord
CCACCGCAACCATACACGGATGATCTCACGCCGCGGGCGTCACGCTCGCACCGACACACCGAAAAGAACTGCCCTGCAGCACTATTGGCGCATCAAGCCGATGCCCATGTCAGGAGTTCTGGGTTCCGGTCGCAGCCGCTGTCGCGGTAGTCGTTGGTGAAGGCCAGGGTGACCTGGTGCGTTCCGCCTGCCCAGGCACCGCGGATCGGGTAGTCCGCCCAGGCCGTCCCAGCAACGGAGGTGATTGGTCGCAGGGTCCCGTCGATGGCGACCTGCAGCTGGGGGGCGCCCTTGCACTGCTCTCCCTTGGCCCGGATGGTCAGGGTCCCGCCGGCGGGGGCGCTCAACAAGCTGGTGGCGGTGCCGTTGGACCACATGAGTAACCCGCGCCGGGCGCTGGCGGTGGGGTCCGGGAAGGTCTGCCCGGCACCGGGGGTGAGCGCGGCGCTCTCGGCTTCTTGCTGCGCGGGAACGGGAGTAGCGGCCAGCGTGCCCTTGTCCAGGCGCAGGTTCCGGTCGCAGGTGCTGGTGCGGTAGTCGTTGGTGAAGGCCACGGTGACCCGATGTGTGCCGGCCGGCCAGTTGCCCGCGACCGGGTAGTCGGCCCAGGCGCTGGAGGGCACCGCCGTCGTGCCGGCTGGCTTCCCGTCGACCGCCACGGCCATGATCGGGGCCCCAAGGCACTGCTCACCTTTGGCCCGCACGACGATCACATTGAACGCGCCGGTGGCGACGGTGGACTCCGCGGCGCCGTTGGACCAGAGGAGCAGTCCCCGCCCGGCACTTGCGGTCGGGTCGTTGAACACCTGACCGGCGCCACGGGTCAAGCTGGCGTACTGGGCCTGGAACACACTGTCGGCAGCGCTGGCGGACTGCCCTGGCAGCAGCGGTACCGCGAGCGACGCCAGTGTCACCGCCGCCAGGGCGACGCCGGGCCGGGACAGGCAGGTGGAGAGCAAGCGCATGGCCGCGGCGTCCTTTAGTTGATGACCTGCTCCTGGTGTCGTCTGCTGGCCGGCTGCCATCGCTCACCCGAACGGGTGACAGGGGTCCGGCAAGCAGTTGCCAGCGCAGCATGACCCCGCTGTGACCATGACGCGAGGCACGTTTTGCGTCCGTCAGCGCGTCGCGCCTCGTGAGGTGAGAGAAACCTCCGTGGGGGACCGCCAGACCCCGCCGCCCGTGGTGATCGCCGCTCGGTGGGCTGCCCGGTAGGCGATCGGCCGCTGGTAGTGACAGCAGGACTCCTACGTCCTCGTCGGCAGATCACCTTCCGCCGTCGCGGCAGTGAACCGGATGGCTGCAGCGAGCGTGTAGAGCACCGACCATGACAGGACGACCCGTAGCCACTGACCTGCGACTGGAACGCCGATGACGCTTACACGCCGCGCTGGGGCGCCGCGCCGACCCGTGGCTGCCCGCTTGGGTGCCATCGGAGCGGGGTCTGCTGCTCTGGTGCTGCTGGTGGCTACGCCCGCCAGTGCCCACCACGCCGACGTACTCGCGGTCGCCGACTGCTCGGGGCTGGTGACCTGGTCGCTGCAGTCGTGGGCCGGCCAGCCGGACACCGCTAACGCGCCGCACGCCAACACCTTGTCGCGCACCAACGACGCGGTCCGCTTGTCCTGGTCGGTGGATGGAAAGAAGTTCACGGTCGTGCCCGGCGGAACTGCGTTGGGGGCGGCCGACAACTACTCCGCCACCGGCGCATTCCACCTCCCGGCCGGACCGGTTCCCCCCCGGCTGGTCGTGCGGGCCACCGCGGGGCACTGGGCCAACGGCAAGGTAGGCGGTTCGCGTAGCACGCCGCTTTTGGACCTGTCGCGCTGCCGCCCAGACCCTGCGGCTGCGGTAAAGACCCCGTCTGTGCTGGCCGGCGGGGGCGGCTCGGCGGGTGCGGGCGGCCGTTCGGGTGACCGGCTGCCAGTCACACTGTCGGGGGGTGCTGCCGGCGCCCTGGGTGTGTGGTGGCTGGTGCGCCCCAAGCGCAGGAGGGACCGGTGAGCGCCGATCCGGTCGCCGCTGCACCGCCGGTTGAGGCGGTGCTGAGCCTGGACGGCCGGTATGAGACCAGGCAGTTGGCATCGGCGGGGCGTCCCGTGCAACTGCTGGCCGCCTACGACACTGTGCTGCAGCGCAGCGTGAGCCTGCTGCTGTTGCCGCGCTCGACCTCGCTAAGCGAGCGGCTGGCCCTTCGGCTGCAGTTGCGGCACCTGGCCGGCGTGCAGCACCTGCACCTGGCGCACATCTTCGACGTGGTGGACTCGCCAGCCGGTCTGGCCGTCGTCGTGGAGTCCCTGCCGGGAGCGGTACTGCTCAGCGACCTGCCCGCCAACTCGCTGGGCCGGGGTGACGCGCAACGGGTAGTGACCGAGGTCGGGGAAGCACTGGCGGCGCTGCGAGAGGCCGGGCTCGCCCACGGCGCCGTCTCGACATCAGCGGTCGCCCTCACACCGGACCGGCGGGCCCTCCTGCTGCCGCTGCCTACTCGAACAGATGCTCGTCCTGCTGACGACGTTGATGACCTGAGTCGTCTGGTGACCGAGATCGAGGCCTCCAGTTTGGCCGCTGCCGAGCCGCGCTCGGCCGGCCCGGGGGCGGCTACGAGGACGGCCGACCGTCGCCCGGGGTCGACCCCGGCCCTGCCTTCAGTGCCGTCGGCTGTGCCGTCGGAGGCTGGGAGGTCGGCGCGGGACCGGGGCGCGCTGCGGGCCTCTGGCGCCCGGCTCGCGCTGGTGTTGGCAGGCGGCTTTGGCGGGGCGCTGCTGGCCGACGTTGTGGCCCAGTTCGCCGGTTGAAAGTGGCCTTCTACCGGGGTGCAACCCGCAGGGCCAGCCGGGCGCCCACCGCGGCGGACGTGCAGACACGCGCCGAGGCGGCGCTGGTCGAGGAGCTCTACGACGAGTACGGCGCGGCGCTGTACTCCTACGCGCTGGGCTTTCTCGGCGACCCGGGCCGGGCCGGTGACCTCGTGCAGGAGGTCATGCTGCGTGCCTGGCGCCACGCCGACAGTGTCCACCCCCGGACCGGTACGCCGCGTGCCTGGCTGTTCGCAGTGGCCCGCAACCTGCTGACCGACTGGCACCGGGCGGCCCAGCGCCGGCCGGAGAACCTCACCGGTCCGGACGAGTTCCCCGACCTGGCCGTTCTCGACGAAGAGATGGACCGGGTCCTGCAGGCCTCGCAGATGACCGAGGCGCTGGGACGGCTCTCGCCCGAGCACCGGGCGGTGCTGCAGGAGGTCTACTACCGGGGCCGCACGACGCTCGAGGCGGCCCGGGCGTTAGACATTCCGGTCGGGACCGTCAAGTCACGTACGTACCACGCGCTCAACCGGCTGCGTCTGGTTCTTCTCGAGATGGGTGTGCAGCCATGACGTCATCTTCCAAGGACGAGGCCCGCGAATCTGGCGACGCAGGTGGCGGGGAGCACAGCGAACAGCTGCGGGACTTGTCGGCGTACCTGCTGGACGCGCTGCCGCCCGACGAGCGGGACGTGGTCCGCGAGCACCTGGGGTCGTGCTCGCGGTGCCAGAACCAGCTCCTGGTGATGGCGCCGCTGCCGGGGCTGCTCAACCGGCTGCGACCCGACCCGGAGGCGACGCTGCCCCCACCGCCGCCACCGCCGGTGCTGCGCGAGCGGCTCATCAACCAGGTCCTGGTCGCCCGTGGCCGGCAGCGGCGCCGGCAGCGGGTCGCCGCCGGGGCTGGCGGGCTGGTGACGGCGGCCGCGTTGGTCGTCGGGGTCGCCGCCGTCGGCGTGCCCGGTACGGGTACCGCCAGGCCAACGGTGCAGGCGTTGGCCTACCGGCCGGTGGCCTGGGTGCAGCCGGCCGACGGTCGCCACGCCGCCGCCGCGGTCGTCGACCACAGCTGGGGTACCCAGCTCGACATCCAGGCGAGCGGGTGGCCGCCGGGCGGGGTGTCAAACATCGCGGTGCTTACGTGGAGCGGGACGGTGCAGCGCCTCGGGTCCTGGGCGGCGCCCGGCAGCGCAGCGCTGCACTGCTCGACATCGACGTGGAGCCGGTTGAAGGACCTGCGCGCGGTGCAGATCCTGGACTCGTCCGGCCGTCTCGTCGCGCAGCTGCCGCTCACTACCTAAAGGCCCTGCGCCAATTCCGGTCCCGGTGCTGGTGTCGGTGTCTGCTTGGGCCCGAGGTGACGTTGGCCGCTGACGCAACCGGCCACACCGGAGAACCAACCCGCGGCTGCGGTCGTGTAAAGCAACGAACGCCGGGCTCCCGCCCGATCGCCGACCTAGCCCGACCCGGAGACCTTGTGCCCGTCAACGCCCTGGCCGTGAGCTTCATCGCGGTCATCGCCGTGGTGCTGACCGCTCTCGCGGTCCTGACCCTGTGGTGGCAGCTGCACGCCTGGCGGACCCCGGAGACCCTGACCGGGACCGGCTTCGGCGGTGACCCGACCGCACCCGAGCTGTCGTTCTCCCTGCTGGTGCCGGCCCGGCACGAGACCGCTGTGCTCGCCGCGACCCTCGAACGGCTCGCCACCAGCGACCATCCCGACGTCGAGGTCATCGCGATCATCGGGCGCGACGACGACGAGACCCGAGCCGTCGCCGACGCCGTCGCCCGCCGACATCCCGAGCGGGTCCGCGTCGTCATCGACCACAGCTGGCCCAAGAACAAGCCCAAGGCCCTCAACACGGCCCTGCCCGAGTGCCGCGGCGACGTGGTCGGGGTGTTCGACGCCGAGGACGAGGTCGACCCGCGGCTGCTGCGCCGCGTCGACGCGGCGTTTCGCAGCAGCGGAGCTGACGTCGTGCAGGGTGGGGTGCAGCTGATGAACTTCTCGACCAGCTGGTACTCGATGCGCAACTGCCTGGAGTACTTCTTCTGGTTCCGCTCCCGGCTGCACCTGCACGCCGAGCACCGCTTCATCCCCCTCGGTGGCAACACCGTGTTCGTGCGCACCCACGTGCTGCGCGAGGCCGGCGGCTGGGACGGCGAGTGCCTGGCCGAGGACTGCGACCTGGGGGTGCGGCTGTCCTCGACCGGGCACAGCGTCGAGGTCTGCTACGACCCGCACCTGGTTACCCGCGAGGAGACCCCGGACAGCATCCGCTCGCTGGTCAAGCAGCGCACCCGCTGGAACCAGGGCTTCTTGCAGGTGCTGCGCAAGGGCGAGTGGCGGCGCCTGCCCGCTCCGCAGCGCCGACTGGCCCGCTGGACCTTGTTCTCACCCTTCCTGCAGGCCTTCACTGGCGTGGCCGCCCCAGCCGCTGTGGTGACGGCGCTGCTGGTCCATGCACCGGTCCCGGTCGCGCTGTTGACCTTCGTGCCGATGGTCCCGACGCTGGCCTCGGTGCTGTTCGAGGTGGTCGCGCTGCGGGAGTTCTGCCGGCTGTACTACGTACGCCCACGCCGCTACGACTACGTGCGGCTGCTGGCCGGGACCTTCCCCTACGCGTTGCTGCTGTCTTTTGCGGCGGTCCGCGCGGTGGTCCGCGAGGCGCGCGGCCAGCGCGGCTGGGAGAAGACCGAGCACGTCGGTGCCCACCGCACGCTCGACGGGGCCGCGGTCTACCCGCGGGAACCGGCCTTGACCGCCGCGGGGCGCCCGGCCGGTGGGCCGTTATGACCGTTCTGTTCGACCGGCCCGTCCGTCGAGCGCCCTTGCCGGCGCCACCAGCCCGTCCGGCTGCTGCGGCGCGCCCGCGACGTCCGTTCGGCTCGGCTCGCCATCTCGACGTCGTGCTCGCCGTCCTGGCTGCCGCTGCCGCCGGGCTGACCCGTGCAAGCGCGCTGGGCGCGCAGGCCTTCTCCGACGACGAGGGCACCTACACCGCGCAGGCCTGGTCGGTCATCCACCACGCGACGCTCTCGCCGTACACCTACTGGTATGACCACCCGCCGCTGGGTTGGCTGGTCCTTGCGCTGTGGCAGACGCTGAGCGCACCGTTCACCGGCGCTGCTACCTCCGTCGGGGTCGGCCGGGTGCTGATGGTGATCCTCGCCGCCCTCGACGCGGCGCTGGTCTTCGTGGCGGGGCGCCGGCTGCGGCTCTCGCGGCTCGCGGCAGTTCTGGCAGCTGCTGCCTGGATCGCCTCTCCGCTGGCGCTGAACTACAGCCGGATGGTGTTCCTGGACGGCATTGGGTTGCCGCTGCTGCTCGGAGCCTTCGTGCTTGCGCTCACCCCCCGTCGGCACCTGTGGGTCTACGCCGCCAGCGGGCTGCTGCTCGCCGGCGCGGCGCTGTGCAAGGAGACCCTGCTGCTCTGGGCACCGGCGGTGCTGCTGGCTGCGTGGCGCGGCAGCTCCGGTCGCACCCGCCCCTACTGCCTGGCCGCCCTTGCCAGCCCGGCCTTGCTCGTGCTCGCCTTCTACCCGCTGCTGGCTACCCTCAAGGGCGAGCTGCTGCCTGGCAGGGACCATGTGAGCCTGTTCTCGGCGGTGGCCTTCCAGTTGTTTGGCCGCCCGTCGGGCGGCAGCCCGCTTGTCGCCGGGACTGCTTCCGCCGTGCAGGTCAGCGCCTGGCTGCACCTGGACCCGGTGCTGCTGCTCGCGGGGACCGCCGCAGCAGGCGTGGTCCTCGTGGTGCGCCGGCTGCACCCGGTCAGCGTTGCGGTCCTGGTTCCGGTTCTGGTCGGGCTACGACCCGGCTACCTTCCCGACCCCTACGTCATCGCCCTGCTCCCGTTCTGCGCGCTGTGCCTGGCCGGGTCGCTCGACGTCGCCGGAAAGGCGGCGCTGTCCTTCCGCCGCCCGCGGCTGCTGCGGGCCGGTGCCGCGCTGGCCGCCCTCGCCGGGCTGCTGGCCGTCGTGGTGCCCGCGGCCAACCGTTGGCCGGCCACGACCCGCTCCCTTGACGCCGGGCATGCCGATCAGACTCTTTCTGCGACCGAGGCGTGGATGGCCGTTCACGTGCCGCGCCACGCCCGGCTGCTGGTCGATGACAGCCTGTGGGTGGACCTGGTGGCCCAGCACCGCCCGGAACGGGACGTGGTCTGGTTCTACAAGACCGACTTCACCAACAACCTGGACCCCTCGGTGGCCCGCACTCTGCCCGGTGGCTACCGGGACTTCGACTACGTCGTATCCAGCCCGGTCCTGCGTTCGGCGTTGGCGCAGTACCCCGCCGGCCTGGGCAACGCCAAGCTCGCCCTGCGCTACAGCACCGTCCTCGTCACGCTCGGGACCGGAACCTCCCGGTTCGAAGTCCGCCAGGTCCACGTCCCCCGCGGCGCCCCGGCGCCCCCGAAGCCGTCCCGGCAGCCCTGACACGGGTCCGCCCCAGCAGCCGCCGCCAACCGGCACCGACCGCGACCACCCGACCTGAAGGAGACGACGTTGGCAGGCCAGGAGCTCCCCGAGTTCGCTCTGGTGATGCGTGGCTACGACCGGCAGCAGGTCGACGACTACGTCAGCACACTGCGCGGCTACCTCGATGAGATGTCCGCCCGCGCGAACGGCTACGACCCTTCGCGACGCAGCGAGTCAACCGCAATAGGGTCGCCAGAGGCAGCCTCGGGCGACCCGGTCGCCCTGCTCGGCGACCGGCTGATGCGCGTCCTTCACGAGGCCCAGGACGCGGCTACGGCCATCCGCCGCGAGGCCGAGCAGGACGCCGAACGCGTCCGCGAGCAGGCAGTCGCCGCCTCCCGCGACGCCGGCAGGCTCCTCCCCTCGACGCAGGCCCAGGCAGAGCAGGTGCTGTCCGCCGCCCGTGACGACGCCGAACAGCTGCTCAGCCGGCCCGAGAGCATGCCGAGGCGCAAGCCGCCGCCCTGCTGGAAGAAGCTCAGGACGAAAGCGACCGGCTGCGCAGCCAAGCCGGCCAGCAGGCGGCAGCGGCCGCCCGTGACGGGGAACGGCTCGTGGAGCAGCTGCGAGCCGAGATCGACGAGCTGACCGACCGGCGCAATCAGGCGCGCGAGGCGCTGCGCGCACTGCGCAACACCCTCACGGTCGACGACGCCACCTCACCCGGTCCCGTCCAGGACGTGCCGACCACCCCTGGCCCGACTGAGTCCGAACCCGCCGCCTCGGCGACGCGAGGAACAGTCGGGCGCCGGGCGCTCAGCAGCCCGCCGCAGCCGCGGGACACCGAAGGACCGCCCACCACCCCCACCTCCTCTTCCCTACGCCGTGGCTCAGCAGAGCCCGACACGATCGTGCTGCCGATTGAGGTGCGCTCCTGAACACCCCAGGTCACGGCACCTCACGTCACGGCACCTCACGTCATGGCACGCCAGGTTCTGCCACCTCACAGTGCGCCACCCTGCGGCGCAGGACTTCCCGTCAAGCCAGCGGGGCCAGCGTGCTGGCGGTTGCGCTCGCAGTGGCACTGGCGGGATGCGGTCTCGACGGGCACCGCGCAGCCACGCCACCGGTGACCGGCGCCGTCGCCTGGCTCGCCCGCTACGTACAGCCCGACGGCCGGGTCGCGCGCCAGGACCAGGGAGGCGACACCGTCAGCGAAGGTCAGTCCTATGCGCTGGCGCTGGCAGTGGCCGCCGGCGACACCGTTACGTTCGACCGGGTATGGGCTTGGACCCGGACGCACCTGCAGCGCCCTGACGCGCTGCTGGCGTTTCACGCGGACGCCCAGGGACGGGTGCTCGACAACACGCCCGCGACCGACGCCGACGTCGTCACGGCCTGGGCGCTGCTGCGCCGCGCCGGTACCGCTGCCCAGGACGGACGTCGCCTGGCCGCTGCCGTGCTGGCCCGCGAGACCACAACGGTGGCCGGTAGGCCGGTGCTGGCGGCCGGCCCGTGGGCCACCGGCCGACCGGCGACGCTGAACCCGAGCTACTGGGCCTTCCCCATCCTGCGTCAGCTCGCCACCCTCGACGGCGACCCCCGCTGGAACGCGCTCGCCGACACCGCCGCCACGCTCACCTCGACCGGCGGCGCCCTGCCCGCCGACTGGCTGCGCGCAGACGGCACCGTCGTGCAGGCCGAGCCAGCTCCCGACCGCAGCCGTCCGGGCCCGCAGTACGGCCCCGACGCCCAACGGGTACTGCTCTGGTCGGCCTACTCCTGCCGCGCCGCAGATCGCGACGTCGCCCGCCGCGCCGCCGTCACCCTGCGCGGCAGGCAGGCATCGACAGCGCTGTCCTCGGACCTGTCCGGTCACGTGCTGCAGAGCGCAACCACTCCGCTGGCGCAGCTTGCTGCCGGTGCCTCCGCCCAGATCGCCGGGGACCTGGCGGGGGCAGGGCGCCTGCGCGCCGCCGCCGCCGCGTCGGCGCGCACCTACCCCAGCTACTACGGCGACGCCTGGGTCGCGCTCGACCAGGCCAGCGGGAAGCTGTTCGGCTCATGCTGACCCGACCTCGGCGTGACTACCGGGCCGCGCGTGTGCTGCTTGGTGCCCCCGCGGGGCTCGTCACCACGGCCGAGGGGCTGCTGTTGGCGCCGGCGGCACACGCCGCCCACAGGCAGTCCTGCGGCCAGCCCCAGGCCAGCAGGTGAGCGGCGCGAAGCCGGCGCTCAGCACCCCCTGGTGTTGTGCGCCGAGCCCGACCAGGCCGCGTCCGTCCTGACGCTGCGCGCGACGGCCACCATGACCTGAAGCTGAAGCGCTCGTGTGCACTCGCCGAGTGAGTAGGGCGCGTCGCCGTCCGCTGACGACCGTATGTGAGACCGGCCCGCCGGTTAGATCGAGCGCTTCTGGACGTCGATCCGATCGCTGCTTGGCGGCACCGATGGACGCCTACGCTTCTGATGGTGGTGGCCCTGCACCACCTTGCGAGGGCAAGGTTTGCATCGCGTCAACCATGTCGGCACTGCAGGTTCAACTTCGCGCCGCACGTCGTGGGGGCTCGTCCACATGCGCTTACCCGGCCCAACGGCAAATTGCTGCTGCCCCCACAGTCGGGCAGCGATGGCGGAACCGTGGGGGAACATCACCGTGATCCTGGAAGATGGGTCTCCCCGCCCACGTGTTCGGCAATACCAAGTCCGGTCGTGTCGTCGCGCCGGACGGCAGTAGTCGTCCGGACAACCCGACCAAGCGCCGTCCCTTTGGCAGAGGGGGCAAAGTTGCCCTACCGGCGGCACTAACGGACACCTACACGAGCGCGGCCGAGCCCAACACCGACGCAGACGGAGAGCGATGACAGCCCCTAGCGCCACCCAGGACGCGCCCGTCCTGCCGCCCCAGCGAGGGACGCACCCGCACGCCGTGGAGGGGGTGAAGGCGACGCTGCTGCTGGCCGCGCTGGGCGTGGTGTTCGGCGACATCGGCACGTCCCCGCTGTACGCCTTCCAGACCGTCTTCAGCCTCGACAACGGGATCGTCAAGGCGACGCCGTCGGACGTGTTCGGCATTGTCAGCCTGATGTTCTGGTCGATCACGTTGATCGTCACGGTCAAGTACATCGTGGTGATCATGCGGGCCGACAACGACGGCGAGGGCGGCGTGATGGCGTTGGCCGCGCTGACCCGCCGTCTGCTCGGCGAGCACTCGGCCCGGTCCGGCTACCTGGTGGCACTGGCCGTCGCCGGCGCGAGCCTGTTCTATGGCGACAGCGTTATCACCCCGGCGATCTCGGTTCTTTCCGCCGTCGAAGGCCTCAAGGTCCCGTTCCCCGGCGTCGCTCACCTGGTCGTGCCGGTGGCGCTGGTGATCCTTACGGTGCTGTTCGCCAGCCAGCGGTTCGGCACCGCCAGGGTCGGCAAGCTGTTCGGGCCGGTCATGGTCGTGTGGTTCCTCGCCCTCGCCGCGCTCGGGCTCAACCAGGTCGGCCGGCGGCCCGAAATCCTGCGGGGACTGTCGCCGACCTACGCCGTCTCGTTTGTGTTCGACCACCCATTCATCGCGTTCGTGGCGATGGGCGCGGTCGTGCTCGGGATCACTGGCGCGGAAGCCCTGTACGCCGACATGGGCCATTTCGGCGTCCCGCCGATCCGCCGGGCCTGGTTCCTGGTCGTGTTTCCGTCCCTGACGCTCAACTACCTCGGGCAGGGGTCGCTGATCCTGCAGCACCCGCGCTCGGCGGCCAACCCGTTCTTCCTCATGGTCCCGCGGCCGCTGCAGATCCCGATGGTGGTCCTGGCGACGCTGGCGACCGTCATCGCGAGCCAGGCCGTCATCTCCGCCGCGTTCTCCTTGACCCGGCAGGCCAGCCGCCTCGGGCTGCTCCCACCGCTACGGATCAGGCAGACCAGCGAGCACGAGGAAGGCCAGGTGTACCTACCGTTCGTCAACACCGCCCTGTTCGTCGGCGTCGTCGCGCTGACGTTGACGTTCCGCAGCGCCGAACGGCTGGCCATCGCCTACGGCGTGTCGGTCACCGGCGCGCTGGTCGTCGACACCGTCCTGCTGCTCGTCGTTGCCCGGCTCGGCTGGCGCTGGGCCCGTTGGAAGATCGCCTTGGCCGCAGTCGCGTTCGGCGGAGTCGAGCTGACGTTCCTGGCGGCGAACCTGAGCAAGGTGCTGCACGGTGGGTATCTCCCGCTGGCGATCGCCACCGTCATGTTCACCATCATGACGACCTGGCAGGCCGGTCGGCAGGTCGTCACCAAGAACCGGCTCGAGAGCGAGGGCAGCCTGGCGCACTTCATCGAGGCGACGCGCACCCCTTCGCCGGCGCGCAGCCCCGGCACCGCGGTGTTCCCGCACCCGTCGATGGAGACCACCCCGCTGGCGCTGCGGCTGATGGTCGAACGGCTCAACGTCCTGCCCGAGCACGTCGTCATCATCTCCGCGACGGCCGCGAACGTGCCGCACGTGCCCGTCGAGGAGCGGCTGCAGTTCGACGACCTCGGCGACCCTGGAGACGGCATGTTCTACCTGCAGATGCGCTACGGGTTCGCCGACGAGCCCGACATCCCGCAGGCCCTGGCGCTGGCCCAGGAACGCGGCCTGGTCGAAGGGCACGCCGACTTCGACACCGCGACCTACTACCTGTCGAGGGCGAACATCCGCACGAGCCCCGGCGGTGGAATGGGGCGGTTCCGCAAGGGGCTGTTCGTGTTCCTGGCCCGGCAGGCGACCGCGCCGAACTTCGCGCTGCCGCCGGAGCGGACCGTCGTCATGGGCAGCCAGGTCACGCTCTGACTCTGACGCCCCCGCCGTGTACTGCCGCGGCCAGAAGCCGCTTATGGACGGCGTAGGGGGCGATCCTCAACCGGTTACTGGTGGGCCGCAGCCGGTGCCGACATGAGTCCCAGTTGCCCGAGCCGGGCGTCCTCGCGCAGCGAGTGCGGGCGACGACGCACTCACCAAGGATCGTCCGCGCCCGGACCGGCAGGACCACGACCAGCGGGATTCCCACCCCGTTGGTCGAGGTCCTGCGAGATGATCGGGCAGGCGGCCTGCCGCGACGAGGATCCCGAGCTGTTCTTCCCGGTGGGAGACAGTGCTCCTGCACGCGCCCAAACCGCAGCCGCCGAAGCCGTCTGCCACCATGCCCGCGTCAAATTCGACTGCCTGACCTGGGCATTGAAAGCCAGCAAGGACGCAGACGTATGGGGAGGCGTTAGCGAAGCCCAACGTCGCACCATTGGACGCCGCCCTGAGGAGACAACCGGGCTACGGGGCAACCTGTCGGATCTCAAAGAACTCGCGTTAACGAATGCATGACGGAGAGACGAACCAACTGCCAGCGTTTACGAGGCAGCGGTTGGTGGTCTCGTCAACACTTAGGAAGAGCAGCCGGACTTCTTCCTGTGAGGCAACGAACCGAGGTACGGGGACCTGCTCAGTGGGTCAACACGCACCGTTGACGCGGCTGACAGCGTGGAGCACAGTCGGCAACACCTGGCGGATGTGGCAACGGAGTGATAAGTGAGCAAAGCGGGGCCGGTCCCAACGGTGACGGTTCAAGGCGGTGTTCTCGAAGGGTGCACCTTGGGTGGCGTGACTGCGTTCCTTGGGGTTCCCTACGCGGCGGCACCGTTCGGGGAGAACCGGATGAGGGCGCCGCAGCCGGTTGAGCCGTGGACCGGCACGCGATCAGCGGCCGAGTACGGTCCGACCGTCCCGAAGGGCGACTATCCGCCGCAGTACCAGCCGTTGTTCCCCGAGGTTGTCATCCCGGGCGGCGAGTGCCTGAACCTGAATGTGTGGAGGCCTGACCCGAATGCGGGCGGGTTACCGGTGCTGGTGTGGATTCACGGCGGGTCGTTCATGAACGGGTCGGGGTCGGTCGGTGAGTATGACGGTAGTGCGTTCGCGCGGGACGGGGTTGTGTGCGTCACGATCAACTACCGCATGTCGGCGGAGGGGTTCCTCTACCTCAACGACGGCGTCGCGAACCTCGGTTTGCTCGATCAAGTCGCGGCCCTGCGGTGGGTGCAGGACAACATCGCGGCGTTTGGCGGCGACCCCGCTCGAGTCACGATCGCCGGTGAATCAGCTGGAGCGATGAGCGTTACCACCCTGCTGTCCATGCCGATGACGGAGGGGTTGTTCGCGCAGGCGATCGCCCAGAGCGGCGCGGCCGCCAACACCCTGACCCCGGAGCTGGGACGCATGGTCGGCGGGCATCTCGCCGACGCACTCGGCGTCCCGCCGTCACGCGACGCCATCAAGCAGCTCCCACTCGACACACTCGTGCGGACAGCGTCCGACCTCGTCGTCGAGGTGCAAACCGCGCCCGACCCGGCTAGGTGGGGGCAGCTCGCCTTGAGCCTGCTGCCTTTTGCGCCGACCGTCGACGGGACCGTTCTGCCCGCCGCCCCGCTGGAGGCCATCGCCGCCGGGCAAGGCAGCGGCGTCCCGCTCATGATCGGGTCGAACCGGGATGAGGCACGGCTGTTCCTGGTCGCAGCCGGAAGCATTGACCTGATCGACGACGCCACGCTCGCCGCCGCCGTAGCCGCCTATGGGCTCTCGCCCGACGGCCTCGCTGTCTACCGCGCCAACCGCCCCGACGCGAGCCACGGCGACATCCTCGCCGCCGTCGTCACTGACTGGTTCTTCGGCATCCCGCCCATCCGTGTCGCCGAAGCTCGCGGTGCCGCCGGCACCGCCGGGACCTGGGTCTACCGCTTCGATCACCCGAACCCGGACACCAACCACGGACTCGGTGCCTGCCACGGCGTCGAGATCCCCTTCGTGTTCGACACCATTACCCGCGAGGACGTCCACTCGCGCATCGGCGACACACCTTCCCAGGCCGTCGCCACCACCATGCACAGCATCTGGACCGCATTCGTCACTGACGGCACGCCGGGCTGGGCTCCGTACAGCACCGGCGAGCGCACCACCGCTCTGCTCACCGACCAGATCGAGGAAGTCAACGACCCCGTCCGCGACGAGCGGTCACTGTGGGACGGCATCCGCTAACAGCAACCCGGGTGAGCGGAAGGCGTTCCTTGCGGGGGGAGCTGACCGAGACGATCGGCGTCATGTCCGTGCCGGCGAGCCTGTCAGAGCCGCCGCTTGAGCCGACCGGGTCTTCGCTCTGCTGGGCGCCGCGGCTCTTGGGTTCACCTTCGACGAGTTCGCCGACGGTCGCGCCGGCACTCGCCTGGCCTTGCGGGCAGAGCTGTCCCACGTTCCAGGCGCGTTCCAGGCCAACCCGATCGCTGCCTTGGCCGACTTCACCGCAGTGAGCGGCGGCGTGACTCTGCTTCCGCCCGGCGGAGCAGCCGCCACCGGCGACTACGCCGTGATGTTCCTCAGCGAGGCGCGCGGTCAGTAGCTCCTCGCCCGCGCACGCGTCCTACGGCCGGGAGCAGCTCTAACCGTCTTGGCGGTCGACGTCTTCGTCACGCCCACCCGATCCAGCGGGGCTGACGAGACCGGACGGGTCGGGAGCGGCGAGACGCTGTGCGCCGCCTCACTCGGCACGATGCGCAACATCAACCCGGTTTTAGGTGAGCTGTGGTGCGCCGCCTCGCGGGCGCCTGATGACCTCTCGGGCCAGCGCTGAGCGTCCGGACGCCGGGGCGTAGGACGACGTCACAGGAACAGCTGCGTGCTAGCCAGGACGATCGCTGTCGCCGCGCTGACACCGAACAGCACGAAGGGGAACGAGACTGCGAGCACCGCGCGAGCGACACCGCGGCTGGCGCCCGTCGGCCCCATGATCTCCGGCGCGGTCGGCCCGAACTCCGCTGGAGCCAGGACCACCACCCACGATCCCCAGACCACCGTGACGGGAAGCACGAACAACGCCGACGTCCAGACCCGACCGGTCACGTGAGCGGCGATGAACCCCAGCAGGTAGCCCAGCAGTAGCACCCCGAGCCAACCCAGCTGCCAGCCCGCAACCCGCAGCGCCACCCGCCCGACACCGACCCCAGCGTCACCAACAGCAGCACAGATCGTCCGGTCACGGGTGCTGCCGGCCCGCCACACGGTCACGATCAGCGTCGTCAGCGCCAACATCACACCGAGCCACCCAGGCACGCGTCGATCCTACGAGGACCGGCCTGCACGTCCTTGCCCGGCCCGGCTCCGGGTACCGATCGCCCTTCCTTCACCGGTCGCTGCTGCAGCACTCAGGTGTGGTGCAGTCGCTGTTGCAGTTGGGCGTAGTTGACGGCCGTAGTCGTGGGGTAGCGCCGGTACGGGCTGCGGTCGCGGTGGCCAGGGCGGCGCTCAGTGCGTACCGGTAGAGGGCTGAGCCGGTGCTGATTCGGCTGACGCCCGCGTTGCCGAGGGCGTCCAGGGTCATCCCGGGCTGCCGGAGCACGTTGAGCGGCAGGCCGACTGTGGTGGCGATGTGTTCGAGCTGGGCGAGGTCGGCCAGGCCGGGGGTGAAGATGCCGTGGGCGCCGGCGTCGCGGTAGGTCGCGAGCCGACGGGCGGTGTCGCGCAGCCGGTCCGGGTCGGCACTGGTCCGCATCAAGTAGGTGTCGGTGCGGGCGTTGACGAACAGGTTGGGTGCGGCGACTGTGACGGCGGAGATGATCGCGGCGTGCTCGGCAGGGGGTCGCAGCTGCCGGTTCCCGCGGCCGTCCTCGAGGTTGATGCCGGCGACGCCGATCTCGACGAGGTGCGCGGCGAGATCGGCCACTCGCGCGGGCTCGTCGCTGTAGCCACCTTCCAGGTCGACCGTGAGGGGTACCGGCAGCCGCGGGACCAAGGCCGCGGCCAAGCCGACGGTGAGGTCCCGTCCTACGCCTGCGCCGTCGGGCAGGCCGGCGGCGCGGTGATCCCTAGGCTGGTTGTGCCGATCGCTGGGGAGGTGTCGGCCAGGAGCACGCCGGAGGCGACGTCCCAGCAGTTCGGCAGCAGGAAGGGCCGGTCCTGGTGGTGTAGCGCAGCGAACGCCGTCGGGTCGGTCATGGCTGCTGGACCAGGACGGCGGCCGGCATCCGCAGGTTGGGTCGCGGCTCGAACCGCACGTCCTGCTCAGCGACCGGCGACGACCCTTGGTGCGTGGCCGCTGCTCGGCGAGCCCCCGCCGCTGCTGGCGCTGGCCGGCGGCGCCCTCGCGCTGCTCGGGGTCGCCCGGCCAAGACGCAGGTGAACCAGGACGGCAGCTGCTGCGGGAGGATTGGGCCGTGCCAACAGCCGACTCACTAGCCCGGCTCGCCGGCGTGCTCGTCGACCGCAGCCGAGCCGGCGGTGTGCCTGGCGCTGCTGGACGGGCGGGCGTGGACCGCCGGGGCGCTCGCCCGGCACACTGGAGTGGCTCGCTCCACCGCCAGCAAACACCTGACCGTGCTGGTGTCCGCCGGCCTGCTCGTCGAACAGCGACAGGGCCCGGCACCGCTACTTGCGCCTGGCTGACGACCAGGCCGCGCGGGTCAGGAGATCGTGCCCGAGGTGTCCGGTGCTGCGCCGGGCGGTCGCTTCGCGGACTTCGGGGCCGTGCACCTGGTGACCACCGGCGCGCTCGCCAGGCTGGCGCAACAGGCGGGGCGGGCTTCCGTCGATGCCTCGCAGTTCCGCCCCAACCTCGTCCTGGACGCACCGCAGGACCCGGAGCCCGGCCAGGAGCTGCGGATCGGGGACGTCATCCTCCGGGTCGTCCTGCACTTCGCAGCAGGAGACCGCCGACCCCGCGCTGCATCGTCCCCGGGCTTCCCTCTGCACCGGCTAGGCAGGGGGACCGGCAGCTGCTGAGCGCCCTGGCTCGGCACCACCGGGACCGCAGTGGCAGACCTCGGTCACGCTGCGTGCTCCGGCGTCTACGCCAAGGTTCTGCACTCCGGACGGATCGCGATCCACCACATCGTCCGGTAGCCGATCAGTCCAGGAGGAAGACTCCGCCTGCGTCGACGGCGATGTCAGCGCCGAGGGCGACGGCGGGGGTGTGCGCGCCGGGGCGGCCTTGGCCGGCGGCGAGCCGGGTGGCGACGAGTACGGCGGTCGAGACGGTGAAGTGCTGGGCGTCGCCGGTGCGCAGCCAGCCCTCCCGGACTGTGCCGTCGGGCCAGTGGATGCGGGCGTGCCCCCAAGAGTGTTCTGTAGGGCGGGGTCGGGCCTTGGTATGCACCTGGGCGAGCCGGCGTTGCGCGAGGGCGCGCAGCGGCCTGATGGACAGCACTGCGGCGGTGAGGGGGAGTACCACCCGCGCCGCGGCTCCTGAGGGCAACAGGCTGGACGCGGCTACGACGTCCGGCGCACCGCTGGTGCGCTGGGCGGCTAGAAGGTCGCCGAACGGGACCGCGGTGGTGGACGCCTGCGAGCCGTCGGGCAGGGTAAGCCGTTCCCGGTCGCTGCCGAGCCGGGCCCGGACGAGTTGGCCGTCCTGGTATCGCCGCCCGCCCTCTGGCAGTCCCTCGAGGATCGTTGCGGCGAGCGCTTCACCAACCGTGCCCTGCTCGGTGGCGACGGAGGGCAGCGCGTCGACCCGTACGCGGGCGGCTGGTGGCTGGTCCCGGCACAGCACCGCGACGACGCTCTCGGTGGCGAGTACACCGAAGGCGGCGCCGGTGACGAAGGTGCGGCCGGCAGCGAGAGCCTGTTCGTGCAGGCCGAGCAGCTCGGTTGCAGAGCGCACGTCGTTGGCCAGGTCGAGGTAGTGGCTGGCCGGCAGGCACGCTTGGGCGATCGGCACGGCGGTACGGGTGAACGGCCCGACCGTGTTGACGACGACGGCCGGCCGCTGCCTTCTGATCTCGGCGGCCTGGGCCTGGACTGATGCGGCGGCGACCGTCCGGCTGCCGCTGGGGGCGACCGCGGCCAGCCGGGCGCCGTCGCGGCCGACCAGAACTGTGGGTACGCCTTGCTCTGCAAGGGCCTCGGCGATGGCCCGGCCGCTGCGGCCGGTCGCGCCCAGGACCCAGACCTCGCCCTCGCTCACCGGCCCGCGCCGAAGTAGTGCCCGGCGTCCAGGTCCTCGAGCAGGCCCGGACCGGCGGGGTGCCAGCCCAGCAGATCCTGGGTGTGGGCGCTGGATATCGGGTTGTCCAGGCCGGCGAACCCGCCGAGGTAGCCGAGGTACTGCTCTGCCTGTTCCTGCGTGATGCCAGTGGCGGGCAGCTCGAGGTGCCGGCCGAGGGTCTGGGCGATCCGCCGGAAAGCCACCCCCTGGTCGGCGACGGCGTGCAGCCGCGTTCCGGGGGGCGCGGACTCCAGGGCCAGCCGGAACAGCCGGGCCGCGTCCAGGGTGTGCACCGCGGGCCAGCGGTTGGCGCCGTCGCCGATGTAGGCCGCTGTCCCGTGCTCGTGGGCGAAGCCGACCAGGGCCGGCACGAACCCGTGGGTGTCGAGCGTGCTGTGCACGATCGGTGGCAGGCGAACGGCGCAGGACCGGACCCCGCGCTCGGACAGGCCGATCAGAGCGTTCTCGGTGTCGATCCGCGGGCCCCCGGGCAGCACGTCCGCCTCGGTGCCGGTCCGGCCCAGCCCGGCGAACGCGAGCAGCAGCGTCCCAGAGGCGATGACGAAGGGCTTGCCGCTGCCGTCGAGCGCGTCCCCGACCGCCACAACGGCCAGCTGGTCGGCCTGGACCGCACCGCCGAAGTCCCCAGCGCGCATGGCCTCGTGCTTGAAGGCCAGGTGGACGACCCCGTCCGCGCTTCGAGCAGCGTCTTGCAACCCGGCGAGGTCGTCGAGCTCACCGCGGTGCACCTTGGCCCCGGCGGCGGCCAGCGAGACGGCGGACGCCTCCGAGCGGGCCAGCCCAACAACCTCATGGCCTGCGGTCAGGAGCTCCGGGACGACGGCGGACCCGATGTGCCCAGATGCTCCGGTGACGAATACACGCATGACATGCCCCTCTACTCGACGACAGTTACTGTCATCAGGGTAGCGGCTGATGTCAGTTACTGCCAAGGCGGGTCGGTAGGCTTCGGTCATGGGCCGGTGGCAACCCGACGCGCGTGGTCGCCTGGCGCAGGCCGCAGCTGAGCTGTACGGCGAGCGCGGATACGAGGCGACCTCCGTGGCTCACATCGCCGAGCGGGCCGGGCTGACCGAGCGGACGTTCTTTCGGCACTACGCCGACAAGCGCGAAGTGCTGTTCGCCGGCGCGAGCGAGCTGCAAGACCGCCTGGTGAGCAGTGTTCGTTACGCTCCGCCCGCGATCGGGCCACTGGACGCGGTCGCCCTCGCGCTGGAGACGACCGGCCCCTTCTTCGAGGAACTCGGTCCCATCGTCGGGCTGCGCCAGTCGCTGATCGCCGCCAACCCTGAACTCCAGGAGCGCGAGCTCAGCAAGCTCGCCGCCCTGGCCGAAGCGCTGGCCGCCGCGCTGCGCGGCCGCGGGGTCGGCGACCCGACCGCAGGCCTGGCCGCGGAAGCGGGCGTGGCGGTGTTCAAGGTCGCGTTCGCACGCTGGGTCCACAACGACAGCCAGGCAACTCTGGCGCACACCCTGCGGGAGTCCTTCGCCGAGCTCCACCGCGTCACCGCAGCCCAAGAACCCCACCCCGGTTGATGGCATCGGGACGCCGACGCAACCAGGCAACCGGAGCGTTCCGCTTAAGCTCGGCTACCGGACAAGATCATGCGACAGCCGGACCGCCCTGACCGTGCCAGATGGCGCGGTGAGAAGCGCGCCACTTACCGCTGAAGGTCACAGCCCCGCGGTCACGACCTGGAACAGCTGGTTGCCGCGCAGTCCGCTCCGCACCCGAACGAGCTGCCGGCCGTCCCGCCGGAAAGCGGGCATCGCGGCATGGTGTGGCGCGTTCGCCGCCGGCGGGAGCGACCGGCGGCAGGTCGCGATGGCGATGGGCAGGATCGGCCGGCCCAACCGGACTAGTGCCGCGAGCCGCCCGGCGCGCGGTTGTTGGGGCCCGCCTGGTCGACGCCGACTGGTCGGCGGTCCTGCAGGTCACGGCGCTTGACGCCGACATCGACGTGCCTTCCGTTGTAGCACCCACCGGTGGAGCAGACGCCCACGCCTCATCGGCCAGGGTGCGGGGCCGACCTCATCGGAGCGGCGTGTGCGCGAGCCCCGATGACCCGGTCTGAGTTAGAACCGACGGCACATTGACCGACCCGGAAGTGCGTCAGCAGCTCGCGCAAGTCCTCCGGGCGCTGATGGTGGAGGGTTCAACCTCACCGCCGCGGTAGTAGGCGCCGGGTTTCGCCGTGTTGGGGTGGGTTCCCGGCGTCGCTCGTTTCAGTGCGACGCTGAGATGGTGATTGCCCTGCTGGCTGCTCCGACGAACCTGGGCCTGCGACCGCCGCAGCCGGGCAGCGTCCCGGGCTGTGCGAAGGCGCCGGAGGCGCTGCGTGAGGCCGGCCTTCACGCCCGGCTTAGCGGCGCGGGCGCGGTCGACGCCGGGGTAGTGCTGCCCGGGCGGTACGTCGACGACGTCGGCGCGGGCTCGGGTCGGTTGCGTAACCAGGACGCGCTGGTTGATCATGCGCGTCGGTTGGCGATCCGGCTCGACCGGCTCTTCGACGTCGGGCGGGCTCCGCTCGTGCTTGGCGGGGACTGCAGCCTGCTGATCGGCGCCGGACTGGCGCTGGCCCGCCGGGGCCGGTACGGATTGGTGCACCTGGACGGGCACACCGACTTCCGCCACCCCGGCAACAGTGACGTCTGCGGCAGCCTCGCCGGTGAGGACCTCGCCGCCGCCATCGGCCGGCATTGGCCTGCGGTCGCCGATCTGGACGGGCACTGCCCCTACTTCGCTCAGACCGACGTGGTCCACATCGGTTGCCGGGATGGCGACGAGTACCTGCTCGAGGCGCAGCAGACCCTCGCTGCGGTGCTCCCCGCCCGCCAGGTACGGACCGGCGGGATTCAAGCGGCCGTGCAGCAGGTGCGTCACGTCGTCGACGCAGCGCACCTCGACGGGTACTGGCTGCACCTCGATGTTGACGTGCTGGACCCGGAGCACCTTCCGGCGGTCGACAGTCCTGACCCTGGCGGCCTCACCCCGGACGAACTCACCACGCTGCTGCGTGCGCTTGCACCGACCGCCACGGGCGCGCAGGTCACGGTGTTCGACCCTGATCTCGACCCGGACGGTGAGTACGCACTACTGCTCGCCGAAATCCTAGCCGCCGGTCTCCGCGATCTCGGCTCTGTCCACGGCACCGGTTAGCGGGTTCGTCCCAGAGGTCTCGATCGTCGCCGACGTCAGGACGGGGGAGTGGCACCAACCTCTGGGGCGCCCCTCTCGCGCTCCGGGGCGTGGACGGCGTGGTGCGTGTTCGCCTCGTTCCCCTGCGCCACGGGGACGGCCCGGCCTTGCTCAAGCGGTATCAGGGCGTCCCAGTCGACGATGCGTTACCCGAGCTGCGTGCCTCCTCGACATCAACGACTACGCAGTCAACGGTGACCCGGCTCAAGGTCCGCCTGCCCCGACGCAGGTGGCGGTGCCGGCTGCCTACGTCGACGTCGGCAACGGCCGCTTCCTGGACTCCTACATCTCATCGCGGGCGGCGACAAAGGTCGGGTGCGACTGGTCGAGCAGTCGGTGGTCGTGCAGTACCGCACCCGCCGGACGACAACGCCGAGGAGCGGGTGCGCGCGGAGTTGGCAAAGCTCGGCACCGCGGACACCAACTTCACCGTCGAGCGGGGCTACCGCGACCGCTACGGCATCAGGCTGCTCGCCCTGCTGCTGGCCAGTGCCGCCATCACCCTCGGGGAAGCCGGCATCGCCACCGGCTTGGCGCAGGCTGACGCCCGGGCCGATCACGCGACGCTTGCCGCCGTGGGTTCGCCGCCACGGGTGCGACGGTCGCTGGCCGCCTGGCAGGCGGTCGTGGTGGCCGGGCTGGGCGCCCTGCTAGGTATGGCGAGCGGGTTCGTTCCGATGACGGCCTACCTCTACGCGGAGCCGGCCTTCCACCTGGTCATGCCGTGACGAGAACGAGGCATGACCTGCCGACCCGTGTGGAGATCGATCCGGATCCTCGCAATGACTGGACGCCACCTCCTACGCGCGATGCGAGGACATCCGAGGCGTGAGCGAGTACCGGTTCCACCATCTGATCGGCCAGGTCGACGTCGTCGTGATGACCACCGTCGAGCAGACGATGCGGCGGTTCTTCCGTGGCTGACAACTCCTACGACGAGCGGGTCGTCATCCGGTCGGGCCGGCAGCAAGGTGGGCGTCGATCTGGGGAACCGCGATCAGCCAGGTCGTCGACGAGGCGGTCACTGCCGACGCGTCATCGACGTGTACGCCCTCGCCGGCGTCGAGACACCCGAGCTGTCGGTCCTGTCGGATGAGTTCCTGGACGGGATCCAGAACTCCTGACATGGTGAGTTGGATCATGCATGGGCGGAGTGGTCTTTGACGCTGTAGGCGATGGTCAGGTCGGTACTGGGGTAGCGGGTGACGGTGTCGGTGAGCTCGACGCAGAGGGCGG
>JAABUM010002800.1_pt1 | contig 22648 bp, 37 predicted proteins | sample 5559161 | NCBI WGS metagenome assembly JAABUM01 (sample SAMN10711868, study PRJNA513369) | rock metagenome | isolation source: Antarctica rocks | place: Antarctica: Victoria Land, Siegfried Peak nord
CAGGCGGCGGACGCGCCACCGGGCGACCAAAGCAACAGCACACCAGCAGGCAGCGGCGCCGCTGCCGCCGCCGGTCGCACGGCAGCTGCAGGCGGCGGCCGGACGCAGCGGCACGCTGATGGCGGCCATCAGGCCCAGCAGCTGCAGCAGCCATGGTGCCCTGCGCAGCAGCCTACTCCTCGGGCTGGGTCGCAGCCTGCGACCAGCGGGCAAAGCGGCCACGGCCAGGCAGATCCTGGCAGCTGCCGGACGGCGGCTGCCAGGCCCGCAGCGGCGGCGCGCGGCAGCAGCGCCGGCGCCACCAGCCCGAAGCAGCCGCAGCAGCATGTGGCGGCGGCGGCGGCGCAGCTGCAGGCAAGCGCAGCTGGTGCTGCTGCTGCTGCTGCTTTGTCCCTGGCGTCGACAGCACCTGGCGGCGCGGCGGCACCGCTCCTTCGTGGCATGCCTGCCCCGCCCAGGTTTGGAGGGCCACCCGCGTCAGCAGCGCGAGGCGTCGCAGCATTGGACAGCGGCGAGACGAGCTCAGGCGGCGGCGGCTGCGGCAGCACAACGGCGGGTCCGGCGCCGCCCGGAGGCCCGACAAACCTCCAAAGCCCGGAGTTGTCCGTGCCGCTGAGCCGCCCGGCAGCGGCAGAGTGGCCGTCGCTCAACGCAGCGGCCGTGATGTCGTGGCCGGAGGTGCGACACCATCTTGCGTGATGTATGGCATGCGCTTGCGCTGCTGCCGTGCGCCATTGCCAGAGACACTCTCTGGTGCGCCTCCCCCTCATACCACAAGTTTTCGACCTCCGTGTCGCCCTGTCGCCGCAGGAGGCGGAGGCGGCGCTGGCGGCGGCGCATCCAGAGGCTGCAGAATTGGACGTCGGCATCCGCCACCTGGCAGTGGGTTGCCTTCCTGTGAACCACTTGTTTCTCTCTTCGAAATGATGTTACTTCGATCGGCTTAGTCGACAGATTGTACTTGTATTCGCCCTGGCCGCCGGCATCTGGTGCGCTCATCTTGCGCACATTCTGAAATGCCATTGGGAGTCCGCAACCATGTGCATGTGCCAGTGCAGCATTCTGAAATGCCATTGGGAGTCCGCAACCATGTGCATGTGCCAGTGCAGCATTCTGAAATGCCATTGGGAGTCTGCAACCATGTGCTTGTGCCAGTGCAGCAACCCATCCTCCATACCGCTGTGCATCGCACAACACTTGCCACGGGAGAGTAGCGGGAAGTTTGAGCTGCCGCCCGGCCACTGGAGCGTTGCTTGACCTGTAATCGCCTCCCGATTGCAGGGCGCCGGCCTCAAGCAGCTGAGCATGGCACAGCTGGATGCACTCGAAAGTCTGCACTACGCGGCCCTTGCCACCGTCGCCGAGCGGCGCCTCGAGCTGGTGGGTATAACATGTAACTCCTATAGTTGACCGCACAAACTTGTATTTTGTCAAGGCAGTCACCCTGAGGGACTGCACCACGCGGTAGTATTGCCGCCATCCCGAGCGGCGCCTCGAAGTGGCGAGCTAATCACACCAAGGCCATGTATCCAGGCTGCATTAAGTTGTTGTCCTGTTGGTACTGGCAGCTGCCCGGTCGCGATCACCTGGAGCCGGCAGTGGCCCCACCCTGTGGCACTGCCATGTTTTTGTGAATGGTTTTTGTGCGATCTGGAGGCGGACTGCTTCGTAGAGTCTGTGCAATGCGCGTGCGGCGTTTTGATCTGGCTGGAACCTGCAGGTGCGTTAGCAAGAGGCGCAGTGGTATGCCGGGCCGACGCGCTTGCATGCTAGAACATAACACGTGACAAGTGCTCCAAATAAGATCTCCCTGCCATGTGTGTTTGCAGGTCAGAGAGCAGGAGGCGCAGCGGCACGCCGAGGCGACACGGCTCGCTGGCGAACTGGCGCTGCATTGACACGCGGCTGGAAATTATGTGGAGAGCCTTCTGCCGGTCTGCGCCATCTCTACACCGTGCCACGCCGTTGTGCTGGCCACGGTCGCGTCAGCAGAAGTTCCTGCGGCGCCTCGCTGTGCCCGCTGCATGCGCGGGGATCAGTGTTGGACCTCAGGCTTCGAGGCTTCGAGCTGCGTTTCCGGTTTGTGCCTCGGGCTTTGTGTTCATGCGTAATTATATCTGCGTGGAGGATTTTTGTGTCGAAGCCACAGGTGGCAAGCATGACGTACGCCCGATGACGTCCTGACATTTTCGCGTTTCCACCCAATTCGACCGGTGCATTCCTGTGCAACAAGCCGGCTCTTCTTACAACAGACCATATATAAGGTGAGTGATCCGGCCGAGCGGCTTGCCTCCTGCGCCGCCCTGACCCGCTCAACAGGTCCTCATGCAAGCATCCCACAATCTATCGATCATCTGCAAGCAGCGCAGGGGTGCATGTGCCGATCGTATCAAGTGCTCTAGCGCTATATGAAAACAATAGAGGCTACCTGGACCCCGTGTACGTCGCGATCAGCCGCTGCCGAAGGAAAAAATCGCGGGGCATATTCTACGGGGAACGAACACGTCCTGCATAGATTGCGCATGTTCCAGCAGCGCAGATTTGGCACCATCACTCTCAAGCATTGGATCGCTCGCAATAAAATGCACCATTCCGAGCGGTCCTACGGCGACCACACCACGGCGACCACACCTGGCGATCGGAGGCCTGATGAAGTCACGGCCTAGTTCAAGATTGCACGCAATACATGCAATACGGGCACTGTGGATGCAGGGTCTCACAATGGCGAAGGCGGCGGTCGCCCTGCTGCTGGCGGTGCTGGCGGCAAGCGCATGCGCGGCGCGTGCGCAGACGCCCATCACTGGAGAGCTGCTGTCTGAGGCTGGAATCGTTCCAGACGTCATCAGGCGAGTTGGATGTTGTGGTTTATGTATAAACTGCCCTGCGGAGGTTGCAGAACCTTGATCTCACGTGCCTCTAGGAACACGATGGCAGCTTCCATACCTGGGTTGGTCCATACCTGGGTTGCACAGCTGATGATGGGGTGCACAGCCCATGATGACACCATCGGGACACCTCCTCCGTCATAGCTGAGGCCTAAAGTGGATTGCGCTGCAGCGGCGTGACCCTGGACGGGAAGCTCAACTTTGACATCGCGTTCCCGAGCGGCGCCGTCGACGCAGGCAACCTGTTCTCCATCAATGCGGTGAGTCTTATCATGCACGGCTTGACTCGCGGGCCTGCATGAAGCACACACCTCAGCATCGATGGGCCTGGATCCAGAGACACGTAGGACGGCTCCACATGCTGCATGCATGCAGCCCCAGTTGCCGCTGATCGCACATCTTTCAACCGCCTGTTCGAGTGGCACCACGCCCACCTCGAGACGGTGCACATGAGGCACAGCGGCGCGCACGGCAAGAGGCGTGGTGCAGGCTGGCACGAAACGTTGCTATCGTTCTCTGAGCACGTCCTGCGGTGGCTTCCGACCCGGGTCCCTCTCGTATGATTTGCAGAGCGCATCCGCGCCTACCGTCAGCATCTCCTGCAAGCCGGGCGCGTGCACGGTGCCGCGACGGACGTACTACACGCTGATCATGGCGGACCCGGACGCGCCGTCTCGCGAGAACCCCATCCGCCGCAACATCTGGCACTGGGGCGTCATCAACGCGCCCAACGGCCGCATCTCCCAGGGTAAGCGCATATGCCCCACGGTGCTGGCAAAATGCGGCGCACATGCTCTCGCCATGCAGTAAACTCTCAGCTGGTGGGATATACTGTTGAAGGACAGAGAAGAGGACATGCATCATCTCTGATCAGGCCTTCTGTCCTCTGGCGGGACAGACGCGCGGCAAACATCAAAGCTGCACTCTGGGGCGGTGCCGATATGACTTTGGACCGCGCGAACTCTTTGGACACCTGGCTATCTGCTGCAGGCACTCCCATCACGACGTATCGCGGTCCTATGCCCCCGATGGGCGTGCACCGTTACACGCTGCTGCTGTTCCGGCAGCACGGCCAGATCTCGGCACCAATGACGCCCGCCGACGGCCGCGCCAACTTCAATGTCACCGCCTTTGCTGGGCAGTACAACTTGGGCCTTCCCGTCGCCGTCAACTGGTTCACCAGCCAGCCCGACGGCGGGCCATGAGCGGCGACGCCGAACAAGAAAGGCGGCGAATCAGCAGTGCCGGCACTGGAAGGGCGGTGACGGAACGCACTACAAATGAAAAGGCGTGGAACACAAACGGGCTGAAGTCTGGACACAGGAACGTTGCTTGAAAAGCTATTCTTTCCCTGTCCGTGGTACTGACTGGGTGACCAACGTGTCTGATGTAGCCCCGTAACACTGGACTGGTAGATATGAGGAGGTGTAAGAGACTCGAGTGTACCGCGTATGTGGCATGGCCGCGGCGGCTGGCGGAAGGGGGAGAGACTCCGCACTATCGCTGGTCGCATCTCAGTTACCCATGTTCAGACTCTTCAAGGATCATCAGATGGGGGAGCATGGCCAGCTTTCAGCTAAGCTTTATAGATATTTGCAGAGTGAGACCTTTTAAGACCTGAAGACCTGACAATCAGGCGGAAGGAGTGCTTCGACAAACGATACCTAGGGGAAAGAGCTTCAGAAACCTCTAGGACCTACATCGACCAATCATTCTGAGTGTGCTTGCGCGCCTGTCCGAGAGGCCGGCGGTGAAGAATGCCCGAACACACGGCGACAGGACTACCAAACATCGCCAAACAAGAGTTTCGAAGCACCTGGCGGGGCCAGGCACTACCGCAAAACTGGCGAGAGTGGTGGAAGAATCACGACGGGACCGGAAGAATGCTGCCGCTGCGCTTGCGCGGCAGAAAGAATCGGTGTTCAGGACTGCGGCAGGTTGGGACGCTCTGCTGTCTAGAGGGTGAAAAAAGCTGCAATGGTACGCGCTGCCGACCTGCAGATCGAATGTGCCAGACGCGTACCTCCTGCACAAGAATCATCTGACCAGCAGTGATGTATGCTGAGGAAAACGAGGTGTTCTGTGCCCCCACGCAGAATGTACGCTGCGATTCTGGCCCGAAGGCACTGCCGACTGGGATCGTGACGCCGCCATCGTCAGGACCTGCTGCGCTTCAGCGGCAGCTGCGCAAAGCCGGCTGCATCAGGCGCCCCGCCGTCGCCGTCGCCACCCGGCGCGGTAGGGTTATCCTCCAGCGGCGCCTCCCCGCCGGATGGCCGCCGCTGCAGCACGCTGCCGCTCGCGGTGCGCATATCGCCCCCTACGCCGCCGCTGCTCTCGCTCACAGTGCGAAGGTCCCCTCCCATGCCGCCACCGCCACTCGGCCGCTGGAAGCCCCCGAGGCTGCCGCCCCCAAGGCTGCCGCTCAAGCCGCCGCTCAGGCCGGCGCCCAGGCTTCCGTCGAGACAGGAGCCACCGAGGCTGCCGCTGCTGGCGCCGCTGCCGAGGCGGCTCGCTTCCGCGCTGGCGGTGCGCAGCCCGGCGGCGTTGCTGCTGCTGCGGCTGCTCTTGCCGCTGCTGTTCCTGTCCACACCGCCGGAGCTGTTCTTCCGAAGATCCGCCAGACGCGGCCGGCCAAAGGCGCCGTTTGGCGACGTTGGCAGGCCCAGCGAGGAACGGGGCGTGAGGTGCGGGGAGGCCATCGAGGCCTCCGAGACGGCGGAGGCGCCGGACACTCCGCGCTGCAGCGCAGGCGGCCCGCCGGCGGCCATGCGCGGGTAGCGCGGCGAGGGGCGCTGCGGGGGCCAGGAGGTGCGCGTTTCAGGCAGGCGACGGCAATCCCTCCATGCACCAGATTCAGAGAACAGAGGACGGGCACCAACGTCCAGGCATCTGGCAGGGCATTTGTAAGCTGCTGCGCAAGCTGCCTGGCTTTCCTTCACGGGGCAGGAGGAGACGTGCACAGCTCCTACTGTCTGAGATTTTGCTGAGCTGCCGGTGCAGGGAGGTCGTCGCATGGTGCCACGTCAGCATGGTGCCACGTCAAAGCTTGCCACACTGGTTTGGAGTCGACATCTCTCAAATGCCTCACCAAGATGGCGGGCGTGGATTGCACTCCAGCGGCTTGCACTCCAGCGGCTTGCACTCCAGCTTCCTCGCCAGATATGCTTGCTTTACTTTAATAGTTTCTAGTGTCTGAGATAGAGTCCTCACTCAAATGGCGGGCACGGAGGCGGCCTTGATGCCGGCGTCCTCGCCGTAGTAGTTGATGGAGCCGGCCCGTTTTCAAAAACAAATCAAATTTCTTGATTTAGCAAGACTTTCAGTTGCGCGAGTAGAATCTGTACCAGGATGGCAGGCGCGGAGGCGGCCTTGGTGCCTGCATCTTCGCCGTAGTAATTGGTTGAGCCGGCGCCGATGTCCCAGCTGCCGCCCAGGAGCGCCGCGCCGGCGCCGCGGGGGGCAGCCCCGGCGCCGTTGCCGCCGCCGTCGGCCGATGAGCCCGCCGCCGCGCGCAGCGTCGCCGCCCCGCCCAGCCTGAACGAACAAGATGTGTGATTCAGATCATTGAGACTTCACAGACAGGGCCATGGAGGCAGATGAGTGGCCCAAGCCTCCAAGGCCGCCGCCAACGTCATTCGACGAGCCCGCCGCCGCACGCGCCGCCGCCGCCCCGCCTGCGGAAACATCTGGGCAGGGAGGTGACGCCGATCAATCGATTGATCATTTGACAGATGCGGCTGTGGCAGCCCGACTGAGATCGGTGTGCAGGCGCCTCCCACCACACCAGCACTGCAGTATTGGGCAGGGTCTTGCAGGCAGGATCAGCCAAGATGCAAGAGTGATGTGTACCCATGCATGTGTGATGATGTGTCGTGAGGCGCTCTCGGCGTTGTGCACCAGCAGCAGTCGCACCTGGGGTCTCAGCCTTCCTCGCCGGTCATGTCGCGGACGAACAGCATAGCGGCAGAGTGTTTTGAGTTGTCAAAGGCCTCCGATCAGGGTGGAGGTCCTCAAATGATGATGGCCGCACCTGGGGTCCAGCCAGCCCTGCTCGCCCGTCATGTCGTTGACGTACAGCACTGCAGGCGCCACCGGGTGCGCAACCGCGCGCCAGCCGGGGGGCAGGCTGCCGCTGGGCGGCAGGCCTGCTGCCGCGGCGGCGGCGGCGGCGGCCGCCGCAGCAGCCGCCGGCGCCGCCTCGAGGCTGCCGGCACTCATCGTCGCTGTCGAGTCGCAGCCGTTGGGATTGCCATTGGGCAGTCCCGGTGGCAATCCTGGCGGCCGGCACGCCGCCAGCGCTGGCGTGACATGCAGTGCGCCAACGGAGGCCGTGGGGTGGGGCACAGGTGGCAGGGGCGGCGGCCGCTGCGCTGCCTGCAGCGCCGCCATTGCCGCAAAGGGCGCGGCGATCGGCGGCGGCATGCAGCCGGGCCCGGCCGGCGGCGGCGGCGCAAAGGGCACCCTGGGGGCGATGGCGCCAAAGCTCCCAGCGAGGGCCGCCTACGATTTGCATTCGCAATACGTCACGGCGTCTTCAACTCCTTAAAACATGACCAGAATGCAGCCAGCAGCAGCAGCAGCGGCGGCGGCAATCCTGGATGTGTGCACCTGGGCCTCGGGCATGGTGTGCGCACGCTGCAGCTCGTTGCGCGTCGCCAGCCGCACCGATGGCGAGCGGTCCACCGAATCCACGCTCTGTGCCGGCAGCCGCACCTCCTGCATGGACAACAGAAAAAACTGACTTCCGTCATGAAGGGTTCCAATCTCCTCCACATCTGCGCATTGCCAGCCGCACCGGGCGACGATCGGTAACCCGAGTCCACGCTTGGTGCCGGCAGCCGCACCTCCTGTGAAAGCGCAGAAAGCATTGCGTTCAAGCAGTCGCCAATCCAGCAGTCATCGTCTTGTCAGGCAGAGGCTGCGCGCAGCTGGACACGACTTCTGGACACGAATGTTCTTACCTGGCTTCCAAGCACTGACTGCACGAGTCAAGCCGGCAGATGACCCTAGGAAGAAGCTCTCGTTTGGTTGGTGTGTTGTTCACGTGCATCTCAGGCATGCTCACCAGGGCCTTGAGCGCGTCCGAGGGGCAGGCAAACTCCACGAACGCGGACCCAGAAAACGCCGCCGACAGCGCCGCGCCATTGCCGCCAGCCTGTTCGCCCACCACCAGGTGCACGCCGCCGGGCTTAATGGCTAGCCGGCCAAAGCGCTGCCGCAGCTGCGGGGGTGGGACACAGGGGCCGAATTGGAAGAGCCTGCATCATGTATCCTCGACCCTGAGCAGCAGACTTGACGACCAGCCTGCCGAACCGCTGCGCAGTTGCGGGGGTGGCACAGGGGCAGCCAATCAGCATGCCTGCATCAATCATGTGTCCTGACCCCTGAGACCCCTGCCGCGCAATATCAGTCCCAAAACAGGTGCGGGATGTGCACGGCCGTGGCATGGTAGAGAAGAGCACTTGCTGCGGGGTGCCACGCAGCGCAGCAAGCGATTGCGGTGGTATGCGCAGCTGCCGGCGGGGCCGTGTTCAGGGGTTCGGAGTCCGCTGCGCTCGGGCCCAAAAGCAATGCAGAATGGCGGCGGCGGCGTGTTGGAACGTTCAGGAATGCCCGCCCCACTGACCAACTGCTGGCCATGTGCAGATGTTCTGAGTATAGTTTTTCCATCAGCTCACCTGAGCAGGCACAACGCCGCGCACGCGCACAATGCCCTCGCCGCCGAATCGCAGCGCGAGAGCCTCCCGCATCTCAGCAAGCGTCACCTGAACGAGTTCAGAAGCAGAATCTCGCTGGAAGAGCAAAGTCGTCTGGCTGCCCACAGATCTTCTCCGAGGGCTGCCCAACTCCACCAGTCACTTCCACAGGGCGGTACGCGCTGCCACTGCACGCCACTGCGTCGGCCAAATCCCACGTCCACAACAACCCAGCACAGCACCCGACATCCTGGCCACAGGATTCATCAGTGCAGGCAACCGCTGCAGCTAGTCTCTACAGACCCTCTCTCTGACTCAAAACTAATCTTCAACAGCCCCACCTGCTCCAGCTCCAGGCGCATGCAGTGCTGGATAGCTTCTAGCAGCAGCGGCTGCCCGATTCTCCTTTACACACTGCGTGACCTCACCTCCTTTTATGGTGCGTTCATTCAGCTTCTGCACTCACCTGCTCCAGTCGCACAAAGCGCTTGCTAGCTTCCGGCAGCAGCGGCTGCCGGTCCAGCTGCGCCACCGCTCGCATCGCCTCCTCCGCGCCCTCAAACTCCACAAAAGCCTGCGCAGCAGCAACACACATCGGTTGAGGACCAGCAAGAAGCAGCAGCAGGGACCATGCTTTGCAATGTGTGGAGGCAAAGGTGGCGACGCACATCATGCCTTGCACTCCCACAACAGGTCACAGGTCACACAGATGTGGACTGAAAGAAGACGTTGGCTCGACTCTGCACAGGTGCACAACCGAGAGATTGGGTTGTGTTCTGGTACTCGCCTGGCCGGTGCGCGTGGTGGGGCCGTGGTATGCCACTTGCAGGCCGTTGGCATGCAACCGGAAGCCCTGGAAAAAGGTCGCCAGCTCCGCCTGCCCGGCCTCTGGAGGGAAGTTGCGGAGGAGCACCGCCGCCGCCTCTGACCCGCCGTCTGCCGCGGCCGTCTGCAACAGCATTGTTTTGTGGTGCGTTTCAATCGGTGTCTGATTCGAGGGGCAGGGGCGCAAACTTGCAAACCAGCACCGCCACCGCCCCGGACCCGTCGTCCGTCGCCGCTGCCTGCCAGGGTTATGTAATATATCTGCACATATGTGGGACAACACCTGGTCTGGAGGCAGAGAGCTCCGGGCAACACGAGCAGAACCAAAACCCACTTGCTGCGCAGCTTCGAACTCCGCGGCAGTCAGCGCCGTCGCCTGCAGATCCGCCATGTCTGTCCCCGTCACGGCGTACACGTGCACGTAGCGCTGACCAAAGCGCTCCGAAAAGATTCCGCAGTCGCGGCCGACAGCACGCATTGCGTTGGCCGCTGTCGTGAAGCGCACATATGCCTGCGGTGTCACGGAAAAGTTTCGGTAAAGAGGGTTGAAAAGCTCCGAAAAAAGGCCGCAGTTGCGGCCGACCGCCCGGATTGCGCCACCCGCCGTCGTGAAGCGCACGTACGCCTGCAAAGCGTAAGGTTTTAGGCATGAAAAAAACCCATTGAAGCAGTCTCGCCCAGGCAGTCCAGCCCAAGCAGTCTTGCCCATTGCAGGCGCGGCCCGCTGTAGCAAAGCGCACATACGCCTGCAGGCAGTCAGCGAGAGGTTTGTGTGTGCAAGGTCCTGGGCAGCGGGCTGCAACGCTGCAATCGCTTGCCCGCCTGTTGTGGCGGCAGACCGTTGTTCACCCAGGCTGTTTGGGGCAACCGGCTGCCTTACACACTGCAAGCCATGCTTGCTTGCGGCGATACCGCCTTCCACTCACCGCGCCGGTCGTGCGGCCATCGGCGTGCCGCTTGAAGAGGATGGGCGACTGCGGCGCGAGCTGCAGGCCGTCAAAGAAGGCCTCGATGTCCGCCGCCGTGACTCGCGCCGGCAGCCCCTTCATGCGCACCCACACCGCAAGGCCGCCGCCGCCGCCGCCGCCACCAGGCGACTGTGACATCTTGCCTGCATGTATGCGCCCTTTGGTCACCCAAAGGTGCAAGTTGGCAGCTGAGGGTGTTGCTGCTGCCTGCTGGGTGCTGTCACCAGGAATTCAGTCTGCCCCTGCGTGAGGGTCCTGACGAGATCACGCGTTGTGTTCCGGCACTAGCCCCTGCAACAGGGGCGGCAGCGGCAACGGCACATGTGTGGCCGCGGCTCAGCGGCGAGCGGCGTCGTGAGCACGCAGCTGCCCGTGTGTTACATGCCGCGGTGAAGAAGTGAGCTGTTCGCCCGATCTCCGGGCAGTCGAAGCGACTGTACGGTTGATGCATCAGGCGACGGACTCGAGACATACAATACAAGATTGCGCAATGCATGCCACGGCAGCATCCAAGTGGTATCGAGCAACGTTCCTGGCTCGCAAGAGTAGAGACGCAGCTGCCATCGTACACACCATGACTGTGGGTTGTGTGAGCAAGCTCGCTTTTCGGAGGTGCGCGTCACACAAATTTCTGCGGGACACTGCTGCCTTGCGCATCATGCATGACGCAGAGATTATGCGCGTGCAGCAGAACGTCGGGAGTGCTCAATGAGATCACGGCGCCGCAGGGGCTCGCCTGTCGCGCCCCGTCACGAAAGCCCAGGTCGTGCGGTGCAGCCGCTTTCGGCTGGCGGGTGGTCGCTACCGATCTCCTCGCGCGGCTGAGGGCCTCGCAGGATGAGCAAGACACATTCCTGCGTCCGCAGTATGAGTTGCGGAGGCCCTGCAGCTGGAAAAGTGCAGGCGGGGCTGCGGGGCTGGGAGGCAGCTGCCGTTGCCGGGGCGCGAGAAGGCAAAGAGGGGCCGCGCTCTAGGCACACTGACACAAGCGAGGCCGGTGAGGCAAGTCAGATGGCAGGAAACGGCGAAATGAGCACGCTTGAGCAGATTTTTTGATGTTACAAATGGATCCCGAAACGCGGGAAACAGGGTCAAATCTTAACTTTTTCATCCGCTTTCTATGACGGATCCTTTCCATTGTTAATCAATCACTTCCCAATCTGGCCGATCACGAAAGCGCGCCGCACGTGCGACGCAGCAGGAGACCGTCGGTGACGTTTGCGGGGCAGTGGCGCACGCAACAGCGACGAGGAACACGGAGCAGCCGACGTCATGCTGCCAATAAGACCGCAGTACGGTGCACATGCATCCTACGTGGCGGAGGCTGCGAGAGTGAGACGCAGCAGCTGGGCGGGGAGCGTTCGAGAGAATGGCACTGCCTCGAAAAAAGTTGGCCGCTTAAGCCCGTGGCTTACAAATTGGCTCTCCTACCGACCGATGCGGGGCACTTGCTAATGCGCAGGCACTGACACCTTGGACGCTGCCCCATCTTCCCCCCGACTCAAAACATGCGCCAGCTCCCGACAAAAAAAATGCTCTACGTCCGCCGCTGAGCACAGTCGCCGGCCAGCGGCGCGATCCGGGAAATCCGAGTCTCTGCGCGCAGTGCCGCCGGCCTGCCGCGGCCTCCGCAGCCGCCTCAGCAGCAAAGTCTTCAGGCGGTGAGGAAGTGCAGCTCGTACTTCTCTACCAGCTGCTCCATTGCCTTCGGGTCCTCCCGGTCCGCCTGCGGCAGTAGCAAAGCGGGGATGAGCCCCATTGATGCACCTGATGGCTGGCTGCATCTGGCACCTGGCATCCAGAGAATCTCCCAAGGGCAGGAATGCTGCGGGGCAGGCAGTGGCTGCTGAGCTGTGCCGCCGCCTGTGGACGCCTGTGCCTCTGCCCTGGCACGTCACGCCGCAGCTGCAAACTGCAAAGCAGGCTGACGCGCTGGCGCAAAGCTTCCCGGGGCTCAAGTCGACGCAATCCACATCGAAATGGCTGGTGTGAACCCGTGAGAGTGTGCCGCCATTTCTGTCCATGACTGTACGCTGGGCTCACCGAGAAGAGGAAGGCGGGCAGCTGCAGGCCGGTGGCGGCCCACACCGCCTTGGCCGCCTCTGCGTCCTTGGCCTCCTTGAGCCGCTGCAGCGCCGACGCGATGACGGGCGCAGCAGCGCCGCTGTCTAGCAGCCCCGCGTCCTCGCCCCCTGCAAAGATTGGGCTGATTAACTTCAAGATATGTTCAACATGTGACGACGGCGCCGCGCTGCCGCTGTCCAGCAGCCCCGGTTCCTCACCATCTACAGACGTTGCAGGGTTATGATGTGTTAAACCTATATTCACTCGCAAGATCTTTGCAAGATCTGAGTCGGGCGCCGCGCTGCCGCTGTCCAGCAGCCCCGGGTCCTCGCCCTCTGCAGGCTCTGAAGAATATCAGGTTGTGTTGATGTGAAAAAATTTTACGAGATCCAACAATGGCGGGCGCGCTGCCGATGTCCAGCAGCCCCGGTCCTCAGCCTCTGCACGGATTGTGGGTCTGTACCTTCCAACCTCAGTTCCAAGACAAAGCAACTGACGTCTGACAGCAAGTACGGCTACGAGAAGGGGCTCGGGTTACGAAAGCAGCCCGTAAGGACCACGCACCTTCCTCCGCAGGCTCGCCGGCCTGCAGCATGTGCTGCGCCATGGCCTTGAGGTCCACTGCGCCAACTGCTGTCAGGTCACCGATCAGGCCGCCCACCTGCACAGCATGGCGTGATTCCATGAGCGCACAGCATGGGACGTCTCCTGGCTTGGCTTCGAGTCGGTTTGTGGCAGGAACATGGTGTAGGGTCGTCCACAAGCTGGAGCCACCCTCCAGTGACTTGCATCCAGGTCATACACGCACCAGCTGAGGTGCCTTGGGTGCGTCGATGACGGTGTCTGCCAGGCCGTCGAGCACGCGCCGCAGGCCGGCCTCCAGCGCCTCCCGTGGCAGCAGCGACGGCGTCTCCGCTGCAGACAGACAGGAAACCAAACTATCAGAATCCGAGCGTGGGAGCAGATCCGTTGCCTCGAGTGTCAGCAAGTCCCGCAGGCCGGCCTCCGACGCCCTACGCGGCAGCAGCGATGGCGTCTCCGCTGCAGGGAATGCGGTGTGAATAACGATCAGAAATTGCAGTTGGTCAGAAAGTGACGTCTCGACATGTGAGAGGCAGCCATCATCGATCAGCATCGTCTGTCGTCTGGGGAGAGCATAGTGCACGGCAATGGCCTTGTAGCCCAGGTTCGAGCGGCACCGTCCGAGGTGCAGGCATCATCAGCGCCCAGGGAAGCTGCCTGGCCCTCCCAGACACCCAAGCACAGCAAGCCTGGTTCCATTTGGTGTTAGTTTGTGCATTACCTGAGTGCAGCGCGATGAAGAGCTGGGAGACCTTGGCCCAATCGGTGCCGCGCGCGTCAAGCGCCTCGGAAAACAGCCGCTCGACAATGGGCGCCAGGTCCGGCTTGAGCGCCAGCACCTCCTGCAATATGACAAGGGAGAGTTGAGGTTGCAAGTGGGGAGCAAAACTGTTCAAGAAGAAGCCGCTTCGTGATGGACGTCAGGTCTGGCTTGTGCGCCAGAACATCCTGCAGGACAACGTACAGCCCGAAATGTTTGAAAATTCCAGCAGTTTTTGGTTTGTGTGAGTGCCTCAACAAACAGCCACTCCACGATGCGGGCGCCAGGCATCCTTCATGACAGACAGGGCGGCAGCATTCCGAGGCAAGCTCGTAAGCTCGTGCAGCAATCGCCAGGCAGCAACACAGCAGGTACTCCCACTCAGCTTGATGGACTCGCGGGCCTCCGTAGCCCTGCCTAGGATGCCGCTTGCACCGCCAACTTGCAGGGCTTCAGGGATACAAAAAAATGCAAGGGGTCTCAGGTGCGCGCGCACCTTGAAGGACTCGACAGCCTCATTGTCGTTGCTCATCGCCTGGTACTCCGCCACGACCGACTTGCAGCGGTCGCCCGCGGCCGCCTGCTGCTCGGGGCTCGCGCCGCCGGCAGATGCACCGGAAGCGCCCGGCGGCATCGGCGGCCGCCCGGCCCCCGCCATAGGCAGCAGCGCTGCCGCATCAACACCGCTGGCGGTCCGCGGCTTGAGGTCCAGCGGCTTGCGCTGCCTGCAGTTGGGCATGAGGAGCCAGCACCTCGTAAGCAAATCTCAGGCAGTTGCACGGTTGTGCGCATGGGCGGCGAGGCGTCCCGCTGCGGAATGGAGGCGACACGGTCGGGTAACGCGCAACGCATCCAAGGTGCGATGTATGGGTTTGGAGCATCCGGAGCTTTGGGCACGCAGTTCACACCTGGGCGGTGAGGCGTCCCGCTGCGGGATGGAGCCCATGTGGCTGGGCGGCGGCGGCGCGCCGGCGCCGCCAGGCCGTAGGCCGCGCGCCGGCCCCAGGAACTCCTGCACAGCGATGCAGGAGGCGCTCGAATTCTGAATTACCAAATAGCCTTCTTGGCGTTCGCTTTGCCGCATGCCGGCCCCAGGAACTCTTGCGCCTTGTCAATTTTGTGTTCGCCATAGTCTGGAACCAATGGATGGTGTGCTACCACAAACCTTCTGGACCTGCAAGTCGCTGTCTGTGATGCAGAGGAGTTCATCAAACCCGAGTACGCAGAGACTCACTGCAGAGGGTGCCTGCAGTGCTGGGGTTACCTAAAAGCCACCTTGTGGTCAGGGTTGGCACAAACCTGGCTGGGCGTGCGCGCCATGGCGCGGATGGGCGCGTCCACGCGGTCCATGCCGCGCATGGGGCCCACCTCCGTGCGCCTGCAACGATAATCGAAACCGTCGAAATGCCGATGCTGCAGGGTCAATGCCTCCGTGCTTCTGTGGGGCCACATGGCGGCTGAAGCGAAGAGGTGAAAGCCTGTATTAAGATTGATCATCGGCAGTGCTGGCTGGTCGAAACCAGGCCATGTAGACATGGGAGCGCTGCAGCCAAGGAAGTCAATTACGCTGGGCAGCTGCCATTGACTTCGTTCAGCTGTGCATGTCACATCCTGGCAAGGCGTCTGAAGTAGCGCGCTAGTCAAGCTAGCCCCAGTTCCCTGGCAAAGGCAGCGCGGTGGAGACTTCGAAAGCATACTCACATGCCGATCTGACCGCGCGGTGGGCCACCGCAGTCGGGCGTGCCCCAGCTGCCGCTTCAGCATAACAATATTTCGAAACAATAATCTGATATGATAAGTAGCGAACATTGAGTCACACTCAGGTGCCGATCTGGCCGCGCGCGGCGGGCCGCCGTAGTCGGACATGTCCCGACAGCAGCTTCAAATTAGTAAGCTTTTCCTTTTGCAGATGCAGCAGGTTCAAATGGACACTCACGTGCCGATCTGGCCGCGCGGCGGGCCGCCGTAGTCGGACATGTCCCGCCGGCCGCCGCCGCCGCGGTCAGGCGGCGGGCCGCGGCCGCGCGGGCCGCCCGAGTTGCGCGCGTTCTGCTGCCGCAGCTGCTCCGCAGCTTCTGCGTGCACCTCCGCGATCTTTTTCGGGCCATCCGCCTTGCGCCGCTCCGTCCAGTTGTTGTACCGCAGCTCCCGCAGGTCCTGCAAATATTTTGACAAGAGGTTTTTGAGAGGGTTTCACGAGCATTCACGTGTCAGCAAGTGAAATATGTCTAATTCGTTGCGGCCCTGCAGCGCTGCTGGCTTCTTTGCTCAGAGCGTCTCGCGAAAGCCATGTGCAAATGCCCGAGCACACGCCGAGCGCATGAATTACGCCAACCCGAGACACACGCCATGCGGGCATCACGCATCCACATCAGCCATGCGCACAGCGGGTGTCGCCACCGGGTCTATCGCATTGCGACCTCTGCCCTCTGCCCAACGGAGCACTGCAAGTCGTGTGCAGCGGCCAAGCAGCACCTACAGCGAGAGTCCTACGTTTCTACCGCGCCAGTGTGGTTTGAAAAGTTTGGAACAACAACAACAAGAAGATTTTTTTTCGAATGTCTTTTGTAGGATACGGGATATGTCGCACCTGCAGCGCGAAGCGGATGCGCGACTCCAGCTTCTCGGACTGCGCGAGCACGGCAATGCGCTTGAAGTACACATCCATGCGGCCCTTCGCCTGCGGATTCTGCATTTGGGCAGGGACAAAAGTTCAGAAGTGGCCAGTTGATAGCAGCGCTGGTCGCTTGATTGTAGCACTGGCTACCAGGTTCATGCGCTGAGACAATGAGCAGGCAGACTGCTGACGCAGTGGACTCGAGGTGGCGCAGATCCCAGCTGCAGCAGTGCTGTACACATGCAGCCCGGAAGAGACTGACTTCTCCCAACAGGATTGTGACATCTCCCACCAAGGCGCAGCTGCCCAGCAGGACAAGAGAGGTAGGTGCCAGGACACCGTGCTGAGAGTCCTCAAGCGTTTGCCGTTGGTGCGCAGCAGCAGAAGGCGGGCTTGACAGAAAGCATCAGGGTTTCCAAGGCGCACCTGGGAGTCCTCCAGCGTCTTGCCGATGGTGCGCAGCAGCTTGCACAGGCACTCCACGTCCTCCTGCCGAGGGTTGTCGATCTGCGCGCACACAGTCGGTTTCGACGCGGGGGTGTCGTCAACACTCGGGGCAGTGGAGCAGCCAGCTGCGTCGAGCCTTGGTACGCCGCAAGCAACAGGACGTAATGCTGCCCCCCAGCATGAAGCGCGCAGACAAGCAGGCGGGGGCAGCCACTGCAAGCCTGTAGCTTGACGATGCACTTGTGCGTGATGCGCTCCGTAAGCATCTTCTGATGTACAGCTGCCCGATAAGCTTCATATTTCACGCCAACAAACGCAGCTGGATACCGTATTCTTGACCGGTCTTTGAAGCTTCTCACCCCGCCGAACAGCTTGACGATGCACTCGTGCATGATGCGCTCCGTGAGCATCCCCTTGTTGTACAGCTGACCGATGAATTGGATGTTTCCCAGCATGCGCTGCCGGGCCTTGTACTCTGACGCCGCCTTCCGGGCCTCCTCCATCTTCTGCCGCCGCTTCGCCTCCGCCTTCGTCTCCGGCTTCTTCTCTTCCTCCGCGAGCTGCATAAGGTGCATGGTTTCAAGTTTTGAGTTTTAACAATGCAAGGGGTTGGGGATTGTACTCCGACGCCGCCTTGCGGGCCGCCTCCGCCTTCTCCCGCCGCCACTTTGCCTCTGTTCGATTTTGTTGTCGCCTCCGCAAACCGTGCGGCATGAGGCTTTCAAGAGTCGCAACTCTTGCTGTGGCAAACATGCCTGCTGCCATTGTGCAAGCTGCAAAGCTTCGCCTCAGCCTCTCGAGAGTTGCCATTATCTGGGTGCCACGACATGTTGAGATGTCGAGCCTCACCTCGCCCTCCTCCTTGTCTTCGGCCGGCGAGGGCTTCTCGGCCTCGGTCTCCGGCGTTGACTCCTTGGCCTCCGCCGATTCCTCCTCATCCTCCTCCTCCTCCACCTGTTTGGACACCGGCTAGGCCATTGTCAGCGCTGCCTTCCTGAGAGTTTGATATGAGACTCTGTGATTTGGCATCGATGCCTCCGCCATGGTGGCCTCCGCCGCCTCCTCCTCATCCTCCTCCCTCACCACCTGCAAGTTGGCCAGACAAATGCTGACCTAAGGTCAAAACAGGCTCGGACAAAATGATGGATGTCTTGTTTCCAAAGTAGCGTCCTCTTGTTCCAGAACGTCAGCGTGCAAGGCGCAGCCGGCATGAAGGGTCCAGGGGCAGGGACCGGCAGCACAGCCTGTGATGCGCAGGTTGACAGGTGTGCCCCACCCAGCCGAAAATTTTAGTTGCAAAAGCAGGCAGCTTGCAGAACAAGCACTTCTTGTATGTGGAAGTGGCCGCACCTCGCCGGCGGCGACCTTGGCGGCGGCGGCCTTCTCGCGTGCGTCGACGGCCGCCATGGCCTGGTCTCCCGCCTCGAACTCTTCCTGGCACTTGTTCAGCAGCACCCTGCAGCAGGACGAACAGTTATTTTGAAACACAAGCCTCGAACATCTGCTGGCACTCGTTCAGCAGCACCCTGTGGCGCGACACAGGCGTGACCAAAATTCGGAAACGGATTCCAGCAAAGCGCCCTGAAACATGTGGGGACTGTTGACAAGTCACTGCTGGTGGTGCACGAGGAATTGAGCGAAGTTTCCTGTATGATTCTCTGAGTTCTCGTCGCAATCATAGAATTATGACAGATAGGCTCGCACCGGCGGGAGGTGATGGTGAGCTTCTTGGGCGGCTGGCCCTCCTCCGGCGCCGGCGCGTCGGGGTCGTCGAAGGACGGCAGCTTGGCCGACAATCGCACGCACAGCTCCGCGTACAGCTCCGTGAAGGTGACCTCCGTTAGCGCCTTGTCAAAGATCTGTGGGAGATGTGGTGAAGTATTTTAGCAGAATGAGATGCAGCCTTACGTACAGCGCCGCGCACAGCTCCAAGGAGGTGACCTCTGTCAGCGCCTTGTCGAAGATCTGTGCATTGAAACATCGGTTGAGTGTGATAGTGCATTTGGAAACAAAGCCCTGTCGCAGCTCCGCGCAAAGGACTGCAGAATACGCATGCGTTGAGCATCCACGAATGTCGACTGTTCAGGTTCCTGCAAATTGCAGATGTGTCCAGCGCCCTGTGTTTGCGAGAGAGCGCGGACCTCAACTACGCGACGCCTGAGTCTCGACCCTGGCGGCGCGTGCGCAAATGACTGCGCTGCCCCACAGAGACCAAACAAGCTGGAATGCTGCAGGGCAGGTGGCTAGAGGAAAGTGGTGACGTGCCCGGTCGGTGGGGCCATGCACAGGTTTGGGGCGGCGATGTACAGGAGCTCGGCCATGACGCATGGCTTCAGTTTTGCTTTGGACACAGAGGAAACGCCATTCTCACCCGGTCGATGAGGCCGCGCAGAGTTTTGGGGGCGGTGACGCCCACGTCGAAGAGCTTGGCCAGGATGCGCTCAAAGTTGTCAGGCGTCAGCTTGTTCAGCTGCGCGTTGAACGCCTTCTGTTTCCTCTCCTCCTCCGGGTCCTCTGTCAGCGTCATGCCGATCTGTGAGAGGAAGAAGATGTTGTCACATTAGGTGTACATGAAGAATGTGCGGGTTGCGCGTTGGAATGCCTTCTGCTTCCACTCCTCCTCCAGATCCTCCGTCAGCGTCATGCCAATCTGGGGGAAAGAGATTGATTTGCTACTGTCAAATGTGACCTAGATGTTGAGCGCTGCGCATTGAACGCCTGCTGCTCTGCTCCTCCAAATCCTCCGTCAGCGTCATGCTGACCTGCATATGCAGAATAATGATTGTTTGAAGGTGACTTTCGTTGCAAACAAAAGCATCATGAAGCTGCGCGTTTAACATTCTTCTGATTCTTCTCCTCCAGTTGCGCCGTCAGCGTCATGGAGCTCTGCAGAGGAGGAACAAGGCGTTTGAATACGCGCTGAACATGAGCTGAAGACGACACATATACGTTGAATGCCTTCTGCTGCTTTCCTCAGCCGATCCTCTGCCAGGATCACGCCGATCTGCAGGCAGATACTGTCAACATCAGTATCACTTGTCAGATCTTGTCACCAGAGATACGCAAGACAGGAAACGGCAGGTCGCGATTTGCTGTTCTACTTGTCAAAGGTACCGGTGACGTAGAGTAGGTGGGAGGTGCTGAAACTCAGGCTGCCCTCACCTTGTAGCTCCTCTCCGTCTTGTGGAGCTGGATCTGGGACAGACTCGGCGCCGCCGGCGCCGCCATCGTGCCGCGCGCCCACACATCTGCCTGCACGCCGCCGGGACGCATGCTGCCCTGGCGGCCCATGCCCGGCGGCCCTGGCGGCCCTCCGCGCTGCGGACCCCCTGCAGCGCGATTGCCAGCGTACGCATCAGTTTCGTGTGTCAGCTCAAGGCATGGGTAGCTGTGTCTGAGAGACAGGACATGCGCGCACTGCGGGAAGCTGTCGCAGTGTGAGCGCTGGCATGCGCTGGCATCACCGTCCTGCCAGCGGGCAGGCGGCACAGGGCAAGTGACACTACCTAGGTGTGGTTGCACACCCAGTGATGATTGCACCAGGGGCCAGCAGGTGTGCTCGTTAACGAAGGCAGGCAGCTCAAACGTCTCATTCAAAAGGTTACACATTCCATTCAAAGTGGCGCACCAAAGCCGCCGCCGGGGGCGCCCTGCATGTTGGGCATTGGCGCGTGGCTCCACTTGGGCCCAGCGCCCTCTGGCAGCATCTGTGAGCCGCGCCGCCTGTCGTCGCCAGGGCCGCCCGGCGGGCCTGCGGATCAGGATGGTTTGATCCATGATCGAAAAGCTCGCTCCGGGGGCACGGGCCATCGATTGCCTCTGGCTGTTGCCGGCTCCAGCTACCAGGCACTGTCGTGCAGGAGCATCGCTGGACGTGCGCAGCCTCAACCCGCAGGTCAAACCGCAGCAGTGGCGGGCTTGTGCAGACAAAAATGGGCAGGAGGACGCCCACTTTGAAGCTGGTGGACAATCGCCAGCATCGCCAAAAGCACCCGGTCGAATGCTCTGGTTCCGCATCATGCAATGCGCACCGGGGCGGCCCATCATGCCAGGCGGGCCCGTGCCGCCGCGCTGTCCAAAATCCGCCGGCATGCTGCCGCGGCGGTCGCCAGGCCCAAAGCCGCCGCGCGGGCCGGGAGGCCCCGCGCCCATTGCAGCCTGCATTCCAGACGACACCATATTGAAGTCAAGCTACATCGTTGCATCAGGGTTGCGAGAATGGGGACTTGTGCACGCCCGGCCTCAGGCTAATAGGAAACATTTTGTTCGCACCGGGGCAGCAGCCCCTCAACAATCGCTTTTGGTGGTCTTCATGGGCCGTGTGCGGCAGGAAAGAGACATGACAAAAGTTCGCAGGTTTGGGATGCCGGAAGCTGGTGGGCGTTTGGGCTATGGTGCTGCAATGTAGTCGCCTGGCCTCAGGCTAATAGGAAACATTTGGTTCGCACCGGGGCGGCAGCCCCTCGATAATCGCTTTTGGTGGTCTTCATGGGCCGGCTGATAAAACAAAGTGCCGCACAGACTCATGTGTGCAGCAGAACAAGGGCATGCGGGAAGCTGATGGCTGTTGCCCGGCAGCAGAGGAAGGAATGAATACGTGGTGCAGTGATCTAAGCGCCTGGCCTCAGGCTAATAGGAAACGTGTTGTTCGCACCGGGGCGGCAGCCCCTCGACAATCGCTTTTGTTGGTCTTCATTGGCCAGAGACAGGATGCATGCATGCTGTGCTGTGCACTCAGGCTGGCTGCCCAAACGTCTGCATCCTTGCTCTTCTTCACGCTGTGCCTGCTTGCTGGCACTGGCGATCCTGTGGACGCCAGCTGAGATGCATGCAGCAGGTCCTCGCACTTTGTGATCGCCATGTCTGGTGTTGGCGGGCGGGAGGCGGCACCCCCTCAGCATCTGAAATGAATAAGGTTTTCAAGTGATGCTTTGGGCGCGGGGAAGGAAGGTGCACCAAGGGCGGCCAATGTGGTATCCCTGATTGCATGACAGAAGAGTAGAAAGGCGTAGAGAAACCTGAGAGCGCACGTCGCCGCCGGGCGGGAATCGGAAGTCGGTGTGGAACTCCAGTCCCGTCGGCTCTGCGGTGTGCTGCGACTGCTGGCTGAGCAGCCAGTCCCGCGTGTACCTGCGAATAGTCACGCACCACGTGTTCAGGCAGGACAGAGCGCGCAAGAATGGCCTGGCAGCTCATGGCCACACCGCGCCTTTTGAAGCAGCTGCCATCGCCGCAGCTGTGCTCACATGCAGCAGCAGCGTCAGGCGCAGCAAGTTGATCACTTGCCGTACATCTGGAAATATGGCAACTGCACTTGCCGCATCTTGCCATTGGGCAGCAGGCGCTGCCGTGGGCCTGCTCGACGCCAACTGCGCATGTTGGTGTTGTAAGACTGAATAGTTTGCAGCACTCACCGCATCTTGCCGTCAGGCAAGGCGCCGGCATCGGCGTCTGCGTCGCGGCCCGCCAGCTTGGCTGTGGCGCTGCGCAGCGCTGCCAGCGGCGCTGCGTCCCCGGCGTCCTCCCAGTCCTCAACGGCTGTAGACGTCTCCCGGCTCAGCCCCAGCTGCAGCAGAGCAGAGATGGCGATAGTTCAGGGAGACGTGCTAGGTTTGTCAGGGAACCGTCCATTGAAGGGGCTGCGCCAGCGCTGCGGAAGTGCCCAATAGGGATTCGAACTGCTGGCGATGCTCTGCCTTCGAAGAAACTGTTTACACAATGCGTCCAAGAAGCGAGTCCTCACGATGGGGTGGCTGGCAACGGACGGCCGGGAGGTGAGGGCGGGCGGCTTCTCGCCGGAA
>JAABUM010002801.1_pt1 | contig 22639 bp, 20 predicted proteins | sample 5559161 | NCBI WGS metagenome assembly JAABUM01 (sample SAMN10711868, study PRJNA513369) | rock metagenome | isolation source: Antarctica rocks | place: Antarctica: Victoria Land, Siegfried Peak nord
CTCGGAGCACTGGTCACGGCGGCAGACTACGACCGCCGGCGGCTGCGCCTCCGGGACGCGGGGAACTGCGTGCGTCGGCGTCGATCATGTGCTGGACTGTCACCAACGACGGGCAGGGAGGCTCACAGTGGCGAAGGCGCAGGGCGCACCGGCAGCCGGCCAACCCGAGGATGCCCCGACTGGGGCCAGCGCCGTCACGGCTGCCGCGGCTGGGGACTACGTGACTGTCTCGGTCACCATCCCGGCCGAACGTCTCGCCGAGTTCTACCAGCACGCCGCGCACTGGCTGTCGGGCGAGCCGGACGTGCCCCCCGACGCGGGCCGCGGGTGGACGCGCACGTCCTGAGCGGGCCGGATCGGTACCGGGTGCCAGAGGAGCTGGCGGAGGCGGAGAGGAATCGAACCTCCCTGACCGAGATCCTCGGCCACAACGGTTTTGAAGACCGCGCCGCCCACCAGGACGGGTACGCCTCCTCGACACGGGGACACTAGCCGACCGGCGGCAAGCCCGCCGGGCACCCATCCTCAGCTCGTCAACCGCTGCCGCAGCTCGGTCTTCTGCAGCTTGCCGGTCGAGGTCTTGGGCAGCTCGCCGAACAGGACCTTGTGCGGCGCCTTGAAGTGCGCGAGCTCGCCCCGTACGTGCGCGACCAGGTCGGCCTCGCTCGGGTCGCTGCCCTCCCGCACCGTCACGAAGGCGACCGGGACCTCGCCCCACTTCTCGTCCGGCATCGCCACTACGGCCGCCTCGACGACGTCGGGATGCCGCTCGAGCGCCTGCTCGACCTCGACGGAGGCGATGTTCTCCCCACCCGAGATGATGACGTCCTTCTGCCGGTCCTTGAGCTCGACGTACGTGTCGGGATGCATCACCCCCAGGTCACCGGTGCGGAACCACCCACCCGCGTCGACCTCGACCGTCGCGTCGCCGTCGCGGTAGTAACCAAGCATCACGTTGTTGCCGCGCAACGCGATCTCGCCGAGCTGCTCGCCATCAGCGGCGACATCGGCCCAGCCGCCCTGCTCGGCCTCCACGAGCACCCGCGCCGGCTCGCCGATGACGTTCGGCACGCCCTGCCTGGCCTTCAGCGCGGCCTGCTCGTCGGCCGAGCGCTCGTCCCACTCGGCATGCCATTCGCAGATCATCGCCGGCCCGTAGGTCTCGGTCAGGCCGTACAGGTGGGTCACGTCGATGTTCAGCTCGGCCAGGCTCGCGAGCAGGGCAGGTGACGGCGGAGCGCCTCCCGTCATCACCTTGACACGCTGCTCGAGCGGCCCGTCCTCGGCACCCGGGTCGTTGACGAGCATGCTCAGCACGGCTGGCGCTGCGGCTAGGTGCGTGACACCTGCCGTGCGGAGCAGCTGCCAGATCTCCGGGGGCTTGATGGCCCGCAGGCACAGGTGGCGCGAGGCCGCGGCGGTCACCCCCCACGTGAAGCACCAGCCGCTGCAGTGGAACATCGGCAACGTCCAGAGGTAGACGCTCTTCGGGGTCAGCGTGTTGTGGAACGCCATGGCCAGCGCCTGCAGGTAGGCGCCGCGGTGGTGGTACATGACGCCCTTGGGGCGCCCCGTCGTGCCGCTGGTGTAGTTGATGCTGAGCAGCCCGCGCTCGTCGGGCACCGGGACCGCTGTCGGTTCACCGCCGGTGAGCAGCTGCTCGTACTCGTCATCGCTCCCGCCGGCGACGACAACGCGGAGCCCGTCGATATCGGCCGCCGCGTCGGCCGCAACGGCAGCGAACTCGCTCCCCGCGATCAGCAGCCGGGCGCCGGCGTGGTCGAGGACGTATGCCAGCTCCCGCGGCGTCAGCCTGGTGTTGAGCGGGACGAGGACACCGCCAGCCCACGGCACGCCGTTGTGCGCCTCGAGCATCACGTGGCTGTTGGTGGCGAGGACGGCCACCCGGCCACTGTCGCCCATCCCGAGCCCGACCAGCGCGCCCGCCAGCCGTCGCGACCTGTCATGGAACTCGGCGTACGTGAAGCTCCTGTCCCCGTCGACGACTGCCACGTGGTCTGGATGGACGGCCGCGGCACGGTCGAGGAACGCCGTCGGCGTCAGCTCCTGGAAGGTGAACGTCGCCGCTTCTGGCGCGGCGGGCGCTGCTGGGGTCGTGCTGTCCTGCGCCACGCTGTTACCTCCCTGTGCCCGCATCCACACAGGTGCAGGTACGCCTGAACGAACACCCCGATGCGCCTCATGGTCAAGCCAGCGGATGCGGATGCCGTTGGTAGCTGTGGGCGTAGCCCGTGCGGGCGTGCTGGACGGCCGCACCCGCGGGCGCATCCTGACCGGACACCCAGGGCCGAGGAGGCCGAATGCGCCGTCGCGTGCCCCGACTCCTCACGAGCAGTGCCCTCACCGCGGTGGCCGGCGTGCTCGCGACCACGCTGTCCGCGTGCGCGCCCACGATGGCTTCGGACCCGGCTACCTGGAGCAATCACGACCTCGCGGCACAGCAGGTCCTTGCCGGGGTGGACATGTCCCGGCTGCCCGCGGCGACCGCATGGGCGCGTGCAGGCATCGGCGGCGTGATCATGTTCGGCACGCCCCCGCTCGACCTTGGTCAGCAGCTTGCCGCGGTTCGCGCAGCTGGCTCGGTCCCGCCGCTCATCGCCTCCGACGAGGAGGGTGGCCTCGTCCAGCGGCTCACTCGGGTGATCTACCCCCTGCCCAGCGCCGCGACGATGGGCCAGTACGACTCCCCCGCTCAGATCCAGTCGATCGCGGCCGCCTATGGCCGCCGGATGAAGGCGCTGCACGTCGACGTCGATCTCGCCCCCGTCGCCGACCTCGCCATCCCGGGTTACTACATGGCGAGCCTCGGCCGCGCCTTCTCCGCCACCCCGTCGGTCGTCAGTGCCGACGTGATCGCGTGGGATGCCGGGATGCGCAGTGCCGGTGTCCTGCCCGTCATCAAGCACTGGCCGGGCCACGGGCAGGCGTCCAACACCCACGTCGGGGCAGCGACAACGCCCCCGCTGTCGACCTTGCAGGTCCGCGACATGATCCCGTTTGCCAACGCGTTGGCCGCCGGCGCGCCGGCGGTAATGGTGGGCCACCTGGACGTCCCTGGCCTCACTGGAGGCCTGCCCGCCACCCTTTCGCCGGCCGCCTACAGCTACCTGAGGCGGGTGGCCGGCCCCAACAAGTTGATCATGACCGACTCCGTCACGATGGGCGCGGTCACCACGGCCATCGGCGAGAGCTCGCCCGCCGCGGCGGTCCGTGCGCTGCAAGCCGGGGCCGACGTCATCGTCATCGTCACCGACGACGCCGACCCGATGCTCGAAGTAGCGGCCATCACGCACGCGCTGGACACCGGTGCGTACTCGCGCACGGCCTCGATCGCCGCGGTCCGGCGCATGCTCGCGGCCAAGCGGCTGGTCGGCGACTGACCCTCCGCCTGGGGCCGTAGGGGCCATGAGGGCGGTCGCCGCCCCCGCATAGTGTCGAACTCGTGGCAGCCCCAGCCCCCTCGCTCATCGCCCCCCGCCTCACGCAGTTCGCCTCCGGCGGCGGCTGCGCCTGCAAGATCCCGCCCGGTGAGCTCGAGGACATCGTCCGCGGGCTGTCGGGCCAGTCCGAGCCGGGGCTGCTGGTCGGCCTTGACACCGGCGACGACGCGGCGGTCACCCAGGTCCGCGAGGACCTCGCCATCGTTGCGACTGCCGACTTCTTCACCCCCGTCGTCGACGACGCTTACGACTGGGGGCGCATTGCCGCTGCCAATGCGCTCTCCGACGTCTACGCCATGGGCGGCCGCCCGCTGCTCGGTGTCAACCTGCTGGCCTGGCCACGTGACCGGCTGCCGTTCGAGCTCGCCCGGGAGGTGCTGCGCGGCGGGCTCGACGTCGCCCGGCAGGCGGGGTGCGCCATCGGCGGTGGCCACAGCATCGACGATCCCGAGCCCAAGTACGGGATGGCCGTGACCGGCGTGGCCGACCCGCGCCGGCTGCTGCGCAACGATGCCGGCCGGCCGGGGATGCCGCTCAGCTTGACCAAACCGCTCGGGCTCGGCGTGCTCAACAACAGGCACAAGGCCACGGCCGAGGTCTTCCCCGAGGCCGTCGCCGTGATGGCTGCCCTCAACGACGTCGCCAGCACAGCGGCACTCGACGCCCGGGCGACCGCCGCAACCGACGTGACCGGCTTCGGGCTGCTCGGCCACCTGCACAAGCTCGCCCGGGCCAGTAGCTGCGCTGCTGTGGTCGACGCGACCGCCGTTCCCTACCTCAGCGACGCGCGCTCGTCGCTGGCGGCAGGCTTCGTTCCGGGCGGATCGCGGCGCAACCTCGATTGGGTCCGCCCCTCCCTCGTCGCCGACGGGGTTGACGAGGACGAGCTGATCCTGCTCGCTGACGCCCAGACGAGTGGCGGACTGCTCGTCGCGGCCGACCTCACCGGCTCGCTGCCCGGCGCTGCCCTGATCGGGGAGCTCGTCGCCGGGCCGGCCGGGCAGATCACCATTCGCGCGGCCCGGTCAGCCGGCTGACCAGGTGAGCCGGTTCGGCTGGTGGTGGGTGTCGGCAGTCTGCAATCCTCCCGAGGCGTACCGCTCGTTGTTCCGCTCAGCAGTCGAGTCGGTTCAGCACGACCCGCAGGTGCAGGCGTTGCTGCGGACGTGGCGGGCCGAAAGCAGCAACGTGACGGCGGCGTACGAACCTTGCCGCGGCCGCTCGCTGCATCTGCTCGGGCCCGCGAGCCGGCTAGAGGAACTGGCGTGGCGCACCCACCTCGACGAGGAGCTGGTGACGTCGCTGGGCATCGAGGTCCTCGGCCATGACGACCGCACCCTGCAGACCTTCGTCGGGACTCGCAAGCTGTCGCCGTTTTCCTGTCTGCTGTACGGCGTCGGCCCCACCCGCGCGGACGCCCTGCCAGGCTTTCTCGGCAGCATGCTGCTTCGGCGGACGAGCTACAGGCGGTGCTTCCCGCCATCAGCGCCGCCCTGGTGCCGCCGCCGGACGAGCGCGAGAGGGTGCTGGGCCGCATGGCCGCCTGGCTCGCGGTCGTCGGCGATGCCGCTGATACCGACCCGGCTGAGATCCTCGACGCCCTGCCGGTCATGGCAGACCGAGCCGCGCAGCGCGACATGGGGCTGCTAGCCGTGAGGGTCGATCTGTAGCAGGAAGCGGGAGCACGACCAGCGCCTTACCTGGACGCTCTTCACCGGCCCCGCCGCCTCCTCCCAGCCTGCCGGCGGGCAGCCTCCGCGGCGACGGCGCGAGCCACCCGGCCATTCGCCTGCGCCGGCGTCCACGTCTCGGCGCGGGTCCACTGCGACCCGCAGCCGCGGCAGCAGAACAGTGGCAAGCCGCCCGCTCGGGTTGGAGGATTCCGGGCCGGACCCCATGCGCATGCGTCGCGGCACGGGAACTGCGCGAGCGCATCCCCAACGGCCGCGGCGTCGCCCACGCTGTACGCCGGGCCTAGCTGCTGGCGGGCTGGTTGCGCTCGAGGCGCTCGCGCTGCGGGATGACGGTGTATTTCGGGTCCCGCGCCGACGCCTGGCCCGCCTCGAATGTGGCGAAGCGCGTCGACGCCGCCCCCGACAGCACGCACAGCCCGGCCAGGATCGAGACGGGCCGGGAGCGTCGACCCGCGACGGTGAGCGCAGCCCCGGTTAGCAGAAAGGCCTGCGCCAGGCGGTTGACGAACCCCGCCCGGCCGGTGTGTCGCGCCTCGGCGGCGAGGCCCATCTTGTGCTCCATCACGTGCACCGCACTGACCTCGGTCAGCGCGGCGACGACAGCGAGCCGTTGCGCCGGCGCCACCTCGTGTGCGGGAGCAGCGATCAGCCCCATGCCGGCGGCCGACGCGGCGGCACCTGCGGCGAACACGAAGGGCAGGTAGGGCGCAGCTTCCTTCCACGCCGGCGTCGCCGTGTCACCTAGCAGGACGGCGGTGTAGGTCGCTACTGCCGGCGCGACCAACGCGGCGACAATTCCGGCACCCCGACCGGCAAGCGGTGCCATGGGACGGACGATCCGCGGCCAGAGAGCGGGTACCTCGGCCACGGCTGCCAGCCCGGCGAAGGGCCCGTATGCCGTCAGCACCCAGGTCCCCACCGACATCGGCGAGGTCGGCTTGGCGACCCGCATCATGTGCAGGAAGCGCGCCGGGCGCCCGAGGTCATGGATCAGGCAGTACCCGCTGAGGGAGATGGCGCCGAGCGCTGCGGCGCGCCCGGCCCGGCGCAGCACGGGGCGTCCGGTGAGGTCGGCGCAGGCGGCGAGCACTGACGATGCGCTCGCGAGACCGCCGAGGAACAGGTAGGCGGGGATGTCGTTGGTCCAAGGGGCCGCCTTGACGATCGGGCGGCCGTAGTACGACGTGAACTCCGCTGGCGGCACCATCGCGTGCGGATCACCGCGGCGACCTCGCCGCCGCCCGGGCAGCCGTCCCCCTTTCGAGCCTGTCGTCGCGGCGCGGTCGGGGGCGATGCCCTCGAGGCCGGTGCGCGTCGTCTCCGCCTGGCTCATGGCCTGCGCCCGGCGAACATGAGTCCGACGCCCACCAGCAGCGCTGCGCCGGCCTTGGCGGCGTGCTTCCACAGCCCGGCGACATCGCGAGTCGGCACGACCGGGTCGGGCGGGAAGCCGTACACCTCCGGCTTGTCGAGCAGCAGGAACATCGCACCTGCCCCGCCCACTCCGTCGTCGGGCGACTCGCCGTAGAGCTGGGCGTCGGAGACACCGGCTCCCTGGAGCTGCTCGAGGCGTGCCGCAGCCCGCTCGCGCAGCTCGTCGACCGGGCCGTACTGGATCGACTGGGTGGGGCAGGCCTTGGCACAGGCTGGCATCTGGCCGTCGCTGATCCGGTCGTAGCAGAGCGTGCACTTGAAGGCCCGCCCGTCCTCCTCCCGCTTGTCGATCACCCCGTAGGGGCATGCAGGCACGCAGTAGCCGCAGCCGTTGCAGATGTCCTGCTGGACGACGACAGTGCCGAACTCGGTCCGGAACAGTGCCCCTGTCGGGCAGACGTCGAGGCATCCCGCCTTCGTGCAGTGCTTGCACACGTCCGAGGACATCAGCCACCGGAACTCCGAGCGCCCCTCGGCCGATCCGGTGAGGCCCGGCGGAGCCGTCATCGGCAGGCCGAGGTCGACGGGCGCCGTACCCATTCGGGTCGCGTCGGGCAGAGCCTGCACGGCGGCCGCGACTTCTGCGGTCACCTCCGGGATGCTGCTCGGCCCCACAGGCAGGTCGTCGAGGCCCGGCTCCTGGTGCCCCAGTGGGCGCTGCTGCTCGATGAACGCGACGTGCCGCCAGGTGCTGGCGCCGAGCGCGCCGGTGTTGTCGTACGACATCCCCAGCAGGTTCAGCCCGTCCTCGGGGACCGAGTTCCACTCCTTGCATGCCACCTCGCAGGCCTTGCAGCCGATGCAGATGGAGGTGTCAGTGAAAAAGCCCATCCGCGGCGGGTGGTTCTCCCACCCCGACCGTTTCGCCGGGTCGTATCCGCTGGCGTCTGCGTGTCCGGCGCTCGCGCCGCCGGCTGTCGGGTCCAAGATCGTCACGGTGCTGTTCCTGTCAGCTCGGTGATGCCGGCCCGCCGCCGGTACTCCTCGACGTACTCGAGCAGCGCCGGACCGCGGGGGCGGCGGCCCGGTCGCACGTCACAGGTGCCAGCCTTCGAGTCCTGGATGTGGACGTTGGGATCCATCTGCACCGACAGCAGCTCGTTGGCCGCGTCCCCGGTCACCAAGCCGTTGGATCCCCAGTGGTAGGGCAGCCCGACCTGGTGCACCACGCGGTCGGCGACCTTGAGGGGAGTCATCCGGTCGGTCACCAGCACGCGAGCCTCGATGGCGGACCGTGCTGTCGTGATCGTCGCCCAGCCACCGTGCTCGAGGCCCGCCTCGCGCGCCATCTCCGGCGAGACCTCGCAGAACATCTCGGGCTGCAGCTCGGACAGGTAGGGCAGCCAGCGGCTCATCCCACCGGCGGTGTGGTGCTCGGTCAGCCGGTAGGTCGTCCAGACGTAGGGGAACACCGACGTCCGTGGGTCGGTGCCCGAGGGGTTGGACATGTTGGCCGGATGCTTCAGCGTCTCGCGCGCGGGGTTGGACTGCTGGTCGTACATCGGGTTCTCGAACGGCGACTCGTGCGGCTCGTAGTGAGTTGGCAGCGGGCCGTCGACCAGACCGGTCGGCGCATACAGCCAGCCCTTGCCGTCGGCCATCATGACGAACGGCGAGTCACCGGCGATGCCCTTCTCGGCCTTGTCCTCGGGGCCGGGGCGGTAGTCCGGGGGGGTGTCGACGACGAAGTCCGGGACGTCGTGCCCGGTCCACTTCCGGCTCTGCTCGTCCCACCAGACGTAGGCCTTGCGCTCGCTCCACGGCTGACCGTCGGGATCGGCAGAGGCACGGTTGTACAGGGTCCGGCGGTTGGCCGGCCAGGCCCAGCCCCACTCGGGCGCGACCCAGCTCTGCTCGCTGCCGGGCTTGCGCCGGGCGGACTGGTTGACCTCATCGGCGTAGACGCCGCAGTAGATCCAGCAGCCGCACGAGGTCGAGCCATCGGCCTTGAGCTGGGTGTAGCCCGTCAGCGCCTTGCCGTCGGAGCCGGTCCCGTTGACCTCTCGCAGCACGGCCTCGGCCGACGGCTCGGCCATCGGGCCTTCGACCGGGTAGTCCCAGGCGAGGTCGAGCAGCGGCCGGTCGCGCTCGTCGGTCGAGCCGGCCAGCTTCTCGCGGATGATGCGCCCGAGGTGGTAGTAGAACCACAGCTCGCTGCGGACGTCGCCCTCGGGCTCCACCGCCTTGTGGTGCCACTGCAGCATCCGCTGCGTGTTGGTGAAGGTGCCCTCCTTCTCCGTGTGCGCAGCGGCTGGCATGAAGAAGACCTCGGTGCCGATGCGCTCGGTCTCGAGCTCACCGGTCTCGATCTCCGGGCCGTCCTTCCAAAACATCGCGCTTTCGATCAGCGAGAAGTCCCGGACCACCAGCCACTCGAGGTTGGCCAGCCCCAGGCGCTGCAGCTTGGCGTTGGCCGAACCCACAGCCGGGTTCTGCCCCAGGATGAAGTACCCCGGCACGTTGCCCTCGATCTGGTCACGCACTGTCTTGTAGGTTCCGTGGTCACCATCGATGCGCGGCAGGTAGTCGAAGCAGAACTCGTTCTCGGCCGTCGCCTTGTCGCCGAAGTAGGCCTTGAGCAGGCTGACCACGTAGGTGTCCATGTGGCCCCAGAAGCCGACGTCTGCCCGGTTCTCCTCGATGAACTCTTCGAGGCTCTGGTGCTGCTGGGCGTGCGGCATCGGGATGTAGCCCGGCAGGATGTTGTAGAGGGTCGGGATGTCGGTCGAGCCCTGGATGCTGGCGTGCCCGCGAAGCGCGAGGATGCCCCCGCCCGGTCGTCCGATGTTGCCCAAGAGCAGCTGCAGGATGGCTGAGGTGCGGATGTACTGCGCTCCGACTGTGTGGTGCGTCCAGCCGACCGCATAGCAGAAGGCGCTGGTGCGCTCACGGTTGCTGTTGGCTGTCAGTGCCTTGGCCACCCGCTCGAACAGCTCGGGAGGGATCCCGCAGACGGTCTCCACCATCTCGGGCGTGTAGCGCGCGTAGTGCCGCTTGAGCACCTGCAGCACGCAGCGAGGATGCTGCAGGGTCGGGTCGGTCTGGATCTTCGACCCCGTGCCGAGCGAGGGGCCGCCACTGCCGAACTGGTGGGACTGCTCGGCCTCCTGGCTGTGCTCCTGCTCCTGCTTGCCGCCGACCTGTCCCCCGTCGCTCTCACCGTCGCCGTCGTCGCCACCACCGGTGTCGACCCCCTCGTACGCCCACGACGACGGGTCGTACACCCGCTTCTCGGCATCCCACCCGGAGAACAGGCCGCCGAGATCCTCGGTGTCCTTGAAGTCCTCACCGACGAGGGTCGAGGCGTTGGTGTACGCGCTGACGTACTCGTGGAACCACAGGTCGTTGGTCAGCACGTAGTTGATCAGGCCGCCGAGGAACGCGATGTCGCTGCCGGCCCGGATCGGAACGTGGATGTCGGCCACCGCGCTGGTGCGCGTGAAACGGGGGTCGACATGGATGATCGTTGCGCCCCGCGCCTTGGCCTCCATCACCCACTGGAACCCGACCGGATGGCACTCGGCCATGTTCGAGCCCTCGATGACGATGCAGTCAGAGTTCTGCAGGTCCTGCAGGAAGCCGGTGGCACCGCCACGACCGAAGGAGGCCCCCAGACCGGGGACGGTGGAGCTGTGTCAAATACGGGCCTGGTTCTCGATCTGCACGGCGCCCATCGCCGTGTAGAGCTTCTTCATCAAGTAGTTCTCTTCGTTGTCGAGCGTCGCGCCACCGAGGCTCGCGATGCCCATCGTGCGCCGCGTGCGCTTGCCGTCCTGCTCCCACTGCCAGTACTCGTTGCGCGTCTTGATCACCCGGTCGGCGATCATGTCCATCGCCGTGTCGAGGTCGAGGTCCTCCCACTCGGTGCCGTACGGGCGCCGGTAGCGAATCGTCTTCTCGCGTGCCTCACCTGTGACCAGCTGGAGCGTGGCACTGCCCTTCGGGCACAGCCGACCGCGGCTGACCGGCGAGTCGGGGTCGCCTTCGACCTGCACGACCTTCTCGTCCTTGACGTAGACCCGCTGACCGCATCCAACGGCGCAGTATGGGCAGACGCTCGCGACGACCTTGTCCGCCGTGCTCGTGCGGGCCGTCCATTCGCGCGTGCCCTTGGACTCGGCTGAGGTGCCACGACCGAGGGGGTCGGTACCCGTCAGCTGCCGGACCACCGGCCAGCCGAGGAACGAGTCGCGAAGGCTCACGGGTGGATCTCCCTCGGTCGGACGAGTGCTCGTGGGAAGTGTGCCACGCAGCTGCGACAGGATTGCCCTTCCCCCCTCTCACCGGTCCTCACCTGCGGTGGCTGCGCACCTGCGCCGGCCCACCCGGCCGGGCGGGATCTGAGAGGCTGGTGTGGTGTCCCACCTGACCGTCCGTCGCCGCGTCGTCCGGCTGCGCGACGGCGTCCGCTCCGAGCGGCCCGACACCCTCGCTGCTGAGGAGCCGCTGGAGATCCGGGTCGGCGGCCGGTCGCTCGCGATCACCATGCGCACCCCTGGTGCCGACATGGACCTTGCGGTCGGTTTCCTGCTGTCCGAAGGGGTCGTCCACGCCGCGGGCGACGTCGCCGCGATGCGCTACTGCTCCGGGACCGACGCTCAGGGCCGGCAGACATACAACGTCCTCGACGTCGCGCTGGCCCCCGACGTCGCTGCGCCGGACCCTAGCCTGGAGCGCGCCTTTTACACCTCGTCCTCGTGCGGCATCTGCGGCAAGGCCAGCATCGACGCCGTCCGCACCAGCAGTGCCTTCTCCGTGCGCGACGACCCGCTGCAGCTCGACCCCGGGCTGCTGGCCCTGTTGCCCGACCGGCTGCGCGAGGCCCAGGCCGTGTTCGACCGCACCGGCGGGTTGCACGCGGCAGGGCTGTTCGACGGCGTGACAGGGGTGCTGCAGGTGAGCCGGGAGGACGTCGGGCGCCACAATGCGGTCGACAAGGTGCTGGGATGGGCGTTCCGCGAAGGGCGCGTGCCGCTGGTCGGCAGCGTGCTGATGGTCAGTGGCAGGGCCTCATTCGAACTGACGCAGAAGGCGCTGATGGCCGGCGTCCCCACGCTGGCTGCGGTGTCGGCGCCGTCCTCGCTCGCTGTCGAGCTCGCCGACGAGGCCGGCATGACGCTGGTGGGGTTCCTTCGCGGCACCTCGATGAACGTGTATGCCGGGGAGCACCGCATCAGCGCTGCGTTGTCGGCCTAGTTGTTGTCAGGCGTAGTTGTTGTCAGGCGTAGTTGTTGTCAGGCGTAGTTGTTGTCAGGCGTAGTTGTTGTCAGGACAGCCGGTGCCGGGGCTGGGCCTGGGGCTGGGCTTCAGCCGGCGTCTGACCCCGTTCGGGCGGGCCGGCCGGCGTCCTCGTCGTGCCACCGGACGGCCATGGTGCTGAGGCGCTGCGCGGCGTCGGCGTCGTCGGCCCCCCGGCCGGTCGCCAGCCCCAGCAGGTAGGCGGTCAGCGGCGCCGCTGGGCGAGCGACGTTGTGCGCGACGTCCCGGGCGAGGTCGAGGACACGCGCTCGGTCGAGCTCGGCGGCATCGAGGCCGAGTTCCTGCGCGGCCGCGTCGAGCCAGTCGTCCATGGTGCTCATCTGGCGCTCATCCAGGACTCCCCGTGCTGCCGGCCTCCGCAGGTCCAGCGCGATGCCGTGCAAGCTGGAGGTCGGCGTCGGTGTCGCAGTCGAGGACGTCGACCCCCTCTCCCGCCGGAAGCCGCACGATGTCGAGGTCGTTGACCACGCTGCGCAGGGAGCCGCCGGACGCATCTGCGGGCATGGCAGCCCGTAGCCGCGAGGTGCGCCAGACGCCGAACAGGAGCTGGTCCCGCCCGCCGGCGTCGACGTAGAGCGCGCCTGCCGCATGCTCGCGCTGGCGCAAGGCGAGCAGCAGGTGTCGTACCGCAGTCCAGCTCACGAAGGGCAGGTCGACGGCCAGCACGGCCACGAACGGCGCGCAGGCGTGAGCGAGCCCGGCGGCCGTCGCCGCCAGCGGCCCCCCGCCGGGCGGATCCTCGCGTGCCCAGGTCAGCCGGTGGTGCCCAGGTCCGAGCGGCCGCTCGGGACCGACGACGACGACGCCTCCGCCCGTGGTCTCCACAGGGGCGACGGCGTCGAGCACCCGATCGATCAACCGCACGCCGCCCACCTGCAGCTCGGCCTTGTCACAGCCGCCCAACCGCGCCCCCGTGCCGCCGGCGAGCAGCAGCACGTCGAGCCCGGCTGCTTCGGCCGGAGCCGCTGTCATCCGCCTATGGCAGACATCGACCGGTCGGGCTGGACGAACGACGGGTCGTCGATGCCGTGGCCAGCGAGCTTGCCGGCGACGGCACGAACCCAGCGGGCGGCAAGCTCATCGTCGCTCTCACCCGTCCGCAGGGCGGTCCGCAGGTCGCTCTCGGTCCGGGCGAACAGGCAGTCGCGAACCTGGCCGTCGGCGGTGAGCCGCACGCGGTCGCAGGCGGCGCAGAAGGCCTCGGTGACCGAGGCGATGATGCCGACAGTGTCGGGGCCGCCGTCGACGAGAAAGGTCTCCGCCGGGGCGCTGCCACGCCCTTCGACCGCCGTGAGCCGGTGCATCGCCGACAGGCGCGCGCGGGTCTCGGCCGCTGTCACCATCTGGCTGCGGTCCCAGCCGTGCTGGGCGTCGAGGGGCATCTGCTCGATCACCCGCAGCTGGTAGCCGCGCGTGCGGCACCACGTGAGAAGGTCGCCGACCTGGTCGTCGTTGACACCGCGCAGCAGTACGGCGTTGACCTTGACCGGAAGCAGGCCGGCGGCGGCGGCCGCCGCCAGGCCGTCGATGACATCGTCCAACCGGTCCCGGCGGGTGATGCGCCGGAAGGTCTCGCGATCAACCGTGTCGAGGCTGACGTTGACCCGGTCGAGCCCGGCCGCTGCCAGCGGAGCCGCGAGGCGAGGCAGGGTCAATCCGTTGGTGGTCACTGACAGCTGGGGCCGCTGGGGCAGTGACGCCAGCCGCTGCACGAGCGAGACCAGGGACGGGCGCAGGGTGGGCTCGCCGCCGGTCAGCCGCACCTCGGTCACGCCGAGCCGCTGGGTCGCGATGCCGACGAGGCGGACAAGCTCGTCGTCGGTCAGCAGGTCGGGTGAGGGCAGCCATGGCAGCCCCTCGGCCGGCATGCAGTACGTGCAGCGCAGGTTGCAGCGGTCGGTCAGCGAGACCCGCAGGTCGGTGGCGACGCGGCCGTAGCGGTCCGCGAGCGGGAGCACGCGAGAGATAGCCGTTGTCACCTTGCCGAGGATAGCCGCCCGTGCTCGTTCGCGATACGTGCAACCCCGCCGTCACTGGTACTGGCGGGCCAGTGCGAGCACGGTGTTCACGTAGCTGTCGGAGTGGTTGTAGGAGAAGATTGCGTCACGCAGCGTGGCGCTCTGCCCGCCGCCGCTCGCGCACAGGTACCTGGCCGCGGAGTAGACGGCGTCGGCCTGGTTGTTGATGTCGGCCCTACCGTCGCCGTTGCCGTCGACGCCGTAGACGGCAAAGGTCGATGGCAGGAACTGCATGGGCCCCTGCGCCCCCGCGCTGCTGACCGCCACCGCTCGCCCGTGGTCGGTCTCGACCTGCCCGATGCCGGCGAGCACGCCCCACGGCAGGCCGGGGCAGGTCGCCGCGGCACGCTGGTACAGCGTGCGCAGGTCAGTCACGCCACCTGCGACCACTCCGCCCGACGCCGAGGACGAGGACGAGGACGAGCCGTTGGCGCCCGAGCCGGCACGCCTGCTCGTGCCTGCGGAGCCGGTGCTCGTCGTAGGCGTCGGGGTGAAGGCCGGCCGCAGCATCGTGACGCTGACGCGCTGGCCCAGTACTGCCCCGAGCGCGGCGGTCAGGCTCCGCGCATCCCCCGTCGGGGAGCTCACCAGCAGGGCATCCCCCTGCACCCCGGCGGCCCGCGCGACGGGGCGGGCGACGACGGCATCCACGTTCGGGAGGGAGAACTCAGCCAACGCGCCGATGCGGACGCGTCCGAGGGTGCCGAGCGGAACGCCTGAGCCCAGGGGCACCTTGCCGGCACGGTCGAACGGGTAGGACGCGATGGCCTCGCCGCGGGCGACGGCTTGCCACAGCGGGTCGGATGCGGCGGTGGGTCGGGGAGTGAAGCCGCGAAAGGTCGACGGGTCGACGCCCATGACCTTCGCGCTTCGTCCGAGGAACTGGACCGCGCCGTAGCTGACGGCAACCGCGCCCTGCACTCCTGGCGCTCGGCTCGCCCTGCCGGCTGCGTCGGCACCCGGCGGCGCCGACAGCCGCACGACGGCATCCGGCAGGTAGAGCCGGCCGAGGCGGGCCAGGACGACGCTTGACGCGGCCGGAGGTGGCGACACCGCGGGACGCCCCTGCGACGCGGAACTGCGCCCGGACGAGCCAGTCATCGACGAGCCGCCGACCCTGGCGAGGTAGGCAACTGTGCCACCCGTCGCCGTGATGGCGACGACGAGCACCGCGACGAGCGCCGGCAGAACCGACCGCAGCGACGAGGGGGGGCGTGACCGTGGCATCCGGACAAGTGTGCCCAAACGGACACGCAGGATGTGAGCCGCGCGGCGCGGTGTGCTGGGATCACCTGGGCGCACGGTGGCGGCGCCAGGCGATCCCAGGAGGACGACGTGGCGCGCGAGAACATCCGATTCGGAATCGACATCGGCGGGACGGGGATCAAGGCGGCCCCGGTCGACGTACGCACGGGTGAGCTGCAGGCGGCCCGGGTGCGCCTGGAGACGCCTCATCCCGCGACGCCCGAGGCCGTTGCCGCCGTCGTGGCGGGCATCGTGCACGACGCCGGATGGACGGGTGCCGCGGGCGCCGCCTTCCCCTCGGTCATCAAGAACGGCGTTGCCTTCACGGCGGCCAACATCGATCACTCGTGGGTGGGGACGGACGTGGCGGCTACCCTCGGCGCCGCCGCCGGCTGCGAGGTAACCGTAGTCAACGACGCAGACGCGGCCGGAGTGGCGGAGATGCACTTCGGGGCGGGCCGCGACGAGCACGGCGTTGTGGTCCTCGCGACGCTCGGGACGGGGATTGGCAGCGCAGTGTTCCTGCACGGCCAGCTGGTGCCCAACACCGAGCTCGGGCACCTCGAGGTCGACGGCCACGACGCCGAGACGAAGGCCTCCGAGATCGCCCGCGAGCGGGACGGGCTGTCGTGGGAGAAGTGGTCGAAGCGGCTGAGCCGCTACCTGACCGTCCTTGAGAACCTGCTCTGGCCCGACCTGATCATCCTCGGTGGCGGGGGGAGCAAGAAGGCCGACAAGTTCCTACACCTGCTCGACGTGCGGACGAGGGTGGTGCCGGCGACGCTGCGCAACGAGGCCGGCATCGTGGGCGCTGCCCTGGTCGCTGCCGCCGATGTGACCACCGAGGGCGGGCGCCCGGGACAGGTCAGCGGCAAGGGCTGAGCGCTTCGCGGCGCGTCGCTGCTGCAGGTGCTCACGCCGCGTCGGGCGCCGCCGATGGGCCGGCTGCCATCCGGCAGCGTTGCTCGCATCGAGCCGTGCCGCCGGGCTGACGGCAGCGCCCCGACGTGGCAAGGTTGCCCGCAGCGGCACGAGGAGGAGCACACATGCGCGATCTGCGCCCTGATGGTCTGAGCGATGACGGCCGCAGCATGCTGCTGTCGGACGCCGAGGCTGCAGCGGGCGGTGAACCTGCCGGAGAGCGCTACCGGGTCGCCGTCGACGAGCGCTTCCGCTCGGTCCTTCGTGGTCGGACGACGCCATCCAGCGACACCAGGGTCGAGAGCGCCCTGCCCCCGCGGGAGATCCAGGCGCGGCTCCGCGCGGGGGCGAGCGTCGAGGACGTCGCGCGTGCCGCAGGCATCCCGGTCGCCCGGGTGCAGCGCTACGAGGTGCCGATTGCCGCCGAGCGGTCGCGGGTGGTCAGCGAGGCGCGGGGCGCAACAGTTCCCCCCGCGGACCGCACGCACCCTGGACGTCAGCTGGGCCAGCTCGTCGACGCCCGTCTGCAGCGCGACGGGCTCGACCCCGCTGCGGTGACGTGGGAGGCGTGCCGGCAGACCGACGGCAGCTGGCTGGTCGGGCTCCCGCTGGAGGGGGGCACGGCCCAGTTCTCCTGGGACCCGGCGGCGCGCAGGATCCGGCCGGTCGATGCGTTGGCACTGGACCTGCTGCAGCCGGCGCCGGTCCCGCGCGAGGAGTCCATCGAGGCCGTCGCGGAGGCGACCGGGGTCGCGACGAACGCGTTCGAGGACGACGTCCCGATTGCAGTCGGAGCCGAGGGACGCCGCGGGTCCGGACGGTCCTCGTCTTCGACCCGACCGGACACTGGCCTGGTCGTAGTTGCCGGTTCGCGGACCGATGAGCTGCAGGTCAAAGGGGTGGTACCAGCCCCGCTGGCTGCAAGTGCCGGTCAGCAGGCGTACGAGGAGTCAGAGCCGGTGGGTGTACCCGGTGCGGTCTGGGAGCCGGCCAGCCCGCCGTTGCCGCCCGCGCCGACAACTGCGGGTGTCGCGGACGAGCTCACGGTGCCCGGTGGGGGACATGGCTCGCTGGGGGCAGCAGTCGCGGACGCGTCTTCCGACGGATTCACCGAGCCTGGCGGGGGGCTCGAGGGCGTAGCCGTTGCGGCCGCTACCGGGGATGCAGGGGCGCTCGACAAGCTGTTCGCCGCGGGTGAGGCCGGCGGAGCGAGTGCGCCGGGTTCGAAGGCGCCAGCCGCACGGGGCGCCAGGCGGGCGACCGGTCGTCGCGGCCAGGTCCCGGCATGGGACGACATCGTCTTTGGCGCCAAGCGCCCGTAGCGCTACTCGCATCACCATCGGCCGGTCCTCGTCAAGCGGCCCGACGGTGGTGACGACGCACGTCCGGTCGTCGGACCGGCCGCCGAGCACGCAAGCGCAGGGCGACGGTGAAGTGCGCCACCGCTTGTCGGCGCGTCGGAACGGGTGTTCGAGGGCATCCAGCACATACGGTCGGACTACACCCGATCGCGGAAGGTGTACGCCGCGTCGAGCGTTGGAGGAGTCGTGACCGGAACTGCAGCGACCCAATCCCGGCCGCTTACCGTCGCTGATCGATGCGACCGGTGCGGCGCCCAGGCCTACGTCCACGTCGTCCTCCCCGGCGGCGGGGACCTGATGTTCTGCCGTCACCACGCACAGGCCTACTCGGCCAAGCTCAGCGAGGTGGCGACGGAGATACGTGACGAGAGCGAGAAGCTAGACCTGTCTCCCGACCGGGGCTGACAGGCCGATGGCAGGCTCGTGCCTGTCATGCGTTACGCCCTCAGGCTCCTGCAGTTCACCTGCCCGCCGGTTCCTCCTCGTGAGGGCCGGCGGGCAGTTGCATGTTCGGATCGTCGGAGCCGGACGCGCCGGGGCTGTCGGCCCGCGGAAGCACTCGTGGTAGGCGGATGGCCGCTCCCCGGGCCGCGGGTCCTGCGTGCATCGCCCTCGGCTGTGACTACGGTCAACCAGTGGCGGTGAGCAGATCGCCAACTGGGACGAGGCGCTGGTGGCGGCAGGTGCGCACCGCTGCCCGCGTCGCCGGCCCCCTTTCGCTCCCTGCGGACCCAGCCAGCCCAGACTGTTCGGGCGGTGCGGGCGGGCCTGAGACCACGACCACCCACATCATCCGGACGCCATCTGCGGGGCTTCTGACCCCGGCTGAGACTGTCGTCGGTTCTCGACAGGGGCCCGCCAACGGCCTGCAGGCCCCCCACGACGCGGTGACGGACGGTTCGACGCCTGACCCACCATCTGTATCCACAGACGGACCGGGGCGTGGGCGGGTTGCTCCCGGAGCCGTTACTGGCCCACGTCCACCCCGGACCCTGCAGCGTTCCGGTGGCGTGCGGGTGCACCAAGGCCCGTTCCGCGTCACCCGGAAGATGCTGAGTAAAGCGTGGAACGACCGGGTGCTCGGCCTCGCGGCCGAGGCCGGCTTCTGGCAGCTGCTGAGCCTGCCTCCGCTGTTGCTCGCTGTGCTCGGGACGATCGGCTATCTCGGCAAGCTGGTCGGGGCAGATGCGACAGCTCGGGTGCAGTCGGGCCTGATCAGCGCCGCGGGGCATCTGCTCGCCCCGTCTGCCGTCGACCAGATCGTGCGCCCGACCCTGGACGAAGTGCTGCGCCGTGGTCGACTCGACGTCATCTCCGTCGGCTTCGTCGCCTCACTGTGGTCCGGCTCGACGGCAATGGCCACCTACGTCAACACGATCACCATCGCCTACGGCGAGCGAGACGCGCGCAGCGCCGTACGGAGCAGGCTGCTCGCCCTGCGCCTCTACCTGGCCCAGGTTGTCACCGGCATCGTCCTGCTGCCGGCTCTCGTGCTTGGCCCCGGCTACATCGAGCAGTTCCTGCACGGCAGGGTGTCGGTCGTGGTGCACGAAGTCCTGACGCTGTTCTACTGGCCGACCGTCGGGCTGCTTTCCCTGGGCATCCTGGCCAGCCTGTACCACCTGGCTGTTCCGTGCCGGCGCCGCTGGCGTCAGGCGCTGCCAGGAGCCGTCCTGGCCCTGTTCGTTTGGCTTGTCGGCAGCTACGGGCTGCGCTACTACATCAAGCTGGTCTTCGGACAGGCTTCTACCTACGGCACCCTTGCAGCGCCACTGGCCATCCTGCTCTTCTTCTACATCACTGCCCTGGCCGTCCTGCTCGGCGCCGAACTGAACGCCGCCCTGGACGTGCATGTCGGCGCGCCCGCGCCCCGGAGCCGCGCGCGTTGGCCCCGGCGCCACCGCGCCCGGCACGTGCTCTAGACCGGTTGCCGGCTCTACTGCGTAGCGCGTCGGCACGGGGACAGCGGAGGCACCAGGTGTGCCCGGCAGCTCGCCTGCCCAGACCCGCCCTACCTGGGGTCAGTACACCCAGACTCGGGTGCCGATCGCCGCCTTGTCCGTGCCCCAAATCCAGTTCATCGCAGCGTCGCTGACTCGCGCGCAGCCGTGGCTGGCGGGGTAGGCCGGCACGGCCGCCGCACCATGGACCGCGATACCGCCATTGAAGTACTTGGGACGCCAGAGGTCTCCCAGGGGGCCGGGGTCGAGCCGGTCGACCTGGCGAAAAACGGCGAACGTGCCAGTAGGGGTGTTGGCCGTGTAGTGGTGCCCCCCGTAGGAGTAGGGCTGGTCGCTGCCGGTGGAGGTGTTGAGGATGGTCGACACCCTTCCGCCATCCACCAGCATCAGCAGCTGACGGCTCTTGTCGATCTCAATCCAGTGACCGTCGCTGCTGTGTGGCTGCAGTGAGACTCCTCGCGCCAGCGCCTGGCGGCTCTTTGGCCCCATGACTCCATCCCGGGCGAGGCCGACTGCCTTCTGCAACGCCATGACCGCCTGCGTCGTCGTGTCGCCATAAGCTCCGTCGGCGTCGCCGACCCAGAAGCCGAGCTGGGACAGTCGCTGCTGTAGTGCCACCACCGAGGGCCCGGCGTCGCCGGGCTTCAGACCGTCGAAAGCGGGAGTGACCGGAACGGGGGCGGCAGGCAAGCTTCGAACCGACGGTGCCGGCTGTGACTGCGCGACAACTTGATGTCCAGGGGCCGTTGCTCCCGCCGAGGGGGGATACGTCGGGGCGGGCGGGTCTGCCATGGACGTCTGCGGGTCGCTGCCGCATCCACCGAGCACCACGGCCGCCAGCGCTGCCGCGAGGGCACCACGAACTCTCCAGCAGGTGACGGACGAGCGCGGCATGCTCGTGATCCTTTCTCGCGAGGCCCTGGTGCCGAAAGGGTCGACATGCTGCGCATGCGCCTGCAGTTGCAAGCATGCCCTCGGACCAGTTGGTCCATGTGAGCCGTAGCCAATCGGGCGAGTCCTCGCGCCAGCGATCCGCGCGAGCTGGGCGCAGCTCAGCGCTCGCATTCAGCTCAGGTCGGCAGCGAACTCACGGCGAAGCCTTTCCCCGTCAGCATCCAACGCGGGCGCGGCGGCCCGCACGCCATCCTCCGGCCAGTCACGAAGCTTGATGGCCGATCCGGGCAGCGGAAGGCCTGCCGAGTCGACGACCATCTGACGACTGCGCGTCTGCTCGTTCTCCAGGGCCTCGGCGACGTCGCTGACCGGTCCGCAGGGCACCTCGGCCGCGTCCAGAAGCGCCAGCCACTCCCCCGCCGGCCGCTGGCCGAGCTTCGACTCGAGCCTGGACTTGAGCTGCTGGCGATGCAGGTGACGCGATCGGTTGTCAGCGAACCGGGCGTCGTCGAGCAGGTCCGCGCAGTCGAGTACCCGTGCCACTCGCGCGAATAAGGCGTCGTTGGCGGCGCAGATGACGATCTCGCGGTCGCTGCAGCGGTAGGTATCGAAAGGGGCGATCGAGTAGTGGGCATTGCCGATCTTCGGCGGAGCCGCTCCCGTTGCCAGGTACGACAGAGCCGCTCCCTCGAGCAGGGAAACGACGGAGTCGTGCATCGCGATGTCGACGTGAGTCCCTCTCCCGGTCGCCCCCCGTCCGTGCACGGCAGCCAGAACGCCCCCGAAGGCGTAGAGCCCAGCGGCTAGGTCCGCGACCGGCAAGCCCGGCTTGGTTGCCGGGTCCTCCGGGCGACCGGTAACTGACATGAGCCCGCTGCTGGCCTGCACGACGGTGTCGTACGCCGGTCTCAAGCGCCAAGGCCCGGTCTGACCAAAGCCCGAAATCGAGGCATAGACCAAGGCCGGGTTACGCGCTGCCAGCGTGTCGTAGTCCAGCCCGAGCCGCCCCATCACGCCGGGGCGATAGTTCTCGATCAGCACGTCAGCCCGGTCGGCGATGCGCAGCAGCAGGGAATGGTCGGCCGGCTGCTTGAGGTCGAGCCGCACCGACTCCTTGCCACGATTGACCCGCGCAAAGTACAGCGACTGGCCCTCGAGGTACGGGCCGTACTCACGGCTGTCGTCCCCGTGGGCCGGCTCCACCTTGATCACTCTGGCACCGAGATCGGCCATCAGCATCGTGGCGAACGGCCCCGAGAGCACCCGGCTCAGATCCAATACCAGCAACCCCTCGAGCGGTCCGGGTCGTGGCACGTCGCGAACGTACCGGCACCGGGTGGACCTGGAAGGATCGTGCCCACCTCGGCCCTAGGGTGAGTGCATGGCGCAGCAGACCCGGCCTCAGCGCACGGACCCCCTTAGCCGCGGCAACCAGGACGACGCCGGCTCGCCCGCGGAGGGCGAGGCCGCCGCACCGGGCCCAGCCATCGAGCCCGCCTTGCAAGCGCCGTCGGCCGGCTCTGCCGACGAGCCGCTGCCCCCCGAGGGCACGGCGGGTGAGGCCGAGCGGGTCGAGCGCCTCGCCAACCCGCCGGGCCAGTCGCCGCCGGCGCCCGCGGAGCCCACCGAGCCCACCGAGCCCACCGAGCCCACCGATGCCAGCGAGCCCACTGGCACCGCCAGTCACGACGTGGCCGTCCCGCCGGCACTCGCGGCGCTCATGGCCACCGGGTGGGCCGCCCCGGACGACCGGCTCCCCGAGCAGGAGCCGGTCGCTGCTTTCGCCGCCGTCAGGCGCAAGAGGCTGCTCGCCTGTTTCCCGGGTGAGACGCTCGTCGTGCCGTCTGGGCCTCTGAAGGTCCGGGCTAACGACACTGACTACCCGTTCCGTCCCTCCAGCGACTTCTACTGGCTCACCGGCTGCCTGGAGCCGGACAGCGTCCTCGTGCTCGACGAGCGGGGCGCCGTTCTCTACCTGGCTGACCGCTCCGACAGATCCTCGCTCGCGTTCTTCACCGACCGCCGCTATGGCGAGCTGTGGGTCGGCCCGCGCCGGGGGGTTCGTGAGACTGCCGCAGCGCTCGAGCTGGAGTGTCGCCCCTTGGAACGGCTGTCGGAAGCACTCGGGGGCCTTGCGCCGTCCCGAACCCGGCTGACGCGGGAGGTCGACCCTCGCGTCGACACCACCGTGCGGGCGTGGCCGCCCGGCGCCGCCGCTGGTCGCGACCTGGAGCTGGCTACCACGCTCGCTGAGCTGCGACTCGTCAAGGACGACTTCGAGTTGGCGCGGCTGCGCGAGGCCGTCGCAGCCACGGCCCGAGGCTTCGAGGAGTGCGTCGCCGAGCTGCCTCGAGCCACTCGACTGGGCCGCGGGGAGCGGTGGGTCGAGGG
>JAABUM010002802.1_pt1 | contig 22633 bp, 24 predicted proteins | sample 5559161 | NCBI WGS metagenome assembly JAABUM01 (sample SAMN10711868, study PRJNA513369) | rock metagenome | isolation source: Antarctica rocks | place: Antarctica: Victoria Land, Siegfried Peak nord
GAAGGGCAAAGTTACCGCGCTGTCGTCGCGGCGACGCGAAGCTTCCTGCGCGACCTCGCCGCCGGGTACGACGGGCGCACGGTCGTCGTCATCGCCCACTCCGCGAACAAGTGGGCGCTCGCCTATTGCGCTTGTAGCCGAAATGGCCCGCCCAGCTTTTGCACACAGCCGAGCGGACACGCGGCAGCGCCCCGGCCAGGCGGTCGGGGCGCTGAGGTCAGGTGGTGCGGCGGGGGGCTTTCCACGTTTTTTTGTCGCGGGCGTACCGCTCGACCTCTGCGCGCGTCAGGAACCAGTCGCGCCCCATGCGCGTCGCCGCCAACGCGCCGCGCCGGATCGACTGGCGCACGGTCGCGGCGCTGATACCGAGGAGGCGCGCGGCCTCCCCGGTCGTCAGGGTGTCGGTCATGCGCGGTCCCCGGCCACGGTCTGCGCCAACTCCGCGCCATCGAGGAGTCGGAACGCACCCGCATCACCCGCTGCCGCATCCTGCTCGGCGAACCACTCGTTATCCTCGTCGGTCATGTTGATGCCGAAGTCGCTCGGGTCGTTGGTCAACTCGCGTCGGGCGACGGGGCCGACACTGGCGGCGACGTGCTCTTTGCTGTCCATCCGTACGGCGAAGACCTCACCGCTGGTCATGTGCTGCAAAAACTCGTAGCGGGTCGTGGTGCTCATCGTCTTGTCTCCTCAATCGCGGGTCGCTTCGTGCGTCCCTCCATGTATCTATAATACTACGCTGCGGAGTATTCGTCAAGGGGGTTTTGCCGATTGGTGCGGGGCAATCTCACGCGGACGCACGAAGCCCCGGCGCTGCCAATCAGCGCCGGGGCAGGGGCGGGGAGGAGTGTCGCCACCGGGCGGGGTGGCCCGGTGGTGGCTAGGGGAGCGCCACCGGCGTCGGCGTGACCGACGAGGTGACCACGACCGGCGTGGCCTCGCTCACCGGGGCGACCACATCCACCGGCGCGGCCTGCGGGAACAGCGCCCCCACCGCCGCCGCGATCGCGGCGATCGTCTGCTCGGCGGTCGGGCCGCTCGGCACCGGGGGCGCGGCGTTGACGGTCGCGTTCTCGCCGGTGGCGACGACGCCCGGCATGGTCGCGGCGGCGTTGGCCTGCTTGATTTGCGTCACCGCGCCTTCGATCAGGGTGCGTAGCTGCTGGTCACTGAGGACAATCCCGTGCTCGCCCAGGAAGGAGGCGGCGCGATTGGCCGCTTCGCTGTACTTCGCCTTGGCATCCAGTCCATGTGTCCGCCCGATCTGCTCGGCGGCGCGCACGGCCTCGCCGGTGATGGCGATCGCCTCCGTGGTGTGGGTCACCCCGATCCGCGCCTCAACCAAACGGCGGAAGTAGACGAACAGCGCCCCGAGCAGGCCCGAAGATATCAGCAGGGAGACTGCGGCGATCAGGGCGGCGGTGGCGGTTGTTGGGCTGATGTTGGTCATGGTGCTTCCTCCTTAGTAGAGTTGTCGCAAGACGATCACATCGAGGTGCGCCTGCCCGTCCGGGCTGCGCTCTGCCCATGTGCCACAGACGAGTTTCGCCGCGCCATCGTGCACGATCAGTTGCCAGCCGGTCAGGTCCACCGCACCGTAACTCTCGCGCTGCGCGACCCACCCAGACGGCTGCCACCAGAGCGCGAATTGCTTGGCGTTGAGGTCGATGGCGACCACCGCGAGATTGCCCGTGGTCGCATCCAGCGCGGTCGAAACCTTCCCATCCACGTGGGCCAGGGGAATGGGTCCTTTGTCGTGTATGTCGGCCATCAGCTCGCCCTCACTTTCCACGGCATGAACACATTCGCCTGCACGCTGCGATCTTCCGACTTGCCGTCCGTATCCAGGACCGCGATCCCGGCGTCCTGGATGTTGACCCCGAGGATCTGCGTCGCCACGCCCCCGAAACAGATGTCCACATGGGCGCGGCCCTGCGCGTCGATATAAGGCCGCACGTCCTCGCCGGTCGCGTTGGCCGGTTGCAGCGCCGCGCCGATCTGTTGCTGCTGATCCACGATCCCTCCCTTGACGAGCGCGGCGACCTGCGCCACCATCGACGCCCACTCCGCGTCCGACCAACCGGGGCAATTTTGCCTCGTCACACAGTCAAACTGATAGTGCCCGAGCAGGTGCGTCCGGTCGGGTGTGATGCCGAAGCGCTGGCATAACCACGCCTTCAGCCGGACGCTCGCGGCGACCTGTGCGGGTGTCAAGCTTCCGCCCTTGCCGTAACTCGTATTCCCGGCATGTTCGATGCTGATCACCCTGAGATTCCCGTTGATCCCGGCCTTGACCCATCCGGCGATCAGCGGGTTGCTCATGTCGGGCTGGTTGTAGTTGCCGTTCGCCCACGCGGCCCCGTTCGCCCCGTTCTCCGGGTTGACCAGCTCCACGGTCTCGCCGCTCTCCTTGATCACGTAGTTGGCGCTGGCGCTGCTGGCCGGGTTGGTCAGCCAGGACACCGCCGATGCCCCGCTCCCCTCGGTGATGTGGTCCGTGATCGCCTGCGGCACGTAGGCCGCACCGCTGTAGCCACAATTGGGACTCGGCTTGCTCGTCACGGTCGGCTTGCTCGGTGCCACGATCGCTCCTTTCTGCGTGACCCACCCGGCGATACTCGCCAGGACGCCCGCCGTATACGCCGCGCTGTCGTTGCCGTCGCTGTTCGGTGCCCAAAGGGGGATGATCTGCGCGACCGTCGTCTTGCCCTGGTAGGGTGCGTAGTCGAGCCAGCGCGCCACGGTGGCGACCCCGCCGTCGCTCCAGTCTTTGAAGACCGGGAACGCTCCGCTCCGCGCCTCGGCGGGTGTGGTGAGTCGCAGCGGGATCACGCCGCCCTGGACCGGCGTCCTGGTGTTCCCCCACGAATGGCTGATCGTCGCGGTCCCCGCCTTGCCCATCCCCGACTCGCGGAGGAACATGGCGAGGAGGAAGGCGGGCGAGCAACCGCGCTTGACGCAGTATTGGTAGACCGCGTGCGCCGCCGAGAGCGCCGGGCTATCCGCCGCTTGCAGGATAGCAACGAATTGCGCCTCGGTGAGATCGGGCGCGACGCCGATCACGCGATAGTCGGCGAGCGTCATATCGTCCCTCCTCTGTCGCTATTGCGCGACTGGCCCGCCGCCGACCGACTGGCCGGGCACGGGCAGATCATCCCTCCAGTATTTGAGCGCCTGCCAGATCGGGTAGGGCAGGCAATGGATGCCCTGCGGCCCCGTGTGATGGAGCTTGCAGAGCGCCAGGAGGTTGCTCTCGCTCTCGATCCAGGCCAAGAAGGCTTCCTCATCGCCATGCACCAGGCCGAACTCGGGGTAGGCCTCGATGAACTTGTCCAGGTCCACGCCGTTGGCCAGCGCGAACTCCACGCGGGAATGGTGCAGCTCGATCGGGTGGCCGGACGCGGCCTCGTCGTGGCCGCACACCCAGCACACCAGCTTGCCCGCCGCGCGCAGGCGTTTCTGGGCCTCGTGGAAGAAGTGGTAGTGGGGATCGGTTTCGCGCGGGAGATGCTGCGGATACCACTCCAAAACACGCAGCGTCTGTGACTGGTGGTGCGCGGGCGTCACTGTCACTTCCTGGGTCACGGTGGTCGTCTCGGTGACGACAAGCCCCTCCGTCTCAGCCATCAGCATGCCCCCTTCCCTCCGGTCATCGCCCCACCTCCCCTCCGTCGTCATCGCTCAACGGACCACGATAGCCCTTGCCCTGTAGCGCGGTTATCTGCGAGCGCAGGCGGGTCAACTCCACCCCCTGACGCTGATTCTGTGCTGTGATGTCGCGGATCGTGCCGTTCGCCACCGCCAGGTCGGCGCGGAGTTGCGCGGTTATCGCCTGCTCGGCCTGGAGGCGACTTTCCAACGTCTCGACCCGCGCAGCCAGTCGCGTCATCTCCACCCGCAACCCCTCCACGTACTCCCAGGTTTGTTTGTCCAGGCGCTCGATCCTGCTCTCCTCGCGTTGCGCCGCCGCCTGCGTCGCGGCGGTCTCCCGTTCATCGCGCTGTTTCCTGGTCTCATCACCGCGGTGGAGATACCACTGCCGCGTCGCGAGCAACAGGGACACCGCCGCGATCACGGTCCCGGTCAGGGCGCTGATCACCGTCGGATTCATCGCCACCGTCCCCGCACGTTCGCGCGTACCGCCCACAACTGCGCGGACGCGAGGACCGCGTAGCAGAGCCAGGTGATCGAGCCGGGGATGCTCAACACGAACACCCCGGCGAGCGTGGTCCAGAAGATCGTCCCGAGGATCAGCCCCGCCACCCGGATGGCGGTGTGTTCGAGCAGCACGCCGACGAACTTCAGCGCCGCCGACACCGCGCAGAGGGTGGCGAACCAGTAGGCGTGCTGGACGGCGTTGACCGTGCTGCCGTTGTAGACGAGCAGGACGGCGAACGCGACCGACAGGGACGCGGAGAGGAGTTCCACCCCATCCGGCGGGGCGTCGTTCCACAGGTAGTGCAGTCGCGCGCGGAGTCGTGACCGCCGTGCTATCAGACGATGTCGCATCGTTGTCCCTCCTTTCGGTACGCGGCGCGGTACGCGGCCCACGCCAGCCAGCAGACCAGCACGTCGTCGATGATCCCGTCCGCGATCTGGTAGCGCATCGTTGCCCTCCCTACTCTCCCAGTCGCCAACGTGCGTCGCCGTCCGTCGTCGCGATCCGCGCCCGCACGAGGGCCAGCGCCGCCGCCCGGTCCTGCGCCCCGCCGATCTTCAGTCGCGTGTAGAGGCGCACGGCGAGTTCCTGGACCCCCGCCGGGTCGCAGCCCCCGCCGATCGGGTGGACGCTGGTCGAGTCGCATCCCGCGACCGGGCAGGCCAGCACGATGCCATCCCGGTTCGGCGTGCCGTCGGGGCGCGGCGCGAACGCCAGCGCCGCCCACACCAGCGCGCCGCCATGCCCCAACTCGTCGTGCCACACATCCAGCCCCCTCGCGGTGTAGCCTGTCACCCGGATCGCCATAGCGTATCTCCCACCCTCTACCGCTCAGGTTACGCGGGGTTCCACTCGGCGGTGATCGCCTGGGAGGAGGCGGTGATGTAGCAGTCGACCTGGCCCGCCGCCACGCTGGTCGTGTAGACGGTCACGCCGCGCGTCTCGGCACCGGTCCGCGAGACCGCCGTGGGCTGGCCGCAGTTGTTCGTCGTCCAGGTGCCGAGCTTGGTGACGGTCGGTGCCCCGCCCTTCGTCACCACAAACGACACCCAGCCGCCGATCGACTGCCCGGCGGCGGTGGCGACCCCGGTCATATGCGCGCCCAGCACCTCGTAATACCGTTGGCAGCGCGCCAGATCGACTTGCGGGTCGAACGGCACGTAGGCCGGGGCCAGCGAGCCGATGGCAAACACGGCGTTGTCAAGGTTCAGGTTGTCCGACGCCAGGAACTCCACGCCCACCGTGACGCTCGAAGCGCCACCGCTGATCGTCGCCATGACCGTGTGCGTCTCGAAGGAGCCGATCGTCGTCGTGCTGACCCCGCTGGTGTAGCTGCCGCTGTCGCTGATATACGGGCGCACGCTGTTCGCGAGCCCCTTGCGAATGCGGACGGAGAACGTGACGACCTGCCCCTGCAATTGGCGGTAGTTCTCGATCTTCTGGTCGAGGCGCGTGGACGCGGAATGCGTGTACGCCACCGCGAATGACGTATTCGAACCCACATCGATCGTCGTGGTACTGTGGCTCGTGATGATCGACGATGATGTCCCGAGGAGGAGTTGCCAGCGGTCGCTCAGGTAGGCGAGGTTGAACGAGTTGACGCTCGCCCCCCGCTGGTAGACCTCAAAGCCGGGGTTGACCAGGAGATTTTGTTGCCCCACCAACGCGATCAGGGCGTTCACGTTATCGCGCAGGTAGCGGTTCATGTAGGCGGAGGCCCCCAGGTCGCCCGGATTGATCGTCGGCACTACGTTGAGCGGCATCGGTCACTCCTTTCAGAAAGTCCAGGCGTTGCCGCCGTCCCAGGTGCTGGCGTCCCAGACGAACGGCTGCGCGGTGGCGAGGCGGCGCGACAGGAGCCAGCGCGTCTCGTGCGTCATGCTGGCGGTGGCGATGGCGTGCGCGATCGCCTCGATGTGGTAGTCGCCCGCCACGCCGGCCAGGGCGTTCGTCGCGGTCACGCGGTCGCCGAGGTCGCGCGCCAGCAGCGCCGCACGCACGGTCGGCTCCTGTGCGGTCAGCGTCAGCCGCCGCGCGGTCGGCACGGCATCCTTGCGCTGGCTCACCAGCCACTGCGCCAACGCCAGCGCGTCCGCGTCGCTCGCCAGGTACGGCGTCGTCAGCGCCGCGAAATCCCGCCACGCGCGGTACTGCCCAAACGACGCCGCGTCCGCGTAGGTCTGTGCGGTGCCGCCCGCGCGCGTCACCGTGGCGCGGTTGAGGATCGTCGCGAGGTCCACGCCGGGCGCGACCGCGCGCATCGTCCCCGCGATCGCGGACTGGCTCGCCAGTCGCGCCCCTCGGTTGCGCGCGGCGCGATCCTCGTAGACCGCCGTGCCGTCCGGTCCGATGAAGAAGGTGCCCCGCTCCGCCGCGAGCAGGCCGGCGACCAGGGCGAGCGCCCCCGTGGTGCCATCCGCCGCGAAGTTCGGGATCGCGTCCCCCGTGGCGAGGCGGCGCGGCTGCGGCTGCGTCCACCCCGCCGCGTCGAGGATCAGGCCGATCGCCGCGCCGGTCGTTGTCGGCCCGGTGTTGGCGATTACGGGCCGCACCCCTTCCAGGATCACGAACAGGTCCGCCGCCTCGATCGTCGCCTGCTGCGCCCCGTAGTCGGGGTCGGACACGATCCGGGTGATGTAGCCCGCGAAGAGCGCGAACGTTCCCGTCGCGCCGGTGGCGGTCACGCGCAAGGGGCGCAGGGGCAGCAACTTGCCGTACAAGGGTGAGGCGGGATTGTCCGGGGCGTACCGCCCGGTGTGGTCGTGGAGGCGCACGGTGCAGGTGCCGCGCCGCATGGTAGCGAGCGTGTCGTCGCGCCCGCGATCGATGGTGATCGCCTGCGGGTCGCCGCCGAGGCTGCTGTAGGCGTAGTTCCCGGTGTCCCCGCCCCACACGTCGCCGCCGTCCCACGCGGAGCCGTCCCAGGTCCACACGCCCGTCTGCGCGCTGTCCCAGGCCACGGCGACATCGTAGATCAGCCCCGGTACCGGCATCTCAGTACCCCCCGACCTGGGCGAGGCGCGGTTTCAGCAGGCGCGCGAGGGCATCCGCCGTGGCCGGATCGTCGGCCAGCATGGTATTGCCCGTTATCGTCACGTAGACATTGGTCGTGCCCCCGCCGCCGCCCCCGCCGTTCGCCGCCGCCGAGGGAACCGGGAAACCGAGGGCCGGTCCCGCGCCGAACGCGCCGAGTCCCCCGCCCGCGTTGGTGAAGCCCGCGAACGCCTGCCCGAGCGTGGCGGCGAAGCGATCGGCGTCGGATTTGAGTTGCTGCGCCTGCGTGACCAGGGTGGCGCTGCGCGTCAGCACCCCGCCCATCAGGTCCACCAGCGGCTGTAACCAGGCGGTCGTGAGTGGCGCATTCAGCTTCCCCAGCGCGGTGAAGAGGTCGAGGCCGCTTTTCAGCGCCGCGAACACCCCGCTCGCCGCCGTGCCGAACGCGGTCGCAGCGGCGAGCGTGTCCCCCCCGAACATCTTCGCCGCCGCCGCGACCTGACCCACCGCGTAGCGGATGGTGTTGACCAGATCGTCGATCGTGGCGGGGACGGGCAGCACCAGGGTCGCCATGTCTTTGAAAGCGGTGACCCCGGCCCCGACCGCGCCCAGCGACTTGGCCGCCGCGTCGGCGAACGCCGTCGTCGCCTTCGTGCCGTCCGCGTCGAGGATCGTCGCCATCTCGCCGAAGCGTGCGACCGTGTAGCGCACCGTGGCGAGGAAGGCGTCCATCGTCGCCTGCGTGGGGCCGACGAACGTGGCGAGGGAGGCGAAGCCCGTCACGCCCGCGCCGAGGATGCCCACGGCCTTCGAGGCGGCGTCCGCGAAGGCCCCCGAGAGTTTCAGCCCGTCGCTCGTGAACGCGACGCTCGCCGCGCCAATGCCGCGTACCAGCGTGGTCACCGTGGCAACGAACGCCCCGATCGCCGCGTCGCCGACCCCCTTGTAGGTCGCCAGTTTCATGAAGCCGTCCACGCCGTTGCTCAGGATGCCGACGCCCTTCGCCGCCGCGTCCGCAAACTGCCCCGCCAGAGTCAGCCCCTCGGTGGTGAACTGCGCCGCTGCCTGCCCGATCGCCGCGACCAGCGTCCGCACCGACTCTACGAACGGGCCGATCAGGCCGTTGGCGATGCCCTTGTAGTCGGCCAGCTTGGTGAAGCCGTCCACCGCATTGCCGATGATCCCAACCACCTTGCCCGCGCTATCCGCAAACCGCCCCGCGCTGGCGCTCGCGTCGTTGCCGAGCAGGTCGGCGATCGCGGCGAAGTCGGCCACCAGGAGGCGGATCGTCTTGCCGAGCGCGTACACCGCCGCAGCGGGCGGGTCGACGTAATCGACGAGCTTGCCGAGTCCCGCGACCCCCTTGCCGACCGTATCGGCCACCTTGCCCGCGCCATCGGCCAACGCCCCGGCCTCGGCCAGCATGTCCTTCCCGACGAGCGCGGCGAGCGCGGCGAAGTCCTGGATGGCGAGGCGCAGCGTCTTCCCCAGCGCGTAGATCGCGGCGGGGGCCGGATCGACGTAGCTGGCGAGTTTGGTCAGGCCGTCCACCGCTTTGCCGACCGCCTCGGCCACCGCGCCCGCGCCGGAGGCGAAGTCCGCCGCGCTCCCGAGCATCTCGGTCCCGACCGCCTCGGCCATGACCGCGAAGTCGTTCACGGTCGCCTGGATCAGCTTGCCCAGCCCGTAGATCGCGGTGGTGGACGGGAGCACCGCCGTCGCCAGTTTGGCGAGCGCGTCCACGCCGCTGCCGACGAAGCCGAGCACTTTCCCCGCACCCTCGGCGAACTTCACGGCGGCATCCAGCGCCTTGCCGTTCATGGCGCTCGCCGCCGTCGCCACCGCGTTGACGACCTGCATGGTTGAGCCGAGGAAGCCACCCACCTGATCACCCGAGGGCAGGGCGGCGCTGTTGAGGTTGCCGAGCGCCCGGAGCGACGTGAGCGTGGCGATCACCGCGTCCGCGACCGCCTTGGCGAGTTCCGCCGCCTTCTTCACCGCGTCCTGTTGCGTGCTGCTCATGCCGCCGACGAGTCCGGCGACGACCTGCTGCCCGACCGCGACCATCACCTGCGAGGGCGACTTGATCTGCAAGGCGTCGCGCACCCCGGTCGCCAGGGAGTCGCCCAGATTCGCGCCCGCCGTCTTCATGTCCCGCCCGAGGCTGTTACCCGGCAGCGCGGCGTTGGCGAGCGCGGCATTGCCCGCCGCGATCGAGGTCGCCGCGTTCAGCATGGCCTCTTTGTACATGCGCGCTTCGGTCTCGAACTGCGCGGCCTTGCCATGCGCCTCGATCATCATGGCGAGCGACCCGTCGAAATCGCCGTTGAACTCGGTCATGATCTTCGTCATCGCGCCCTTGAACGGCGGCTCGGTGAGGCTCTTGAACGTGCCGATCGCGGTCTGGATGCTCTTGGCGGTGTTCTCGACGGCGGTGCCGAACGCCTGCGCCTTGCGGAGCGCCTCGCCGCCCATCTGGTCGGCCATGTCGCGGAACCGCCCGACCACGTAGGCCACCCCGGCCACCAGGGTGTCGATCGCCTCGGCGGAGGGGACGACCATGTGCTTGAAGAGCGCGAACGCTTCCAAACCGACCTTGATCGTGTCCACCGCGAGCTTGGCGGCGGTGCCGAACTTGCCCGCCTCGGCGACGCCCTGCTCGCCGATCATCCGGGCGGCGTTGGCGAAGCGCTCCACCAGATGCCCGACCGCGTAGGCGAAGTCGTCGATCGCCTTCTGGCTCGGCGCGACGAACTTGGCGAGGTCCATCAGCCCCGCGATCCCGTTGCCGAAGACCCCGAGCACCGTGGTCGCCCCGCTCGCGAACTTCGCCGCGCTGTCGGTCGCCTGCTGCGTCACCTGCTCGGCGACGAGCGCCAGGTCGTTGATCACCGCGCGCAGCGTCTTCCCGAACGCAGAGATCGCGGACGAGGCCGGGGCGGCGAAGTCGGCCAGCTTGGTGAAGCCGTCCACGCCCGCCCCGATGATGCCGACCACCTTGCCCGCGCCCTCGGCGAAGAGCGCCGCCGCTTTCGTGGCGTCCGGGGTGATCTGCTCGGCCAGCAGGGCGAAGTCGTTGATCGTGGCCCGCAGCGCCTTGCCGAACGCATACACTGCGGCGAGCGGCACCGCCTGGAAGGTCGTCAGCTTCTCGAACGCGGCCACGCCGGTCCCGAGCAGAGAAACCACCTTGCTCGCGCTCTCGGCGAACTTGGCGGCGCTCGCGGCGGCGTCCTGCGTCACCTGCTCCGCCACCAGCGCGAGATCGTTCAGCGCCGCCCGGAGCGCCTTGCCGAAGGCGTAGATCGCGGCGGCGGGCGGCGCGACGAACGTGGCGAGCTTCTCGAACGCCCCGACCCCGGCCACGATCAGCCCCATCACCTTCGTCGCCGCATCGCTGAACGCGGTCGCCTGCTTCAAGCCGTCAACCGAGAAAGCGGTCGCGGCCTCCTGGATATTCGTCACCATGTCCGCGACCAGTTGCCGGAACAGCCCCATCGCGCTCCCGGTGGGCGTGTTCTTGGCGAAGTCGAACGCGGCGAGATCGGCCAGTCCGGTCAGTGCGTTCTTCACCATACCGCCGACCTTGCCCGCTGCCTCCGCAAACAGGGTCGCGCTCTTCAACCCGATGTCGTTGAACTGCGTCGCGGCGTCCTGAATCGTCTGGACGAGCGAGACGGTCAGCGTGGTCAGCATCCCCATCTGTTGCGCGGTCGGCGTCCCCTTGCTGAAGTCATAGCTGGCGAGGTCTTGCAGCCCCGTGAGCGCCGACTTGACCATCGTCCCGACCTTGGCGGCGGCGTCCGCGAATGTCGTCGCCGCTTTCAGTCCGGCATCCCCGAACCCCTTGGCCGCGTCCTGGATCGTGGCGACCATCTGCGCGGTTAGCGTGCCGAGCGCGGCGAACTGGCCGCCCGTGGGCGAGCCGGTGGCGAAGTCGTAGGTGCTGAGGAGGTGCATGGCGGCCAGGGTGTCGGTGATGCCCTTCGAGACGGCCACGGCAAGATCAGCCGCCGCTTTTGCCGCCGCAGGGGTGGCGCTGGCGATGCCGTTCGTCAGTCCTTGCGCGACCGCCCGGCCGTGCGCGTGCGTCTTCTTGGAGGGCGAGGCGATCTCGAAGAAACCCACCACGGCATCGTTGACGCCCGCCGCCGCAGCGGAGGCGGCGGCGACGGCGGCGGGGGCACCCTGCGCGATCCCCGCGCCGAACATCGCAAACACGCTTGCGCCGCTCTGTACCAATCCCCGCAGCGGCGAATTCGGGTCTTTCGGCTCGGAGTGGGGCAGCATCCCCGCGATCTTGTCGAGTCCGGCACGGACCTTGCTGATCGCCGCCGCCATCGCCGATTCGATACCAGCCCCGAGCGCCTCGATGATCGTCACCCCCGCCGACCGGAACTGCCCCGCAAAACCCTCGACTGCTCGGACCGCCTCGCCCAATTTGGTGCGGATCGCTGTCACGATCGCGTCGAACTTCGCCCTGGCCGTCTCGGCCATGCCGTTGAGGTTCGTCTCCATCGCGGTATTCATCGCGGTCAGTTTTTCGTCGATGAAGCCGACCAGCGGCTCCATCGCCGTCTTGATAGCGCTCCCGATCGCGTCGAACTTCGTCTGCGCGGTGGAAGCCATCGAATCGAGCTTGGTTTCCATCGCCGTGTTCATGGCGGTCAGGTTGGTATCGACGGCGGTGACCATCGCGTCGAACTTCGTCGCGACCGACTCCGCCATCGTATTGAGATTGGTCTCCATGCCGGTATTCATGGCCGTGAGATTGGTCGTGGCGCTGGTGGACATCGAGGCGGTCTTGGTGTCCACCGTGGTCGCCATGTTCGTAAACTTGTCGTCTACGTCCTTCTGTGCATCGGCGGTCTTGCCGGTGATCGCGGTGACCACGTTGCCCCAGGCAGTCGTGACACTGGTGAGAATCGCGTCGAGTTTCTGCTGGATGAGGATGCCGATCCCGGACCAGATTTTCTCGATGTCATCCTTGATTGCGTTGAGATCGTCGCGAATCGGGGCGGGGATTTTGTCCCAGACCCCCACGATCGCATCACGAACCACGTCCAGCTTGTCATGGATCGTCGTGCCGATCGTGTCGAAGATGTCACCGACCATTTTTTTGAGGTCGGTGAGTTTGTTGCGTACCGCTGTGCCAATGTCGGAGAAGCGATCGCCCACGGCGTTTTTGATGTCGGTGAGCTTGTCGTGGATGTCCGTGCCCATATCGGAGAACTTATCGCCTACGCCATTCTTCATGTCGGTCAGCTTGTGGCGGACGACGGTGCCCATCTGCGAGAATTGCTCCCCCGTGTCGTTCTTGTACTGCGTCACCCGGTCGCGGATCGTGGTGCCGATCTCCGAGAACTTGTCGCCGATCTTGAAGTGCAGTTCGACGCCCCAATTAGTGACCGTGGTACTGACGCCATCGAGCGAGGAGCCGATGCCGGTATTCCATTCCTTGATCTTCGTCTGGGTCTCCGGCGTCTTGATCCAGGCGTTGAGCTTCACGCCCGCATCGGTGCTGAACTTGTCGATATTCGTGAGCGCCGTGGCGAGGCCCGTGGCGATGGCGGTGGCGATGCCGGGGAGATTTGCTTCAAGCGCCGGGATCGCCTTCGTCTTGACCCAATCGGCGAGCGCCTTGCCGAGGCTTTCTGCCGCTGTGCCGATCGCGGGTAGCGCGGTCCCGGTGATCCATGATGTGATCGCCGTCAGCCAGACGGGCAGATTGGCTCGCAGGAACGGGATCGCCTTCGTGGTGATCCAGTCGGCGAGCGCCTTGCCGAGGCTTTCTGCCGCCGTACCGATCGCGGGCAAAGCCGTGCCGGTGATCCACGTACTCAGCGCCGTCAGCCAGACCGGGAGATTGGCTTGCAGGAAGGGGATCGCCTTGGTTTTCACCCAATCGGCGAGCGCCTGCCCCAACGACTGCGTGGCCGCGAGGATCGCGGGCAGCGCGGTCCCGGTGATCCAGGACGTGATCGCCGTGCCGAACGCCTGCAAGCGCGGCACCAAGAACGGGATCGCGGTCGTCTGTATCCACTCCGAGAAGCGCCCGCCCCAAATCTGGAACTGCGCGACGATCTGGGGGCCGTAGGTGTTGATCGCCGAGCCGATCGCCGAGAAGAACTGCCCGATGTAGGGCGCCGCACGCGCGGCGAGTTCGCCCAGCTTGCCGAGGATCGTCCCGACCATGATCTCGATGCCGCCGACGAATTGCCCGAAGTTGGTCGTGCCCGCGAAGAGCGACCGGAACGCCTCGATGACCGCGCCGATCGCGCTCGCCACGCCGCGCCCGAAGTTCAGGATCGCCGTCAACCCGGTCCCGATCGCCGCCGCCAGTATGGGACCGTAGGTGTTGATGAACGGCAGCGCGCCCGCGACCGCCGCTTGCAGCCCGCTGAGCACGCCGGTCAGGGCGGGGAGCATCGCCGTGCCGAGGACGATCGCCGCCTCTTGCACGGTGCGTTTGAGGCGGTCCCACTGGAATCCCGCCGTCTCCTTGATCTTGTTGTACGACTGCTCGGTGATGCCGTTGGTCAGTTCCTGGTTGTTGAGGTCGGCGAGTGTCTTGGTGAAATCCTCGTAGCCGGTGCCGAGCAGGGTCGCCAAACCGAGCCCGCCGCGCTGCGCCGCGATCAGCTTCATCGACTCCGCCTCGGCATCGGCAGAGGAATAGCCCATCTTCTCGTAGGCCGTCTTCAGGTCGCCGAGGACGCCTTCGAGGCCCTTGCTGCTGAGCCCCGCCGCGGTGAAGTCCCCGACGAGATCGATCCCGGTGGCGTGGGAGAGTTTGACCAGTTCAGAGTGCGCCGATTTTGTTGGATTAATTAAGTGAGTGAGAATATTTGTCATCTGCGTGCCCGCCGTGGCCGCGTCGAAGCCGTGACGGGTCAGGGAGGAGAAGCCCGCAGAGACATCTTCGAGCGACACGCCGAGATTGGCCGCGATGCCGATCGCGCGGCCGCTGTAGTTAGAATAGTCTTCAAGTGTCATATTGCCGGACGCAGCAGCTAAATGCATGACCCCCATGACGTGCGCGGCGTTCTCCTGTACCGCCGCCAGGTTCAGCGTCCCGTCCGCCGCGCGGACCACATCGAGGCCGTATTCGTGCATCGCATTTGCCAGCACGTTGGTGGTTGCGGCGGCATTGCCCCCGGTCGAAACGGCACTCTCGGTCGCGACGGTGAGGATCGCCATCGACGCGGCGGTGTCGTTGGTGATGTTCATGGCTTTCATGAAGCCTTGGCCGAGCGTGTCAAAGGACACCCCGGAATCGGCCCCGAGCGCGAGGATCGTCTGGCGCATGGTGTCGATCTGGCCGGTCGCCATCGTGGTGTTGTTGGCGATCTCCATCGTGGACCGCTGGAAGTTCGCCGCCTCGGCGGTCGCCGCGCCCAGCGCCCCGATCGTGGCCGCACCCGCGATGGCGAGCGCGCCGAAGCCGAGCGCGGCGGCGCTCGTCGACTCGCCCAGCCCGAGCAGGGACGCGGCGGTCTGCTCGACCCCCTCGGCGCGTACCAGGACCAGCAGTTCGGCGGCGGTGACGGCCATGCGGCGACTCGCAAGCACAAAAAAGACCGGATCGCTCCGCCCCGAGTCGCACTCATCCCGAGTGCCCCCGAGGGGGAGCAAGCCAGTCTGTACCCCGCCGAAGCGTTGCATCCTTGCACTTGCTACGCGCTATGGTAAGGTATGCGGCACTTGTCGTCAAGAGGGAGAAGGAGAAGGGGATATGCGTCACTTGCTCGCGGTGGGATTCCTGTGTGTGCTCATGGTGGGGTGTGGCGCAACGTCAACGCCTACGGCCAATAGCGTGCCAACCCCGACACCTGCTATGACCGCCGCAGTTGTCTCCACTGCGACGAACACTGCCACCGTTCCATCTCCGACCGTGACCACAGTGCCGCCGATCGCAACCGCGACTCCCGTACCGCCCACGGTGACGGATGTCCCTACGTCAAGGCCACCCACGGCGACGATCGCGGCAACGGCCACTGCGCCACCATCAACCGCCGTACCACCTACGTCTGTGCCGCCCCCGCCAACCCCGACCGCGACGCCACCGCCCCCAATCCCAACGCTCGTCCCACAGCCCACGATGATGCCGCCCTCGGTCCAACCGAGCGTCGCGCCATTTCAATCGGATGGTGTTGGTGCCACACGCATGGACTGGGAACGCACCCATCGGCAGAGTAGGGCGGGCGGGCCGCCATTTTCATACGACAGCGATCGTTATCTTGTGACTTTTGCGGAGGGATCGCCACCGGTGATCTATCTCATCTTGCGCCAATACAGCAAAGGCACAACGGTCCCGATCGAGACGGCGCGGGCAGAAATACGTGGGCTGCTACCAAGCGACGCGCGCCTCATAACAACAACAACGGCAGACGGCGACCCGCTCGAAATCTATCATAGCGACGGATTGATCGGCCGTTTCCCCGCGAATCCCGTCGTATCTCTCCCGTGGTACAACGACGATCCCGGCACCTTCACCGTCAGCTACCAGCGAGACACGAGCAACAAGATACAAGCGGTGTATGTTGGCGCAGGTGGTACGCCCTAACGCAGCACAAACAAGCGCCCCCGCACCGCCCTGGTGCCGGGGGGTCTTGCGTCACCCCTGCCACATCCTGCTACAATCGTCGCCTATCGGGCGAATGGTGACTCGTTGATAGTGGGAGGGGAACGATCATGCGCCGGAGGACTTTCGTTGCCTTTGAGCCTATTGGCCTTGCCGTTGGTCGCGCGACGGAAGAGTTAGCAAGCTACGAAAGCGTGTTATAGGTGGGTGGCATTGCCAAAGTTGATGTTGCAGTCCACAATCGAGTCGAGTGGGGATACCCCACCAAATAAAGGAGAGAAACTATAATGCCGAATCAGAACGATGTCGCCCAGAATGCTTGTGGCGAATTACAATCGCTGCATCGCGAAACAAACACGAGACGCGAGATCGTAGATGAAATCTTTATAGCGCGTTTCAATACAGTCGTGGATACGCTGGCTAAGGCACGTCTTATCACCGATACGAATAAGATCGTTGATAGTGATTTTTCCACTTCCGCCCGTATTCATCAGCGTGGCGAAACCGAATCGACGCTTGTCGGTGGTCCGAGTCGAAAGGTGCTTACCTTGGTAACATTCCAGGCGAAGATAGAAACTGTCATGGGACAGATCGGTTGTCGCACGCCTGAATGAGACTAACGCAGGACGGACCCGGCATAGCGCCGGGTCCGTCGTATATATCTGTATGGATGGATAGAACTACGCCGCGTCGGCCTCGTCGTAGATCGCCGTGACCGTCGCGCCGCCCTGGTGCTAATCGGCGACCTCGCCCAGCTTCTTCCGCGCCGCGCGCGGGCGCAGTTCCACGACGTTATCCGGCTGTTTCCCACGCTTCTTCGGTGCCGCTTCGGTCACGTCGATCACCGCCGTGCCGCTGAGTGACCGCTGATATGCCGTAGGCGGGCGCTGATGCTTCGGTGCTTTGGTAAAGGTGCGATTGACCTGACTGAGCGGCGGACACTTGATCTGCTTGCCCGCGAATATATCCGCGATGGTGATAATTTGGAGACGCGGGTAACGCCCTCCCCACTTCGGTGACTCGTAGGTACCCGCGCTTGCCGCTTCCTTCCGCATGGCAGGCGTCGGTTTGTGCTGGGTGAGGAGCACCCCGATTGCGGCTTGTTCACGCTCGATAACTCCCCGCAACTCGCGAATATGGTTGGCGGGGATCGGGCCGGACTTTACCGAGAGGATTACTTGCTTATTGAGTCCTCCGCCCTCATCGTCGAAAAACAGCCGTCCATCGATCCCCTGATCGGCACCTTTCTTCTCATCGGCGGGTCGAGCACCGACGCGACCGAGCGCCCACCATTGAAACTGATAGCGGTCGCTCTTCGCTAGTTCAGCGGCATCGTCGGCAGACTCGGGTTCGCCGATAAGCTGTGGTGGGTCCATGTTGGGAAACTCGTCGCTGAGCCTTTCCCTGATAACATTGATTGCAGCGATAGTAACATCGATGCCGATCCAGCGCCGATCGAGGCGTTCTGCCGCTGAGACGGCAGTGCCACAACCGCAGAATGCATCGAGGATAACGTCGCCGGGGTTGCTGCTCGACTCAATAATTCGCTCTAAGAGGCTGAGCGGTTTCTGCGTGGCATACCCGAGGCGTTCCGCTGCTTGCGCTCCGAGAGGACGAATATCGGTCCACAAGTCTTGCAGTGCCACACCGGGCATCTCATCGAGGTACCGCTTATAGCTAGGCATGCCGCTCTTAGCGTAATATAGCCGACCTTCTCTATCGAAACGCTCCATATTTTTGCGCGAATATGCCCAATACCTGCCTTTATATGGTTTGACGCCCTTCCATTCGTATTCGGTATCACCGCCGCCTTTGGCCGCAGTTAAATTATCTACACGATAGCGACGCCCTGTTTCCGGCTCTACATGACGATAAAAATCATCGAGATATTGCTGATCGTATGGCGTATAAAGAGGGTTCCAGGTCCACTCGTCACCCTTGGTATAGAACAACAAAACATCGTGGATGTGCCCATGCTGCTGGCGACCTTGCTTCGTATCGTTGTGGGCGGCGCTGCGTTTCCAGACTATCTCAGTGCGGAACCGTCCGGACCCGAAAAGTGTATCAAGGATGATTTTCAAGTAGTGGCTTGCTGCCGGATCGCAGTGGAGATAGAAAGACCCGGTAGGTTTCAACACACGGTGCAATTCGATCAGGCGCGGCGCCATCATGGCAAGATAAGCGAGCATGTCGGATTCACCGATGAGGACACGAAAGGCGCGCATCGCCTCGGCTACCTTACCACCGTAAGCGATTAGCTCATCATATGCTTCGCTTGCCCCCTGATCCCAGCGCCAGGTATCGGTGAACGCCTTGATCTGCGCGGCTGCTCGTTTGCCGTCCTGGCCCTTGAAAAGGAGATTGTATCCCGCACTGGAATTAAATGGCGGATCGATATAGATAAGATCGACCGACCTCTCGTCGATGTAGCGCCGTAGGATGGGCAGATTATCCCCGTAGTAGAGATGATTCTTGTTCCCTGCGCCACTCTTCATCGCCCCGACCTGTCACGCCGATCAATCACCCCCTGATTGTCTAGCCTTTCGACAGGTGGGGCTATCACACAGCGGTCCTAATCGCGGGAGGTACTTTCGGGGCAAGGCCAAGGGGGCGGGGCAAGCGGCAGAGGGTACGTACGAGCAAACAGTACAGTTTCCTCCCTGGCACACCTCGACACGCCTTGACACGTCGCCCCTTCGGCGGCATCATCTCCTAGCGGGTGGTTACAACCACCCGCTAGGAGACCGTTACATGGGGATGCAGCAGAAGCCGACTCACCGCGTACCGTCGCGTTAGGTCGGCTTTGTTGTCCCGGTCAAGAAGGGGGCCACGATGGGCGGAACTGTGCTAATTGCTGTGCTTAGTGTCGGTGCAGTGGCATATTCCTTCGGGCGACTTTTCAAAGCCCATTTGCGCGAACGCTCGCGCGAGTTACGGCTTGCGCGACAGCGTGCCTTGTTGGACGAACGATACGGCGACGTCGTGCTCGATGAATTATGGCCCGCTCGCCCACTGAGCGAGTATGACAAGGGCTTCCTTGACGGGGCGATCGTGCGACACGAGCATAGCGACAGGGAGGCGGCCCGTGCCCAAGGAGCGGCGGCCCACGCCCAGTAGGTCACGCGGGCAAGTATTCCGCGACTCCATCCTCGGCGCTGGTGGTATCCTCGGAATTACGCACGTTATCATTCAGATCGCTGTCCCGAATGATTTCTCCCAAAAAGAAGCAATCGCAAACTTAGCACCATATTTCGCTGGCGTGATCGGGGGCGGTATTCCTTTCGCATGGGCGATTGTGGAATACCGCCGCGCGCGTAATGAACGGGCGGAGCACTTTCTGCGGAACTCTGCTCTCCTGGTTAGTGTTATCCGTGATCCGAATGTTTCTAGCGACGATCGTCAGCAAGCACGGAAACTTCTCTCTGAACTCATGCTCAAACGCGCCGAAGATGAAGGGGCGGGCTAATTAGCCCGCCCCGCTCGTTCATTGCTTTGCAATCCCATTAGTTGCGCCGCCGTGTCCCACCAGTCGGGTTGGTACTCGGCGAACAGAGCGAGCAGTTCGGCCGCTCCGGCATAAAGTAAGCACCATTTTCCGCTCTCTTTACGGTGGCGCATCACCCACACGTTGCCGAATCCTTCCGTCTTGCCTTTGCGTTCCCAATAGTGGCCGGGCGGGATCATCTCGCCGCAACGTGGGCAGGGGATGGGCGTCGGCGGTTCGAGACGGAAACCCATATTGGGCTTCACAGTCTGTGGATTGCGCGGCAGTTCTACTGGCACGGTGGCTGTTTGCACTTTGACAATCTTCCGAGCACGTTGCATCCCTGGATCGTCAGTGATAGCGATATCGCCGATGAGGTTGGTTAGCATGGGGGCGGGCGCGAACCACTCCCCGCGTACCCGCTGATCAGCAAAAGCGTGATGTAGCATCGACTCCGACTGCTTGGTACCCCGGAGGTAGCCAAGGCAAACAATCACCTCACCATGTCCTGTCTGCAATTCCTTCCTACGTGCTCGCGGGCTACCGGAATAGCCGATCTTGACTGGCCCACCCATTTCCGCTTGGAAGAAGTAGACATAGCCAGTGGCCTCTTTGCTTTGTGATGCTAGGTAGGCGCGTAGCGTGGCAAGTGCCTTGCTCGTTTCTCCAACGTTTTTCATATTTACCCCCTGTTATCGGCAAGTATATGGGGCGACGGCACCAGCGCCGCCGCCCCGGTCGGTCAGTCCTCAGTTATCGGCTTCCCCGGCATCGGGGCGAAGCTCTCGGGGAACGGTAGCCGTGCTGGCGCGAAGAGCGATGTGTCGTAGGGTGCCCACATCTCCCACATATGGCGGAGCGTTTGCGGCGGGTCGCACTCGGCCAGGAGGAACGCCCCGAACGCGCCGCCGAGCAGGGCGCTGGCGAGGGCATCCAGGAGGGGATAGTCGCCGCCGATGTCCCGCGCGGCGACGCTATGCGCGGCGTGGGCCAGGGCGATGCTATCGGTGATGTCCAGCCTCACGGTCAGATAGTGTGCCTCGACGTTGACGATCTTCACGCCGTCACCTCCCGCCCGTCGGTCGCGCGCACCACGGCGGCGAGGGTGCCGTAGATTTTGCGCGCGCCGGTCAGGATCGGGAAGCCCTCGGCGGCGGCGTGGAACTCCACCGCGCCATCGGCGAGGATGTGGCAGACGCGGGCAATCCAGCCGCGCCCATCTTGTACCTGCATGATCGCACCATCGAGCGGCGTGGTGCGAGTCTGGTCGAAGATCAGGATGTCCTGGGGTAAGATGTTGCGCCCGATGAGTCCGCCATCCGTCTCGCCGCGATTGTCGTTGAGGTGTTGGGTGGTGGAGAAAAAGCTGATCGTGACGCAATACGGGGCCATCAGGCGGACCATGCTGCTGTCGATCGAGAGCGATTCCAGGGGTAGCGGCTCATAGTCGATGCCGTCCCACATCAGCGGATACGGGCGCGCGGGATCGTTGTTCTTGCGGTGGATCATCGGGACACCCTCCATGCTCATACAGTAGCGGAACAAGCGCGCGGCGGGCCTTGGCGGGACACCGCCGCGCGCTGGCGGCTCAGTCGGCGTAGTCGGGGAACTGGCGCGCGTGCTCGGCGTAGGAACCGCGCAGGGTCGGCACCAGCGGCGGGATCGGGCAGGCGGAGCAGTCATCCGCGACGGCCAGCACGGTGGCGGGCGGCACTTCCCCGGCGAGGCGGGCGAGATCGGTCCACACCACGGCGAGAGTGAAGGGCTGGTAGAGCGGGTCGGGCACGTCGCCCTCGGTCAGGTCGAGCAGCAGGGCGCGCATGAGGTCATTGATCGTCACGGCATGGCCTCCTTCATTGTGGGTAAGTCGGGGGATAGTTTGTTGACAAGTTGGCAGGCTCAGGCCGCGAGGGGCAGATCGGGCGCGAGGGCGGCGGCGCGGGCGGCGGTTGCTCGCCGCCGCCATTCGCACCGCGCCGCCGTGAGGGCGATCACATCCTCATTCCACGCCCGCCCGGTGCGCGCCCGGTACGTCCTGACGCACAGCGCGTGCTTCTTGCCGTAGCGGAGCAATTGATCGTCGGTCAGCCAGCGGACGGCGAGCATCGCGGGGGAGGCGAGCCACGCGGCGGCGGCGTGGTCGGCGTGCCAGCAGCGGCGGTTGCACTCGCTCGCGCGACAGTCGCAGTGGGTCGTGCCGTCCGTGGTGTCCAGGGCGACGGTGTTGATCCGGTGCGCGTCGTGGCGGGAGGGGGCGATCAGGGCGACGATCCCGCTGTGGTCGTCGCAGCCGTGCAGGGCCAGTTCGGCGGAGCGGTGGTCGAGGGCGGTACGGAGGCTCATGGTATAGTGTCCTTTCCGGGGCTAATCCCCTTGGAGTTGACGCCCTCATCGCTTTCTCTGCCAAGATCAGAGCGGTGGGGGCGTTGCCGTTAAGTAGATATTACCATAGTGCTTTACGTTTGTAAAGCACTATCATTGACGAATATTGGTGATTGGTATAGTATGTGTGTAGCAATAAACAGAAAGGAGGTAAGCATGACCGGCAGACCAAAGCGCGTCACAAAGATCACAAACTTCCGACTAACAGAAGAGTGCCGCCGACTATTGGGGCTGTTGGCTGAAGACAAAGGAATCAGTCAAGCCGGGGTTGTCGAACTGCTAGTGCGCGAGGAAGCAAAGCGCACTGATGTAGAAGAGGCAGTAAAACCCGCCGCCTGAGGAGTGAACCACCAGGCGACGGGTAACAGAGGCTTGCTTTACGGGTCGTTTACTAGGCCACCCGTAAGGCAGCGTGAGTGTAGCAGAGGTAACGATGATCCAAGAAACCCGACTCCCCGAGCAGCTACGCCCCCATCCGCTGAATGCCGTCCTCTACGGCGAACCGGATACCGATCCCGCATTCATCGAGAGCATCCGCGAGGATGGCATCCTGACGCCGCTCACCATCGATCAGGACGACACGATCATCAGCGGCCACCGCCGCTGGCACGCCGCGACGACCCTCGGACTGGACCGCGTGCCGGTCGTGGTGCGTGAGATCGCCGACCCGCTCGACGCGACCCGCCTGCTGATCGAGGCGAACCGCCAGCGCGAGAAGTCGTACAGCCAGCGGATGCGCGAGGCCGACGAATGGGCGGGCGTCATGGCCGCGCAAGCTCAGGCCCGGTTAGAGGAGGGACGGCGGCGCGGCGGTCAGGTCGGTGGGCGCGGCATGGCCCGCACCGAGGCCGATAGCTCCTGCGCCGATTGGCGCACCAGCTATTCCGACGATCAGCAGGCCGATCCGATAGGGTTGCGCCAAACGGCGCAACCCTATGCCGAGGACGTGGACGCCGCGACCGAGCGGTACAACGAACGCCGCAATCGCACCTTCCAGCGCGAGCGGTACATCTGGCATATCGCCGAGGTG
>JAABUM010002803.1_pt1 | contig 22627 bp, 18 predicted proteins | sample 5559161 | NCBI WGS metagenome assembly JAABUM01 (sample SAMN10711868, study PRJNA513369) | rock metagenome | isolation source: Antarctica rocks | place: Antarctica: Victoria Land, Siegfried Peak nord
CCAGCGCGGCCGGGCTGACCATTCCGGCGCACGGCAGCGTCACGCTGTCGCCGGGGAAGGGGCACGCCATGATCGAGAAGCTGTACGGCGCCCTCAAGCCGGGCCAGACGGTGAACCTGCAGCTCGACTTCGCCAAGGCCGGTGAGGTGCTGGTGACGGCTCCGGTGATCGCCATCAGCGCTCCGGCTCCGACGGCGGGAGCGCCGAAATGACCAAACGCCTTCTCGCCGGCTTGGCCGCCGCGATGCTCGTGGTGACCGGCTGCTCAGGAACCAGCGCCCGGCCGGCTCCGTCGGCGATCCGGAGTGAGCTGAACGACCACACCGACTCGACGTACTCCGGGCTCGGTCTGACGCCGCCGCAGCCCCGTCCCCAGTTCACGCTCACCGACGAGGCCGGCAAGCCGTTCAAGTTCGGCAGCGTGACCGCGGGCAAGCCAACGCTGCTGTACTTCGGCTACACCAACTGCCCGGACGTCTGCCCCACCACGCTCGCCGATATCGCCACCGCGCTGCGCCGGGTGCCGGCGAATGTGCGGACCGCGACGCAGGTGGTGTTCGTGACGACCGACGTGAAGCACGACACCGGGCCGGTGCTCAAGAGCTACCTGAGCAAGTTCGACGCGGGGCTGGGAAACAAGTTCGTCGGCCTGACCGGGACACAGTCCGAAATCGATGCCGCGCAGGCTGCCGCACATGTGACACTTGCCCAGGATGAGGGGCAGACCCATTCCGCGCAGGTGTTGCTCTACGGTTCCGACGACTACGCGCGGGTGGCGTTCCTGCAAAGCAATGACGAGGCCGGTCAGGTCGTGCATGACCTGCCGCTGGTCGCTGACATCAAGTGAAGGGTTCGTATCAGTGAGGTTCGCAGCCTTATCGGCTCACCGTGAACGGCTCGGCTGGGCCGGTCTGATCGTCCGGGTGGTGCTCGCGGCGGTGTGGTTCTGGGCGTCGCTGTCCAAGATCGGTGACCCCCGGACGTTCGTGCAGGCCGTCCGGGCGTACGACGCGACACCGGAGTGGCTCAGCCAGGCGATCGGGTACGGCCTGCCGGTGCTCGAACTGGTACTGGCCATCCTGCTGCTGATCGGGCTGATCACCCGGTACGCGGCCGCGGTGAGCGCGTTGCTGTTCGTGGTGTTCCTGGTGGGCATCGCCCAGGCGGCGGCTCGCGGCATCAAGATCGAGTGCGGTTGCTTCGGCGGCGGCGGGCAGTCCAGCACCACCAGCTACACCCTGGACATCCTGCGCGACCTGGTGCTGCTTGCGCTGGCGGCGTTCCTGATCCGGTGGCCGCACACGAAGTGGTCGGTGGACCAGGCGATCATCTCGTCCGAGATGGTGCCGGAGCTGACGCCCAAGCAGGCCAAGCTGGAGAAGAATGTCCGGCGCTACCGGGCCGCCCGCGCCGCTGCCGAGGTGGAGCTGCGGCACAAGCAGCGCTACATCGCAGCAGGCACCGCGGTGGCCGTGGTGCTGGTCAGCTTTGTCGCCATCGGCGTGCAGGGCGGCCGCGCCAAGATCGCCCCGAACGTCGATACCGCGAATGCCACCACGGCGACGGGCGTGAAGGTCGGCAACCCGCGGGCGCCGGTGCAGGTCGACGTGTACGAGGACTTCCAGTGCCCCATCTGCAACGACCTGGAGCAGAGCGGCCTGACCAAGGACCTCGGCGCCAAGGTCAAGGCCACCACGATCAAGGTCAACTACCACGTGATGTCATTCCTGGACTCGCTGTCCAATGGGAACAAGTACTCGTCCCGGGCCGCGAACGCCGGCTACTGCGCGGCCGACCAGAGTCCGGCGGACTTTCAGAAGTTCCACGACATCCTGTACGGCAAGACGTCGGGCAAGAACAACCAGCCGGCCGAGAACGGCAACGGCGTGCCGGACTCGCAGCTGATCGCCTGGGGCAAGCAGGCGGGCATCACCAGCGCGGACTTCTCGACGTGCGTGACCAGCAACCAGCACAAGGACCTGGTGGCCGGGGTGACCGACGCCGCGTCCAAGAAGGGCGTCAACGGGACGCCGACGGTGTTCGTGGCCGGGACCAAGCTCGGTGGCACGAACGATGCCGTGACGGTGGCTCAGGTCGACAACGCGATCCAGACGGCGCTGTCGAAGGCCAAGTCCACCGCGGCGCCGTCGCCCACCGCGTCCCCTTCGGCTACCAGCCGGGCTGGGACGAGCTCGTCGCCGAGCGCTGCGGCTTCCCCGTCTGCTTCTGGTTCTACCAAGAAGTAGCGCTTCTCGTAGGCAGAAGGGCCGGTTCCCCAAGCGGGGAATCGGCCCTTCTCTTCTGCTCTGTGCTTGTTTCTCGCTTGGCTTGTGTTGCGGGTCGTGCTGGTGTGGCTGTGCTGGTGGGGCCTGGCTTACTTGTTGGCGGCATCCTTGAGGGCGCTGCCGGCGGTGAACTTGACGGTGTTGGCAGCGGCGATCTGGATGGTGTCGCCGGTGGCGGGGTTGCGGCCTTCGCGGGCGGCACGCTGGCCGACCGAGACGGCGAAGAAGCCGGGGACGCTGACCTTGTCACCCTTGGCGACGGCGTCCTCGAGGGTGGCCTGCAGGCTGCGCAGCACCGCGTCCACGGTCTTCTGCTCCAGGTCGGCGTGCTCGGCGACCGCGGTCACCAGTTCCTTGCGGTTCACGGATGTCTCCTTAAGTGTTGTCCTCGCCGCTCCACGGGGGCCTGCGGTTGGCGCGAAACCTCGGCGGCTCGCCTCAAGTATGGCCGAGGACACTGTAAGTCAGGAAATTCGGGGGGTCTCGGCGTGTTGGATGCTTCTTGTGCGCCCGTCTCGCTGGTGCGCCAGGGGCTGGTTCGGAGGGGTTCCGAGGTTTGTGTAAACTCATCACGGCTCGCTGGAAACGGGGAGTTGATCGGTTAGGGGCTGTGGCGCAGCTGGTAGCGCACCACACTGGCAGTGTGGGGGTCAGGGGTTCGAGTCCCCTCAGCTCCACCACCCGATTTAGACCGATTTGGTCCGGTATTCTCGCCCGGAATTTGGGTTATGTCAGGATTTATGTATGCCCGATTCGTCCGGGTTACTCACCGGTACTGGCGCGAAACTGGAGCATGGCTTTCTGCCACCTTTCAACAGGGTCAGGAAGTCGGTGAAACAGGGTCAGAAACTAGGCGCCGTCGCGGTCCTCGTCTGCTCGTATCCGCCGGCAGGCAGCGTGCCTCTGGCTAGCGCCAATCCCCCATAACTCGAGCTAACTGAGCACGCACCGCCAGCGCGCTGACCCGCCACCGCAAACCAGGGGCTTCTCGCGGTTGCGCCTCGACCGGGCCGGGTCCGGCACTCGACTACCCGCCTCAAAGATTGCACGTGGTATTACCCGTTTGCGACACCTGACAGTGCAAGTCCGCTGTACGTACTTGGAAGCCCTCTACGAAGCACTCGGGTCAGTGGTCGGCAACAGGTTCAGGGCCGCGTAGGTGTCGAAAATCATGTCGACCATTTCATCGGCAGCTTGTTCGAGTGCGTCAGCTAGTGCCGTCAAACTTGTCAGCTCGAATCCGTCGAGGTTCTCGCCTCCTCCGGCCAGAAACACGCGACAACCACCATCCGCGTCGATGTGAACATTGACTACGCCCGCAGGAACGGTGTTCCAGTGGGCGATGCAGTCGCGGACAGACCGTGTGTTGCCCTCTGACAGGACGCGGTCGCGAACAACATCGTGGTCTCGGAGAGCGGAAAGCGCTGCGTCTCTCAGCTCTACTGGCCGCGCGCGACTAAGTCTCTCCGCGAGATGGCGGAAGCCGGGATTCTCCTGCTTGAAGAAAGCAGTGACGAAGCCCGCGAAATACTCAAGCGTCCTTCGTGCAGCGAAGATGTGGGCTTGATATGCGAAGTCAAGCCTCCGTGAATTCCCTCCCGCGCCTGTCAACGGTTCGTCGACGTGCAAACGTTGCGCAGCCGCCGAAATTCCTGCGACCAGTTGAGACTCGATCACGCGGATCTCTTCCAGATGAAACTCCATCGCCGCGACACCCTCTTGAACGTCGCCGAGCACAGCGTTGACGAAAGCATCATGCCAGTTCCGCCGCGCGCCGTCCGTGGGAAGTAGCCGGTCGAGCAACTTGGGGTGATCGATGCACGAGTACTGCCACAGCGCGAGAAATCGCGCCCTCATACCGTCGGGCAACTCGTAACTCGCGACTGGGTCCATCCCGCGGAGAACCTCGCTGAACAGACGCGCCTGACGGAGCAGATCTGGAGGTATCTCATCGCTCGTTCCAGCCGCCTCGCCCATAATCCCATTCTCCCTGTCTAGCGGTCGACCGGATCAAGCGCGTTCGGGGCGGCGCAGTGTCGGCGTCCCGCACCGGCACGACAAGCAGCACAGCGGACCGTGGCAACCACTGCAGGCTCGGGCAGTGGCGTCAGAAACTACATGTGGTATTGCCGCGTTGCGAAGCCTCACAGCACTGAACTCGAGGATCGACCTTCGATTCGCTGGTTCCCGAATAGACAGTGAGCCGCGGGCCTCAGCGGGCTTTGGTGAGACCGTTGAGGATGATGTCGATGCCGGCGAGGAATTCCTCGCGCGGACTAGCCGGATCGTTCTGACCCCTGATCGTCCGGCGGGAGCATCCGCCCCCAGATCGAGCGCTGATCACGTATGTCAGGGTGGAACGTGGACATCGAGACCGATCGCATCCACCGGAGACGCTTGACCCCGATGTAGCAGGCCACTGCCCCGATGCCCAGCGGGATGAGCGCGATGGCAACCCCTATGAGATAACCGACTACCCATACGTCGGCGCCCGCCGCCACGAGCGGGGCGACCACGATGAGATGCCGGTGACAAGCATGATCGCCGCGAGCGCCAGGATCGACCATGGCGAGCGCAGGCCCCGGTAGTTGGACGAGCTCATGTAGGCGAACGGCTCGTCGCCCGGCGTCTCATCGGTCATGTTGCCAGTCTCTCCCAGCTCAAGCAGAGTGGCCGGTAACAGCGAACACGCCGTGGCTGAACAAACAGGCCGCCCTGGCTGCGACCGGTGTCAGAGATTCCACGTCATACTCGCTGCAATCCCCCTACATTTTCACTCCTAGATGCGGCCGCTGACCAGCGACTTTGTGGGTTTCTCCGCGTGATCAGCCGGAGGCTCAGATGACGCACTGATGAGCTCGCACACCGTTGCTGGGCTGCGGGACACTTGTAGTCAGTGAGCGACACCGGAGCGCTCAGCCAGAGGGCACAAGGAGACGACGTGGCGTTCGTCCGGACTACTACAGGGGGCATGGACCATGCCTCCCCCGGCGAGTTGTTTCGAGATCTTCCACGGCGCCCTAGAGGCGCGTCGGTGAACGTACTGAACGGCGACACCGAGGTCGTGGCCTGATGTGGATTACCGGCGACGTCGAGCTGCCCGACGAGATCCTCGACGCCCACGAGCGCGGCGAGCTCGTGTTCTTCGTCGGTGCAGGGGCTTCGCTGGGTAAGCCTTCGAACCTTCCCCTATTTGACAGCCTCGCGAAGAAGCTTGCGCGACTGGCGTCGCACCCATTCTCGAAGCGCGGCGGACTGGACTTTTTCATTGGGCAGCTGGAGTCGCTGCCACAGGGATTTGACGCGCATCACCACGCGCACACCCTGATTTCCAATCCGAAGTCGAGATTCAATCCGCTCCATGGTGCGATTGTCGACCTCGCGGGAATCGGAGGAGCGTTCCGCGTGGTGACGACCAACTACGACGATCACCTTGCTTCTGCTGCAGGCAGCGGGTCGATCACGGTCCCGGACACCTGGTACGCGCCGGCGTTGCCACTCGGGCGCGACTTCGCTGGGCTCGTCCACCTGCACGGCTCAGTACGGCGCCCGAAGGAGGAGATGATCCTCACCGACCGTGACTTCGGCCACGCATACATCACCGATGCGTGGGCAGCACGGTTCCTCCTCCCCATGTTCGATCGATTCACCGTGGTGTTCATCGGCTACAGCCACGACGACGTCATCATGCGATACCTCGCGCTCGGGCTGCCGTCGAGCGGCAAGGCCGTGGCCTCTAAGCGGTTCGCGTTCACGAGCGACCCGTCGAACAGCAAGTGGGGCTACCTGGGGATCCAGCCGATCACCTACCCGGTAGTCGGGCGTGATCATCAAGCGCTCGTGGCGGCGCTTACCGCGTGGGCCGGCCGCGCCAAGATGGGGCAGACCGACCACCAGTCGCGCGTGCAGGCGATCATCGGCGGCGGAACCGCACTGCCACTGCCCGACCGCGACTACCTCCATGCTCGTCTCCGGACTACAGACGGCGCCCGCGACTTCGCGATTGCGACTGGATCACTGCCCGACGAAGCCAAACTCGAATGGCTGACGTGGCTGGAGGATCTCCATGAGTTCAAGGCCCTGTTCTCGTCCCCGGATGTGCCGGACGCGACAGCGATCCTAGGCAACTGGTTCGCAAGAACCTTCATCGAGTCGACGACGCTGAACGGTGCAGCACTCCAGACCATGCAACGACTCGGGCAGTCGATGACCGCTTCGCTCTACCGGACCGCCACCTGGCTCGCCAACGACCTAAGCAAGCAAGATGCGTCTGCCGGAGAACGGTGGCAGGCACTCCTCGCCACCTCGATCTATGGACAGTCGGCGCCGCTCGGAACCGACCTCCTCATGCCGTTCCTGCCCGATTCGACGGCACGCAGCATGGCGGTGCTGCGGACGGCGCTGCGGCCGTTCCTCAAGCTGGAACGGCGCTGGTTCGTCGAAGAGTCCGCGGAGCGCACGATCCATCCCGATGCGAAGGTCACCTGGAACTCGGAGGACTACGCGCTGACCCAGCACGTCCTACTCGTCGTGCAGGCATCCGACCCTGGGGATCGCTCTCTCGGCGGTGTCCTGGAGGACGCCATCGTCGCGGCGTACGACTTGCTCGACGCATATCGCGGCGAGCGAGGCTGGGACCCGCTCGCGCATCACCGATCTGCGATCGAGCCACACGCCCAGGACGAACTGCGGGAGCCGCTCGATGCGGTTATCGACGGCCTCCGGGAATACGGGATCAAGGCGCTGCCCGTCTGGCCGGACCTGCCTGATCGATGGTGGAGCCTCGGCCGAGCACTCATGCAACGGCTGGCCCTGCATCTGGTATCCGACGATCCGGCACGGAGTGCGGACGACAAGCTCTCGTGGCTCCTCGATCGCACTGGGCTCTATGCAGACAATCTGAAGCACGAGACCTATCAGGTACTCGCCGCCGCGGTCGGTACTGCGGCGCCGTCGCTAAAGCAGCGGGTCTTGGACGCCGCCGCTGCTGGACCTGACTACCCCGAAGAGATTCCCGATCGTGACCGCCACTTCGCGTACGCGAAGTACAACTTGCTCGCATGGCTGACGCGGGCCGACCCTGACTGGGCTGAGGCGCAAACCGCGTTCGAAGCGGCCCAGGCTGAGAACCCCGACTTCGGGGTGCGAGAGCATCCTGACTTCGACAGCTGGATGACGAGTGGAACCTGGGGCGGGAAGCCACCGATGGACATCGAGGAGTTCATACAGGCGCTCGCTCAGAACGTGAGCGCTGCACTCGATGACCTGCTGTCCCACGACTACTCCGAACGCCACTTCGATCAGCCCGAGTGGCGGGATGCACTCGGGCTCGTGCAGCAGGCCGCTGAGCGACGCCCGGACCTCGGCGTGCTGCTCTGGGACGCCGTCCTCGGTCGCGACGACCTTGACGAGAAGCAGGTCGACCTGTGGCGTGCGATTGCCGAAGGCTGGGGGAAAGCCGACCTCGGAGATTCGGGACTCGGGGCTGTCCAGCGCCTCAACGCACTGCTGCCGGACAAGGACTCCGCCTATGCGATCGGGCGTTTCCTGCTTGATCAGATTCGACAGCAGATCGACGTAGATGAAGCGCCGGTGCTCGCATCCATGCGCGAGCTGGCGCGAGCACTCTGGCGCGCGCAGGGCAGAGGATTCACGCACCGCGAGGACTCGACCCCCTTGTCGCTCGCGCCGCTGTACCTGAACTCGTGGCCGGGGTTCTTGGCCCAGTATTGGAACAGTGAGGTCGATCGTCGCTGGCGGCACTCGCGTGAGGAGTGGGCTGGACTCAGTGACGATGAGTCGGATGCGCTCGTCGCGCTGCTGAACGGCAACAAGGATGCGCTAGATGCTACTCAGCCCGCGATTGCCGGAGAGCTGTTCTTCTACTTCGCCGCAGATGCAGACTTCGCGGCGGCGCACCTGCTTCCGATCTTCAACGACCCGCAGCGGCACGCCTTTGGCTGGAACCCCTTCCTGCACCATGCCAGGTGGAATGACCGCCTCCTCGCAGCCGGCCTGTTCGACAGCACGGTCGCCGAGCTCAGCCGTCTCCACGAGTTGCCAGACCAGACCCTGCATCACATCTTCCTGGGATTCATCACCTCCGTTGTGTCATACGCGGGCATCACGACTACCGACCGGAGGCGACTGCTGGATCAGACGGTGCTCGCGTCCGACGGCTCGCATGCCGCCAGCTTCGCTGAAGCGGTAGCCCGATTCCTACGTGAGGACGGCGTCAGCGGGGCCGAGGTGTGGCGCCGGTGGCTCGGCAAGCATCTGGAACGCCGCCTCAGCGGGCAGCCGCGGGTCGCATCGGCCGAGGAGCTTGCACGCTGGGCGGACGTCGTCCCTGTCGTCGGTGAGTTCGTCCCTGCCGCCGAATGAAGACGACCTCGAGCAGTGGAACCTCGACCTCCTCAAGGAGCTCGGCTGGGCGCGGGTGTACGGACGCGATATCGAGCCAGGCGGCGGTTTGCCGGAGCGCGGTGACTGGCCGTCTGCGATCCTCCCGCAGCGGCTCACTGCTGCCATCGCAAAGCTGAACCCGCAGCTTCCGGCGCTTCGGCTGGTGAAGGTTGGCGTTTGTGTGCGGCTACGGGTCAGGATGGGGCGTGCCTGATCCGGAGGAAGTTGCTCACCCGAAGCCGACTTTGGCGACGGTTCGTGAACTGTACTCGCATGCGTTCACCTGTGCACAGCCGGAGTGCCCGGAATGGCTGTACCGGCAAGAACCGGGTGTTGCACGGCCGGTATTGAACAGCCGCGTCTCGCACATTCACGCTCGGCAGCCGGGCGGACCGCGCTGGAAGCCGGGGATGTCATCGGCAGATAACCGCTCGGTAGAGAACCTGCTCTTGATGTGCATCCCGCACTCGTACGAGATCGATGAGCACGAGACGCGGTTTTCGCCGGAGTTGCTACAGGAGTGGCGGGTTGGCCAGATTCAGGAGTACTTCGACCGTCGTCATGGTTGGCCGATCGACGAGGACGAGGCGGCTGAGGTGTCGGCGGTCTCGTTCGACTCTCCGACGATGGCGGCGCCGGTGCTGACGTCGGTCGTTGAAGCTGCAGAGTTGTTCGCACTCAGAGCTGTGAGCACCCGACCTGGGCCGGCAGCTGCTGCTGCGGCTTGGCGGAGGACGCGTGCCCAGGCGAACGCAATGATGTTCGCGCACGACGACGAGGGTAATCGTGTGTTCGTGGAGCCATCGAACATGGAGCGGCAGCAGCACGAGCGAGCTGTGCTTGCGGCGCTGGATGGGGTGCGGGCGGTGCTGGCACCAGCGTACGAAGACGTCCTGGCGAAGGTTGCGTCCGCCCGTCACACGTCAGTTCGGTCGGGTCCGTGGTGCGACTGGGTGGCACGTGCTGCCGACGAGCTCCTTGCTGCTGCCTCAACCTGGCCATGGGAACCGCCGTACGAAGACACTAACCGGCTGAGCGACGCTGCTGCCGAGGTGCGTGCGGCGGTCGGCGGGCTCGCATCATCGCTGCGTGGGGAGAACCCGGCGGCGCCGCCGGCTGTGCCGGAACCGGTTGTCAGCAAGACGGACGAAGCTCGTGCTGCTCTCGCTGAGGCGACGGCGGCCCACAACGCCCTCCTGGAGCGGGCCCGACCGTGGTCCCGGGTGAAGATGAAGGCATACGACCCCGACCTGCGCGCTGAGCTCGTTGTGGCAGCCGAGGCGGTGACGCTCATACCGCAAGTGTTTTCCACCTACGGGTTCGCATTGGGTTCTGTTGCCAGCCTTGCTGCGTCGGTCGCCCGGAACGCCACCGACGAAGAGGTGACGGCACTCATCGGGGAGGACCGTGCGCGCCGGCCGTTGGTCGTTGCAGCCGCCCTATTGGTGGAAGTTTGGCGAGAGATGAGCGCCGCCAAACGTGGCGACCTGGCCGACCTGGCCCGCGAGAGCCTTCTCGAGGAGCTCACCGCCCAGGACTGGTCGACCGAGAACGCGTGGGTCGGGAACTACGTGCATGGGGCGCAGATATTCACCCCGTGGTGGCATTGGACTTCAGCTGAGGTGGTGAAGGCTGCGCTTGGGGATGCGCTGGACGTCGCACCCGAGCGTCTGAACGATGTCGTCCTCACGTGCGCCCCCTGGTTAGAACGTGAGAGCAAGGTCGATGGGTCGCGGCGTGCTGAGCGTTCTTACCGTGAACTGTCGCCCTGGTTTCCGACCGAAGCGGCCGTCCGCGCGGCTGCGGTCCAGTATCCGCACGTGGTCGCCACGACCTCTGACTACGACGACGGCGTCGCTGAAGGGACACCCCAGGTGGAGCATCACCTGAGCCACATTCTGCGCCTGGCGACCGGGTCTGCTGCACGAGTAGGTGACATCTGATCTGTGGAGACGGGGAGTCTCCGCTGGAAGGGTGCGTCGGGCAGCAGTACGTGCCGTCCACTGTCACGTTTGACTGGGTCGGCAACGCTGACTACTGCGGCGGTGATCGGTAAGTCTGGTAACGCAGCGATGGCCTGGCGTGCGGCGCTTCCGAGCGGTTGCGAGGGCACGAACCGGCCGCTTAGCCCGCGCAATGCTGTTGTCGCGGCGATGATGATGGTTCTGGTGACGGGCGACACGGTTGCCAGGCGGTGAGCCAACCGCCCGCCTTCGTCGATCCGGCGGTAGTGACCCGCATTATTGGAGGCACGTGATTTTCGAGCGCGACGTCTCCGATCGATCTGGATAGGGCTGGTCCGTGGGTTCTCAGCGCCGGATACGCGGGAGGGGAATGCGATGAGCCACAAGCGTCGTGGCGGAAGCAGCAGCGTCCGCAAGCGGAAGCAAGGCAAACGGAACTCCGCGAAGCGCGAGAAGGCGCGGCGTGGGAAGGCAACCCCAGGTTCGGTGCTGCGGTCGGAATCGCTTGACTCGCTGCTGCCGCTGCTAGAGGCAGGCTCCATCTCGCCGACCGCGGCGCATCGCCTGCCGTCGATCGCGGTCTTGTTCGAAGCGGCGATGAAGCGACGCGTTGATGGGACGCGCCCGCTCTCCGCGGCAGACCTTCAGCCGCTCCTGGCCCGGGTACGGCGAGCGCACCCGCGGGTGGTGTCGATGGAGGACTTCGCGCCACTTGATCTTCGGCTTGAAGTCGAGGTTCCCTGGTTCGGTGAGCTCTACGCGCTCGCACCGGGCGAGTTAGAACGGCCTGTCGCCGTGGTCGATCAATATCAGCTGCTCGCTGACGCGATCGACTCGGTCCTCGTATCCCGGCTCGGGTTCGGGCTTCAAGACGTCGGTGAAGTCATCCTCCGCCGCGTCGACCAGGTTGTTCGGGCCGCCCGCGCCGCATGGACCATCGACGACTTACCGGACCCTGGAGACCCGGCGGTCGTGTCCGACGCTGAAGTTGCAGCGATCGCCGCGATCGACGGCCTCACAGACCCTGACACCATCGCGTCCCAGTGCACTCACCCGGAACGGGCCAGGCAAGCGATCGACGCGTTGTCTGCGGTGCCGTCTGACTTGGACGCGGACGGCGATACGTTCGGTGCGCCCGCAACCTTCGGTGCGGTCCTGGCCGTGACACGAGACGGCCAGCGCCGGTTCCTACCGGCGGGCCTACTCGTTGAGGCTTTCCTCGCGATCGGCGCCCATCTCGCTGCTGAAGCGGTGTCCAAGGACCCGCGGGCAACGATGGCATTCTGGCGGGTGATCTCTCGACGGATCGCCGCAGGGCTGTCGGGTGCGGGTACTCGTGTACTGGGTCCCGTCGATGTCGGCGCGGGCCGATCCGTGCATTCCCTGGTGCTGTTCGGTGACCGGCAGGTGGTCGCTCTGGATGTCGTGCCGGGTCTGTCCCAGGCGGACCTGCGCGCGCACATGCCTGCCGAAGGCGCCGACCCACTGGACAAGATCATTCCTGGTGCGACGGTGACAGTGAACGGACGGCCCTTCACGATTCGTACCGATGCAGTCGTCGCCTACGCGCGGGTGCTGGCGGTGCCGCTCGGGACCGGCACCATGGTCAGCGGCGACGGGACGCCTGTGCTCACTCTCGCCGACCTCGAATGGTTCACGCACACCTCCCACGAGTCTCCGGATGACTTGTGGGCCTTCTTGTTGGACCTCACGCAACCTGAACAGTATCGGTCGTTCGGTTGGGACATGATCGATCGGTGGGAGGTGTGGAAGCCGCAGCGCAGCTTCCTGCGCAGCGGTGTCGCACCAACGTTCATGATGTTCGCTGCGCATTCGGCGGTCGTTGAATGGGAGGACGCAGCCAAGGCTGCCCCGGTGGAACGCGCCTTGCATCGTCTGGGTATGCGTGAGATTCGAGCGTGGCCCGCGCGCATGACTGAGGAGCCCGGCGTTGCCGACCTGCTGGACCTCAACAGCGACGAAGCGTGGACGGTGCTGGCCGAGCCGTTCCCTATTGCGATCAGACGGTCCGACCTGAGCGGGTCTAGAGCCGATTCCGACACGCTGTGGAACGTCGCAACGTCTGTCGCGTGGAAGATCAAGCACACCGCGCAGGTGCTGAGCGAGGGCGCGTCCGCAAGCAACGTGGAGACCCTGGTCATCCGGTTCCGTCGCGTGCAACGATCCAGTCCGAACGTTGCTGACACCACGAGCAGCACCTCGGCGGGTTCCCACGGCAGCGACACAAGCATCGCCAAGGTGCTCACGCCTGCCGCGGACGACGACGCGACCCAGTTGACCATCGAATGGGACGAGCGTCTTCCGCTTGTCCTTCCCGCCGACGCCGGGGCCGGAGAAGCACGACTGGGTGGCTGATCGCAAGTAAGTTCACGTCGACCGTTCGCGACGCCATCGTCGACGCATGGACATCCGCCCCGCCCGGTCTACGGATGGATGGCTACTCGGTGCGGCAGCGCATCGCGCAACTTCCGAAACCCGACCAGCCCAGCCTGGTCGCCAGATCAAGAGTGTCGAGGGAACTCGCCGAACAGGTCGCCCAGCAAGGACTTACGCCCGGGGTGCTGCACGGCCCGCACGCCCGCGACTTCGAAAGCAAGATCGTTTTCCCGTGGCTGCTAGATCGGCTCCACCGACACCTCGCCGACCTGGACCCGGACGAGCTCGTCGCTTACGGGTTGGCGCAGCTTGAACGCGCCCATCATCAACGCTCGATGGAGGACCTCAAACTTGGCTGGCGGTTGGGGTTCCCTCAAACGTCCCCCGCCGACGTCGCTGATGTGCGCGACGAAGCAGCGAAGCTGACACGCGCCATCTCTCTGCTCCTCGAAGAGGTGCTGGCGAACCCTCCGACAGGAACCGGTCACACCGATTCGTTGATCTGGGGTCAGGCGCTGGCGACGGCTGAGCTGTGTATCGAGTCCTGCATGCGTAGCGCCGCCTTGCACTACCGCCTTGAAGACGCCTCAGTCGAGGTCAGCGACTCTTACGACATCAACGTCAACTATCCACAATCGCCGACCGATATTGACTTCACCGCCTACCAGGCGCAGCGGGCGCTTGCCACGCGGCCAGCCGCTGTTCCCATCGCCACCCCGAGCGTCACCCCCGAGGACGCCGAAGCCGACATCGACGATCACGCCGAACCGGGCGACGCTGACGGCGATGACGAGCCCACGATCATCGACCGTCTCCCGGCCCTAGCCGAGATTGACCAGGAACTCCGGGCAACCCTTGGGTTCGGCATCAACGCCATGATGGGCGTGCTGAACGTCGGCGCTCAATGGGCCGATGCGGCCCCCACGTCCGCCACACTGACCGACGCAGCAACCATCGTGGCCGAATGCGTCGACCTCGTCACCGGCAACGGAACCGATGCGGAGTACACCGCCGCACTGAACTGGCTGACCCTGCGTGGCAGCGACTTGACCGCGCAGGCTGCCACGACCGGCGGAGTCATCGCCCACTGGGAAACTGACCGCCGCGCGAAGCGGCTGCTAACCAGCCCGTTCATAGAGACACCCTGCGGCCTGTGGGTCCTGCCGTGGGCATGCGAAATGGCGATGCGGGTCGCAGCGAACTATCTGCACGACGGTCGGCTTCCTTGGCCGAACAACTCGCTCCCAGACCAAGTAGTGAAAGCACTCGACGCGTACCGCCAGCTACGGAACAGGCAACTCGAAATCGACAGCGCGACGCAGCTAGCAGAGCGCGGCTTCACGGTGCGCGACTCCGTCAAGAAACCCAAAGTCATTGGCTTGAAGACCCTCAGCGGAGAGATCGACGTACTCTGTATCGACGCTGAACGCAGCCGCATCTGGGTTATCGAAGCGAAAGACCCCTATGTCGCCTTTTCAGCCCCGCAACTCCGACGTCTGATCGACGACTTCCATAAACCAAAGCAATACTTAGACAAGCTAGCGAAAAAGGTCAATGACATAAGGTCACATGCTTCAGCTGTTGCCGCCGCGTTGGCTGTGCCGGAACCGGACCGGAGCTGGGAAGTTATCGGGCTGATGGTCACCCGACACGTCGAGGCGGCCGCGTTCGCGGCCAACCCGCGCGTGACGTTCTGCACGGTCGACACCCTCGTCGAGGCCGTGGACCGCGATCACTTACCGGCCCTGGGATGGTTCGAGCCTACCGCTACGCAACCGCCCGCAAGCTAACCGTGCCAGCCAGACCATCCGACGCGGCCAAGACAGTGACGGACCAATCGCCACGACGAACCCCCTGCTATTGACGGTCACTCCGGCGCCAATAGCTATGCCATCGAGCGCTCATAACGGTCCGCGTTGAGGTGGTCGGCCACATCGCGTGACATACAGCGAGCGCTAAGAGGACGATCCATCGTTTCGGAGGTCATCCTCGGCATTCCGGAGCCAGTCAAGCAACGCTTCTCCAGTCGTCGTAAGCCCCGGCACGTGCGCCGAGCCGTCCCACATGGCTGATCCGCTCAGCAGTCCGGCTCGGATTAAATCAGTGATCACTACCGGAGGATAACGATTAACCTCGTCGCTGACGCTTGCCACGAGAGGCTTTTCGGCGCCACGAGCGGTGAATCCTTGTTCTCCGGTCGCCTGCGCTTCCTTCTCGACTCTGTGAATAGACTCAAGACAGCGAATGTGGGGCGCCTCCACAGTGTCAAGGATCCTCTCAATGAGTAACCCCTCGTCGATCTTCGCATCATCAAGAACGGCGTCGCGCACGATGAGGCCCAGTAGGCGCCTCTTGCCAGCATGGGCTGTCGTGGCGGCGGCCTGACACGCGCGAGCGGCAAGAACATTCAGTGCTTCGGATGCCGCCAACCGGTTGGACAGAGCGTGCTCATCGCCGTCCATCGCGGACAGACTAGGTTCAATCGCCTGCATCTGTCGTTGTGTCCACGAGCGCGAAAGGGTGCCCGACACGACGCCGAGTGTCGCGGTCACACTCGCCGTAGTAGTTCGCTCTAGTTCTTTGTCGGCAGCGTCAATGTCGGACACAGGCCGAGGATAGGCCGCAGTTGTTTCCGGCGCACGAACTGGTGCCGGCCGATGAGTGACCTGTCCATACGGTCTGATCTGACCGAGCGCGACTTGCACCTATCTCGCTCGTGATCGACGGTCCTCGCGAGGCCTCCAGGTGTCGGTAGACCTCACCGTCCGGATTGACGTTCAGCTGCCCCCCACGTCTTGCATTCAGCCTTCTGAGCCCCCCAGAACCGAGTTGCCTTGATCATTTCCTCCTCGCGAACACGTTCGCCACGCCCGTCTGGCAAGCCGTTGACCTTGAAGTAGCCAGCACCTGGCCAGTTCAGCCGGCGACCAGCCACATGTACGACAGGCGAGTCGAGTGGCGGAAGCCCGCGCTCGAAGCATCGGTCGTGGAACGTCTTCATAAGGTTCGTCACCAGCTGTGACTCTGAGCCTTCATGGAGCTCCTGTGGTGCGGGCATCCGACCTGCCGCAAACACCCGGCTATAGGACGTAGTCTGCCCTCGATCCTTCGCGCCCTCGAAGACGAGCGCGATCGCATCGTCTACCTGGTCGCGGGTGAAGTCATGAGCCAGCACGATCCGAGCGTGTCACTCAGAAACTCAACTGTGCGGCCAGAACATCTGATCTGCTCGAGGAGCACGACGCCCTTCGCCGCACAGATCGACGGCTCGCGCCCACGACCTGCGGCATGGTTGGGCGACCAGCATGAGGCTGACCGCCGCGGGGCTCGCCTGCGCGGATACCGGCGTCCGTCTCGGCGCGGTTCCTGCCTTTCTTCTCGCTGGCTGTGGCACCGCTCATCACCGCCTGCGAGCACAGCGCCAGCCTGCGCCGGCGAGGAAGCCGGACGGGAACCGGACCCGGGCGCTGCGCATTGACCCGACGCTGACGCAACCGAGAGCAACACAAGCAGCAGCACCACCTCCGGGGGACGGCATGTACGGACACACCGAACCAGTCGGCACAGCTGCACGACCGCACGGGCTGTCCCCAGTTCAGCGGCAGCTGGCCTGGCTGTTGCTACCGGTCGGGGCCGGCATCATCAGCGCCGTTCACTTTCTCACGGACGGGCCGCACCCGAGCCGGGGCCGGTGGGCTGTTGCGGGGCGCAGGTCACCTGTCCCCCGCAACATCGTCGCGACGACGGTGCTCGTGTTGAGGTCGGCACCGTAGAGCCCAGGATCGCGATGGTGATCATCTGGTTGGGCGCGGTCGGGCCTGGGAGTCCGAAGGTCTTCCAGTGCCTGCGACCGCGCATCATCGACTACTCGCGTCGGCCCGCGCACTCGTCGGTTGCGAGAGGCGCGTTGGTCCCTCGGCCTAGCGATCCATCTGCGCGGAGCTGGTTGCCGGCCCGCGCCGAACAGATCGACGGTCGGGGCGCTCGATGAAGGGGCAGGATGCGGTCGCCGTGTATGTGGAACTCTTCCGGTGACTAAGAGCCGGGTTCAGTCCCGGCGGCGGTGGCGCGGTCCGGCAGATGACTAGTTTGCGAATTTGCGTCTGCCTCCACGAGCGAGGCAAGTGTAGCCGCTGTCACCGGCTTGGGGCATCAGCCCGAACCCGGACCAGACAAGACGCACTCCGGTGGTGGCGGCTACCTCATTCGGCTCACTGCCGAGCAATTGGTGGAGATCCTCAATGAGGTCGATGCCTCGGTGCCGCGAGGGGGCCGCGGGGTTGGCGCGCCGAAAACGGGCTGGACATGGCCGTCGTCGCGAGGATTGCTTCTGCCTGCACCGACCAGCAATCTGACATCGCCCATACGACTGCCACATGAGTGCCACTGGTCCATTCGCGGGGCACTCAGGCCGTGCGCCACGGTGGGTCTTCGTGGGTTGTGTTGGCGATGGCTTTGTCCCAGCGGTCTTGGAGGGCTTGGAGGAGGCGGTGTTCGACTTCGTCGGCGACGTGGGAGTAGGTCTCTTGGATTTTGTCGGGGAGGATGTGGCCGAGTCGGCGGGATTGGGCGATCTCGGGGAGACCGTCGGCGATCATCCAGGTTTTGTGGCTGTGTCGCAGGCCGTGGAAGGTGAGCCCGGGCGCGACTGGCTCGGTGATGACGGCGGGTTTGGCGGGCCGACCGGCACGGGTCGTGCCGGTGTCGTTGACCTCGGCCGTCACGGCGGCGGTGGGTTCGATCAGGGTGCGCCTGCGGGTGGGGGTGCCGTCGGCGGCGGGTCGGGTGGCGCGGCGGGCGAAGTTGCTGCGTCGGTGCCATTGCCGTTCGGGCGTGACGAACACGAAGTCGGCGTCGACCTGATCGAGGTGGCGGCGTAGCAGTGGGATGAGGAATGGGGGGAGGGTGATGCGGCGTGCGGAGGTGGGGTTCTTGGGCGGGCCGAGCCATAGCTTGCCGCCCGCGCTTTCGTGCAGGGCGCCGGTGTCGGGGTGGATGGTGAGGTGCCCGTCGTCGAGGTGGACGTTGCGCCGGTGCAGTCCGGTGACTTCGCCCCAGCGCATCCCGGTCCAGGCGGCGGTGGCGATGAGCATCGCCCCCCAGGGGTGGTAGCAGAGAGCGGCTTGGTCGGCGACGGCGAGCGCCTGTTCGGGGGTGGCCCAGACCTTCTCCGCGGGACGGGCGGTGCGACCGCGTCCGCGTCGTCGCAGCTGGGAGGGGTTGTAGGCGATGAGCCGTTCGGCGACGGCGTCGGCGAGGATCATCGTGAACAGTTTGGTGATCCCGGAGACGGTGGCCGGGGCGAGGCCGTCGCCGCGCAGTGTCTTGGCCCAGGCGGTGACTTTGATGCTGGAGATGTCGGCGAGGCTGGTGGTTCCCCAGCGGGGCAGGATGTGGCGGCGCAGCATGGCGCGGTAGTTCTCTTCGGTGCGGATGTCGACGTCGAGGGCGGGCAGCCAGTCCTGCACCCAGTCGGCGAGGGTGGTCTTGCCGCGGTGGGGGTCGATGAAGGTCCCGGCGCGTTGGTCGGATTCCATGTCTGCGGCGGCGTCCTGGGCGGCGGTCTTGGTGCCGAAGCCGTACACCGAGCCGACGGAGCCGTCGTCTTTCCAGTACCGGACCCGCCAGGAGCGGGCACTGACACGTTCTGCCCAGGCCATGTGTTGCCTCATTTCGTGTGGTGTGGGGGCGCGGATGGGCGCCGGCGTCCATGCACGCTCGACCTGCCGGGAAGGTCAAGTCCTCGCGTGGCGGCGGCTTCGCATGACGGTGGTGGTCGGTCGGGGTGGGCGGCCACCGGCATCGACGATCGCGGTCAGGTCACGGCGGGAGAACCGCAGGTGTTTGCCGAGGAACGTGCAGGGGACCAGCCGCTGCCCGGCACGCTTGCGCAGCCAGGACTCAGGCACGCTCAACAGCCGCGCGGCCTGGGTCGGGGTGTAGAGCAGGGCGGCGTCGACAGCCCCCGGATCGTCGGGCTCGGCGGTGGTTGTGACCGTGGGGCCGGCGTTCATGCTGCACGTCTAGACGACTCGGGACGCATGCTGTGGGCCGCGCCGGCCACCGAGGCCGGTGCCGGGTTTCTGAAGACGAGCAAGTCCTCGTGGGCGACGAGGTGGCGGGGGATGCCGGCGGTCCGGGCCTTGCGGATGTGGGCGAGTTGGAAGAATGAGGCGCGGGTGACGAGCCGCTGTTCGCGCAGCGCCGCCAGCAGGGCGATGTTGCGGTCCAGCAGGGTGAGCCCGGTGCGGTCGCTGACTGCGGTGGTGAGCCGGCCCGGCAGGTCGACCAGGACACCTCGTTCCCAGTAGGGGCGCACGGTCATGGCGACGATCCCGCCGGGTTTGAGGAACGGCTGGCAGCCGGTGAGGATGTCGACCATCGCGTCGAGAAGCCGGTGCAGGCCGACGTGGGCGAGGTTGGCGGGGTCGCGGCTGTAGCGGTAGTCGCGTTTGGCGATTCCAGTGCCGGGTCGGGCGGTGACCTGCCCGTGCAGCGACGCCCCGTACGGCGGCGACGTCAGGATCAGCGCGATGCGACCGTGCAGCTCGGGTTCGAGCAGCTCGCCGACGCGGCGGGCGTCGCCGTGGTGGACGGTGCCGTGGCCGGTGGCGCCTTGGGAGCGGGCGTGGTGGAGATTGCGCCGTGCCAGTTGCGCCCACGGCGGCTCGTACTCCACCCCGACCGCGTCCCGGCCGGCGTGGACGGCCTCGACGAGGGTGGTGCCGATCCCGCACATCGGGTCCAGCACGAGGTCACCGGGTTCGGTGTAGTCGGTGATCGCGTGGGCGGCGATCGCGGGCAGCATCTTGCCCGGATGCGCGACCGAGGCCGGCACATACCGGCCGGAACGCTGCACCCGTGACGGCTGCTGGCCGGTCAGCCACACCGACAACGGCACCGGCGATGCGATGGCTGCGGGTTCGGTGACCGGACTCGTCATCGAGGCCGTCGAATGGGTTTCGGGCTGGGTCGGGTCGGTCACGGAGAGAACCTCCTGGGCGTGGCGTGGGATGCGTCGGGCTGTGGGCTCTTCTGAACTCCGCGCATTCCCGCGATCGGTGACAGGAGTGCCCGGAATCCGTTGGGCGACGGCCGGCTGCCCCCTGGTACCGGTCGCCAGGGCGGCTCATCGCGGCGGCGACAGCGGGGCGACAAACGGGGACAGATCGGCGACAACAGCCCATCAACCCCGGCAGGCGGGGTTTGCGTCCGAGCCGCGGCTGACCGGAGCCAGCTCGGAGACGTCCCCGCGACGGGTTACCTGTCGCGGGTCGCTCCGCGCGGTGCGGACAGCGACAGCACGCGCTCACACCGGCTACCTGCGGGCCGTATGGCCGGTGCTCGGGTGCTGTCGTCGTCCTGTCCTCGCGGTGTCGCGGTGCCGTCGCCCGGCCTGTGGCGTGCTGACCCGCATCCGAAGTCACGCCGATACGAGGAGCCACAGATATGCCCAGCACAGCCACACCCGCGGCCGTCACCCGCCGACTCACCCGCGGAGCCGAGCCCGCCGCGCAGAAGGCGCGGGATGAGTCCCCGCTCGGGATCGCCCGCACCGCGTTCGAGCTGCTCGTCGCCGGTCCTGCCCCACTGAGCCTGCATGGCCGCGGCTATGCCGGGCTGCCTGACCGCGAGCTGCGGCTGGACGAGCTGCGAGCTCGGCTGCTCGCTTCCGGGTGCCCCCAGGCCACCCGCGACGCGGTGTGGGCCGAGCTGGTGCGCCGCTCCCGCACCGGAGGGCCGGCATGGACGATCGGCTGCGTCGGCGTCGCGCTGCCCGCCCTGACCACGCTCGCCGCGCAGCTGTGCGCCCGGTTCGCCGGCGACCGGGCCGACGTGCACGCCGAGATCCTGCGAGGCTTCCTCACCGGCCTGGCCACGATCGACGTGGACCGGCCGTCGGTGATGACCCGGCTGCGCTGGCACGCCTACCGGGCCGGACACGCCGCCGTCCGCGAGGCTCTCGACGCGCCGGCCCCGCACGGCATCGGCGGGTACCCGGCGCCGCCGCCGGTGCCGGCCGGGCACCCCGACGTCGTGCTGGCCCGCGCTGTCACCGCCGGAATAATCACCCAGGCCGAGGCCGACCTGATCGGCATGACCCGCCTCGAGGACGTGGCTTTGCGGGACTGGGCCGTCGAACACGGCCTGAACTACGTCGCCGCCCGGCAGGTCCGCAGCCGGGCCGAGCGGCGCCTAGCCGCCTGGATCGCCAGCGAGCACATCGAACCTGAGTCCGGCGACGGGCGGCAGGCGCCGACGGCCGGGCGGGTGTCACACATCGGCCCGGATCGCGGAGTTCAGAGGCGCGGGACAACCCCGCTCACCCCACGCCCCGCCGATGCCGACGATGTTTCTGAGGAGCCCCGATGCGCCTGACCCGCCGACCCCACCCCGCCATCGGCGACCAAGATCGCCAGCCGACCCACCCCCGCGTGCCCCGGTCTCGTCGTGGCTGGCGGTTGGCCGCCGCGGGACTGGCGCTGGCGGTGATCTGCGCGGTGCTGCTGGCGCCCTCGACCGCGGCGGCTGCACCGGTGCGCGAGCTGGCGCTGGCCGGCTCGGTCGATCAGGTGCTGACCAATGTCCGCAACTGGATCATGGGCATCCTCGCCGGCGTGGCCACGGTATTCCTCACGATCGGCGGTCTGCGGTACGTGATGGCCGCCGGCGACCCGGGCGAGGTGGCGAAGGCCAAGATCGCGTTCAAGTCCGCCAGCATCGGCTACGCCCTCGCCGCGCTCGCACCGCTGGTGGTCACGGTCCTGCAGGGCATCGTCGGGGCCTGAGACGTGGCCGCCCCGATGCCCGCCCCCACCCCGGTTGACCAGACGCTGACCGGTCAGGCCTTGGCGATCCCCAACCCGTTCGGCGGCAGCAGTGTCAGCGGCTGGATCGTCGACGGCATCACCAAGGCGATCAACGCCTTCTTCGGCGATCTGGTCAAGGACGCGCTGAACCCGCTGCTGAAGCTGCTCGGCCAGACCCTGCTGACCACGCCCGACCCGACGTCGCTGCCCAGGGTCGCGGCGATGTGGGAGAACTCCCGCGAGATCGCCGTCGCCTGCTACGCCCTGCTCATCCTGACCGCCGGCATCCTCGTGATGGCCTACCAGACGCTGCAGACCCGGCACTCGATCAAGGAGATCGCCCCGCGGATCGTGGTCGGGTTCATCACGGCGAACATGAGCCTGCTGCTGGCCGGGCACGCCGTCGCGTTCGCCAACGCCCTGTCCACCAGTCTCCTGTCCGGCGGGGTCGACCCCCAGGTGGCCGCGACCACGCTCACCGCGCTGGTGATGAACGCGGTCACCAACGGCGGCATCTTCCTGACCTTCATCGGCCTCGCGGTGGCGGGCATCCTGATCTCGCTACTGATCTGCTACGTCATCCGCGTCGCGCTGACCGTGATCCTGATCGCCGGGGCGCCGCTGGCGCTGATGTGCCACGCCCTGCCGCAGACCGAAGGCATCGCCCGCTGGTGGTGGCGCGCGTTCGCCGGGGTGCTGGCCATCCAGCTCGCGCAGTCACTCACCCTGGTCGCGGCCCTGAACGTGTTCCTCACCCCGGGCGGAT